>Ga0081529_142480_pt1 | contig 91937 bp, 87 predicted proteins | sample EchGeymetagenome_FD_71012 | JGI IMG/M metagenome (GOLD analysis project Ga0081529, IMG submission 71012) | Ferrous microbial mat and aquatic microbial communities from Echinus Geyser, Yellowstone National Park, USA - transect B T=78-80 C v2... ...
TCGCCCTTTAGGGCGGGGGTAAAGCTTAAAAAGAAGGACTATTTCCCTTTAACGTCCTCTCCTGGTCAATTCTTGGAGAATGGGGGGCGGGAGCCGACTTCTCCCGCAATACCGGGAGGAGGACCCGCGACGCGAATGTGGGGCACCGAGTAGCGCCCGTAAAGGGGCGTAACCCCCTAGACCTCGGGGAACCCTCGCCTCAAGGCGGGGAGGAGGTCAGATGGGCAGGTACCCCTATATATTTGTGGAGGGCATGAGCGGAGTGAGCGCTGCGAGTATGATTGATGAATTAATCAATATCCCATTGGCGGCGATCTATACTATGCTTTTCTCGGCCATTTTCTTTGCTGCGGTATTTAGTTTAGCGTTTTACTACGCGGTGTTGCGGAGATTCATTCCGGAAATTGAGGATTAATCTATAAATCTGCTCTTTAATCAGTTATTTAAATAATTATAATAAAAATTTGTTAGTATCCACAATTTTTATATATGGGATATTATAATAATTAATTATATGATGAGCGAAAAAACCGGAGGCATGACTCCCCCCAAAATAGCAATAATGGTGCTGGCCCTAGCCGTTATTGCGGCAATTATGGTGGCGGCACAGGAATATGAAATCGCCAACACATATGGCAAAACCATTGAAGCGCTTGAACTAAATGGATTAGTCGTTAAATCAGTAAACGGCACTGAGCTCTCGCTAAGTACTGCCCTCGCGTTAATCAAGACTCCCCGCATAGGAATAGTGACCCCCATGGCTATGGAGGAGGCGCCGATATTGGCGGCTATGAAGGTTCAAGCGGTGGCCTACATAGATGGCTACGCCTTCTACTTGGGATCAATAAATGGTCGGCCCGTGGTTCTGGTTAGGAGCGGCGAGAAGGAGTATGCAGCTGAATTAGCTACTTACTTAATGGATACTCACTTCCATGTGGTAGCAGCAATACTCAGCGGAACAGCTGGATCAAGAAATCCAAATGTGAGGGTGGGTGATGTAGTTGTTGGGGCATTCGTGGTAGATAAATCATCCATTCATTACCATAATAGGGGATTCCAAAGCGATTATACCGGCGTCGAAATGGTGCTGAATAATTTCTCATTGATAAGCAAGTCGCTAATAACTACATACGGCGAAGAGGGACCAATGCCTCAAAATGCCTCCACGTATGGATACGGCCCCGGCACGCCAAGCCCTAACTATGCTTACATTGCCGTGCTGCCCGCCTCGCTGGGCCTAGTGCAGACAGCGGAGGCGGCGGCCAATATGCTCGGCAATACATCGTTAATTGATGCGACAGGCCTAAACGTGACAGGCTCCATACCGGCTAGGCTAATAGTGGGCGTGATAGGGTCGGCGAATCAATGGACTGAACCGCTTTCCTGGATGGAGGCTCAGAACGCCCTTTACGAGACTGATGCAGGCGAGAACGAGGGCTTTGGATTTGCGTATGCCAATGCCCAATTAGGCGTTCCCTGGGTGATAATAAGAGGCATATCGGATACGCCGTGGTACCCATCCACTTACCACGGGGTGCTAGCTGCAGATAGAGCGGCGCTGGTTGTAATATATGTAATCACTCACTTCACAGAGCTTAACCTTTATAATACTACATCGTTCAGCGACTTATCGCCGCTCTCAAATGCTGCAATGCATGGATACATAGTTGCCAATAGGGCCTATTATAATGTGACTCCAGTCACTGAGATCCAATACACCGCAATTAATGGATCCCAAGTAACAATTAATGGCTCACGGGGCGAGTATTCCTATCCCCAGGGAATAGTCATCGGATATAATGCAAGCTCTGATCAATTGATCTACTTGGCTCCATCACAATAATTCGAAGCTCCCATATAAGCGTATTACTGCCTAAGGGCAAGGAGGAGCATAATTTCGTTAAAAACAATATTTTACCCAATAAAAGAGGGGAGCGAATGCTTTAAAGTTTCCCTAGGCATTAGTGGCGTGAGGGCAGTAATAGTTAATGGAAAGATGGATTACTCTATAATGGACGTTAAAGAACCATCAGCGGCTCCGGGCCGCGTTGTTATGTCAGTAACATATGCCTCCCTTTGCTATAGGGATTTACTGGAGTTAATGGGGTATTACCCCCGAATGCGTTTTCCAGTTATCCTCGGCCATGAGGCGGTGGGGATGGTTACGGAATCAATGGATCCCAGGTATAAGGCGGGCGATAGGGTGGTCCCAATGCTTTATGAACCGGATGGAACATGCGACATGTGCTTAAGGGGAGAGGAAGTATATTGCAGAACCAGGAGGAGTTATGGTGAGGATGTCGATGGTTTCTTCGCAGAGAAGGCAAGCATATCTGGGAATGCCTTAGTGAAGGTCCCGCCATGGGTCAGCGATGAATTGGCTGTCCTAACTCCCTGCGTGCTAGCCATGATTCATAAGGGATTAAGAAGGGCCTCGCTTATTCCTGGGGAGTCAGTGCTAGTGACGGGGGCCGGCGGCGGGGTTGGGATCCATGCGGTTCAATTAGCTAAGGCAATGGGGTCCAGAGTCATTGCGGTGACAAGTCACGAGGATAAGGCGAGGGAGTTACGGCGGTTCGCGGATGATGTGATAATTGGATCCAAGTTCAGCGAGGAAATCAAGAAGAGGGTGGGCGAGGTTGATGTCGTGATTGAGAATGTGGGGACGCCAACCATTGGTGAGTCAATGAGGAGCCTTAGAATGGGCGGCAGATTAGTGCTAATAGGGAATGTTAATCCAAACGAGGCCTACGAGTTTAAGCTGGGCTACGCCATAATGAAGGACATATCAATAATAGGCAATGTAGCCGCGCATAGAGGAGATATTTGGAGGACCTTTGAATTAATGAGGAATCATAGCGTGGAGCCTGTCGTGGCTAAGTATGGGTTGGAGGATTTTGGAAAGGCACTTGATGACTTGAGAAATGGGAGAAAGATCGGTAAAATACTGCTGAAACCGTAGGGTGAATCAATTGAAAAAAGGCTTAGGCCCCGGCTCATTCGTATCGCGAGCATTGAACCTAATATCGTTCCTATTGCTTCCATTAACTATGAGGGAGGCTGGGCTACCCATGGTTTCCGCCTTAATTCCATTGATTCCTTACTATATCGGCATAGCCATTATGCGGGGAGTAAGATTGAGGTCGCCTCACTATATGGGGCCCCTAATTAACATAACGTGGTCATGGATATACGTGGCGATCTTCATCATAATGTATATGAATGCATTGAAATGGCTGATCCTAATCCCCACGATTTTTGCCGGCTTAATAATGGGGATCGGGGACTCTGTTTACCTATCGCTCCGGACCTGGGAATCAACAGCGATAATGGCTTCATCCATATCCATTGCCCTCTCAATATTGCGGAGTTACTGGTTGCCGTTATCCATATCCATTGCATCATATGCCGCCGCCATCATTAGCGCAATATTGATGCGTGGAACCGAGGCTCCCAGGCAGAAGCGCATAGGTATCTCTATCATTGATGCGGTGGGGCTCGGCTTATCGCTTGGAACAGGCATAGTGCTTTTCACGGGTCAACCCGCCCTCTACATGGCTGCCTTAGCGTCCCCCCTAGTTCTCAAGAGAAGAATGATTGTGTTGATCCTGGTCGCGGCATCGATAATTGCCTATGCATTCTCCCAAGCATTAATAGGCGCCGCATTAAGCGGCGTGGCGGCTTGGGCATATAGTGGTTGGGTTAAGGCTTCTGACCTCCTCCCCGCCCTAAAGGGCGAGGCTTTCCGCCCCCTTAACCCCCATTTTGGTAATCCATAGTCAAGGTTCTTACTGCAAAGCCATGAGCGATGGCAATTATTTGAGGCTAGGCTTTGCCTTCAATTATTGTGTTGGCGTTTTACTTATGGATTTGATGTGTTAGATGGTGTATGTTTGCTGCTGCTTGCGTTCAGGTTGTTCCCTGGCCGTCTTTATTTTATCCCTTATTTTCTCAAATTTCTTTCCCACCAGCACTATTTTTATGTTGTCCATTGTGATTGATCTATTCGTTATGTTGATTGTGTATTGCTTGAGCATTAATGCGCCGCCATACATGTCTATTATGTAGAGGGGGGAGATGAATTTCGTGGATCCCTGCTCGTATTGGACGGTGAGCGGTGGATGATCATAGGCCTCGTTCGCGTCGTTCAAGTAAATTGCCTCCACTAGCTTCATGGAGTCCTTCTCCATGAATTGCCCAACCATTATATGCATCGGCTTCTTTAGATCCTCGCTGTACTCCACCTCTATGGGTATATCGAATTTCCTATACCTGCTTAACTCATCCATTAATACGTTCTCTATATTATCCAGGGGCTCCAGTCTCTTCACTAGGGGTATCGATAACATTAATCTAATCTGAGTTTCGGACTATAAAAGCATTCAGGTGAGTACCGATATTTTTGGAGTGCATTGCCCATAGTCAAAATACATGTCACGTTTATATACCTTGATGAGCACCATAAATCATGGGTATAGATTCGCTGCTTGAGAAGTGCTGTGTGGAGATCGGCATAACTGTTAGCGGCGCCTCTTCCTTGGCTATTCCCATACAGTTCTATAGGAAGTCAGAGGATAACGCCGTGGAGGAGCAATTAGCCCTCGTCAGGGACGATTCGCTCAGGGATCAATTATTCTTCGGTGTGGTGCGTAGAATAACTAAGCTGGAGCCGCTGGTGAGGGATAGGGTGCGGAATCCCTTCGTTGATAGGCCGGAGATAATGGATCAATCAATGTTGATGCCATTCACCAACGGCATGGTTAGGCTGTACGGCATGATAACGCCAAGCGGATTAAGCACGGAGGTTAGCCACGTGGCTACGCCCGGCTCCAAGGTGTTCCTCGTGAGGGATGGCACTGTCCTTAACGATTACCTAAAGGTCTCTGCCGGGATAAATGTGGGTAGCCACAAGTACAGTAATTGGTCGATCAAGCTAGATCACTACTTCGTTAATTATCATATTGGGGTCTTCGGCGCAACCGGGGTTGGGAAGTCGAGGCTAATAAGGGGATTAATAGGTGAATTGAGGCGGGCGGGGTATAGGGTGGTTGTTTTCGATCATAGCGGGGTGGATTACGTGCCATTCATGAAGGAGCACGTGATTTCATCTAAGGAAATCAAGATAAGTCCCCCCACCATAGCTTCCGTGATAGCAAGTAAGGCAAGACTTGGGTGGCAGAGCTACGGCGAATATATTGAGGTAGCTACAATAACGTATACCATGCAGGATGAAGGCAAGAAGAAGCAGACCCTACTTCTAGATCCACAGCCATCCAGGGAGATCAAGTGGAATAAGGCTAGCTTCACGAGGCACCTAGTTGAGAAGATGAGGGGAGTTGGGGCTAGGGACTCCTCAGTGGAGAAGGCTAAGCTATTCATCGAGTACTTCATTGATGATTCCTTCTTCGATGAGCTCAATAGGAGGGTGGTGGAGCCAAGCGACGTTGTTAAGAGGGCCATTGAGGGCGGCATTGCCGCAATAGATCTGAGCGCTGACACGGATTTAACTGTTAAGCAGGCAATAATAGCTGACGTGATTGATTCGGCGTGGGAAATGGTTAAGCGGGGCAGCATTAAGGTGCCGGCTAACCTGGTCTTTGTAATAGATGAGGCCCAGAATTATGTTCCAGAGGACGAGTGGACAATATGCAAGGACTCCATCGAGACCACGGTTAGGGAGGGCAGGAAGTGGGGATTATCGCTGCTGTTGGCCAGCCAAAGAATAGCGAGGGACATAAAGTCAAGCATTAGAGCCAATCTGGGCACAGTCTTTTTCTCCAGGCTCTCGGCGCAGGCTGACTTGAAGGAGATAGGCGCATACCTGGACATAGCTGACATAAGCGAGGCGACGCTCTCTCAACTTGGCACTAGGGAATTCTTTGTGGCTGGACTAATGAATCCCTTGAGGAAACCGCTCCTCCTTAAGGTGAGGGAGGTGGATTAGGAGTGGAAACTTCCTCAATTGATTTCTGGATTGACCCACCGCTCCTCCTCTCCATATTCGTTGATGTAAAGAACATAGTTGAGAAGATGAAGGGAACAGAGTCATCAAATATAATTAATGAGGTTAAGGCCCTCCTCGGCGATAGGGTTAAGCCAATAATGGAGGCGGGGGGAGATCTTAAGGCATACGCCATTGATTCAAGCTATGCCGATCCAGCGCTGGAGTTAGTTGGGGGAGTATTGACCGTGGTGGCCTATGGTTATGTGGGCAACACCGGTAATGAGGCGGATAAATTCGTGACCGGAACGGTATTTTTCGAGGACACTAATGAAGTTGAGAAGACAGTGGCATTTCGTTCATCAATAATGGAGCGTGAGCTTGCTGTGAAGTTAATGAATGAGAAGAAGCGGGGCTCCAGGAAGCTGGATCTAATTGTCCTTGATGGGGATATAGCTCTCCACCCGCTTCCCTATAACTTGCCCAGCAAGAGAAGCGAGAGGAGCGTTGTTGAGAAGACAATGAAGCGATTACTGAAAGAGGCTGCGGCAACAGGGACAACAATAGTGGGAGTGGTGAAGAGGGTTAGGTCTAAGTACGTCTCCGCATTGATGGGCAAGTGTCTTCCTGTCAACGATAAATTATTGATGAGCATGATGCTGGATAGGGGGCAATACATTGAGCTTGGAACATTTGGGGAACTCCTACCAAAGTGGGTTGAGGTGAATTACTTGAAGTGCTGGAGCGATGAGGAGTACTTACGTAAGCGGCGGTTCGAGGAGGGGAGAAGCAATTTGGAGGCAGTATTCAACTCGGAATTGGGATCATTAAAGGGAGCGGAGGTTGCTTTCTATAAGGCTATGAATTCAGCAATAGCCACCAAGATAGAGGTGCTTGATTTTGGGGGGCTTGGGCTCGATAAAGTGATTGGCTTCCTAGCTGGGCAAACAACTAATACTGGGTACCCATACATACTTGATACCGTTGATACTGTTGTCAGGATAGATACTAGGCTCCTCGATTACGTGAGAACATTACTAATTAGGAACGCGAGCGAAGTAAGTAGTGACCTAATTAATGCATTGCTTCAATTAACTAATCCCCAAAAGGCTTACCTATATAAGCAATTAGAGGCTTAAGTCTTCCTAGCCTTATTTTCACGCCTAGTCATTATTAAGCAATATTTTTAAGTCCATTTTATTAGGTTAGTAACGGTGTCTGTTATTGATTTCGGATTGGAGGGTTCATTCAGTTCAAAAACAATAGAGGGCAAGGTACTTGAGTACTGGAGGCTAAATAAAATCAAACATAAGTGGCTCAATGCGGTGGGTCCGAGGGGTAGATTCACATTCCTCGAGGGACCCCCGACAGTGAATGGTTTCCCCCATGTTGGGCACGCAAGGGGCCGGACGTATAAGGATGCGGTGCTTCGCTATAGGCACATGCTGGGGTACTCGGTTTGGGCCCAGGGGGGATGGGATGAACAGGGCTTACCGGTGGAGCTTGAGGCGGAGAAGGCCCTTGGCGTATCCAGCAAGAAGGAGATAGAGCAGGTTGGGTTGGATAAGTTCTCAGAGAAATGCAATGAATTAGTGGATCACTATTTGAAGTACTGGATTGAGATAGGCACGGATAGGCTGGGCGTGTGGCTTGATACCGATAATGCTTATGAAACGCGTAAGCCTCAGTACATCGAGCACGTATGGTCATTAGTGAAGATGGCGTGGGAGAAGGGGCTCCTCTTCGAGGATTATAGGGTATTGCCGTTCTGCCCGAGATGCGAGACCGCCCTAAGCGATGCTGAGGTGGATCAGGGCTATAAGGAGCGGAAGGATCCAGCCATATTCGTCAAGTTCAAGGTACTAGGTGTGGAGAACACGTATCTAGTTATTTGGACCACTACGCCCTGGACATTGATAGATAATGAGGCTGTGGCGGTTAATCCATCATTCACGTACGCCTATGTCGATGTTGGTAAAGAAGTGCTGATTGTGGCTGAGAAATTGGTGGAACCACTAATGCATAAATTCGGCATCAATAATTATAAGGTGTCACGGACGGTTAGCGGAAAAGAACTTGAGGGGCTTCAGTACGAGCACATATATAGGGGGGATCAGCATAGAGTGATAACGGCTGACTTCGTGACCCTAGAAGATGGTTCTGGCTTGGTTCACATAGCGCCGGCCCATGGCCCCGAAGACTTTGAGGCAGCTAAGAAGCATGGCATCCCAGTGACGAATACTGTTGAAATAAATGGAATATTCAGCGCCGGTCCATTCAAGGGCAAGTACTTCCTAGACGTTAATTCCCTCGTCATTAAGGACTTGAAATCAAGGGGTCTGCTTCTCCATAGGGATGAAGTGACCCATCAATATCCGCATTGCTGGCGATGCAATACGCCGCTCATATATAGGGCAGATAAGCAGTGGTTCCTCGGAATATCGAGTCTGCGGGAAACCATGACTCAGGAACTCAAGAAGGTAGCGGTGTACCCCGAGTCGCTTAGGAATAGATTTGATGATTGGATAGCTAATATAAGGGACTGGACAATATCTAGGTCAAGAATATGGGGAACGCCGCTCCCAATATGGAGATGCAGAAATGACCCAAGCAAGATGATGGCCATAGGATCACTCGAGGAGTTGAGGAGGGTGGCCAAGGAGTTGCCTGATGTGCCGCCCGAGAAGTTGGTTCACAGGCCATGGATAGACATGGTTAAGGTGGAGACCGAGTGCGGGGAGTGGGTGAGGGAGCCATTCGTGATGGATGTTTGGCTGGACAGCGGCGTCGCTTGGATAGCTGGCCCAGATGGATTGCGGAACAAGGAGTGGAGCTTGATTTATCCCTTTGATTGGGTGACGGAGGCCGTGGATCAGACGAGGGGTTGGTTCTACTCTCTCCTCGCCACGTCGGTTCTTTGGATGGGTAAGGCCCCATATAAATCAATGTTAATTCAGGGGCATATACTGGACAAGTATGGCCACAAGATGAGTAAAAGCAAGGGCAACGTGACGTGGGTGCAGGACATGCTGGACAAGTATGGAGCAGACGCATTGAGGCTTTACCTCCTCTCAAAATCGGCGCCGGGCGATGCATTGGCATTTAATCCAGATGAAGTCAAGCTATCTCTCAATGCCCTTGGAGTGCTGTGGAACTCTGTTAAGTTCGCCAAGACTTATATGGAGCTCGATGGCTTTACTCCGGCGAAGCTGGTTAAGGAAATGGATGAAGCTAGGCCCGAGGATCTCTGGCTCCTCTCCGTGACTAATAAGATGATTAAGTCAGTGAGGGATCACATGGAGAAAATGGAGCTTCACCACGCTGCGCGGGAGTGGATGGATTTCATAGTGGAGGACATAAGCCATAGATACATTAGATTAATGAGGAGGAGGGCGTGGATGGAGGGCGAGACAAGGGAGAAATTAATTGCCTATACAGTGCTTTACGAGGCCCTCAGAGCCGCGATAGTGGTTGGCGCCATGTTTGCCCCATTCACCACGGAGTACTTGTACCAAGCCTTCCTTAAGGGCATGGAGAATGGGCCCGAGAGCGTGCACATGCTGATGCTGCCTGAATCAAACGAGAAATTGATTAATGGGGACCTGGAGGCAACGTTTGACCTAATATTCGAGATAGCTTCCCAATCAGCTAATATTAGGAATAAGATGGGGGTTAAGCTGAGGTGGCCCCTCAGGGAGCTAGTGATAAGCGGCAAGGGATCCGCCGCGCTTAAGCAACATGAGGAGGTTCTCGCATTCCTAGCAAATGTCAAGACCGTTAGATTCACCGATGAGGAGTGCGGGGAGGGGTATGAATCGCTTGAGGCAAGTGGATTAAGGATATGCCTAAGCAAGAATATGGATGAGTCGCTCCTCTACGAGGCGCTTGCGCGTGAATTAATAAGGAGGATACAGGTAATGAGGAGTAAGCTTAATCTGCAGATGGAGGAGAGAGCGAAAGCCAGAGTGAGCACTAAGGATGAGGAGATGCTTACCGCTGTTAATAGGATGAAGAGCTATATAGAGGGGGAGACGCGGACCGAGATATTAATTGAGCAGCCGAGCGGAAGCGGCTTAATGCAGGAGTGGGACATAGATGGGAAGAAGGTAGTAATAGAGCTTAGCAGGGGAAGCTAGAGCCGAGCGGTCCTGACCTCGATCCTCATCAATAATCGAGCCACGTCAAGCGGCGCCATTTTCTCCATTAAATTACTCCAAACAGTTCTGTTGATTACTATTATTATTTGAGGCAACTCATCCATGCCACTTAATCTGCTCAATACCTTGGCTCCCTGTGATGCATCCCTTATGGGCAGAATGCCGACCCCTATATCATTAATCACGGGTAGACCCGTCTCGTCGCTTAAGAGCATTATGGCTGCTCCCAAATTCCCCTCAACTATTATTATCAATGGCTTCACATCAATTGCCCGCGCCTCATCAGTTATAAAGATGATTATAGTATTGCACTAGTTAAGGGGAGGCAAGAGTCTTATTCGTGGCTGGATTATCTTGAGTAACCATGGGTGTCTCAGTTTTTGCGCCAGGTCTCCTTCGAGGCCAGTATCCCAATCAGCATTATCGTTGATGCTAAGTACATGGAGATCACCCAGGCAGGCAATAAGCCAATTAACTCGCTTAGCGATAATATTATGGAGATGGCTGTGCTGCCTATTATTGCGCCCCCATTATACGTGAAGCCAACTGCCGTGGATCTATATCGCTCGTTGAAGCTCTCGGATAGAAATGATGGAATGATAGAGAAAATCGCCGCCTCTAGAAATGCCTGCACGCTGAAGGCTGGGAGAGCATAAGTTGGGCCCATGCTTCCCATAATAAGTAGAGGACCCGTTGCCGCAGTGAATAGGGCTGAGTATAGCAACATGCTTCTACGCCTACCCCCCACTGCATTGGAGAGTGCTCCCCCGATCCATACGCCTAGTAGGGAGGCTAAATTAATGATGGCCACGTACTCCCCCACCAAGTAATTCGGGTACTTCATCATCTCCATGAAGCCCGGGTAGAAGCTCAATGTCGCCGTGTTTATGAAGAGTAGGCCGGTGGTTATTAGTAGGGCAGTGAATATCTTGCCCGTGGATTCCCTGAACATGGCGATGATGGGAACCTTCTCGACTGCCTGTTTCCTTAGTAGGTCCTCAAACACTGGACTCTCGTAAGCTATTCTCCTGAGGAGGAAAGCCAAGGCGCCAGGTATGAATAGCATTAGGAATAGGATTCTCCAGCCATATTCCTGGAACTTAATTGGCCCATAGGCATGGCTTATGATGGCGAATATGGCGGCCATGATGAAGTAACCCACTCCGAAGCCGCTCTGTATTAGGGAACCAATGAATCCCCTCCTCTCAGGCGGCACGCTCTCCATTACTAGCGCTGTTCCTCCCCCATACTCGGCTCCAGCGAACATTCCCTCAACGAATAGAAGCAGATATAGAAGAATGGGAGCTAGTAATCCGGCTTCTCCATATGTTGGGAGAAGGCCCTTGGCGCCACCGAATATGGAGAATCCCAGCACAGTTATTGCAAGCATGTTTCTGCGACCGATCTTGTCCCCAAGGTAATTGCCGAAGAGGAGGGAACCAATTGGTCTAGCCAATGCCTCCACGGCGAAGCCGGCGAACGTCACTATTAACCCTAATTTCCCTAAGTTGGGCGGCAGCATTATTGTGCTTATTGTCACTGCGACTAGGGCGTAAGCTATTGTTGTAAAGCCGTCCAGTAACCATCCGGACCAAGCCGCCAATACCTGCACCCATTGTCTACTGCTTAGTCCATACACTTGCGGGCAATGCATTAATCATTTTAAAGCGTTAAGTAATAATTCAATTAATATTATCGGTAAGAGAAGGCAAGGCTGTGATTCTCCCCACCATTTTAATGCATGTGACTTGATTTATCCATGCTCTTCATGATGGCATTATGTTTCAGATTTAAATGACTTAAATCTATTAGGTACATGTCAGCAATGACGGCAAGGGAACTATACTGTTAATATTATTGTGAATCTGCTTTTCCCATCACACCCAGTCGCGTTATATGTCATATTACCGTTGAGCAACGTTAGATTGTCCCTATCTACATAAATTAGCTATCTAGCTACTGGTCTCCTCTTTGCCATAAATGGATTAGGTCTATTGTTTATTATAAGCGACTAATCTGATAGCATTTTAAATAATATATTATATATTTAACTAATGGATATTGGAAATACCTTTAAAGAATGCTTAGAGGAAGTTAATATTTCAATTGATGAATGCATATTTGAAAAACTGAATTGTAAACGAATAAATGATGCCGAGAATCGATCTGGCATTTATGTTTTCCTCGATGATTCAACAATTTATTATGTTGGTGAGTCCAATAATATAGGCCGTAGAGTTGGTCATGAGCATTGCAAGGCGCATATTGGTGGCTCCGAGGCCGTGGTCAGGTTTCTAATATATTATCTAGATGATTTATACAGGGAGGCGCACCACGAGAAGGGGCTAAGTATTATTGAGAGGGAGCGATTGATTAGGGATCTACTAATGAGAAGAATTAACAGCCTATCTATACTCGTATTGATATGTGATAAATTAATTGATCATAACAATAGAAAGAATCCCCTGAGGATTAGGCTTGAGAAATGTCTGATTGATAAGTTAAACCCAGTACTAAATTCCAGCTCTCAAACTTATGGAACTTAAATAATGAAGAAGCCAGTAGCCACTAATCTCATAGACAGGACCTCTTGGAACCCGAATCCGCGGTCCCATGACTATATACAAAAAATATATACTACCTAGATCTATTTAATATTATGGCTAAGAGACTTGGAGTACTCATTGGTCTTGGCATAGGTATCCTATTGATCGCTTTTCTATTCTTGGGTTCATCAAGCCTTGCATATGTTTTCTATAGGGATTCATACATTACGACGACTACATCAAGTTCAATATGGATTATTAATATGACGACTCCACCATATAATGAGACGACCAGCATTCCATCGAACCTAAACATTATATATTCCACCTTGGCGAAACACGGCGTAACTAACTATACCTTAGCAGTATTAATTAGAAATAGCAGCTACTACTATGCTCTCTTTGCTGTAAAGACCGGTAATGGAGAGGGGTATGTTGGAGTGTTTGTACGTGGCAATATGGCTGAAGTGGATGATGGATTGAGGGAGATTTTATTCAATGAATCAATTACTGAGAAGAGGGCAGCGATGGGCAGCGATGAATACATCGTTGATATTATTGAGTACAAACTATTTAACTTAATCAGCCCAATCTTGAAGACATACTTCCCCGACGCCACATTCTTTGGAGGGTATGTTAATTATACCGAGGACTTCCACATCGCCGGGGTATTGCTTGCCTCGCAGTCCGCATTCGGTGATTTTATTGGCGAGTATGGCCAATGGGTTGAATTAACCTACGCCAACGATATATATAGAACCTTCGTTCTATGGGCTGATAATTGCGCCAACACTAATACCAATGATCACTCGCCATACTATATGCATGGATTTTATGCTTGGAATTATGCAAGTGGCTCATACTATGAATTGTTATCATGCGCAAGCACGTTAGAGGCTTGGTGGGCTATGCAGAATGGCTGGACTGTTAATACAATAGCTAAGATATCTTATAGCAGCTATTATAATAAGGGAGTGGCGCCATGCGGCACTTGCCCAGCGCCGCCTTGATGATCGGTATTAAGCCACCTGGTATGGCCGCTCATTCCTTTAATGCGTTGTGATAAAGCAAACGACAAACCTCGCCCTTTAGGGCGGGGAGGAGGCAAGCAATGGCAATTCCAGTTTTTAAACATTATTTAACGCCCCCTAAGGAGAGGCACTGATGAGGCTATTGCAGCAATGGATGAGGCCAGCATCAGAAATGACATGCCTATCCCCAAGTTGCTTGATATGGAGGCAGCCAAGGCAACGCCTACCCCGGCCATTATGCGCCCCAACAGGAAGGTGAAGTTTGTTCCAGTTGCCCTTACCTGTGGTGGATATAGCCTCCCCATCAATATCCCCATGTAGGCAAAGAATGATGATGCAAAGTAACCCAGCGCTATTGGCACAATAATTAAGCCCCAATTCATTAAATTAATTACTAAGAATAATAGAGAGGAGGCGAGGGCCATTGTGGAGAGCGTTATTGTTGTCTTGAAGCTGCCCCACCTATCCATTATGTACCCAGCCAAACCGAATGATACGGCCATTAACGTGGATAGCGCAATTAGCGTTGCCTCGTAAGTGATCCCCTTGAAGCCCCTAATTAGGATATAGGTCGGGACTAGGCTTATGAATGGTACAGTGAACATGAATGCCGATGCAACTAGAACAGTGCCTAATGCCGTTATTGATCTATATTGAGGCGAGAATATTTCCCAGTAACTAGTTCTCAGTGATTGGAACCGAGTCTCAGGTATAGCTAGGAGAGACGATAGGGAACCAATTAGACTCACTACCCCAATTATAGCCATGTATGGCCTCCAACTCCTCACTAGGAAAGATGTGGCTGCATCCAGAAGCATGCCGACCGGGTATAAGCCCTGCATGATGCCGCCCAGCAAGCCTTGATTGCTTCGCCACACCTCCACAATAACAGCGTAACTAATCCCGTTCTCTGAATTAACGCCGAAACCAACGAGGAACCAAAGCAAGTAAAGCTCCCATATATTAGTGATTAGGGAAGTAATTAACGTGGCTAAGCCGAATATCAATATGGATAACCCCAACCCAATTCGCCGACCCCACCTATCCGCAACTACTCCAATCACTACACCCCCCAACGCGCCGCCGATGAATGATAGAGTCACGGCTAAACTGATTAGCGATACGCTGACCCCCAAGGCACTGGATAATTGTGGAATCACGTATATTATCGAGAATACGCTATAGGCGGAGAGGAGGAAGGGAATCATGACTCCCAAAGCCCTTAAAGCGCTCATCGCATAATAAATTAATTAAACCCTTTTTAATGGATTACCAGTAAATGCATGAAGCGACGCATCATGGAGGGAATTGGAACGGTAAAAATTAAAAAGGCAGCAAGTACGTCGGTATCAAGGCCCCGGTAGTATAGCCTGGTCAAGTATGCGGGCCTCTCGAGCTTTTGGGCGCAGACAGCCCGAAACCCGGGTTCAAATCCCGGCCGGGGCATCAATCATAATAAAATCTAATGGATATTAAGTGCCGAATGCATGGGTAATGCATTAATCTATGCTCTCCTCCCTGCCCTAAAGGAGCGGGGACTATCATTCTTATTGATATAAAGAGAAGGAAAAGCTAAAAAACTCCTCATTAGATAGGCGCATGAGCCGGGGTGGCCGAGTTGGCCCAAGGCGCGGGCCTGCTAAGTCCGTCCCCGAAAGGGGGCCCGGGTTCAAATCCCGGCCCCGGCGCCACATCGTTTCAGGATTATGAGGACCAACAATTATGTGAAATGATTGAGGATTGAAAAATAGATAAGCGGGGAATTATTATCTAATTGAATTACCTTTTTTCTATGGGTACGTATGGCACGTCGTGTGGCCCCACGTAGCATGCCCTGGGCCTGAATAGCCTGTGCTGGTTGAGGTACTCCATGGCGTGCGCAGACCAGCCGACCACGCGGCTCATTGCGAATATTGGGGTATAGTACTCGTATGGTATGCCCAGCAGGTACATGGCGATGCCGCTCCAGAAATCTATATTCGGGTATAGATACTTGCTGGCCAATTTCTCCAGCACAACGGCCTCCACCTCGCTCGCTATATTGTAGTACGTCATGTTGCCCTTTGATTGGCTTAATTCCTTCACTAGTTCCTTATATATCTTGGCCCTTGGATCATAAGCCTTATAGACGCGGTGCCCCACGCCCATTAATCTCTTGCCTTCCCCAAGCATTTTCTCTACGTATGGCCTAGCCTTATCTGGGCTCCCGATTTCCAGGTACTGCTTCATGGCTGCCTCATTTGCCCCACCGTGGAGCGGACCCTTTAGAGTAGCTATTCCAGCCACTATTGCTGAGTATAAATCGGTCCAGGTCGATATGGCTACTAAAGTGCCGAAAGTGGAGGCGGGGACTTCATGATCTATATGGAGCACCAGGTATAGATCTATTGCCTTTGTTGATGTGGCGTCGGGCTCGGTTCCAAACATCATGTAGAGGAAGTTGGCTGAGTGAGACAGTGATTCCTTCGGCTTTATGTACTCGAGCTTCCTGCTGAATCTATAGTGGGCCGCTATTATGGATGGAAGCTTAGCGGTTAGTCTAACGGCCTTCCTAAAGTTAGCTTCCTGGCTATTATCATTTATGTCTGGATCAAATGCGGCTAAGCCAGCGACGGCGGCCTCGAGGACATGCATTGGGTGTGCCCGGGGCGCTAGGACCCTTATTGTGCTGATCACTTCATCTGGGAGATCCCGCTCCTTGGCCAGCATTGACTTAAAGGACTCCAGCTCCGCCTTCGTGGGTAGGCGGCCATTAAATATTAGGTACGCTACTTCCTCGAAGTTGGAGTACTTGGCTAAATCATTTATATTGTAACCCCTATACCATAAAATGCCTTTTTTCCCATCTATGTCGCTTATTGATGTGGTCTTAACCAGGACGTCCTCCAGTCCATGAATTATTGGTCCACAGGGTGATTGAATTACCTTGCCGGTTGTGGATATTTCCACCTTTGTAATGGTTTCCGACATGTGTGGTTCTACATGCGGTATATATTTAAGCATTTTTAGTGGAAATTACTGCTATTGTAGAAAATAAATTTCACGTACTAAACATATTAAGCGGGATAAGTATATATTAAACCCTACCTAGATATATACTCACGAATGAATTCGGCCACTCCCAAGCCGCTTGGCGCCTTAGTGATGATTCTAGCGGCAGCGCGCAGCTCTGGAACAGCATTTGACACCGCCACTCCCCACCCAACCAACTTTACGGCCCCAATATCGGTGCGTCCATCCCCAATATAAGCCACGTCCCCACACGGAATGCTTAATCGCCTACAGACCTCCATAATAGCGGTGGACTTATCTATGCCGGGCGGAAGTACGTGAATGGCGTAGCCGCTGGACTCCACCACCGCCTCAACGCGCATTCTCTGCAGCTCAGCCCTTATTTTCCCGATTATTTCATCCTCGTTCCCCGTTATTTCGAATGCGGCATCGAAGGAGCGGCAATTGAATTGGTAGCTCAATTTAAGGCCAAGCCGCCTTGCCAACTCCACTCCAAGCTCCTTAATGCCAGGCCTACAGAGGGGTATCTCCTCCCCATTAAGAGATAAGAGGCATCCATTCTCGGCTATTATTGGGGCGAATGCGCCTATGCCTATATATCGAGCCAAGGATTTGGCCACAATCATTGCATTGCCCGTGGCTATTCCAATCCTTATCTTATCCTTAATGGATTGTATTGCCCTTAATGCTTCGGGCTCCAACTCATCAACATCTCTGCTTCTCGTGAGGGTTCCATCTATATCAAGCATAAGTAATCGAATCATTAGAAGCGAGGCAAACGGGCTTGTTTTAACTATGTTGTCCACATAAAAGTTTAATATCTGGACCGCATTTCCCCAATCATGGTTGCCATTAAGGACACCAGGATTCATTCTCTCCGGGTCGTTAATCAATTTGACGCTAATTACCTTGGGAACCTCTTCGGCGGTAGAATGATGGAGTGGATGGTGGAGACCGCCACCATAGCTACCTCTAAGTTATCAAATGGTCCATCCGTTATTTCGTACCTGGATGAATTATTTTTCCTGAGACCAGTCAAGGTGGGGGACATAGTTGCAATAGACGCATGGGTGGATTACGTGGGCAGATCATCGATGGAGACCCGGGTCAGGTCAGAGAAGCGGGGGAGATCAAGCGGCGTCGTGGTGACGTCAACGATGTCCTTCGTCGCCATAAATGATTACGGGAAGCCAAGGGACGTTCCAACCAAGATAGTTCCGGCACCGGATGAAGAGAACGAATTCAGCACAGCAATGGAGAGAAGGAGACAGAGGGAATTACTTGTCGGCAATAGGAGAACTGCTGAACACGATGTTGAGGACCCAACGCATGACTTAAGATTCAGGGTGGAGTCGAGGCAATGGGTTAGGCCCGATGATACATTGCTCGGCAATATATTGTCAGGCGGAAGATTATTGGCCTGGCTGGACAACATTGGGGCGCTTGTTGCCGCCGAGTACGCGGGGGGAACAGTGGTGACGGGCTCAATAGGCGATGTCGCATTTTACTCCCCTGCATATATAGGCGATGTGGTTAATATACGGGCTGGAGTAACATTCGTCGGCAAATCCACCGTGGAGGTCATGCTAAACGTAATAGCCGAGGACAAGTATGGAGGCTCGCGGCACATGTGTACGGCATACTACACGTTTGTCCACATAGGTGAAACCGGAGAACCAGAACCCGTTCCTCCATATGAACCGAAAACCGATGGAGAGAGGCGACAATACTTGGCCGGCATGGAGAGGCGGAAAAAAATGGAGGAGGACTTGAGGCGAATTAAGGCAAGCATGAATTAATATCATAATTAATGCCTGACGCGTTTCATCATTACAGAAATGGGGGTTAAGGGGGCGGAAAGCCTCGCCCTTAAGGGCGGGGAGGAGGTCAGCCTAATAAATTAAAATGAAGTAATTGAAGAAAAAGGGAAGAAAGAGGGGAAATTTTGAGTTATTCTTATTTTCTATGTTTTGATTTCGTTAGCCGCCCCAGACGTAGCTGCTGGTGGTTGTTGTGCTGGTTGCCGTGCTAGTCATTGTGCTCGTGGATGTCGTGCTTGGCATTGATTGCGGCATCATTTGGCCGGTTATTGTGGTTTCGCCGCCGAGGAATATCCATGGAACTGGTTTCACGAATTGGACGTTAACTATGTAGTCCTCGCCCGGTATCCAGACATTGGGGAACTTGTACGATCCTCCAATTAATACGCCGTTTGGTTCCTGGGTGTATCCAAGCCACGTCCACGTCCAGAACGTGGGAGGCAAGAAAGCTATTGTTATCACTGGGGTTGGTTTGCCGCTGGAGGTAACGAATGTATAGGCCGGCGATATTTCCCCATTAACTGCAAACGCGTATGAGAATAATGGCCAGCCGGCAGTGCTAGCATTAAGTGGAGGCACGTTATATATTGCTTGATATACGAGGCTAAAGTTGTATTGAGACATGATTTGGCTACCCTTCTCCACGTAGGTTCCCGGCGTTATTATGGCTAGGAGATTACCTAACTCAACGGCTGCGCCTTGAGTGGCATTAACGGTTACTGTTGCTGATCCAACCGGAATGAGTTCTGGAGCCATTGAGGACATCAGCGATGAATTCACAGGTATCTGCATTGAGTAAGTGGCGCTGATGTTAGAGAGGGGAGCGCCGGATATGAATATCCATGGGACCGGCTTCACGAATTGGTAATTAACGAATAACCCGGGGCCAGCATATACATAGGAGTTCGGGAACTTGTATGATCCCCCAACTAGTGTGCCGTTTGGTTCCTGAGTGTCCCCAAGCCACGTCCAGCTTGTCCACCCATTCGGCATGCGTATTACCGTTATTATTGGCTGCGTGAATGTATAGGCTGGCGATACGTGGCCATTCACGGCATAGGCGAATGCGTATATTGGCTCAGCTGGGTACATGCCCATGGATGGATCAGACATGGATAGGGAGGCAGGCAAGCCAACGCCGATTACCTTATAATCTATTATGGAGAATGTGTATTCAGTTAATGTTTGTCCATTGTATGTGACATTGGTTCCTGGGCGAATCACAGCTATTATGTTACCTAGCCTAACCGTTCCTCCCGTTGATGAAGTGACGTTAATCGATGCAGAGGCAACCGGCACCAGCTCCGGCTCCATTTGTTGGCTTGACGAGGCGCCGGAGGCCATTGTCGAAGTCGACGGCATGGATGTCGTTGTTGTGGTGGCGGGCATTGGTGTGGTTGATGTTGATGACATAGGCGATGTAGTTGATTGCATTGGGGTTGAGGTGTGCGTTGTCAGTAGGACCGCGGCCACTATGGCCACTATGACGACCACGGCGACCGCTATCGCTATTGTACTTGTCTTCATATGCTTTTCAATTGCTTTTTACGTAAAAACCTTTTTCGAAATATATTACAAATTACTCACAAATCAAACCTACTTCACGGATAAAACGAACGACAAACCTCGCCCTCAAGGGCGGGGAAGGAGGTCGGATGTGTTCCATAATAATTGAAAAAGAACAAACAAGGGGAGCGCATTAAATTTCCCCCAATGGTGAGGCTTAGCATTCCTCTCCAATATAGATCAAATGAACCCGCTCAATGCTGGAGGCATCTATTACCTGAGGGCGAGCATATGGATCGCAGCAACATTTAAATACAAGATGGGGCTACAACAATCCATGCCTCTTGATCCGCAGGTCAAGAAATTATTCTCCTTAATGGCAGTATTCCCTCAACCGGATATAGGAAAGATAACTCCCCAACAATACAGGGAAGCGGCGGATAAGGCATCAATACAGTTAAGTGGGGAACCTGAGGCCATTGGAGGCATTGAGGACAAGACCATTCAAGGCAGGAATGGGGAGATCCGGATAAGGATATATAGGCCACTTAATCAAAGGCCGCCTCATAAAGTCGTGATTTATTATCATGGAGGCGGCTTCGTGTTTGGAAGCATAGAGACCCATGATAATGTGAATAGGCTCCTCGCTAATTTGTCGGGGAGGGCCGTGGTTTCCGTGAATTATAGGCTAGCGCCTGAGAATAAGTTCCCAGCCGCAGTTGAGGATGCATTTGATGCGGCTAAGTGGGTGGTGAGTAATGGGGAATCCATTGGGTTAGACTCCAATAAGGTCGTCGTGGCCGGCGATAGCGCTGGCGGCAACTTAGCGACCGTAGTGAATATAATGGCTAGGGATGCTGGTGAAAACTTCATAGAGCGCCAAGTGCTGTTTTATCCATCAACCCACATGCTAGATAATTCACCATCAATTCATGAGTATGGGGAGGGGTTCTTCTTAACTATGGATCAAATGAGGTGGTTTGGACAGCAATACTTGAGGGACGTGAGGGATGCGGTTAATCCCTATGCTTCACCTATGTTAGCTGATTTGAGCGGCTTATCGCCGGCCCTAGTGGTCACGGCTGAGTATGATCCATTACGTGACCAAGGCGAAATATATGCACATAGGCTTAGGGCAAGCGGTGTCAAAGCAACCCTAACGAGGTTTGGCGGAGTCATTCATGGATTCATAAGCTTCTATAGGTACATATATGCCGGGCGAGACGCCATAGCTATGGCGGCTGGCTTCATCAAGCAGTAATGGCTCAATCTATATATTGATTATATACCTCACTATTCCCCTGGGCTCCACGTTCCTATAAATGATGAGTTCCTTATGGCTGCCAAACGAGAGGAGCGTCATCTGGAGGAAATCCTTGATCCCAGCCACATCAACGCTTATCTTATAGCTAACGGGCTCCGGCGCCGCAACAGTATGAGGCTCAACCTCGTTCTCAGTCATTATTGGCAGCATTAGTTTTGCAAGCGGCCAGGGAATTGGGTTACCGTACTGATCGCTATCGTACCTATAGGCGTAAAGCTTCTCTATGGTTTTTCGGCCGAATTTTAATTCCTCTATCTTCTTCGCTATCCTCTCCGTTCCATCCTCATTAAGCATTATTGCCAAGTAGGTCAATTCATGTATTGCGAAGAACCTCATGTAAGGCACCTCAAAGCTCTGCACGCTATGTGATCCTATATCCTCATAAATCACAGGTACATCCTTTATATACTCTAACTGGCTAGACACATAAATCACCCAATGATTGATAATGGATCCAGGGCCTCCCGATATATCCATGCATTAATGGAGCGACTAATTCATTATTATATAAAGGTTTTCCCGCAAATTAACTCGTGGTAAGAAAGGGATTAATGCATATTGATGAGCGGGCTTCGCCTACTTTCATAATTGGATCTCCACTTTATGTGGAGGCGCCTTAAAGCCTATCTTGCGATGAGTGCCGTCGCAGAACGGTTTATTATTTGATCCACCGCACCTGCATAATGCGTGCCTCGTTTCCCCATTTACTTTGACGAGGTTAGGCCCATTCTCTATGCCTTCTATTATTATGGAAACAACCATGCCTGTACCAAGATCACGCCAGTTAAAAAAGGTATTGCGGTTCCCCATGTTTTTCGCTTAACTTATTATGGTGGTGCCGCTTCGTCCCTCTAATATGCTGCGTAATTCGCCGAGCCTTCCTATATATGCTGCCTTACCGCTTTTCTCCACGAAATTAATGGCAGCAAGAACTTTCGGACCCATGTTCCCCGGCGGAAACTCGCCCTTCTCGTATAGCGACCTTAGTGCCACGACATCGATTCGGCTTAGCTTTCTTTGAGCGGGTTTCCCGAAGTCGGTGTAGATTCCATCTATATCGGTGAGTATCACAAATGCATCCGCCGCTATGGTTGCAGCCAATAATTGGCTGGCCAAATCCTTATCTATGACCGCCTCAACCCCTCTTAATTGAGAACCGCCAGTGACGGGTACTCCTCCTCCGCCAGTTGATATCACTATGTATCCTTCATCCATTAGTTGAATAATGGGTTTCGCCTCTATTATTGAGACGGGCATGGGGGAAGGAACCACTCGACGCATTCCTCCACGTGGATCCGGCTTGAATCTCCAACCCCTTAATTGAGATAACTTGACGGCCTCCTCCTCACTATAAATTGGGCCAACGAACTTAGTTGGATTATTGAAGGCGGGGTCCTCCTCATTAACGTATACCCTGGTAACCACTGTAATGGTCTTCTTTGGAATGCGTCGAGCCACTGCCTCATTATCTATGGCGGTCGCTAATAAGTAGCCGAGCCAGCCCTGCGTCGCTGCTCCATGCATGTCAAGCGTTAACGGTAATCCACACTCGGCTAAAGCACCTACTTGGGGGCCATTGCCGTGGGTGACTAAGACGTCGTAACCCATCTCCACAGCATCCATTACATCCCTGGCTGCCTCCTTAACTCTTTCCCACTGCTCATCCGGTGAACCAACCCTGGCGCCGCTTGTGGAGAATGCATTGCCCCCTAGGGCTATTACCATCCTCACTTGAACATTATTGAAGCCAGCGTTTAAAAGCATTCCCTATGGGGAGAGCCGTTTAAGAACTAATGGTAGCAGTAACCAGCCGTGCTCCACAATGCCTAGGCTACCCCTGGAGGCATTGACTTCATTAAATGATGAGAACCCATCGCTCGCCGTACCCGCGCTTAACATGAATGGAACTGGATCACCGCTGTGCGACTTCAATTTCCAGGGAGTAGCGTGATCGCTGGTAACCAATATGGCAGTATCATTAAGGGAGAGCCTTTGGATGTAGTACTTATCAATGGCCTCTATCTCAGCTACTTTCCGCTTGAAATCACCATCATGCCCAGGCTCATCAGGTCCCTTTAAGTGAACATACGCTACATCAACGCGCTTCAACAACTGCATGGTTGCGTCTAGTCGCTCCATTAGTATTTCATCCTTGGAGCCAATATATTTTGAGACCGGGGCCGAATCCATGCCTAGCGCAATGGCTATGCCGCGCTCGACAGGCATCTCGGTGACCGCCCCAAAGCTTAATCCAAAGACCTCTCTTATTGGCTTTACGTGGGGCACCTCGTGGCCGGCATCCCTCATGAGAATTACGTTGCCGGGCAACTTGCCTTCCCCAGTCCTCTTCTTATTGACCTCATGATTGGCCAGCACTTGTATGGCCTTCTCCATGAACTCATTAGCTAGGCGAGCCGTCCTTCTGGCTTCCTCAGAGGAATCAAGGGCCTCTATTAAGGGCAGCTTAGTTCCTGGATTGGGAACCGCGACCGATATCTTTCCTTGCCTAACATAGCCCGGATCATTATTGCTGACAAACCCGCTTAGCTTGTTTTGGGATCCAATTATCACCACGGCCCTGTGGCCAATGGTTGGTATAACCCTCGCATAGCCCTCCCCGCCGCCTAACTCCATGCCATCCACGGCCCTCGCTAACTCGGCGGCCTCCTCGCTTGTTAGATTTCTGCCAACCCTCCTATCAATTATGTTCCTAGATGAATCTATTGTGGCGAAGTTGGCCCTAAACGCGACTTCATAGTTATCCCTTATCTTGTAACCAGCCCCCAATGCCTCAAGAGGCCCTCGCCCAGTATAGTACTTATCGGGGTCGTATCCCAGTATGGACATGACCGCTGCATCGCTCTCGGGCGCGATTCCTTTGCCTATTGGGTAATGCATTCCCATGATTGATGACTTAGCCAATGCATCAAGCCCAGGCTTATTGGCCGCCATGTATGGAGTGGGGGGATTGCTTGGATCATCCGCAGCCCCATCAAGAACCAAGAAAAGTAGTTTCCTCATGGTACTCATATGGGTGGATCCAGTTTATAAATATGATTAACTCAATTATGAGGCAATTCCATCGCTGACCCCCTCCCAGCCCTGAGGGGGCTTACCATCTTTTCTATTACTCGCCCCGAAAACTTGGCTTGCGCCTCTCCAGGAAGGCGGAGACTCCTTCCTGGGAATCACTTGTTGAGAACACAACGGCAAATCCCTCGGCCTCTGCGCTTAATCCATTCCTTAATGATTCATCCAGCGACTCATTCACTAACCTCTTCGCCAGCATTAATCCAACGGGCGGCCGCTCCGCGAGCTTTGAGGCAAGTAATTCGGTTTCTTCTTGGAGCTTATCAATATGCACCGCCTTATTTACTAGGCCTATCTCGGCTGCCTCGCGTCCAGTAATTGTGTCGCCGGTCAATATCAATTCCTTTGCCTTGCCAATCCCAATTAATCTGGCCAATCTCTGCGTGCCCCCAGCCCCAGGAATTATGCCGAGAGTTATCTCGGGTAGCCCCAGAACAGCATCATCAGCAGCTATGCGTATATCACATGCTAGGGCCAGCTCCAGTCCACCACCTAATGCATGGCCGTGTATTGATGCTATGACGGGTTTTGGAAGCATTTCTATCCTATTATAAAGCCCTTGAAGCCTATTGCTGAAAATTAGTGCATCGCTCGGCTTTAGTCCCTTGAATATAGATATATCTGCGCCAGCGCAGAATGATTTTCCATTGCCCCTGATCACGACTACCCTAGCCAAGTCGCTTGGCATCTTCTCTATCTCACCAATAACGTTCTCCAAGTCCTCAATTACTTGAGGCGATAATGCATTCCTCTTCTCCGGCCTATTCAATTCCACCCATGCAATCGGCGGATTAACCCTAAGGATGACTGTTCCGAGCTTCTTCTCATAAGGATGGGGATAGAACCCCAGCCCCGTCTTAACGCCTAATCTGCCTTGCGAAATCATTCGTTGAAGCAATGAATCCGGCTGAAACGCATCGTGATGAGACGCAGCGAGGAGATCATTTAACTCCTTCACCACCATATCGATGCCGAACTCATCCGCGTACTCCAGTATTCCCTTCGGCATATTGAATCCGAGCCTCATTGTCTTATCAATATCATCCCTGGTAGCTATGCCCTCCCTCAATAACCACGCTGCCTCATTTATAGGTGAAGCCAGCAGCCTAACCACGTTAATGCTTTGCCCAGCATCCCTCGGAATATCTGCTCTGGCATACTTGCCTGGGGCTGGGTATGAGTAGAATCCTTTGCCTGCCTTTAAACCGATCTCCTTCGCCCTCACCTTCTCCCCAATCAGATTACAGGGAATCCTATTCACTCCCCTGGCCGCCATGGCTTTAGCTATGAAATCCATTACATCTATTCCAACGAAGTCCATTAATTCGAAGATACCCATTGGAAAACCAAGAACATGCCTAGCAGCGCTATCTATTGCTTGTATCGTGGCTTCCCCTCTCTCAACCATGAAGCACGCCGAGTCCGCTAATCTGAGAAACACCCTATTGGCGATGAAGCCCGGCACATCCTTATTCACAACGACAGGTTCCTTACCCATTCTCTTCGCAAGGCTTAGAGTAGCATCAAGGGTTTCACGGCTTGTCTTATCCCCCATCACCACCTCCACTAGCTTCATTATGGGGGGCGGATTAAAGAAGTGCATCCCAATAACTGCTTGCGGCCTCGAGGTGAAACTAGCTATTTCACTTATGGGAAGTGAGGAGGTATTTGTCGCAAGTATTGCATGAGGAGGCGCATGCTTATCCGCCTCCATGAATATTTGCCGCTTCACATCTATATCCTCAAAAGCCGCCTCTATCATGAAGTCGGCGACTCTCACAGCCTCCGATATATCCAGCGTAGCATGAATCCTGGCCAGAACCTGGTTAGGGTCTTCCCTTAATTGCCCCTTCTCATGAAGTTTCTCGAGGCTCCACTTAATGTTATCGATGGCTCGTGATAATATTTGTTGATTGATGTCCCTCAGATAAACCTCGAAGCCGGCTATTGCCGAGACCTCGGCAATTCCATGACCCATGGTGCCGGCGCCCATGACAGCTATGGTTTTAATATTCATAGTCGATCAAAATCATCGAAATATTTAAGCATTACCATGGAGAAATATAGTAGCAGGGGGCGGATTCGAACCGCCGACCACGGGGTTATGAGCCCCGCAGGATACCAGGCTTCCCCACCCTGCTGATCGATGTCTTGTCACAATTAATTTAAAAATTTTTCCCTACCCACATTCCCCTTTAAGGGATTCACTTCGTGATGCTTATTAGCCTGATCTCGCTGTTTCCATGAGTTATTTCATTGGCTTTAGATAGAATTGAGTCCTGCATGCCGGCCGGCGCCTCGAGCTCCAGCAATAAGTTGCCCTCCGAGTCATACGTTTCCTTCACCACCCTCCCCATATGCATTACATGCGACTTAACTTTCTGGGCATACTCGGCGGGAACTTTTAACTCGAAAACAGCCACGGCAACCTTTATTGGTAGCGATCGCTGAAGCGACTTTATAACGTCATTAACCTGCTCCTCCACTGGTTTGAACGGATCAATAGTCACATCGGCCTGCTGCATGGCTAACTCAACCCTCTGCGGCGGAACTGGTGCTCTTGTTCGTGTATCTATGCAGTTCCTGCTTATCCACTCCACTATTTGCCGCCTCTTCTCGTCAAGCAATTTCTTCCGCTGCTCAGCTGTCAGTGGCACTTCCCCATTTCTTATCATTAGCTCAGCGACTCTGCGTGAATCCGTGGTGCCGAAGACCTTCTTCAATGAACTCTCGGACGCACGAAGCCCCCTCCTGGAGTCCTTATATATAGTATCGCTTATCAGAACCTTATCTATGCTCACCGGTTTTCCAAGCTTCATATCGAGCGCGGCATCTGGATCAACCAGTATCTCGAAGTGCTCTCCCTTGGATTCATACTTTATCACAATGGCTTTCCCCATAGCTTGATTAGGCTAGTCCTCAAATAAAAACATTTATCCCCTATTTAGAGCCATGAATGCGAAGCTCTAGGGACCTAGTTATTGCTTACCCTCATCAACGACCACGACCTGCTTAACCGATATGGGAGTTATCCTACTTATTACATTATCTATTACCTTAATTACCCGCGCACGTTCGGCTGGGTCAAGGCCTGCCGGTTGCGGCAATGGCTTCGGTTCAGCAAGCTTCTCAGGCAAGGCGCTCCCCGGCGCGAAATGGAAGTTCGCGCTTCTCCCAATCACCAGTAAACCATATGACCCATTCACATAAAGTATTGAGGGAGGCGGCGTAATTACCTTGCTGATCAACATAAGCGCTTCCCGAAGCATGCCAATCTCCTTGCTCATATTATCAAGGAAGAGCCTCATATGCTCCAAATAGCTTGATCTAGTCACGGCGAAGACAACATCGACCCCATCGATATCTATAATTGGCGCCTCAGTGCCTTGAACCAAGTTAGCCTTTATTTTCTTTTCCTTAAATACATCCAGCACTGAATTCAAGTTCCCGATATTGAATTGATTAACCAAGAGACCACTCCATGCCTCAACATAGCTGGATAACTTAGAGAATAAGTTCCTTAGTTCATTGGGATTCATGTTAGTGGTTATTATCATGGGCCTGATTTCCTCTCGTCTAGCCTAGTCCTTGGAAATATAACTATTCTAGAGGGCACTCCGCTCATGGATAGGTACATTACGTTGATGTCCCCCATATTCATTTTAAGGAGCGCATTCACCTCATCCCTAATTATAGTTAATTTCTTGTGCTCTAATCTATAGAAGTCCAGTGATTCCTGTACATAGAAGGCATAACTATCTGGGTTAGAATCCATCACTAAGACGGGGAATCCTTGCCCGATCTTGCCTCCTAACTCTATTGTTCTATATCTAATAGTATTGGGTGAACTAATTGTTCCCGATATTGACTTATGCAATTCACTTAATTCATTTATTCTATCCTCGATTTGCCTTATTTGCCGCTCTATTTTATCGCTGAGTTCCCTTAATGTGGTATAATTAATGGCCTTCTCAGGCTCATCGCTCTTGAATTCACGCCGAACGCTCATGGTAAAATCACCACCTTAGGCTTATTGCCTCCGACCAATACCATTATGAATCCAGCCGAGTTAATGCCATTTATCTTGCCGATAACCCCCTTGATCTTCTCCAATTGCTCTATTATCTTGGTTATTTCATTCATTATATCGCTGAGCCTCCCCTTCAGATGAAGCGAGGCAGGTATTATCAACACCTCAAAATCCCCGCTAATCGATGATGATCTATATCCCATGCTCCTCACCGTGGCGACGCGTTGAAGCTTTCTCTCGAAATTTGAGTTATTATCCTCCCTCACCATTAATGACTCTAACTCCACCTTAACACTATGAAGCGACTCCAATTCACTATCTATCTCCTGTAATGCAGTCGAGGCCTTGTATAGCCTAATGAACATTCATTTCACTATTATATTCACAGTCTAATAAATATTTTGCATCCCCAGCCTTATAAATTAAACCAATAATGAAGGGGCTAGCCATTAATTATCGAAAACAAAGGGGCAATACTGCCCCCTTAAAAGCGAAATTTACCGATCCCTAAATAGTATAAATATTCAATTTTTTCCGGGCAAAAAATGCCCTAAAGGTATTTTCTGCTTAGGTAATTTATTAGGTAATCCGGGTTATATGATTCTCCAAATGATTTCTTAAGAAGCGTTTTTGGATCATAAGTTGCTCCATATCTATGAATCTTCTCGCGTAGCCAGGCCTTTAAACCATCAAACTTGAGCTCTGCAACTTCATCAAGTAGTTTTCCGGCGAAGTGACCCACCATGGCTGCCACTAAATTGCCCAGGGTGTATGTTGGGAAGTATCCTATGGATCCCTGGCTCCAATGAATGTCCTGCAGCACTCCCTCGGCATCATTGGATGGATGGATCCCGAGGTACTCCTCCATTTTTCTATTCCAGAGCTCCGGCAAATCGCTTACCTTTATCTCGCCGGTTAACATTAACTTCTCTAGCTCATACCTAACCGCTATATGCATGTTATATGTTACCTCATCAGCATCAACCCTAATTAGGCTGGGCTTAACAGTATTGAAGTAAATATATAGATCGCTCGGCGAATAGGCGTTGAGAAAACCTAGGTGCTTTTTCATTATTGGGTACATTGCCTCAACAAATGGCTTACTACGACCAACTATGTTCTCCCAGAATCTGGATTGGGACTCATGGATGCCCATTGATGCACCATCGAATATTGGAGTCATGGCGAGGGACTCATCAAGCTGCAGCTCATAAAGCGCGTGCCCACCCTCGTGTATTGCCGAGAATAGAACACGCTTGAAATCTATGCCCTCGTATCTAACTGTTATCCTCACGTCCCTGGGGCCGAGCCCTATCGTGAATGGATGGGGGGAAACATCCACCCTGAACCTATTGAAATCATAACCCATCGTCCTTAATATATCATTTATCATGGCCTCGGCGGGGCCCCGTTCATACTTCACGTCCTCAAGTGGACTATGGGGCGGCATTTTCTGTCTATTTATTATGCTCCTCAAGCTGGGAACTAGTTTGGAGAAAATGGCATCCGCATCGGCTACCGTGAATCCCTCCTCATATAAATCTAGTAACGCATTATATGGATGCTTCTCATAACCCAGTTTCTCCGCAACTTGCCTCGATAATTCTATTATTTTTTCAAGCCTAGGCCTAAAGAGGGAGAAATTAGACTTTTCCCGAGCCTCACGCCACGCAACGGTGGCTTCCTGAGTCGTTACAGTTATTTCCTCTAATAACTTCGGTGGTATCTTGGTATTGTACTTTATTTCCCGCTTAAGCACCCGCACCACTCCCCTCTCATAATCATTTAGCTCCGCCCCCTCGGCCTTCTCCACTAATGCTATAAATGATGGATCAGTAATGAATTTCTGGCTAAGGAGACTTAATTGGGCAATCGCTATGCTTCTGTGCTCTATGCCTTGGGGCGGCATGTATGTTTGTACGTCCCAGTCCATTAATGCCGATGCGTGTCGCAGGGCCCAGATCTGTTTATACCTATCCAGGATCTCCCTTATCGTGGGGTTCTCGAAAACCATATGCAAAAATCAAGTCCACATTTTAATGTTTTATGGTGTTGCGTAAACCTTGCATAACAAACGCTAAGCCTACCATTTAGAGCGGGGAGGGACCTATGTTGAGCAGGGGCTTAGCGAATTTCATTCCCGTGCTTAATCAATATATCCCTCATCTTGATCGCATCGATTTCTATTAACGGCGTCTCGCTTATTATTGTTATGGATAGAGCCCTCTTACCCAGCTCCACTGCAAGGGGTTCGAATGGCGGGGTCTCTGCATCCATGGGTTCATGTTCATCCACCCATTTCCCATTCCTGAATTTAACGCAGGTGAAGTGAGTGTGCAGTTCATCCTTTGGAAAGGCATCCATCCATTTGTCAAGTATTTCCGCGTAATTAATTGAACCGCCGTTGCGGGCATACACATGACCCCAATCAATTACGACAGTGACTAAATCACTCGATAATTCCTTAACTAGGTTAATTGTTTCATCAAGGGAACCAAATTGTGAGTCCCTGGCCATTACTTCCAGCCCCAGCTTCGCTTTGATGTCATTATCATTCATCCACTTAATTAATTCGCTTACCTCGCTTTTAACCTTGTTAAAACAACCCTCGTGACCTAGTTTCCCATAATATGCTGGATGAAAAACGACGACTTTGGCACTCATTGCATCGCCGCGCTCAAGGGATTCCTTTAACCTGGATATGCTAGCATTAACTTTGCTCGCCTCATCGCTGCATAGATTAATGAAGTATGGGGCATGAATCGACAACCTAACCCCAGCCTCCTCAGCTATTTTCCCCACCTCCTCAGCCGCCTCAATGCTCATACGTACTCCTTGAACGAACTCAACTTCCATGGCGTTTAACCCGATTTCACGAACGTACCTAACCGCATCCATGGTGCCGGCATTCCTTTTTCTTTGCCTCAATGTTATTGGAATTCCGGCTGGACCTATATGGACTCCAGCCATTTTGCAACGCTAATCATTATCCCAGCCGCGTTAAAAATAATTCCCTTTATCCTAATTTCTGGAATTCCAGCCCTAAGCCTCATGGAGGGTCATTAATGAATAATGAAAATCACGCTCTTACAGAACAGAACCGATTATTGAGTGAATTGAGGCATCCCTATAACAATTGCTATTAGATCCAGCCCCTCCACTTCATGGCTTGGTATATCCTGTCCAATGCATCTATATATGCGGCATCCCTTATCGTAGCGCCATTCATTTTCTGCCATCTATCGTAGACCCTATTGAATGCGTTGGTTATCATGAAGTCAAGTTTCTTTTTGGTTTCCTCCTCATCCCATATGAACCATTGCAGATTCTCGACCCACTCCAAGTAGCTCATGACGACTCCACCAGCATTTACCCCTATGTCTGGGAACACATATATGCCCCTCTTGTATAGCATCTCCTCTGCATCCGATGTTACGGGTCCATTGGCGGCTTCCATTATTAGCTTCGCCTTCACTGCATTGGCATTTGAGTAATTAATTACTCCCTCCACTGCCGCTGGAACCAGTATATCCACGTTCAGGGTCAGCAATTCATCCATTCCTATCTTCCTGGTGCCGGGGCCCGTGTAATTAACCACTGTTCCCGTCTTCCTCTCCACTGCCTTCACCTCATCCGGATTAAATCCATTGGAGTTATATATTGCACCCCCTATATCGCCGATTGCAACGACTTTAGCACCCATCTCCGTCAGGAAGTGGCTTAACCAGTAACCGACATTGCCGAACCCTTGCACTGCAACCGTGGCGCCCTCAATGCCCTTAAGGAATTTGCGGGCCGCATTACGAGTCCAGAGCGCCGCTCCATAGCCTGTTGAGTACTCCCTCACCGGGTTGCCCCATAGCTGCACCGGCTTGGCTGTGAACGTCGCCGGCACATTTCTACCCATCATCTTGCTGTACTCATCAACCATCCAAGCCATTATCTGGGGGTTAGTGTTTAAGTCGGGGGCCGGGATATCTATGTCGGGGCCAAGTACATTAATGAGCGCTCGCACGTATCCCCTAGATAATTCCTCAAGCGACGCCTTATCAAGCGTCTTCGGATCCACTTGAATTGCGCCCTTGGCTCCACCATATGGGATCCCGGCCAAACTATTCTTGAGCGTCATTAATGTGGCGAGCGCCATGTCGTCCTCCAGCGTAACCTCTGGGTGGAACCTTATACCGCCCTTATACGGACCAAGCGCATTATTATGCTGAACCCTATAGCCCTCGAGGAACATCATAGCTCCATTTATCTTGATCGGTATTGATATGGCTACTATTCTCTGGGGTCTAGATAGGTAATCCAGCAATTGTTTTTCCAGTTTCCCCATCTCAATTGCCCTCCTCAGTATTGTTAAAGTATCCTGGAGGAACTCGGAATGAATTGGTGCACCAAATATAGTGCTCATTTGCTATTACCGTAAATTAATCCTATATAGTTATTTATAAATATTGCTTATGTAAACTAATATAAAAAAATAGTATAACTTCAAGCAGAAGCACCTGTCTGGAGCAGGATCCAATAGAAGCCATAGTAGTGGACTTAAGATGCGGAGCAAATCTTACTTAATTCAATAATAGAAATATTTATTAAAGCAATAAGGAACCCGCGCATATGGAGTACTCTATTCTCGGCAATGACTTGCAATTAGTGAAGGTTATAATGGGGGATGGGGAGGGCATTTACGGAGAGGGAGGACACCTACTCTACAAGACGCCCACAGTTAACCTAACGGCGAAAGCTACAGGTGGAATATTAAGCGGCTTAAAGAGGGCGGTGACAGGCGCCTCATTCTTCGTACTTGAATTAACTGGACCAGGAGAAGCAGCATTCGCAGGCAGCACTCCTGGAAAAATAATTCAGATGCAGCTTGGAGATGGGGAAGCGGTGCTGGCCGAGCATGGATCCTTCCTTTTCGCTGAGAACCAGGTTAAGTATGATGTGAACCTAGCTCGATTAACGGCAGGAATATTTGGCGGTGAGGGACTCTTTCTAGCTAAGTTCATAGGACCCGGCAACCTCTTCCTACATGGAACAGGTCACGTCCATATGATTCAGCTTGGGGACGGCGAGGAAGTAGAGGTTGAGGCTGGACACTTATTGGCGTTTGATGCCGGCATGCAGTACGGCATAAAAAGAACCGGTGGCTTAAGAACAATGTTCCTAGGAGGCGAAGGCATTTTCTTCGTCAATATAAGAGGCCCTGGAAGGGTCTGGGTCAGGAGCATCTCATTAGCTGCATTAGCAGCAGCATTGTCACGTGACATGCCGTGCCCAGCCAGTTGCCGTAGCCAAGTACAGGAAACAAGGGAACCAGGCGTAACCTTCAGGATCTAGCAACGATCTCTTCCTAAACTCCTAAAAAGGCTAAACCAATAATTCTACTTCTGATCTCTTCCCCCGCCCTTCATGGCGGGGATTATCGTTCTTCTTATCAAAGGGGAAAGAGGTATAGGATTGAATTATTTGCTTAAGGAAAAGAATATAAGGATGGAGACGCGAATACAGTGATGAGTTGGGGCATTCGCGACTTAGAGGATGCAATAAATGAGGCAGAGAGATTCCATATTGAGCTACTCAAGGTAGCTTCATCCTCCCCTCTCGGAGGAATTGTTCTATTGGATATAATGCTAATGGAGCGGCCAGGCGAATTTGGACGAGTCTTAAGTAGCATAGGTCAAAGCACGGGAAGAACACTACTAACAGCCTATGCAACGGTCAAAAACCGCGGGGAGAGGGAGGGGAGAAGTTTTGGGGTTGCTATTCTCATTTATCCAGCACGTGATGAGACTGATGCCGTGAAGATCGTGGATGCGGCAAGAAGCGCTGGCGCAGTAATAGTTAGTGCGCATTTCATCTTGGCTAAGGAAGTGGCAAGGAGTTGATGAAGATAACGGCAGGTCTCGCCTTTTGGGATGAGGATTTTTAATCTTGCACCTCTGGGCCTCTTCCGCTCTGAAGGGCGGGACCCACCGTTTGTTTTTTTATCAAAATTGTTTCTCTGTGATGAGAAGCAATGCATGAGGCTCACTTCAAATCCATTTTTAGGGTTCATTGGTTAGTTTCTCCACTATTTCCTTGTATCCTATTGATGAGAGGAATTCAAGCACTTCATCTAAACGTGGTCCAGAGCGGGCGCCTCTCCTCGTGACTGATATGGAGGCTGAGGCATTGGCAAATATGAGTCTCTCAACTATATCTAATCCCATTAGCCTAGCCGATATATAGGACGCCGCGAATACATCCCCAGCTCCTGTAGTATCTATGGGCGTCACACGGAATGATTCCACCACCTTGGATTCATTGCCACTAATGCAGAGCGCCCCTTTTGGGCCGAGGGTTATTATTAATTCCCGTGGCTCCACCTTACTATAGATGCTGAAACCTGCCTTTATTGGATCCTCCGCCCCGCTCAGTATCTTGGCCTCAACCGAGTTCATGAACATCACATCAATGCCTCGGATGAGCGCTGCCACCACATCTATCCCCTTCCTGGCTAGATTGGTTCCGCCATCTATGGAGACCGTGGCGCCAATTGATCTTCCCTTCTTGAGCCCAGCCTCTATTATCTCGGTTCTGCCTGTTGCTAAGTGTATATGGTTGATGTCTTCAACTGCGGCTCCATCTAAATCACTTGGTATTAAGCCCATATTTGCGCCCCTGTAGGCAATCATTCTCTTGCTGCCATCCAATCCCACGAGAACAGTGACTGTGCCCGTCTTCTCATATGCTATGCGCTTAATGAAGCGTGTATCGATGCCGAGATTTCTTAATTCATCTACAAGTATATCGCCCACAGTATCGGTGCCCACCGAGCCGATGAAGCGGGAAGCAAGGCCAAGTTTAGCGACTTGAACAGAGAAATTAGCCGCTGAACCGCCGCCGCCCACATAAGCCTCGAATGCATCCACGGCCTCATCTATTCCGGGGAGGCCCCCTATCTTCATGTAGATATCTAGGTTCAGGTTACCTATTGATAACACTGTAGGCCTATTCACATTTATTTCGAGAAGCGCGGCTTTAATATCTATTTCCGTCCAATAAATGCATAATTATCATCTAAGGCCATTAATGGGATAAAGGATAAATAGAGTTGAGGAATATAGTAACTTAATGCAGGATGAAGTAAAGAAGTTGCTGGATATAAAGGAGCGGCTCAAGAAGAGGATAATGGAGCTAGAGGACGAATTATCAACATTGAGGGATGCAGAGCAGGCAATTGATAATGAGATAAAGTCGAGATCAATAACTCCAGCGGATCAATTACAGACCCAATCGGTTCCTCCTCCATCTTCGCAGCCCAAGTCTGGAACCATGGTTGATTTAAAGTCACGTGATGGGGAAAAAATTGGAGAGGTAGAGGGAGATGATCGTTCCCTAGTGGTGAGGCCCCTGAAGCCCCTTGATCCGGAGGCGAAGCCCACGAAATTCCTCATCAGGAAACTAGAGGAGTATAGGAGGGGGGATGAGGATTTAGTGAGGGGAAAGCGGCTCAGCGAGGGGGATGCTTTTAATTATGACTTAGAGAAGGGGGAGGGAGGCAGCATAATTGCAATATCGATAAGGAATTATAGAACCAATGCAAGGAGGCAGGAGGTCATGAATATAATTAGGTGGACCATCGAAAGGAATTTAGAGAGCAAGGGAAGTAATCAGTGATTATCGATTTATTTTAATCACTCGAATTAAAAACGTCCACCCCAGCCTCATAAGTCATGAATAACAATAAATCAATAACATCGTTGATACCAAGCGATAGGTGGATGACTGGACTTGAATTATCAAAGGCATTGAATGAGCGGCTTGAAGTCGAGGACTTCATTTCCATGGCCGAGAACGGCGAGGTTGATGCTTATTATGATGTTGCCGAGGATGAGTTTTACCTGAGGTTAAAGGCACGGCCAGCGGAGCGGATCACAGTCATCGAGCAAGTAAGCATTAAGTTGCCGGAGGAGCCCCTGCCAAAGCCGGCGTTTGAGGATGAGTTAAAGGCTGCCGGTGATGATTGGAGGAATATGTATGAGGATCTAGTTAAGAGGGGAATCATTAGGGAGATTTATAGTAATGGAATGACTTTCGTCGTGGCATCAAAGCTTCCCGGCAAATCTCTTCAGCATGGGGTACATCTCGAATAATTGCTCCTGCATAGCCAATGAGTAGTACTGTATCACTATCTCAACTAGGAGTATTAATCCTATGCCTGTCCCAAAGACGCCTAGGATATCCCCTAAAGCAGCCACTATGCCTGCAATTAATCCGCTGGTAAGGGTTAACGCGTTTATGTATCTCTCTAAGTATCTAGCTATTACCCGCGTGCTCGACCTAAAGCCAGGTATGTGCCACCCACTCTCTGCAATGGTCTTTGCTTGATCCTCAGCACCCATACCGGCCAAGTTAACCCAAAGATACGCATAAACTATTGAGAGCAACGCGTAAAGCACTATATGAACCACCGCGAATTGCGGCGTTAATTGGAGAGGAGTGGATTGCAGGAAGTAAAGCAGTGAGGAAGTGCATGGAGCAGTAGTTAATTGTCCATTTAGGCTTATCTGGTGAACGCAAGCCAAGGCATTTAGAACTGGATTAGCGGCATGAGCATTATACGTGGTAGCCACGAAGTATAACCCATTATAAATTAAGGCCACGGTATATGCAGTGAATATTATTGGGAGCACCGATACATACATTACCTTAAATGGATATGATATCTTGTATCCACCGTACTGAGTCAATACCATTGGTATCGATACTTCCATTAATTCAACATAGAGAACAAGTCCGCCAAGCACTATGGTCGCTATTAACCCGATTAGGCTGGGATACCCGATCCTATATAGTATTGATGCCAATGCCGCTAATGTGTGATCAACCGCAGCTATGTATGAGCCCACGGCTATTGCGGGCACGACGCCGAGGGGCAGCACCTGGCCCGGCGGTATTATTGGGGAAAACGTGTCCCAGAACATGGTTCTAATTATGCTTATCAATATGAATAGACTTATTCCGCTCCCTAATCCCCAACCCTTTGAAACCATGTCGTCAAGCAGGATAACTATTACCGCGCCAAACACTAATTGTAGCCAAACAATGAATGCTAGTCCAGGCGATATTACCCCCAACTGTCCAGCAGCTATCATTATCGCGCCTTCACCGAACGCTATTATCACAGCAACAAGCTTCGTGAATGCATTGAACCTCATTTGATCATTTGGATCCTCCATATCTATGTTCATTATGTCGGAGAACGCTAGGAGCTCCATTATTATTCCCGCAATTATTATTGGACCAATTCCCAACTCCGCCATGGTTCCCGACTGAGACGCGAATATCACGGCAATTAATGGGTTAAACAATGGAGCCGCCTGCGCTTCATTAACGCCATATAATGGAGTGATCGAGAGAACCATATATGCGGTTAATGCCAGAAATGTCCAGAGGAGCCTACTTGACATGGATAGCGCTACCTTAGGCTTAGGAACCGTCGGCACTAGCCGCAGCAACGGCTCCACCCTATCTATGAACCTACCGCTCATTGCCTAAAACCATGAATTCGCCCATTATTAAATTTAGTGCAACATATTGGAATGATGGGCAAAATCAATGAATCACGCCGCGTAGGATCAGTACCTCGCCGCCTGCCTTCTTTACCTTCTCTATCGCTGACGCTGATGCGGCTGGCGTCTTCACTATAATTGGCTTATCCATGTGCCCGCCCCCCAGAAGCTTATTGAAACCCAACGACTCCAAATCAACAACGTATTTTCCTGACTCCATACTTATTTTTCCTTCCGCGGCTAATTCCTCAACGATCTCGCCGAGACTCCCCACGTTTATTGGCCTCCAATGAGAGCGAAGCGGAGGCGGCTGCGTGAAGCCGTGCTTTCCTATGAGGGGCCAGCCATTATTTTTCTCCGCCATCTCCATTAACAAACTCTTCTTGTGCTTGAGTAAACCAACCCTCTCGCTTCCTCCACTGTTGTTTCTCCTATGTTGGCCAACCCTTCCCCATGAATGGGTCCTCCAACCCCTCAATTTCCTGGTCTTTCTTGTGAATCTCCTGGTCATTTCATCAAGTGGGAGCACGTGCCTTTTTAAATTTTTCAACAATTAAGAAATAATCGACATCCTCTATAGCATTCTTCTCAGTAATTCATTTATGCCGCTTCCACGGTAACCCAAGTCACCGCCGTATCCATAATACTTCTTAATGCTATTGAGGCCGCCCTTTGGGGGATGCAGCCTAAAGAATGGCTTAAGCCCATTAATGCACTTCCTGCCATTCCCGCACCTCAGCGATGCAGAGCCATTAATTAATGCGTTAACGAAGTCATCAATTCCACTCCACCCCGACTCCTTAGCAGCATCATCCGTGAGCGGCTTATTGCCCCTTAGTCGTCCGCGTTCCTTCAATAATAGTAAAAGCGTATCCTTATCAACCTCACCCCATGTGACCCAGTCCTTCACTGTGGTAAGCATTCCTCGCAGCGATGGGGAATCAGGCAACACTATGCAGGAGTATCGACTCCTCAAGCCAAGTATGTGAAGCGAGCGCCTTATTTCCTCGGGAATATCCACATCGCCCTTTAATCTGATTACGGCGATGAATTTCTTCTGTGCTTGTTGTGTCTCCATGCATCATCACCTATATTCTGAACCCATATGTGTCCCTTAGGGCATTCCAAACAGCCTTGGCGAAATTAATAGTAGTCCTGGTCCTACCCCTTGCATCAAGCCAAATATCCCTTATTCCAGCTAGTGATAGGATCTTCTTGGCAGTATCGCCGGCCACTAGGCCAACGCCTTTCGGGGCAGGTATTAGGCTTACCTCAACGCTGCCTGACTTGCCCTTGACTTGGAAGGGAATGCTATGCGGCTCATCGCAGGAGCAGTGCCATGATCCACATCCCCTCCTCACCGGGGTTATCTTGATTTTGGCATTCCTCACTGCCTTATCTATTGCTTGGCTTACTTGCCTAGCCTTGCCGATGCCTATGCCGATATAACCGTTCTCATTACCAACAGCAACTACTGCTTGGAATTGGCTGACCTCACCGGCATCAGTTTGCCTTTGCACTACCTTTATGTCAAGCACCTCATACTTTAAGCCGGGCAGCAATGCATCTACTATCTCCGGTTCCTTTATGGGCGTATTCATGCTGAAGATATCGTCTATGCTTCGTACTTTACCCTCCTTAACTAACTTGCCAAGTTGAGTCCTCGGCTGCCACTCCTCAAGTTGACTAGCTTCCTCTGAGGCCATCCTTAATCAACGAAAAGAGGCGCCTCAGAGCAAATATAAAGATTCCCTCACCAGCCATCCACCATAACTCCATCTCCCCCCATTGGTAGTATATGTATATTATTTTCTAAATTATCTAATAAGGTGATTTAAGCCCATGCCCACCAACACCGATGAGCTCGGTCGCTGTTAGGCAGGAAAAAAATCAACCGGATTATGAGTTGCTATTCGCAGCGCCGGATAGGGATGGCTCCGTGGTCTCCGTTCGGGTTCATAAACAAGTAAAGGAACTGCTGACCGATATAGCGGAGAAAGAGGGGTTAAATGGCGTATCCGAATTAGTTAGGTACATAATAGCTGGCTTCCTCATAGGTAAATATGAACTACTTAAACCCGATCCTAAAGTGCTTCATGCACCCATATTTCTTAATATAAATGTAAATAAGCGGGAAGAACCTCGGGGAAGCGAAGTAGCCATAGCCGTGGAGATCGAGGAAACCATGAGAGAGGCCGAGGAATTCATTGCTAAGGTTAAACGAGGCGTAGTTCAGTTGAGGGGCAATGAATATGCCAAGAAGTTGAGGGATAGATTGGCGAAGTTAATGACGAAGGCTCTTCGGTATGGATTGGAGGATGAATATGGACGGCTCAAGGCAGTGTTCAATGCTTTGCAGGAGTAACGAAAAGCTTTTTCTAGCCTAAGCTACCGCTGCCCATGGGATTGCTTCTGGTTTATACAGGAAATGGAAAAGGCAAGACCACGGCGGCCCTCGGATTAGTGCTTAGGGCAAGCGGGCATGGACTTAAATCAATAATAGCCCACTTAATGAAAACGCCGTATTATAGATCAAGCACTGTAGGGGAACGCGAGGCAATAACGACTCGACTCGGCGACCTTGTGGAGGAGTACTTCATGGATCCACTCATGCTGAGGAATCCACGATTAGTCCTCCACCATGCTATCCAAAGAAGCATAGAGGTGAAACCATTCTTATTGGTACTTGATGAGGCCAATAACTCGATAAAGAATGGCTTGCTCTCAACAAGTGAATTATTGGATGCATTGAATTCTGTCCCTAATGAGACCAATATAGTGGTGACCGGCCGAGGCGCACCACAGGAATTACTGGATAAGGCTGACCTAGTTACTGAAATGCGAGAAGTAAAGCATTACTATGATAAGGGATTCATTGGCTTAATGGGTCTTGAATGGTAATTCACTCTCCCTGAATCAATATCCGCCTAATATCATGGATTACATCATCAATGCGAGCCCTTATCGAGGATTCTGGGGAATTCCTCCCAATTAATTTAAACCCGCTTCCAGCCTCGGATACATCAATCCCTCTAGTTGAGGCCAAAAAATCCAGGATCGAGGTGGGCCTCACCACTTCCTTATCATTAATAACGAGGTACTTGGTTAGTAATCGCCTCACGGTTGATCTATTATGCTTATCGATCCTATTGATTAGGTGCCCCATTCCGAACCTAGATAAAGACGAGGAAACAGCGGCAACATAATTCTCGGTCAACTTAGTTGATAAGTCCTCTACGGCATCCAGCGACTCAATCATGGATTCCAACATTGTTAACACATCTAAGCCTCCCTCCACATGAATGATTGGGATCCCCATGGAATCCGGATGAATGGATGCCGCAAATGGAGGATGGCCAAGCCGTATACCAAGCAGTCCCTGAAACTCCTCAGACGCAACTGAGCTTAATGCTGCCCCGGACTCGAAAATTATGGCTAATGCAGCATCATTGCCAAACCTATTAAAATATTGCCGATGACCTAGTCCCCAGTACATGCTGGGAAGAATAGGATCCCCAAAGTGACGAGCCGTTGCTATAACGAATTCGATGCTCTTCTTGGCACCCCTATCCACTATGAACCGTATCAACTTAATCAACACATTTATGGCAGGGCAATTATCATTTAATCGAGGCCACGAATCAAGATGAGTTGATACAACTATTTTATCATCTGTTTCCCCTTGCCTCTCAATTACCAGGTTATAAGCCAAACCCTCGCTGATCCTCGCCTCTATTTCTACTTCTAAGCTATTTCCTTTATAGTTCCATTCATCAACCACTACTGCCGGTATCGGCGGATAATCATTGCCCTGAAGCGAGAGACCCGGCCCACGCGATATGAAGCCAAAGCCACGACCCCTTAGAACCAATAACTCAGCTCCATAATTAACCGCCTCCTTATACATAGACTTGAGATGAAGCGGGTTATTGGGTAATTCGCTTACCATGTATTGCCTAACTCTACCGTGAAGTGATGGAGATGGGGGAAGCGGCACAGCTTTTACAGGTTTAGAGTCAACAATCAACGTGGCCTCGCTATAAATAGGCACAGCCACATAAATGGGCTCAAGCATATATGTAAGTTCATGATAATCCAGCTCAGCCAATAAGTTTGATATGAGGCTCCTCTCCTCACTGCTGCCAGGCAATACTGGAAAGGGGCAATCCACTTAGGAATACATGGGGCCGGGGTATATATACATGACTACATTACTAATTGATCCTCATTCTCTGTCTATTTATGAAAGGCATAGACCAAAATGTAAAGACCATTAGTGAATAGATGAAATCTAAATTAGCTAGAAATAGTATTGTGCAATAGGTAGTATGGTATTGAGATAGGATACTAATAAGCCCGTGGGTAAAGAGTAAACTACTCCGCCCTAACGGACGGGGTCTCTGGTGAGGGAAGATGAATAGAATAGTCAGCCCAAGTTATTTAATGGAGACGACCTTTTATTATACTCATAATGCTTGCCTATGCTATTAGTTTTTAAGCACTTGAATCTTAAACAATACGTGGCTAAGCATTGGATTTTCGTAACTAACCCCAATAATTTAGTGATATTTTGGTGTTGAGCCTAGTAAGTACGGCTTTACTGCTCGGAACTTACTCAATAAGGATGACTTGTTCTTCTTTTACGTGAGGTCAGCAAGAACTGGAGCATCTAAGTGTGAATTGAGGTTTATTGGTCCCTATATGGTTGTAGGACATTATGTTTCTAGTCCTAATAACTCCACAGTTAATGCGCGGAAGCCTAGCGGAAAATTCGCTGTTATTATTGGATTTAAGAATGGAAATCATTCCGTTGGCTTTGTTCCCATGGATTCTGTATTTTATGCTCTAAGCTTCATAACTAATAAGGCAAGAACCGGTAGAGGGGGCTGGCAAGACCACGTACAATTCTCAATAATATCAATTAGAGAAGAGGATTATAATACGTTATTAAGTAATCGCTTAACTCAGCATGATTGTATAGACCACTTGAAAAGCATTGTCAAGAGTAACTGCATGTTTTAGTTTCATGTGTTTTATAATGTTCCAATCCTTAATTTAATCTCCATGCGAAGAACCTGATATTCCCCCACCTTTTAAGACTTGGAATAGACCGATTGGAAATTAATATTAATGCTTAATATCATTATTATTCCGCATCGATTAAGCCCGCTTTAATTTATTAAAAAGTCTCTGTGCTGGGTATGCATGCTTACCGCTGAACTATGGGCATCAATAAAGGACATATATAATAGCATAATTAATCACCCATTCATTAAGGGGCTCGTTGATGGTTCCTTAGAGGAGGATAAGTTTAAGTTTTACATTGTGCAGGACCACTTGTATCTAAGGGAGTTCAGTAGGGCCGTGGCATTGGCTTCCGCCAAGGCACGGAATGAGAGGGAACAATCATTATTCGCCTCGCATATAACAGATGCATTGAATGTGGAGAGAAACCTGCATGGAAGATATCTCTCGCTTTGGGGAATAGATATAGATGAATACCGGATGTCCCCAACCAACTTAGCATATACTTCATACCTATTAAGCACTGCATATTCGCGGCCTTATCATGAAGTCTTGGCAGCCCTATTACCTTGTTACTGGATATATATGGAGGTTGGTAAGGAGTTAATGAAGCATGGATCGCCAAACAAGTTATATAATGAATGGATAAACACGTATGGCGGCGATGCTTACGAGGCAGGCGTTAGGGCTGTGCTCAATATAGTGGATTCCATGGAATTAACAAAAGAAGAAAAGATCAATGCATTAACTAAATTTAGAATCGCATCTATCTATGAATATATGTTCTGGGACTCAGCGTATAGAATGGAGAAATTCAGCTTCGATCCATGGCTAATCACGGAGCGACGCGCATAAGCAAATTATTTTAGTATTGCTATGATCAACATAAGATAGATGGCCAGCTATTTGCTAAATATTTAATAAAGATGATTTATTCCTCCTATAATTAATGCCCAGATATGAGGAATTAAAGGATATAGATAAACACGTTGCTGATCTCAGCAGGGCTAGACAAAGCCTTATCGAGGAGTTGGAGGCGATTATGTTTTATGATGAGAGGATAAGCGCAACAAGCGATGAATCATTAAGGGAGGTACTGAAACATAATAGGGACGATGAAAAAGAACACGCATCCTTATTAATTGAATGGTTGAGGAGAAATGATCCTGAATTCGATAAAGAACTAAGAGAAAAATTATTTACTAAAAAACCATTATCTGAGCTAGGTGATTGAAAATTATAATCCAAGGACTTAAGCATATGCATCTCACCTGATTTGAATGGCTTTAACATATTTGGATTAAGGGGACGAAAGTTTCCATGCATGGGAAGGAGCGGATTGTCCCCTTATAGAAATTTGATAATTCAATGTGATTATTTAAATTAATTAACGGCTTAAGCTTTATTAGGCTAAATAAAGTAGGGGGAATTAAATGGATAGGGTCTCCATAGTTACCTTTGTCGTGGTTCTGGGTACAATGATGGCGGCAATAGATTCCACAATAGTTATACTGGCATTGCCGACAATGGTTCAATCCCTTCACTCTAACTTGTTCACCATCATGTGGGTAATACTTGTTTATCTATTAGTAACGGCGGTGCTTACTACTCAATTGGGGAGGCTAGGGGATAATTATGGCAGGTCAAGGATATATAATATAGGCTTCATTGTTTTTACCGTGGGCTCCGCCATGTGCGGCGCTGCCCCCAGTGATTCATTTCTAATAGCATCTAGGGGTATCCAGGCCCTCGGCGCTGCAATGATTCAAGCAAATAGTGGAGCAATAATAGCTGATCATTACCCGCCAAATAAAAGGGGAAAAGCTTATGGCTATACATCGGTCGGGTGGAACATAGGTGCAATTCTTGGGATAGTGCTAGGCGGCATAATAACCACATTCATTGGGTGGAGGTTCATATTCTATATAAATATCCCCATAGGTATAGCAGCCGTAGCCATTGGTCTTCGAGAAATCAAGGACTATAATATAGTGAGGAGGAGGTTCGATGTCGTTGGCACAATGCTATTAGCGGCCGCATTAACATTGGTTACTCTTGGCGCGGCCGAGATAGCTGGGACAGGCCTAGCCGCCGATGACTCATATTTATTGATGGCTGGATTAGCTCTATTAATTCCCTTCATTCTTTGGGAAAGGCGCATTGAGTATCCACTAATAGATTTTAGGGTGTTCAGAAACAGGATTCTTGCCGCGTCAATGCTTGCAGCATTTCTTCAGAGCGCTGGATACCTATCTACGGCTTTCATACTAATAATGTATCTCCAGGGAATAAGGGGTCTTTCTCCCTTTTCTGCTTCTCTACTCTTGGTACCGGGTTACGTGTTGGCTAGCTTGTTGGGTCCCTGGGCTGGACGATTGAGCGACGGAATAGGTGCTAGGTTACCTGCTACGCTTGGAATTGGATTAATGATGGCTGCAGCGGCCGCTTATTCCCTTCTTTCATTAAATACGCCATATGATTATATAGTTGTCGCATCAATAATTGGGGGAGTGGGGTCAGCCCTCTTCTTTCCTGCGAATAACAGCGCAGTGATGGCTAATGCTAGAAGCGAGTTCTATGGCGGAGCATCTGGAATACTCAGGACTTTAGCTAATATAGGGATCTTAGTTAGCTATGTCCTATCAATCACCATTGCATCTCTGGCTGTTCCAAGGTATGTGGCTTTCCAAGTATTCCTAGGCACATCTAATTTGGTGGGCGGCATCACCGCAAGTTTCCTGGAGGGCCTCCATTCTGCTTTTTTGGCATCAATGGGGATATTGGCCATAGCCATGATCTTATCCGCGATTCGCGGGCAAGAGGCTAGAAGTAGTCTAATTGAGAATATCAGGGGCGGCGAGAAGCCATTTGCTGGCTCGCCAACCACCTCCTCCACCGATGATTCCTTGCAATGATGGGGCCCCTCAAGCGGATGGCCAATTCCAGAGGCTAATCCTTCGTTGGGGGAAATATTTATAAGCATTATTATTGTATAGTTTGAGGGTTCCTTGGGTAACTGGCATGGACGGGACGTGATCTCGGCCCTTGAATGGGGCCGAGGGGATTTGATGGACCTCTTTCAAGAGGCCCAGGAAATGGAGAAGCACGCGAAATCAATTCTTCACATACTTGATGGAAAAGTCATGGGGGTTGCTTTCTTTGAGCCCAGCACGAGGACTAGATTGAGCTTTGAAACAGCGATGTTACGGCTTGGCGGGCGATTCATTGAATTAGGCGGGGCCGAGGCATCATCATTGGCTAAGGGGGAGAACCTAGCTGATACTGTGCGGATGCTGGATTCATACTCCAATATAATAGTGATTAGACATGAATTGGAGGGAGCAGCAAAGTTCGCGGCTGAAGTGGCTGATTCACCTGTCATAAATGCCGGAGATGGGGCTCAGAATCACCCGACCCAAGCAATGCTGGATGTATATACTATGTGGAGAGAGTTCGGTAGAATCGATGGATTAAGCATTGGATTATTAGGCGACTTACGGTATGCTAGGGTAATTAACTCACTTATTCAATTATTATCGCTCTTCAACGTCAAGATTTACTTGGTGTCGCCGCCTAGTTTAAGGCCTAGGAATGAATTAATGGATTTCATTAATGAGAGAGGAATAAGGTATGCGTATGCGGAGGATTTAAATGAGGTCATCGGCGATTTAGATGTAATATATGTGGTCAGGATACAGAAGGAGAGAATTCCGGATCCCATTGAGTATGAGAAAGTTAAGGGAAGCTTCAAGTTAACTATTGATGCCTTGAGGAATGCGAGAAACGAATTGATAATTCTTCATCCGCTTCCTAGAATTGATGAGGTTGATTTCGCCGTGGATTATACAAGGCATGCCAGGTACTTTAGGCAGGCCGCGCTGGGTGTTCCATTGAGAATGGCTTTAATTAAGTTAGTGTTGGGTGGTGTGGAATGAGCAAGGAACTGATAATCAGTAAAATAAGAAATGGAATAGTAATAGATCACATACCCGCCGGACGAGCGCTTGTTATACTCAAGATCCTCAGGTTAACCGGGACGGAGGGACGGATTGCGCTAGTCATGAACGTGGATAGCGGCAAGCTGGGAAGGAAGGATATCATAAAGATAGAAGGCAAGAACCTCAGCCAGGATGAGCTAAACATGATAGCGATAATCGCGCCAACAGCCACAGTAAATATAGTGAGCGAGTATGAAGTGAAACAGAAATTCAAGGTAGAGCTACCAACCAAGATAAGGAATATCATTAAGTGCAAGAACCCGAAGTGCATAACTAATAAGGCAAGGGAACCCGTAGTTCCATCGTTCACCGTAATCAAGGAAAATCCAGCCACATTAAAGTGCGATTACTGCGGCACCTATAACTCGCTTAGGGACGTTGAGTCTCAATTGGTGATGAAGCAATGAATAGAAAAGAATTAATGAAGCTATTGAAAGAATATGGCGTAATTCAGTTCGGTAAATTCAAGCTAAGCAGCGGAAAAGAGAGTGATTACTACATTGACATGAGGAGAGCACTATCAGTACCAGTAATCTATAGAGAGATAATTGAGGCAATGACGCAACTAGTCTCCGATGTCGACTTAGTGGCCGGCATAGAGAGCGGGGGAGTACCATGGGCAGCCATGTTAGCATATCGGTTAGGCATGGGAATGATATATGTTAGAAAGCAGCCAAAGGAGCATGGCACCTCAAGATCGGTGGAGGGGATTTACTCAAGCAATCAACGTGTCCTCGTGATAGATGACGTAATGACCACCGGCTCGTCAATAATGAGGGGCATAGAACTAATTCAGGCAGCTGGATTACGAGTGATCCAAGCAATGGTAATAGTAGACAGAAGCGGGGGGAGCGTTAACTTGAAAGTCCCGCTTCATTATGTCCTTAGAGCCGAGGAGATATTGAATGAACTTAATGGAACTAATAAATAATCTACCGCCTGAGGCCACATATGAGGCATCTCATGCCTTAATGCGGCTCCCCATACTAAGCCAAGCCATGAAAATGCTTGGACCAAAGACCCATGCTTCATATGAATTCCACGGCAAAGCGCTGGATAGCCCACTAGGAATAGGAGCCGGCATAGATAAGGATGGATTATTAATGGATCTAGCGGCAGCAATGCCGATTGGATTCCATGTAATTGGCTCAGTTACGCCTCAGCCTAGATCAGGTAATCCGCGGCCACGATTCATTAAGTGCCCGGCAAAGCAAGCCATGATTAATGCAATGGGGTTACCCTCACGAGGCGCTGGTTTTGTCTTGGATCTAGTTCGAAGGAAGTGCCCTTCATGGCCTAAATCAAAGCTACTAATCATTAGCGCCGCCGGATTCACGGTGAATGATGTGATTAGGGTAGCTAGAGCAGCATCAGGAGTTAGATGCGTAGATTATGTTGAGATTAATATAAGTAGCCCAACATATAGGGGGCAATGGCTAGAGGGGGGACTTGAGGAATTAATTAGGAGAGTACATGAATTGGATGCGCCGGCTCTTATTAAGGTACCGCTTCTAAGCGATATTCATGCTGAGATTAGATTAATTGAATTGTTCTCTGAAGCCAAGCTTGGCCTAGTCATAGCTAATACCCTCCCAGTGCAGGCGCCTCTTTCAAGGGGTTATGGTGGATTAAGCGGAGCACCAATAAATCCACTGGTGCTGCGATTAATAAGGCTGGCAAGGCGATTATCACGTGATGCACCCATAATAGGCATTGGAGGATTCATGAGCGGCACATCGGTTATGGAGGGGCTGCGCATGGGTGCTGACTTAATCGGGATAGTCACTGCATTCGCATTAGAGGGGCCCCTGGCCATTTACAGAATATTAAGGCAACTAAGTTATGCTGAGGGAAAAACTCACTCCTTATCTTGATATAGGAATGCCGCTTCATCCATTAATTCCGTCAACTCCATATGGCCATACTTAGCCAAGACCTCATCAACCACAGACTTAACCCTCTCAAGTAACCAACCACAATCAGGGATATCCTCACTTATTAATGCAATTGATGAACCATTGACCTTTACTGAACCCATTCTAGCCATTTCCTCAATCACATCAATGAACTCTGAACTTATGGGGAGATCCCCCTCCATGCTCCAATTAAATGCATCAAAACTACCTAAATTATCTATAATGAAACATAAAGCTCCCAATCTATCTAAGTTGCTGACCTTAAGAGCCTTAAGCAACATGGCCACAATGCATTGCCTAATATTCATTGTCGTAATTGATCTCCAGGTATTAAAAATGTTCTCCTACCTAGGTTTTTAAATGATTAATAAAAAAATCTCCAAATTCCCCATAAGGGAGGCAATTATCTGACGATCGTTCTGGCTTGTTCCCTTAAGAAGTTAAGCAAATAATAAGGACCATTAACTCCCCTACCTGTAGCTCCACTGGCCTTCCAACCGATAAAGGGCTGAGCACCAGGCCATGCTCCCGTCGTGGCGCCACCTCTCCTATTGGCATATACAACGCCAAACTCTATATATTGAAGAAGTAACTCACCTCATTCATATCCTCACTGAATATGCCGGCTGTTAGTCCATACTCAGTATCATTAGCCTTACGAAGCGCTTCATCTAATGTCTTGAATGAATCCAGCAAAACAATGGGAAGGAATAACTCGGTGTACCACAGGTAATTGTTCTGTGGCACATTCACAGGTATTGTCGGCTCCACATAATATCCCCTGCTGAATTCACCAGCATTAAGTACCTTACCACCATGGAGAATCTTACCGCCGGCTCGTACTGCATCTTCAACGTACTTGATATAATTCTCCATCGCTGATTTATTTATGATCGGGCCCATGAACACATCCCTACGACGCGGATCACCGACCTTTATTGCCCTCGTCTTCTCAAGTAACCTAGAAATAAACTGACCTCCTCCCCGCTCTGAAGGGCGAGGCTTGTCATTCATTTGTCATCATAGATCTCCCGCTGAACATAAACCCTAGCCGCCGCCGAGCATTTTTGGCCATCAAAACCGAAGGCAGCCCTCATTACGCACTCAACTGCCTTATCTAGATCGGCCTTGTATCTATTGGGCTTCTTTTCTTAAATGTGCGTCCCACGGATTCTTCCTTACCATTAATGTACATCGGCCATTCTCGACCCAGAATTTCCCTAACCTCATCTAGTGATTTTTCGTATAATGGATGAATTCCCTCATCTGCCATTATGGATGCGTAGGTTATTTTTCTCAGCCATCGACTTTGAGCTGATGCAACCGTTTTATAAGCGTTATCGATATCTGATAACTCATGGTAACAAGATAAATTAATTATCGCAGTTAATAATTAAAACGAGACACATTAACGGCACTACATGGATCTCCGAGACTACGAGAAGTGGCCAGCGACATCTAAGTCCGTATATGAATCAATCGAGATAAGAATACCATTTAAGCCATCATCAATATTAATAACTGGGATGGGGGGTTCCGGAATAGTTGGGGACGTAGTTAGGGATTACTTGGGCAATAGATTACCGATTCACGTGGTTAAGGATACCATAGTGCCCGATTGGATCAATGACAAAACACTGACTATAGCAATTAGTTACTCTGGGAACACTGCTGAAACAATGTGCAGCGCATTGCTGGCACATGGTAAGGGCTCACATGTTGTTGGGATAACTGCCGGCGGAAGAATGCTTAAGGAATTCAATGAGAGAGGCATAAGCGTGATTACCATACCTTCAGCCACTGCCCCCAGATTCGGATTTCCCCAACTCCTCTATGCCGCCCTTGCCGTAATTAATAAAGCAATAGGAATAAATGAAGAGGATATAGAGGAAAGCATAGCTGCCCAGGAAGAAGCGCTACGCGATAAATTAATTGCGGCAGATATAGGTAATCAACTCATCGGTCGTGTGCCCTATATATTCGTGGATTCCAGGGTACAAGGGGTAGCTATTCGCTTTAAGAATGATCTAAATGAGAACGCTAAGACGCCCGCAATAGTAGCGGCAATACCAGAGGCCAATCATAATGACATTGTAACTCTTATGATGAATCACCCGGTCAAGCATATTCTTATAAGAGCTGGCCCTAACCCCATAATTGATGCTGTGGAAACGGTATTCAACGACTTCTTGTCGAAATTGATTAAAATAGACCTAAAGGGCAATGGGATTCTAGCCAAGGAACTTTATGGCATTTCATTGCTTGGCGTGACGACCCTATACATGGCCGAGACCCTGGGCGTGGATCCAGTTAGGACGGACCCCATAGATGCCTTGAAGAAGAGGATGGGTAGGCTGTGTTAATTCAATTAGTGGCCGAATTATTCATGGCGATATCCCTTGGAGCAGCAGCGATTCAAGATATACATAATAGAATGATAAATGACCTAACGTGGTTCCTCGCTGCTCCAGGAGCCGCTTTATCAATTTGGTTAATAAGTAAGTCACCGCCCTATCTAACATCGCTATACTTGCTAGATGCAGGAATTGGAATAATATTGGCCATAGCCATATGGATCACGAAGGCTATGGGAGAAGCCGATGCCATAGCGATCGGCCTTATATCAATAACAACCATACCACCTCCCCCATTAACTCCACTCGACATGGCTTTGAATACCCCGATAATAGCTACACTGGTGAATAGCATGATCATAACCATCCCCTTCATTATATGGAATGCTGCACTTAATTTGAAAAGGATGAAAAAGTGCCCGGAGATCAGCAAAGCGACCCCCTTGGTTCGAGTTGCCTATATTATATTCCTCACATGTGAGCAATCAATTATAGTTAGGCGAAAGCCATGGGCTTACTCGCCCGGTAAACTAAGCATAAGGATCAGCGATGATGCGGCTCAAGTAACCGAGGGCTTAGAATACATGCTGGTTAGCTATAACATGCCCTATGTGGCCTACATATTTATGGGCTATGTAATATACATTCTAATCGGGAACCTGATGCTTCCACTAATTTTACTGATTGCTTAATTAGTACATACCGTGGAAGGCTTCATGTGAATTGCCCCGCCCTAAAGGGCTAGGTTTTCCGTCCTCCTTTGAACCCAATAAATCCTCTTAGGATTGATGCAGTAGGTTTTTAACTGGGACTTATCGAGAATAACATGCTTATCACGTTTTTGTTGGCCTTGGCATCCTTAAATGCTGTTCAAGTAAATGGTTCCTACGTATTCCTAATAAATGGAACAGCATGGGTTGGGGAACCAATTGGTAATGGTTCCTATGTGCTGATTAGCGCTAATTCCACAAACCTAGTAATCGCTGTTCTCCATAATGATTCTCTTCACGTGATTCATAGCATTCAATTAATAAAATCAAGCCCAACATTAATTGCGCCCCTTGAATTCCCAGTTAATCAACCAAGTAACGTAGTAGCAGTAACCAATGCATCGATTAATACTTACCTAAGGTTATTTACTGTGGATAATCTCAGCAATGGGGAATTAATAGGTCCAATCCGCAACATAACCTACTTAGGATACCCGCCATACACCATACAATTGGGGAATGGAATTAATTGTACATTGAAAGGCGTATCGGTGACTTTCATGGGGCATCCATCACTTATACCAATACCTGTCTATGTCAATACTGGTCCCAATGTGGAGTATATTACTGGAAACGTGACCATAGTCTCGGTGAAACCTAATGTCCCAATAAAAGTATTGGGGCCGGATTACGTAATAGAACCGCTGGGATCAATTTCCTCAGTTAATTATACAATTCAGGTTTGTATTCCAAGAAATAACTCCTTTGCTGCAATTAATTACATCACTAGAAGCATCAGATTCAGCGGAATATATAGATATGCTACATCAGTGCCGTACGATAATCCCATAACCGGTGTACCGCTGTATAAAATCGGTTGGTGCACCGATTATGCATACTATGCGGCCAATGTGCTTAGGAGGGAGGGAATAAACGCCAGGGTGGCGATCGGATACATTGTGGGGAGCAATGGCAAGGTAACTGGGATGGATTACCATGCATGGCTTGAGGCGTCAATGATAAACGATGGGTGGATAGATATCGAGGTTACTCCACCGGAATTAACGCCTAGCAGCTCAAGCAGCGCATGGAGCCTCGTTGGGATATTAATTGGATTGATGGCATCCATGCCCGCCCTAATAGCCCTATTGCTGGCTATGATAGAGAGGAAATACTCAAACTCCTAAGGGCGACAATTCATGAAATGTTATTCCATAATATCCTAGAGGCCATTAGCCCCATTATGTATTTCCCTCCATCATTCTGCTTCTTAGAGCGGAGCTTCGCTAAGGCCTCTTGAATTGCTTCCAATTATGGAATGCGCTCATTTCTTTCTGGGTATTGTGTATTAATATAGCCGCTTACGAAAAATTGCTTGGTTGGAATGCGCTTTACTGCCATTAATGTTCAAAAGCTTGGCTTTCAAAACTGCAAGGCCCACTTTTGATAAAACGAACGACAAAACTCGCCCCTTTAGGGTGGGGAGGAGGTCAGTAGCCAAGCGAGGCTCCTTATGCATAAGCCTTAAATTCTCGGTTAGCGACACTTTCGGGGCTTGGTAATTAAAGTTTATAAACTGGACTAACATATGGTTGCCGTAGATGTCATTAAATCAATCTAAGAATATGGATAGGGATATTCCTTCCAAGTCGCTGAGCAGAATAAGGTTCGGCATATTATCGCCGGACACCATTAGGAGAATGTCAGTTATGGAAATAACGACCTCCGAGACTTACGATGAGGCAGGCAACCCCGTTAAGGGTGGAATAATGGATAAGAGGCTCGGCGTAGCGGAGCCGGAGGCTGTATGCGAAACTTGCGGCAATGATTACAGTAGATGTCCCGGGCATTTCGGTAGGATAGAATTAGCGCGGCCGGTAATTCATCCAGAATTCGCTAAACCAATTCATGACTTGCTAAGAGCTACTTGTAGAGAATGTGGTCGAGTCCTGCTAACTGATCAGGAGATCGAGCGGTACAGAACAAGGCTGGAGCGACTCAAGAAACACTGGAGACTCACTAGGGATAGAGTCATTACTAAGATCGTTAAAAAGGCAATTAGCCGCGATACTTGTCCTCATTGTGGAGCCAAGCAATTAAAGATAAGGCTGGAGCGACCCACTGATTTCTATGAAGAGACTGAGAACCACATAGAAATAAAGATGGATCCCATCAAGATAAGGGAGCGATTGGAAAAGATATCCGACTCCGACTTAGAGGTTCTCGGCATTGATCCAAGCTCTGCGCGACCTGAGTGGGCTATCCTGACAGTTATACCGGTGCCTCCGCCACAGGTCAGGCCATCAATTCAATTACCAAATGGCCAAATGAGCGTGGATGATTTAACCCATAAATTAGTTGAAATAGTTAGGACCAATGAGAAGCTGAGGAACGCCATTGAATCGGGTTCTCCCTCGATGATGGTTGACGATGTATGGAACTTGCTTCAGTACCACGTATCCACGTACTTTAATAATGAATTGCCCGGCTTACCTCAGGCGAAGCATAGAGGAGGCAGACCATTAAAGACATTAGCACAAAGATTAAAGGGCAAGGAAGGCAGATTCAGGGGAAGCCTCTCCGGCAAGAGAGTTGATTTCTCGGCAAGAACCGTGATTAGTCCAGATCCAAATATAAGCATAAACGAGGTTGGAGTACCCATAGATATAGCAAAGGAATTAACAGTGCCCGAATACGTTACCGAATGGAATATAGACAAGATAAAGCAATTAGTAGTGAATGGGCCGGAGATATGGCCTGGAGCAATTGAGATAGTGGGACCAGATGGCAGGAAACGAAATCTCAAATACGTTAGGGATAGAACCGAAGTCGCTAAATCAATAGTGCCCGGCTCAATAGTGTATAGGCACTTAATAGATGGGGATATAGTGCTATTCAATAGACAACCCAGTCTTCATAGGATGTCCATAATGGGCCACATAGCTAAGGTGCTTCCAGGCAGAACCTTTAGGCTTCACTTAGCGGTGTGCCCACCATATAATGCTGACTTCGATGGAGATGAGATGAATCTACATGTGCCGCAGACTGAGGAAGCAAGGGCTGAGGCCAGGCTTCTCATGCTTGTCCAGAATCATATAATAACGCCAAGGTATGGCGGACCCATTATAGGCGCTAGGCAGGACTACATAACGAGCGGTTACTTACTTACTAGAAAAGATACGCTGATCAATAAGGAGCAATTGATGTACCTATTGGCTGCCGCTAATTATGATGGCGAAATAATGGAGCCAGCCATACAGTACCCCGAGGAGCTTTGGACCGGGAAGCAAGTCATATCAATGTTATTACCGAAGGACCTTAATTGGACCCAGGCCACGGCGATGCGATCAACTTGCAAGGATGCCTATAATTGCTTCACTGATGAGTACATAGTCATAGTTAATGGTTACATGGCGACCGGGGTACTTGATAAGAAATCCATAGGAGCAGAGCAAGTTAATTCCCTTTGGCATACCATAGTGAAGAGGTATGGAAGTGATGAGGCAAGGAAGTGGATTGATTCTACGCTTAGGACAATAATGAGGTTCATCGATCTTAGGGGATTCACGATAGGAATGGATTCATTGGAGTTAGGAGAGGAAGCATTCCGTGAAATTCACGAGATAGAGAGCAAGTATGAGGAGGACGTGAATAAGCTTCTGGAGAGCTTCTATGCGAAGACGCTTGAAGCTGATCCTGGATACACGGTTGAGGAGACCTTAGAGAATAGAATAACAATACTTCTCTCCAAGATAAGGGAAGAAGCCGCTGCCATAATTGATAAATACGTTGATAAGGATTCCGATGCGTATATAATGGCCAAGACAGGAGCAAGAGGCAGCCTAGTGAATCTAACCCAAATGATGGCATTATTAGGGCAACAAACGGTTAGGGGCGAACGATTCAAGCGGGGATTCCTAAATAGAACGCTTTCCCACTTTAATCAGGGAGACCTAGGGCCCGAGGCCAGGGGATATGTTAGGTCCAACCTAAGAAGCGGATTAACCCCAATAGAGTACTTCTTCCATGCAGCAAGCGGCAGGGATGGACTCGTCGATACTGCAGTGAGAACATCGCAAAGCGGATACGCACAACGACGATTGATAAATGCAATGCAAGACATGTATGTATCATATGACGGAACGGTAAGAACGTCATCGGATCTCATAGTTCAATTCAAGTACGGCGATGATGCGGTGGATCCATCGAAGAGCGATCATGGTTCGATAAACATAGATGATATAATAAAGGGAGCGCAGGCAATTAAAATCGTAAGGGAACAAAAATGAAATTAGAGGATAATTACCAATAAATAATTGCCTTTTCAATTAAAACTTATTTAAAAATTTAAATTAAGCAAAAAGGAACCTAAGCCTGGATGCCTAAAGGAAGTAGCACTGATGTAAGAAAGACGCAGTCACTTGGCAAGTCATCGATAGGAGTCACTATACCGAAGAAGTGGGCGGACGCCATAGGCCTAGGACCAGGTTCACCGGTATATCTAGAGCTTAGAGATGATGGGATCCTAATCAGGCCTATAGCCAAGGAAACCCAACGCGGCAGTAGTATATATGTTGCTGCAGACTCGTCTATTGATGGCATCCTAAGAATGGTAATAAGCTCATACTTGAGGGGCGATGATTTCATAACAATTAAGTTCAATGGATCTAATTCGCTAACTAAGGATACCTTGTTCTCAGCCATTAAGTCAAAATTAGCCGGGATAGAATTAATAGAGGAGAATACAACCGAGGCGCGTGTGAATATTCTTTCAGTTCAAACTCAATTACCGTTGAGCAAGTTAATGCATAGAATGTGGTTAACGGTTAGGGGAATGATGAGGGACTCGCTGGACTTGATTGGAAGCGGTGATGAAGTATTAGCTAGGGATGTTATGGCTCGAGATGATGAAGTTGACAAGACATACTTATTAGTGCATAGGCTAATAAACATGGCAATAGAGGGAAGGGTATTGCTGAACTCAATATCGTTGCAAAGCCGAATGGAATTAACTCCATATTTATTGGTCGCTAAGTCCGTGGAGCGTAGTGGGGACCATGCTTGGAGAATAGCTCAATGGGCACCTCAATTAAATGCACCTAATCATGCCGTGGAGACCGTTAAGAGCCTTGGAATGCGAGTCCTAGAGCTGGGCAATGAGGCCATAATGGCATTCATAGGCAAGAATACCGGCATTGCTATGAAAATACTGGATAAAAGAAATATATTGCTAAACGAGAGGGTGGAAGCCATGGAGGCGATGCATGAAGTCGCGATGGATTCGCGGGGATACATGCTTCTAGTGATAGAGTCAATAGGGAGAATAGCGGCATATGCCTTTGATGTAGCTGAGACGACGCTTGATGCATACTCGACATAGAATCAGCACTCGGCAAATTCGTCACCGATACAGGCATTTTTTAGTCATCACTCGCCAATCGATTGATGAGGCGGGTTTAAAATTCTTGCCCCAATCACGCAGGCATTAATGTATTCTTAGTCTTGTCACTGCCTTGATTGCTTGAAATCATGATGCTGAATTAATCTATCTCTAACCATTTTACCCATCTCAGTTAAATCACCATCATCATCGATGAGCCCCATTCCCTGTAGAATAGATAAATCGCTGGACGTGGATGAACCATTGATAAACCTGGACCAAATCATTGATAACTCAGCATCGCTTAGTATTAATTCTACGTATAAATTAGGCAATGACTTATCAAGTTCCCTAAGAATTAATTCGCCGTTCCTGCTTAATCCATAATATATATGGTGCTTCCTCACTTCATGTTTCCTCTTGAATTTAGCGTATGTATTCTTCAGCACCGGCTTATCTATTCTATTAACTAATCCGAGCTTCTCCAGTTGCTCTAATAATTGAACCACGGAGCCAAGAGGTATACCGGTGTCTTTCATGATTGATTTGCCATAATCCACATTAGCCCTTTTTAAATGTCTCATAATGGCTATCATTCTCCAATCCAACAAAATTGCCCTTAATCGTTCATCCACGGCTTCCTCACAGCTTAAATCTTATTGCGGCTCTATCTATGGACTCGAAAATCGTGGGATGCGCGTGGGCAAGAAGCGCAACATCCTTAACCCTAGCATTAGTGGCTACCGCCAGCGCCACTTCATTTATTAGTAAGGAGGCATCCTCCCCAACTATTTCACCGCCTATTATTCGTTGCGAATCCCGCTCTATAATTAGCTTCACCCATCCCTCTCTAGCCCTCAGTATCTGGGCATATGCATCATCCTCTAGCGGATACTTCACCACGGTATATGGAACACCCCTAGCCCTGGCTGCGTCCTCGGTTAATCCAACTACTGCCGCCTCAGGCTCGCTGAACACGGTAACTGGTATAGAATTGAAATTAACCTCATAAATTGGAGCGCCATGAAGCATATTCCACGCAGCTATCGTGGACTCCTTAACTGCAGCATGGAACAACATGTATTGCCCAATGACGTCGCCTGCCGCATATATATTTGGCACCGTGGTTCTCATTGTTGAATCAACCATGACCTTTCCCTTCTCCACTATGCCAAGAGAATTAAGCCCCTCCACAAATGGCTTCCTCCCAACGGCCATCACGACTTCCTCCCCCTTCACGGACTTCCTCCCAGTTGCCGTATCATACTCCACCACCTTTTCATTGCCGTCATTCCGTATGGATGCCACCTTGGAATTAGTTAAAACCGTTACCCCGCTCTTCTCCAGGCTTGCCTCTATTTCAGAGACGATATCATTGCTCCATCCATTTAATATGCGTGGAAGCATCTCCACAATTGTTGCCTTAACCCCCATACGGCTAAGCATAAATGCGACCTCAACGCCTATGTATCCACCACCTATTATTACAACGCTTGACGGTATCTTTCTATGCTTCGTGCGAAAACCGAATAACTCCATGCTGCCTATTGATAGATCGCTTCCAGGAATGGGTAGCTTAATAGGAATAGAACCGGTAGCAACGAGGAGTCGACCGGCCTCAACATCCTTGCTCCATGTTCCTCCCTGTACCCGTACCTTATTGCTTCCAATTATTGTGGCAATGCCCTTAACTAATTCAAGTGGAGCATGCTCCTTTACTTCCCGTATATGTTGATTATAACGAAGCTCTTGAACCCAGTCCTTATTATCAATGAGGTTCTCCCAAGTCAGTCTTACTTTTTCAATATCGCTATTTCCAACCGCAGTTAACATATTCCTCATGTTCCTTAATAAATGAATGCCCATTCTTACCGCCTTAGATGGAATGCACCCCTCATATAGGCAGGAACCGCCTAGATTGCCCTTATCATCTATCATTAAGACGCGTAATCCGCCTTTGCTTAACTCGAAGGATCCATGGTAACCGCCGCCGCCAGCCCCTATTATCACTACATCATACTTATCCTTTTTCGGCGGCTTCTCGAACTCCGGATCGGTGGGTGGATAGACTGGATAATTGCCTAGCTCCATGTCTTTTGCTATCTAATAATTATAATTAAATGATTATCTTCGTTAAATGACGAATGGGGCCCAACCCCTCCACGAGCGGCAGCTAGACCCAGCGCCGACGGGCGCCCAGCATCCAGTCAGTGGACCCCTGAACACGCCCACCGCGACTTAGGGCTGCTCCCTCCCGGGCCTGACCCACTTCGCCGCGTACCTAGGTCCCGACCCACCCTACGGTGAGTGGGCCTAGGGATGAGCGTTCCAGGGGGCTGGCATTCATCGCCGGCAACACGTTGACGCAGGGCCCTCACTGCCGCCAGGCGAGGGTTTCGGCTCCCGTTAACCTACGGCTCATTTAGAGGAGGAGGCGGCAGCCTCCTCGAGCCCGGCCCCACCATTAAACGTAGAGAACGCTTTAAAAATTATTCGTAATGAATGCTAATTCTAATTTGTGTTATTGTCTCCTCTTTGTTCACTTAAGTCTACGCTAAAGTTTTTTAAATTGAGATAAATTATTCCTCGAATGATGAGCAACGGATATGCCGAATCGAGTGGGGAGGAACCTAATGCTGATTAATGGGGTTTTACTTGAGGATTTAGAGGAAGCATTAAGGCTTGTTTCAAATAGGGGCGCAAGCAAGGTAATAATAGAGGCACCAACTGGTTTTAGGAATGTTGCAATAGAAGTCGCTAAAATGATCAAGGATGTCCCCGTATTCATTAGTGGACGAAATACATGGGGCTCATGTGATATATCGTTTAATTCTAATGCAGCCATAATTCATTTGGGGCATGCTGTTCCACCAAATATAGAGGGCATACTTCGAATGAATGGGGTAACGCTAACTAGGAGGGGGGCTTTGATTGTGATTAATTTTAAGGATTCGTCTGCATACTTGGTTCCAGCATATTATGAACCAAATAGGGATGTGATTAAAGCATTGCTAGAGAAATTGGAACTAGTCTCTGGATTCGAGTTAATGGCTTATGCATTACCATATAAATTATACGCGGAAGAAATATCACAAAGCCTTGGAGTTAAGCTGTATGGCCCATTTACTGGCTGCTTTTTCCCTGTTAGGACCAATAATGCGGCGGTCGTGTCGGGAGGATTATTCTATCCATTAACGGTGAAGCTAGTGAATCCAGCGGCAAGAGTAATAGCGGTGGATCCTCATAGGGTTTCCGTAGATGATGTTGAACAGGCATATAGGAAGCTATTGGCCCTCAAGATTAATGCATTACTTAAGGCTAGAGAAGCTAAGAGGATTGCAGTGATAGTGACTGGAAAGCCTGGACAATCCATGGAGTTACAGGCAGATGGGGTGCTTAAGTTCCTGAAGAAGAATGGGATAGAGAGCTTTATTGTCTATAGCGATGAGGTTGGGCCCGACTTAATAAATGAATTAAGCGTTGATGCAGTAATAAACACGGCCTGCCCTCGTCTTGGCTTCGATGATTTGGATCGATTCAATAAACCTGTTATAAATATGGGAGAGATCCAGTATCTAAGAGGAGAGTTAGGAAGATACTTAAGCAGTAGTGTGCTCATCTGGCCCGGCAATATGGGCGAATAGCCTCATTGGTTTCACATTAGGAGGAAGAGGAAGCGACACTAATTTATCCTTAAACAATAACAGCATTTTCCCATTTAATAACCACTTTCCCACGGCCTCAACATGTTCATCAACCTCATCCAGCAATGCAAATCTAAGTGGAGAAGCACCAGAGCCACTATACTCTATCCATATCTCCAATATTATGGCGTCATCAAATTCATGATAAATGGGGACAATCGTGAAGTCTTGAGAGGCTGGAATATCCATATCTATATATATGGCGAATCCATAACCAGTATCAACTAGTTGGGTTGACTCCACAATATTCAACAATTCCTCCTCTTCATCCATTGCTTGCTGAAACTCCCTCGAGAGGTTTTTAATGCTAACTTACCTTATTTATTTCATGTTCATCAGCGATAATCATGGGCATGTGAATCCAGTTAATGGCTTAGGGCCAAAGATAGTTGCCAAGAGGTTCGCCGAGAAGGGCGGCTCGTTTATGGTTATAGTAAGTCTTTTGCCATCCGATTTCGGATTAAATGCAGGCGATATCAATGATGTGGAGAAGCTGTATAGGCTAACAATAGAGTCCTCACGATTAGTAAGCGAGTCTGGAGTAAAGTCGGTTCCCGTGATAGGCCTTCACCCGGCTGAGTGCTATAAATTATTGGAGAGAGGCTGGAGCATCAATGATGTGAGGAATCACATGATTAAGGTCATTGACGCAGCAAGCCAATTCATAAAAAGGGGAGAGGCAATTGGCATAGGAGAGATTGGTCGACCTCATTGGGATGTCAATAATGATATAATTGAGTTATGTAATGATATAATACTATATGCTATGGAAACTGCAAGAGATATTAATGCAGTAGTGCACCTACACTTAGAGCGTAAAGGAAGAGAAACCGTTGATTCTATAAAAATACTAGCCGACAAAGCAAACATAGCCAAGGAAAAAGTCGTACTTCACCACGCGGCGCCAGACATGGTCGGCATAGGAGCCTCATATGGATTCTCACCATCAGTGCCAATAGGTAGAAAAGGAGAATTTGATGCTGCCATACAATTAGGCCCCATCTTCGTCGTTGAGAGCGATTTTGCAGATGACCCAAAAAGAACAGGCAGCGTTATACCACCATGGACGCTGGCCAAGAAGCTTAAGAATTACGTGGAAAGGGGTATAGTAAGAGAGGAATTCATTGACTCTATCTGCAAAACAAATATGGAGAAAATATATGGAATAACCCTCTAATTCATCAAATAATTGATTCTTTCCATAGTTAGGGTTTTTCCTGCACCTCTCCGCCATATAGATGGGACTTTATCCTTAACTACTTTACTGACCTCCTCCCCGCCCTGAAGAGGGTTGTTGTTTCGCGCGAAGGGTTAAATAATTTAATAATTTAATGCATCCATTTTCTAATGTTTCGTATATATACTTGTAAATCCTCTTCTTTTATATCTTCACTTGAGATACATTCATCATCTATACAATACATGACGGCTGGCTCCGGCTCCAGTAATTCGCCGGTGAGGCTGTTCATATTCATTGACACTATTAGTTCATCGATTGGAACCTTACTTATGACGAGTCCACCTTTTCGCGTGATCCTATATGCACGCAATTCCTTTATGTACTTGCCATTCCTTTTCATGCTAGTAAGGCTTCGAAGAACCATTATCAGAAACCCATCATGAAGCGAATCAATAACTACGTCGGAGAAGAATTCCGTATCATGCTTATTCTCGAATTGCAGATAACCGTTATATTTCCTAAGCCGCCATTTGCTTGCTTCCCCCCTTGACGTGAGTAATGTTAAGTGAGCCCTAGTATATACGTGTCTCTCTAATTCATCTAATATAGCCTTGACCACCTTATCCATGGATATAAAAAGCCATCTTACTTAATAAACGTAGTGATCTCTTGACATAACCAAGGCAAAGCAAATCTTTCGCCCAGCATTTACCTCTTCATCAAGCCATAAATGTGGGAATTTTCTTAATTGATGATGGGAAGTAAACCGTATTTACATAGAATTGAGCTGATACTTTAATGAAGTGAGAATATTTTTAAACAGAAAAACGGACAACTTCCTATGGCTGATGATGCCCAACCGAAAGAGCTGGATAAGTTGAAGGAATTATCCCATAAGAAGCCAGAGCTAAGTAAAGAGCAGGTTAAGTTATTGAGATTGAGGTTACTTATGGAGAGACGAGAACCAAGGTGGATGAGGATGAATTCATGGCTAAACAGGAAGCTGCAGAATGGATGGCGCAGACCGAAGTCCCTTGACAATAAGATAAAGAAGCAACGCAAGGGTTATCCACCATTAGTTAAGGCTGGCTATGGTAAACCGAGATTGGTAAGGGGACTTCATCCCACCGGATATGAGGAAGTGATAATTCATAATGTTAGGGAATTGGATTCAGTTGATCCACGGAAACAAGCTGTTAGGATAGCGGCAACCGTTGGGTTAAGAAAGAGAATAGAAATAATTAGAAAAGCCTCTGAGAAGGGCATTAGAATACTTAATTTAACAAAGAACGCCCTTGACCGTTTAACGCAATAAGAAGCAAGCAAAAACAAAACCCAATACATAACTATTACGGGAAGCACTGAACCTCAATGTTCTTTATTATTTAGGGACCGGAAATTCCAAATTGTTAGAATCTCACTAAGATTTCCAAGCAGAGGCGTTATTTTATGTGGATTGCGATTAAAATAATAGTGGTTCGTTTAGCTTAGTTTGACGTATTTACTCAGAGTTGGTATAGTGAATTCAAGGCCTAAACTCTTTAAGGTGGATATAGTTGGCACTCCATTCTCATCCCATCCACGTTGCCTATAGTACTCCTTAAGCATTGAATCATATGCATCAAGCCTAAGCTTAGCTCCGCGAAGTGGACCTTTACTGAGAGGTTGCTCGAACCACTTTCTTGGTGGGTAGTCGTACTCCTTGCTCCATCCTCCGTACTCCCTTATCCAGAAAGCCCGTATCAACGTATATATTCTGTCAGCCAAAGTGATTAAATTCAGATCAGTGCCTGTGGCTGCCTTGAATAATTTTGAATACCAATCCAGCTCTAAACCAACCTCTACCCAAGGGAACCTGCAGCCAACCATGGATTCAAACCAGCCGCCCCTTATTCTTTGCAGTTCAATTACCTTGGCGGCTTTCTCCGGAGAGTAACTGTCTCTTCCTGTCTGTACTTCCCATGATATAACCCATGAGTCCTTATGGCTAGCGCCTATGGGCGATGTGCCAAATGCGAGAGCCATGCCTGGGGCCGCATGGCAATCATACGCGCTGACCTCTAGCCCTTTAACGCTCATTGAGAATTTCCAAGAATCATGACCGATCCTCTGCGCAGCTATTCTGGAACCCTCCGCTAGTAATTGGCCTAACTCGCTTGACCTATTAGCTATCTCAGCCACGGCTCTGGCGGCGGCCTTGACATCGCCCCATTCAAGCCCATTATCGCCCTTAAGCAAGCCCTTCTCTGTAGCCTCCATTGCCCAACTTAATGTGCCACCTAAGCTTATGGTATCCATGCCAAACATATCGGCTAACCTATTCAGGTAAGCGGCTTTATCAAGTGAATCCATACCTATGTTGCTGCCCAACATAGCTATATTCTCATAATCAAGCTCCGATAATTGAGCCTCCAAGTCCTTAACAACGTGGCCACACGGCATGACGCAGTTAGGGCATGATCGAGTCAATACCTTGCTTTTCTCAACCATGAATCCACCAATCTTACTAAAATCATCGAATTGACCCTCTGTATAATTATATGTGGGGAGAACACTTGCTTCTTGAGCCCACTCCACTGTCGCAGTGGTTCCTTGCCTTAACCAAAACGGGTAACCGGGTTTCGACTTTGTGGCCACTATCGCATCAATGCCTATCTTCGAGAGAGCAGGATCGGCTGCCGGCGGAAGCGGCCGAGTTCCCTTGATAACTATGGCCTTAATCATTTTGCTCCCCATGACTGCGCCCATGCCTGGTCTTCCACCGCTTCGCCCTTTTTGAGCTATTACTGTGGCGAACTTAACTAAGTTCTCCCCAGCTTGCCCTATTAAGAGGTAGCCTGCATTATTTCCATAGATTTTCCTTAACCTATCCTCAGCCTCGAACGTATCAAGGCCCCAAATATCGCTGGCATCCATGAACTGCACCTTATCGTTCTCAATGTAAAGATAAATCGGCTTTTCTGCCTTGCCCTCTATCACTATTGCATCTAGATTTGCACGCCTCATATGCACCGATGCCCAGGAACCTATATTCCCATCACCATATCCCCCAGTTAATGGGCTCTTAGATGCTATAACTAATTTACCTGTATTAGGGCCTGGATAAGCAGTAACTGGTCCAACGGCCAGCACTAATTTATTCTTAGGAGAGAGAGAATCCGTGCCTGGCTCTAGTTCTTCCCATAATATCTTTATCGCTAATCCTCGACCGCCCACATATGAAGCCAATATATTTGGATCAATTCCTTGAACCACGTATTTTCGACGGGTTAAGTCTATCCTCAATAAATTACCGCTCCAACCCTTCATGATTAAGGCAAGCAATTAACGGCTATTAAAAACATTTTGCTTCATTTAAACCTGGCTAGTGAAAACAACTGCCCCCCTCCGCCGTAAATGGCGAGGCTTGTTTCCATTATCAAAATGTATTCGCTGACGATTGGATTGCTTCTTAATTCCCATTAAGTTCAGCTTTTCGGTAACATCAATACGTAATGTATAAAAAATATATATTTGCTAACTACCCATGTTAAACTTCTTGATAGGCATGATGCTTGGATTCTCATTAGCAGTGCCTCCTGGACCCATGAATGCATTAATAGCGGCAGAGTCGCTTAGATCCCCCATTCATGGAACTATGGTTGGAGCGGGAGCAATGACGGCGGATGCCATATTGATGACCATATCGCTGCTTCTCTATCAATTAGTGAAGCCATTCGTGTACTATATATACTTGGCTGGGGGCATTATAATGATTTACCTAGCGTATAATGTGCTAATGAGCAAGCAAACTGGATCTAATAATAAAGCTGTAACTATTAGCTATACTAAGGGAATCATTATGGGCATAACTAATCCATACCAAATAAGTTGGTGGGTAACTGCTGGATTGAGCTTTATAAGCATATTTGGCCTAGAAAGTGTATTAGGCCTATTCATCGCCATAATTATATGGATAATCGTTTTCCCCATAATAATCAACTTGGGCAGCAGGTATGGAGGATCAAAGACATACGACGTAATTAGGGTAACCACTGCAGCAGCAATAGTGGGCTTTGGATTGTACTTCATAATTAATGGACTAACCCAACTTCACTTGATAAGTCTCTAATAATAAACCTCATCCTTTAAGAGCCCAAGATGTTTTGAGGGGGCCTAAGCATTAGCACTTTATTGCTTGAATAGTCCTTTCTTGACCAAATACATGAGGATGAGGAGATGATTCATTCTACTTGATAAAACGAACGACGAGCCTCGCCTTTCAAGGCTGGGTAAAGCCTAAGCCCTGGCGTTGGTGAGGTAATAGCTTCCCTAGTCAATCAATAGGGAGCGAGGGGCCGACCCCGCAATGCCAAGGGAACGAGTACGCCCGTAAAAGGGGCGTAACCCAAACCTCGGGGAACCCTCGCCAAATGGCGAGGAAGAGGTCAGGGAAGGAGACGAACTAGGGAAGAGCTGCCTAACAGGAATAATGCAAACATCATTTCCTCAAGGACAAGGAGGAGCTGGATGATGCAATTTGTTATGATTGAGGAATATCGCGTTATTTAATTAATCCCAAGTATTCGTTTTATGAATATTGACTTATCAAAACTTTGTAAATCATCATAGCCTTGACCGGTACCCATGAATATTATCGGCTTTTTCAATTCAATCAACAAAGTTAGAATCGAACCGCCCTTAGGATACGCATCCACTTTAGTCACCATTATTGCATTTATGGGCACGTATTTCGCATATGTCCTAGCTATCTCGAGCGCTTCATTACCCATCAATGCATCTGCCACAAAGATCGTTAAGTCAGGTGAAGCCACCCTATGTATCTTCCTTATCTCCTCCATTAGGCTCTTATCTGTATGCATTCGTCCCGCAGTATCAATCATAACCACATCAATATGCCTACTTGAGGCGTGTTGAATTGCGTCATAAACCACTGCCGCTGGATCTGCGCCATACTGATGCCTAATCACTTTAATGCCTAACTTAGTTGCATGACCCTCTAGCTGCTCTATTGCGCCTGCCCTAAACGTGTCGGCAGCAGCCCAAATCACGCTGTACCTCCTATCCAATAGATACTTAGTTATCTTAGCTATGCTAGTTGTCTTACCGTAGCCATTCGGTCCAAGATACATCATAATGAATGGCCTCCCCTTCTTTTCTTCAATGCTTTGAATTAAGTCTAGGTTAGGCACATCCCTTAACAAGTCCATGAAGGCCTCATATAATGAATTATTGATTATGCCTAATCTATCGCCAAAGCGAGGCACACGTATCTTAATTAGGTGGTTCCGCAATGAGTTTATTATTTGCTCCGCCGACTCCAGCGCAACGTCGTATTCAATTAATTCGTTGAATAAATTATCAAGCAATTCATTTACCTCCTTTTCCCCAAGTTCCTTCTCTCCTATGGAGCTAGCTATTGTATCGGCGGCCTTCTTAAACGCGTCACGTATCTTTTCAAACATGGTTATGACTTAGCTTGAGGTTGCCTTCCTTGCGACTGTAACTGTTGATATATTATGGTCAATACATTGCGTACCTCATTACTTCGCCGCATTGCCTCAGCTAATTGCTCCTCTAGCTTGGACTTAATTGCTTGAGTTTCTTTTAGCCTATCATCAAGCATGGAAATTGCTCGTTGGATCTCCATTTCAGCGACATAGCCGGCTCCCACTGACATCAAAATTGGCGTATTTACTTGAGTAGTAGCCTTCACGAATGCACCTGCACCTATGGATACGAATGAATCATCGATCTGTCCCTTACTCATGGTCTCCAGCACGGACTTGGCGTTTCCATAATCCCTTAATGTAGCATCTATTACAGCTATGTTCTGGGTAAGCGTATTAATGATTGCATTTAATTCCTCATACTCCCTACTAAGCTCCTCTAATTGTTCTCTTGTTATTACTAATCTTCCTTGATCCGACACCATAATCACCTTAATTGCTGTTCCCCAAATATAACTAACCGATCCAGCGATAATAATTGATGCAATTCTTTATTGGAAACCATTGATGGATCCAACGCCTCTACAGACTCTATCCTTATTAGGTGCCTCTTGACCCTATGTAATCCACCAATATATGTATAGATCTTCTCCTTTGCATCCATCTCATTAATTGCAACAACATCCTTCTCTATGTTTTTCCACCCATCCACATCCCTAAACATTCCCTTAACCCTGTAAACCCTAACTGACATTAAGGAAACCTCAAAAGCAATATTAAATAAGCTTTTCTAAATATTACCCTCCCACACATTCCCATAACTACTTGAGAACCAGAATCTACTGGTCCCCTCCCCGCCCTAAAGGGCAGGTTTTGTAGTTATCTGAATCATAAATTCCCAATAAATCGCCAATGGTAAATCCATGAATTGATTATGAACTATTCTTCCTTTGTCCATTATTTGCGTGTCCACTTAATGGTAACGCAATCTTAATGCAAACCTCGAATGCTTCATTAACTATCATTACCTTAACAACATGAAACTTAGATGCGTCATATCCTCAACCCAACTCATGTGAATGTCATATAGCTGCATTAACTCAATTGCATAATCATATAAGGAAACCACAAATTAAACAACTTCCTATTTTGAGATCCATGCAAGAAGCGTTTCTGAAACCTCATGTTTATAAATTGATCCGATCTAGACCATTTATGGGTAAACTATTCGGCACTAATGGAATAAGATTGGAATTCCTGGAGGGAAAGTATGATTTACTGCAAATAGCTAGGATTGGGGAAGCCATTGCATCATACTTTAATGGAGGAGAAGTATTAATGGGAAGAGACGCGAGAACAACTGGAATCGCTATTTCAAATATAATTAGCGGAATTCTTTCAATGTATGGAATAGAGGTTCACGATATGGGTCTAGTGCCGACCCCCGTGCTTCAATACATAGTTAAGGCGGAGGGGTATGATGGCGGGGTAATGATAACTGCGAGCCATAATCCTCCTCAATATAATGGAATAAAGGTGATGAATAAGGATGGCATAGAGGTATCTCGTGAGGAGGAGACAAGGATTGAAGCGCTTTATGATGAGGCGCGGCCTGGAAAGTCATATAGTGAAGTGAAGCCCATAAGGGAGATCGATGCTGGCTACATGCTGAGGACCTACGAGGACCACTTGTTAGAACTTTTTCCAAGCGAATCAATTAAAAGATTTGTTATTGCCGCGGATTTTGCTAATAGCGTGGCTAGCCTTGTATTGCCCAGGATCCTTGAAGAGCTGGGGATCCGGTTAAAATCGATAAATGGCCACTTAAGTGGATTATTTCCAGGACGGTTGCCGGAGCCTCGGCAAGATACTTTGCTGGAGACCGCCAAGGCAGTAAGGGAGATGGGGGTTGATTTCGCTGTTGCATTTGATGGAGATGGAGATCGTTCTATGTTCATTACTGGAAAGGGGGAGGTAATTCCAGGCGATAGGTCAGGCCTAATACTTGCCGAATCGCTACTTGATGAGGAGGAAGGGGGTTATGTTGTTACGCCTGTGTCATCATCATCTATGGTGAAGGCCGAAGTGGAGAAGAGGGGTGGGAAGGTTATATGGACAAAGGTTGGTTCCGTAGATGTAAGTCATACCTTAATGAGGACCGGAGGCATCTGTGGTTTTGAGGATAATGGAGGATTTATTTGGCCACGGCATCACCCAGTGCGCGACGGCATATCTACCACGCTGCTCATGATGCATGTCCTCAGCGAAAAGGGAAAGAACTTGGATCAGGTCTACTCTGAGCTGCCATCTATGTTTCTATATAGGGATAGAATAGAGATGCCTAGAGAAAGGGCGATGAGGATCATCGAGGCGATTCAAAAGGAAGTCTCGAATGCCGTAACTATTGATGGAGTTAGGGTTGATTATGATGATTCTTGGTTCTTGATTAGGCCGAGCGGCACTGAGAATGTGCTTAGGATAACAATAGAGGCAGTAAGCAATGATAGGCTAGAGGAATTAAGGAAGTGGATCTTCTCCTTTATTTCGAGAATTAATTAGGCCGCTAATGCTGTGAGCTACCCCGCCCTTAAGGGGCTTCCCGCTTCCCCGCCCCGCCTTGCCCAACGTCACGGGTAGTGGGCGGAGCTCCACGGGCGACTCCCGCCCCGCATGACTTGCCCAACGAAGGGCATTGCACGCCTCTCACGCAACCTCAACTGGGCCTTTAACGCCCTCAACGTCTGTCCGTCAGTATATGCTCTAAACCTAAACCCCACGATGGGCATCAGAGGAACAGGAACGTCACTAATATAAAGTTATTCCCTCCTCATCCCCGCCATAAATGGCGAGGCTTCCCCCATGCGTATAAACCCTCATCATGAAATTAATGGACGAGAAAATTCGGGCCTCCTTGCTGGGGAATATTTATTGATTACAGCTCATCATAAAACAATGAAGTTCATCCGCCCAATTAGTAAGAAAATTATGAGTTTCAGCATGTTAAGGCTAGGCGGGAATCACTGCATCGCCTATTCCGCTTGTTATCTGGTAACCTGGTAATTTGGTTAATTCTTTTTGGAAAATTGATGATTTAAGTAAATCGATGAATGCTTTAACGCTATCTTTATTGAGTCTAGATCTAGGTACTGCAAAGTCGTAATGTTCCATGGATAATGGAATGAAATCCAATCCATACATATGCGCTGCGGCTCTTATGCCGATCCCAGCATCGGCCTTGCCTTGATGTATGGCTGCGGCGACCGCTGTGTGTGTTTTGACCTCATAATAGTACCCATTTATCCCTTTAACTAAGTCACTTAGTCGCATCCCATTTTTCTCGGCTAATCTTTTAAGGAGTGAATCAAGCAGGAACCTAGTTCCGGCTCCTTTATTCCTGTTAACTATTGCTATGTCATTTCTCAAGAAATCCTCAATAGACTTTATTCCCTTGGGGTTCCCACGTTGAATTATTATCCCTTGCTCTCTCTGGTATCCTCGAATCATGACCACCTTGTCCTCGCCATATTTTTGCATGAATGGTAAATTATATTCCCCAGTTTCCTCATCTATTAGATGAAGGCCAGCTATATCGGTCTCTTCATTGGAGGCCGCGATTAATCCATTCAGTGAACCAACGTTTATCACCTTAACCGTGATCCACTTTGGAAGCAACCGCGCTGCTATATCTATTCCTAAGTCATGGCTGCCCACGAAGTATAGGTTAGCAGGTTTATATTCATGCGTAAACAGGGTAACAGTGACTTCATCGCCCTTATCTAGGAACTCCACGTTCTCAGGTACTTCCATAAAGCCATCCGCAAAGGCAAGCGTAGATATTGCCCCGGACTCCGCCGGCAATGGATATGCAATGACTTGGGAACCCGTGTCTATGAGGCTTACTGGCGTTAATGCCCTGCGCCCACGTGCTCCTTCGGCCTTCGCCGCTAGCCTAGCCTTTACTTTGGTTTCATCTATTGGATAGCATTGCATTGCGGATAGAATTGGTTTCACCAATAGATTAAATATCATTAATGAGCTATTAGGATACCCCGGTAATCCCATTATTATTTTGCCGCTGGATGAAATTGCGGCAACCGTGGGTTTTCCCGGTTTTACCTTAAGCCCATGAAGTATTATGCCGGGGGATCCTATTGAGTCAAGGACCTTATAAGTTATGTCTGCTACTCCAGCAGATGTTCCGCCGGAAACCAATACGATGTCCATTTCCATTCCAACCTCTATGAGTTTCCGTATCTTTTCCTCATCATCCTCTGCCACTCCAAGGAAGATAGGGACTCCTCCGGCTTCGCGCACTGCATGGGCTATGCTATACGCATTTACATCATATATCTTTCCTGGACCCAATGGGTTTCCAACATTGACGAGTTCATTACCAGTTGACACTATAGCGACCTTGGGTTTTCGAATGACTGGGATCCGCTTCATGCCTATTGATGCCAGTACGCCAGCCTCCCTCTCCTTAATCAATGTGCATCCCCTAAGCACTAATTCACCCATCATTATATCAGAACCCGCTGACATAACGTTCTCCGTGGGGGTAACAGCCCTATAGATTATCACGTCGTTTCCCTCAATCTTAGTATACTCAACAGGTATCACTGCATTGGCTCCGCGGGGGAGAGGTGCCCCAGTCGCTATCTCCACAGCAGTGCCATTAGTTACTTCTAGCTGTGGCGCATCGCCTGCATTTATTTCCCCGATGAGCCTTAACTTGGTGGGATGAAGTTCATCGACATTGAATGTATCCTCAGCCTTTAGGGCGTATCCATCCATGGTTGCTCTATCGAATGGTGGAACATCGATTCCGGCATATATATCAGTGGCCAGGACCCTCATGTAGGAATCCTCAATATTTACCACTTCCGTGTCGAGAACCTTGATATAAGCCATGAGGCGATTCATGGCCTCCTCTGGGGTTAAGAGATCATGAAATATGACTCGCTTCATTGCTGCGGGCCCTCTGCCTCACTTAATAAACCCTTATTTGCAACAGGCTTGTTCAGCGCACTTTAACTAATACAAGGGAAGAATTTAAAAGGGTTCCCGCACATTATGCTCAATGCAAATAATAGAACTAGGGCCTAATTATGCCGATGAGATAAGGAGACTCTATGAGAGTTTATCCAGGGAATCGATAGAGAGCAGATTCATGTGCCCCGTGAAGGATATAGATTCATATATAGATAGGTTACTTAAGCGTAATCCAATAATACTTGGTGCAGTGGAGAACGGCGAATTAATAGGAATAACGGAAGCGTATCCACTTGATGATGGATCCACCGCGGAAATAGCGGTAACGGTTAAGGATGAATACCAAGGAAAGGGAATAGGATCAATATTGTTTAGACATACTCTTGACTTATTAAGAAGCAGGGGATTCAAGAAGGCCATTGCCTATACATCCATCGACAACTTGCGGCTAATAAAGATGGGACGCAAGTTTAACGGAAAATTCAAATACATGGGGGACATGTACGAGATAGTGTTTGACTTAGAGAAGCAGCAATCATTTATACACACGGGGAAAACCTCGCCATTTATGGCGGGGATGGGGGAAATACTTTAAATATTTGATGTTCCCGTTTTTCTGATGCCCATCGTGGGGTTTAGGTTTAGAGCGTACGCCGATCGACGAACGTTGAGGGCGTTAAAGGCCCTTGGAAGCGGCTTGTGAGATCTATAACACCCTACGATGGGCAGACAAGTACTTCCATCAAAGGGATGGGAAGGAATTAACCCTCACGGAGCTGAGGCAACTAGCCCTCGACCTCAGGAAACAAGATGAGGAGTACCAACAATTATACTCACAGGTAGTTCAACAAGTCGCGGATAGATACTATGAGGCTAGGCAGCGCTTTTTCGATGGGCTTGCAAGATTCCCGAGGGAAAAGAAACCCCACAAGTACTATAGCTTGGTTTATCCGCAGAGCGGTTGGAGGATACTCGGCATTAGGGAGATTAGGGAGAGGAGTAGGAGGAATGGGAAGAGGCTCGTGCTGAGGTTGTCGCACTTGGGCGTCTTCAAACTAATTATTCATAGGGACTTCCCACTGGATAGAGTGGAGAGGGTTGTGGTGAAATTAACTAGGAGTGGAAAAGTGTATGTCTCGTTCATTGTTGAAAACCATGAATTCCCAAAATTGCCAGGGACTGGGAAGGGCGGTGGGGATTGATGTTGGTGTGGAGAAGCTTCTCGTGACTTCGGATGGGGAGTACCTCCCAAACTTGAGGCCCTATGAGAAGGCATTGAAGAAGGTGAGGAGGCTGCATAAGGAGCTATCTAGGAAGAGGTATCTCTCCCGCAACTGGTTCAAGGCTAAAATTAAGTTAGCGAGGGCTTATGAGCATTTAGCGAATCTGAGGAGGGATCTATACATGAAATTGGGGAGGTATTTTGCGGAGCATTATGATGCTGTGGTTATGGAGGATGTCCACGTTAAGCAGCTTATTGGTAAGTCTGGGAGGAGGATGAGGATGAGGCTTCACGACGTCGCTTTTCATGAGCTCAGAAGCGTCATAGGGTATCAGTTGGGGAAGTATGGGAAGAAGTTGGTTTTAGTGGATCCTAGGAATTCCTCGAAGACATGCGTCAAGTGTGGTTATGTAAAGGACTTAGCGTTGAGTGATGGGGTTTTTGAGTGCCCAGTCTGGTTGGAGGGCTGATAGGGATTATAATTCCGCTCTTAATCATTTGAGGCGTGCGGGGTGGGTGCCGCCCGTGGTGCCCGTGGAGCTCCGCCCACTACCCATAACGATGGGCAAGGCGGGACGGGGAAGCGGGAAGCCTCGCCCTTAAGGGCGAGGTAGCTCACTGCAGAACATTTATTAAATGGATATCTATGTTATGGTGATGGACCCAATCCTATTCAGAAGAGGACTAGATAAGTCGGAGATAAGAAGGCGATTCAGGGAAAGGCTCAATAAGGATGGAATAATAATTGCTCCAGGCGTTTTTCTCCCTATAACTGCAATTATGGCGGCCGAAGAGGGCTTTGAGGCAATGTACTTCGGAGGAGCCGCATTCTCTAATATGCTTGGATTACCTGACCTAGGCGTATTCACGCTGACGGAGATGGCTACTCAAGTCTCGTATATATCCAGCACAGTGGATCTACCGCTTATAGTTGATGCGGATACTGGGTTTGGAGAGACAATAAATGTCGCCAGAACTGTGCGAAGCATGGAGGATGCAGGCGCAGCCGCGATTCATATAGAGGACCAGGAATTCCCGAAAAAATGCGGCCACCTAAGCGGTAAAAGAGTCGTTTCAATGGATGAAATGATAAAGAAAATACGGGCCGCAGTCGATGCCAGGCGTGATGAGAACTTCATAATAATAGCTAGAACCGATGCAAGGGACGTAAATGGACTCGATGATGCGATTGAGAGAGCAAATGCGTATGTGGAGGCTGGAGCCGATATGATTTTCCCGGAGTCTCTTCATGATGAGGAGGAGTTCAGAACAGTGGCTCAGAGAGTTAAGGCTCCTCTCCTCGCCAATATGACGGAATTCGGCAAGACGCCTTATATAACTGCAAAACGCTTTGAGGAGCTTGGCTATAAGGTAGTTATTTTTCCAGTAACCACGTTTAGGTATGCAATGGGGGCTGTGAGAAAGGCGTTAAGGACTCTTAAGAATGAGGGCACACAGAAATCATTATTGGGCGATATGATGAGTAGGGAGGAGATTTACCAATTAATAGGTTACTGGGACTATGAGAAGTGGGATAGAGATATAGTGGAGAAAGCAAGTAAAACATATAGTCGGAGAATTAATATTCATTAAGAGGGACTTCACGCTAAATTACTTTTTCGGCAATGCTCTTTCATTGATTCACTCTCAGAACCGGAGTTTCGCCAAAACCCTCTATGTCGACGTCGCCGGTTTCCTTAACGCTTGGTATCAGTCGTAGCCCTATGGGCCTCTTCTTTACTTGAGAGACCGCGTATAGATCCGCCACTACCCCAGCCACATGATCTATATCGTTCATCGGTATTGGAACCATATCGACGCCGGCAACGCAAACCGATGAGTATGTGACCAGATCCTTGAAAGTTATGAAGCCAGCCCTAGCTCTTTCCTTTAATCGCTCATCTTCCGCCAGCGGCAGCATTACCTCGTTAAAGCCAAGATTCTTCACCGATAGAGCCATTAATTCCCTATTGATATCCCATATCGTCTTCATGAAGCCGGGTGAGCCTATGCGGGAGCCGAATTGCTCCAACACATCCACTGTGGATTCCCAGCCCCAGGGAGACAAAGATGCATCTAATCCCCTATACTCCACGCTAATTGAATCAGCCACTAAATGCCCAAATTCCTCTGCCTTCCTCAGCAGCATTTCCAATCTATTTCTAATATCATTTACGCTTCTCGCTCCAATTAAGTCGCTAGGATAGAGAATCGCCAATGCTATGCCCATGCCGCCCCTTACATTAACTGATGCAGGGTAATACGGCGTCTCCAGTTCATTTCCAATTAATGCAGCGAATCTTCGGGAAATAGAAGAATCCATTCTCCTAAGCACCTCAGTAATCAGCGGCGCCTTATCCGCTTCATCTATCAGTATGCTGCCATATGACTTAGTGGATGCCATTAATTTAACGAAGATGGATGGATCAATGGATCCCTTAACTGCTAACGCAGAATATGCGTATCCCATTTTATTCATCATGGAGTCAATTGAACTAACATCTATTCTCTTTTCATCCATGTAAGGAAAAGTTACTCGTTTAGTGAGAACCTCTAATTTCAGTTCTCTTGATGCCTTTTGGATTGCGGCATCAAGTTGAGGAAGAATAGCCAGGTCCTTGTTTCCCTCGCTAAATAACGTTACAGCCCTTATCTTCATAAATTGAGGTCTTTCCACATGGATTTAACATTATCGCGAATAGTGAAGCCCCATAAGCAATTCTATTCTCCTCAGCAGTAGAAGCAGTACCCTTCAGGCGGAGAGCTAGGATTGACTATAAAATAAAAAGCCATAACATGAGGAAACCATTCCCTTTATTAGAGGCGTTTCTCAGGTTCCAGTTTGATTGTTTAATACCAGTAAGTTATATGAAATACGTGTTCCCGGGGATGAGCATCCTTTAAGCTACATACGTCACTGAGCGGGCAGTATTTGCACTTTGGATCATCAGTAGTGCAAATAGTTCTGCCAAAGTTCCAGAGAAAATCGTCCAGCACAAATGGCTCTATCCCCGATAATATGGACACTAATTTCCATCCGTATCTAATTGAAAATCTGAGCGCAATATCCTGCTGAGGAGTAAATGGAGTGGCCGTCATTATCATTTCCATGTATTGCTGAGAAGGCTCAACTAGTCCCAGCCTAATCGCTATTCTAGTTAAGTGATTATCGACAGGGACCTCCTCATTCCATGTATCTACGAATCTAATTAATCCACGGCCATGTAAGAACTTGGCCAGAAGCATTGCCTTCTTCTCAACGGGATCGGTGTACGCTGAAAACGATTTCAGCAATTCAATGAATCCATGACCGCCATTAAATAAGTAACCCTCGCTTCTCTTTATTAATGCGGTGGGGGATGAATTGAATAGCTTCGACATTTTTATGCCAATATCCTGTAAAAGAAATGTCCTGACACCGTAATCCCAAATATCGCCGAACCAATGCTTAATGGTGGATGAATCAATGGTGGCTAATCTGCTTGGCGAGAATATCGATGGATCAGAATCAAAAAGGCGCTTACCTCTTATCCACAATAGATCTGCGCCTCTATATTTATTGCCGTTCATCTCATCCTCATAAGAATGACCTGGCACCACTAATCTATGATCTATTGCTGTCATAGCTATAAAAAACATTAACTGTAGATCCTCATCCATGCTGGTGCTTGGGTAGAACCGATCATCTACATAATTATCCTGTGATAATTTCATTTCCTTAATTAATTTAGCCAATGCCTCTGCCTTGCCCAAATTAATATGCCCAGCCTCATTTATTGATGCCTTCGTCATTAAAGCTATGGATGAATTCACGCTTAAAAAGACGATGCCTAAAGCAAAAAGGTTAAATTAGCCATACGTTATTGAGTCACGTAATGATCCCTATAAGTACAATGGTTACTGGTCGCGGCACCGTATCATTTAAGATAAAAGGAAGATATGGAGTTGATAAACCAAGTGAATTCTCAAGCATAGTAAGGCCCATAGTCTCATGGAACATCACTAGGAAATGCAACTTGAAATGCATTCATTGCTACATAGATGCAGGCATGGAGGATGAACACGAATTAAGCACCGAGGAAGCAATGAGGCTAGTGGATCAATTCAAGGAAGTGGGGGTTCCCCTAATACTAATGAGCGGGGGTGAACCATTAATGAGGAGGGACTTAATCGATATAGCTAAGCATGCCGCGGGACTAGGCATTAAGCTGGTATTATCGACCAATGGCACAATGATAACGAGGGAGGTCGCTGAGGAGCTTAAGGGGATAGGGTTCTCCTATATTGGGATATCCCTGGACTCCATTGATGCCGAATATCATGATAAATTCAGAGGAGTCAAGGGAGCATTTTCACTAGCATTAGCCGGTATACGGAACTCGCTGGATGCTGGGCTAGATGTTGGGCTTAGATTCACCGTGACAGCCATGAATATAGAGAGAGCGGCTGATTACATAGACTTCGCTGCATCAATTGGAGTTAATAGGGTGACTTTCTATCACTTATCTGCAAGCGGCAGAGCCGGTAAATTAGGAAGAGAGTGGTGGTACTCCCCGCAACAATACGCTAGATTCATGGAAACCATTATTAAATATGCTGAGAAGTATGCCGATAAGCTAGAGATAGAAACAACGCTGGCTCCATATGACGGCATCTACATTGCACTACGAAGCGGAGGGGATCCAGAGCCATATCTACGATTCGTGGAATCAACGGGGGGATGCGGAAGAAAAATAATATCCATTTACCCGAATGGCGACGTATATCCCTGTCAATTCATCGACTTCGTGAAGCTAGGCAATATAAGGCAAAAACCGTTAAGGGACATATTGGTTAATGGACTTGATCTATTCGTGAATACGGAGAAATACTTGCGAGGCCCTAAGTGCAGTAATTGCAGATTTAAGAAGGAATGCAAAGGCGGAGATAGGGCTCGTGCATACTACCTTGGCGGTGACATGTATGGAGATGATCCGATATGTCCAATACCTGAATTATTTAACAATAGAAGCCACGAAACTAACTAGGTTTTCTATATCTTTTCTAGCCAGCCGTATTTCCTCGCTGGGAATTGAACTCTCCTCATAACCAAGCCGCACCGCTAAGGCTGTCCTCCACCACTGCAGTAGTTCCGGTTTATTTAATGTTATAGAAACGTAAATTACATACATCCACTGATCCCGAAGCGATACTATTTTCTGGTTCTCCCTGTAGGCGCCTAATGCCTCTACAGCCAGAGTACTGGCCGCCCAAAGATACTCAGCGGCAGACCTATCATCGCTTTCCCGGGATCTCCTTAAGTAATCAATAGCATACGAAATTAATTCCCTACCCTTAACTCGGCCTGGGTTAGCGATAATGTCATTAAGTTCATCGCCTAAATTCCTACGATCAATGGTTATACGCATTAATTTAAATATTGCTGTTTTAGAATTAAATTTAACGCCGTTGCTTAATCGCATTTAATATGAACTGTGGCAATCACTTCTTTATGTGGAGCCAACAGGCAGCGTATATGCCGTTCTTGACCTCCACCATTGGCGGCTCCTCTCTCCTGCATATATCCATGGCAAATGGACATCTGGGATGGAACCGGCAGCCTCTTGGTGGGTTAATTAGGGTGGGGGGCTCGCCTCCAACTATCTTTCTATCCTTAAATCTATTCGAGGGATCAGGATCCGGTATCGCCTCTATTAAGGCCTGTGTATATGGATGAGCTGGATCCTTTATGACAGACCTATAAGGACCTATTTCAGCTAGCTTACCCGCGTAGAGAATCGCTATTCTATCGCTGAAGTATTTGGCCGTGGATATGTCATGAGTGATGTATAGGAATGCTATATTCATCTTCTGTTGTATTTCCTTAAGCAGCGATAATATCTCAACCCTCACCGACGCATCAAGCATCGAAACAGGCTCATCAGCCACTATGAAGTCCGGTCTTAATATCACGGCTCTACCTATTGCTATCCTCTGTCTTTGCCCACCGCTTAGCATATGGGGATACTTGAATAGGTAATCTTCTGGCGGATTCATCTTCATCTCATTCAGAGTCCGTATAACCATTTCCTCCCTCTCGGCCGCGCTACCGCCGACACCATGGATAATTAGGGGCTCCTCCAAAATAAACTTTATATTATGGAATGGATTTATCGCCGAGAATGGGTCTTGGAATATCATTTGCGCCCTTCTCCTAAACCAAGCAATGCTGGATTCACTTGCCTTGGTTATATCCTTCCCATCAAATATTAGGGTACCACCGTTCAGCTTATATAGCCGCAAAAGCGTCCTACCCAGGCTGGTCTTGCCGCTGCCTGACTCACCTATTACTGCGACTGTTTCTCCCTTTCCTATGCTTATGCTGACATCATCAACGGCCTTAACATATCTGGTCTTAGAGAATAAGCCGCTCTGAACTGTGTACCACATCTTTAATCTATGCGCTACCACTAAATGATTGGGATTTATCCACGGTGAGTCAGCCATGGATGAAGCAAGCATTAATATCCCCTTAGTATCAATATTTAAAAAGATATCCTCACTTCATTACAATAGAAACAACTATCATAGATTTATATATTGTCACTTATATAGCCAACAAGAGACTAAGTGCCTCCTAGAGCCCTTATGCTCGACATCAATGGGCGGCGGCTCATCCCTGTCACAGAGGCCCTTTAATTCATCCCTAGATGCAAAGTAGGGACACCTTGGGTTAAAGCGGCAACCAGTGGGTGGATTAATTAAACTAGGCACTTCACCAGGCATGAAAGTTAACTTCTTCTCTCCCCTAAGGGTGGGGACGCTACCCATTAATCCAATTGTATAGGGATGCTTTGGCGATGTGTACATATCCTCAGCGCTCCCTATCTCCACCATTTTGCCCGCATACATAACTGCAACCGCATCAGCTAACTCGCTTGCCAAGGCTAAATCATGAGTTATGAATATATAAGTCAATTTAAATTCCCGTCTAAGCCTCTTAAGTAGATTCATTATATTGGCTTGAGTTATCACATCAAGTGCGCTAGTGGGTTCATCCAGTATAACGAGGCGGGGCATTAATATCAGGGCCATGGCTATGGCTACCCTCTGCTTCATTCCCCCACTTAATTGATGCGGGTAACGCCGCACTGTGTCCCTAGGTAACCCAACTGCCTCCAGCATATCCATTGCCTGCATCATTGCCTTATCCTTGTCCACACCATGATGAATCAGGAGCGGCTCTATCATTTGCTCCCCAATGGTTAAAACGGGATTCAAGGAATTCATTGAGGCTTGCGGCACCCAAGCTATTTTTTTCCACCTGTACTGCGTCCTAAACTCCTCCGCATCTATGTGAAGAACGTCGCGACCCTCGAATCTAACTTCGCCGCTTACCATTGATACGTTCCTCTCCCATAATCTAATCAATGCCTTAGCTATGGTGGACTTGCCGCACCCACTTTCTCCAACTAATGCAAGCGTTTCTCCCTCGTCTAAATCGAAGGATACCCCATCCACGGCCTTCACTATTCCCTTGCTTGTGGAGTAATAAAGCCTGAGGTTATCTACTTCGAGCAGAGGCATCCCGATCACCCATACCTCAGCCTTGGATTAACCACGGGCTCGCTTGCTATTGCTATTAATATAAATACTACCGCCACGAATGCTATCAATAAGCCGGGCGGAATCACCCACCACCACATCCCGGCATATAATGCACCAGTATCATCAGCCCAATACAATAAATTACCCCACGTGGGGTAAGCGCTGCCGGCCAGGTTCAAGAAATTCAATGCTGAAATAGTCAAAATAGCGCCAGGCGCGCTAGTCACCAGCAAGTAGAGGGAGTACGGCATGATTTGGGGAAGTATATGATTCCTGAGGATCCAAGAGCCGCGAGCGCCTACTATTTTTGCGCCTTCAATATATTGAGCTTCACGTATCTGCATTATCATTGACCTAATTATCCTCGCCGCGCCTCCCCACGATAATATGGAGAGGAATATTATTGCATCCCATAAACTCCAAGCGAAGAGAACTGAGAATACTATTAGGAGAGGGAATGCGGGGAGAGTTATGACTAGGTCGGTTATCCTCGTTAGAACCTCATCTATCCAGCCCTTGAAATATCCCGACATTATTCCCACCACTATGGCTATCACCATAGTTATTAAGGCCGATACTATTCCTATTTCCAGATCAATTGGAAAACCAGCCAATAATCCCTCCCATAAATCGTGCCCCTCGAAGTCCGTACCCATTAGGCCATAGACATTACCTCTCATTATTATGGATAATGGGGAAGAACCAACGCTTGCAGCATTAAACACGGTGACAAGCAGCTTTATTGTGTAATTACCGTTCAGCGATGTTAATTTGCCATTCTTATAGGCTTGAAATAGGAGCGGTACTGCTGATTGGGTTGGAGCGAGGTTCACTGATTGACCATTGCTTGAGAAGAAATTGAGTATTTGATCCTCCACTTGCAAGGATGAGGCCAAATCAATATAACCACCTGAGGGAGTTAATGGTCCAATAGTTATGGATGAGCCATCTGGCCTATATATAGTTAATTGAAGAGCCACTGATGCATTGGCTGGTATGCCATTAAACAACACATATATATCCTGCCACGGGACAGTATATGGATCCGCTACGCTGATCGTGGATGTTATATATGTTACGCCATGGTACTGAACCACTGATTGAGGCGGAGTAATCTCCACTTGAGGAGCCAACTTCTGCGTAGTTAAGTAATTGATCCAAGCTGGCGGCGCATCAACAGGATTAAATTTCCAATAGGATGGATTATTCCACATCGCGCCGAAATTCGGAGGCAGAGCGAAGTAGGAGTATATAGATACGACAACTAGAATAATGAATAATGCCGATGCTACCTTACCTGTATTGCTGCTGAAGAATTCTCTGCTTATCTCGCTTGGCGACATTCCAAGAATCCTGAAGCCCGAGCCCCGTCTCTTCTCCTTCTTTTCCTGGCTGCTCATTGCTCCCTCACCCTTGGGTCAAGCATTATATAAAGAATCTCCAGCACAAATACTATTACTATATAAAGCAGGGTAGAAGCATAAGTGAGCGCAACCACCACAGGCGTATCGGGCGTGCCGGCAGCAGTTATAGCGATATTATATACATAACCAAGACCCCACCACTTGAAGACCACCTCAGTTACTAAGAAGCCGCCGAAGAGCACGAAGGGTATGGTTATTAAAATAGATGTCAATATGGCTGGAGCGGCTGGCCTAATTATGTACTTATTAACGACTTGGTTCTCGGAGAGGCCCTTTGCCCGAGCCACCGTCACGAAGTCCTCTTGCGCGACGTTTAGAACCACGGTCCTAGCGAAGTATGCCCAACCACCAATATTAACTATTAGAACCGTGAGTAATGGTAAAGCCAAGTGCCATAGTAAATTAATTACTGCAGATGCATTGGCGAAAACCGCTACCGGATTAGTTAACCAAGTACCGAAGTATTGAGGATCCAATATGCCTCCAAAGGGGAAGTATATTGGCGAATGGATCTCCCTAAGCATTACGGCGAAGGCTATTATGAAAACTATGCCAACCCACCACTGAGGCAATCCATTAGATATGGCTGCATAATACATAACTCCCCTATCACTAATTGAGCCATATCTTAATGCGGACCGCGTTCCTATATAAATGCCGATCACTGCGCTAAGCAATATGCCAAATGTATCAAGTATGATGGTTCCAGGAAGCGCTGACGCTATTATATTGACTACCTTACCATTGCTAACCCCATAATTCTGGGGAAAGAATGAGTATCCCCAGTTAAAGCTAAGCATGTCCCACATTATATAGAACGTCCTAATTATTGGGGGCTGATTCAAGCCATATGCCTTCTCTAGTTGAGCTACTATAGTGTTATACACTTGCTGGGCCTGTGATGCAGCATTCGGGTTGTGCTTAAGCACTGCCTGCGCCACTGCTCTTGCCTCTATCTTCACTTGATTCTCAAGCACTGACGATGCAGGTCCTGATAATGCGTATGATATGATGAATAACACAACTATTAAGATCAGCACTAGGTTTATCGCTCTAAAGCCCAGCGACCTTAATAACCCCATACCAATGCAAGGGCATTACCTATTTATTAATTTTACCCAAAAATAATAAACGATAAAATACATAGAAAAATATATAAAACAGAAAGAAGAATAAAAATCAATAAATCAAATAAAACGAGAAACAAAAAATAAATTTATTTTCAATTAGCCACCAGAAACATATTACTGCTTCTTCCTACCAAGAGCCAACCAAACACCAACCGCTATAATTACGACGACTATTATGACAACTACAGCTATCAATAATGAACTTGACGTAGTGGTAGGCGGCGGAGTAGACGTAGTAGGCGGAGACGTAGTGGTAGGCGGCGGAGTAGACGTAGTAGGCGGAGACGTAGTGGTAGGCGGCGGAGGCGGCGGCGAAACAAGAACAGTCGCCTCATATTGAGCCGGTATCGGAGTAACAGTAGTGTGAACCACGGCTAGAACCTCATAAGTTCCCGGCTGGAGCATCGCCGTAACTGTCGCTGGAACAGTCACATTAACTATACCATTAGCTCCAGTGGCCGTTGCATTGTACAATATACTGCTGGTGGATGGATTAATCAAGTAAATTGTAGCCACTGGATTACCAACTCCTTGAACCTTTATCGTGAATGAGGCGGTCTGGTTAGATACTATACTAGTTGGAGAGAAACCAACCACTGACGGCGCGAAGTTTCCTTGTGGCGGGAACGACGTAATGCCTTGCGATGCATATATCTTGTTGAACCAATAATTATAATTGAATGGGTATCCACTCCATGCAACAAGGGTTGCCGATTGTGGAGTAACGGTTATTAATTGCTTTAATATATATGGTCCATTGCTTATGAACATATTGCCGTATGTATTATAGAAGTTCAATGCATCCTGGTAATCCTGAACAGCCTGGCTAGTGGATAGGAATGAGACGCCATTTATGTTAAAGACAGACCCATTATCCCAAACATAACCAGTTGCGGTCCAATTCTTCAATATGCCAGCAAGTATTGCGGCGTCACCGGCTTGGCTAATATCTATTTGATGCGTATTAAGGGATGAAGCCTCACTGCTGGTGAATGCACCCTTGCCCTCGACGAAGTCCTGCAACATAGCGGCATATACTTGCCATGGAACAACCATGGAATATAGTCCCGGTGCATAGTATGCAGCAACTATGTTGGGATCGGGGAACCAGTAATTCCCATAAACCACCACAGTTCCATTGTTGAAGAACTGTAAACCAACTATCTCCGACGTAGTCGGCGAAATTATTCCCTGGAGGTCAGATAATGCGCTGGCGCTGGGGCCAAGATCCTTGCCGAGCTGAGCCAAATCGAACCATAAGTAATAATTAAATATGATGTCTGCCATGGTTATGGGTTGACCATCCTGCCAATTAGTGCCAAGCCAGGTTCCATTGAAGTATAGATAAACTATGTCCTTAGCAGTATTGCCGGGCCCAACAGGCACCCACTTCTCCAGCGTTGCGTTCCAAATAACCGCATTGGGCGGCACAGGGTACGTTGCTGCAGCATTATTCACATTCATGACGGTTCTCCATGCGCCTCTAAATGGCAAGGGCTCCCCACTGGTGGGGCTATAGAATATGAATGGGTCAAATAGGAATCCGCCGAACACGTCGGCGCTGTATGAATCAATGGAGTAATACCATCCTATTGGATCCCACGGGAACTGAGCCACATGAAGCATGCCGACATTCAGCACACTTGGATGAGCGGCATTATAGGCGAATTTTACACCAACCGGGTTGAAGCTCTCGAGCCCCATGAGGCTCGGCAAGTAATCCTTAACGCTATTCAGCACTGGGTATGATACGGCCCTATATACTATCCATACCCTTATTGCTTGCTGGAATCCCATTAAATCCGATAACTCGGAATACTTCTCAAATTGAGCCAGAGAGGAGAAATTGCCTGTGGCAACCATATATGTCAAGTTATTTATCGTGGAGTTAGCATAATTATACCAGCCTGGAGTGCCCCATCCAGGAACATTGCCATACCAAGTGGCGAACCAAGCATCGCCAGCACCAGTATCCCAAGGCTCTGGAGTTACTGACCAAGCCTCGGTATATATGCTCCAACTCATATTGGCGGGATTGCTACCGTACACGATAGTTAAGGCATCTCTAAGACTGCCATACTCTGGCTGAACCGTGAAGCCTAATTGTTGGAGCGAGGCCATGAACATTTGACCCATCTTATACCTGAATTCATCGTCGTTCCTAATGAAGAACTTTATGGTCACTGGTTGAGGCGCTGATGAACCTGGCGGTAGGTAATACCACATGTGGTTTATGTATAGGATCCTTCCATGCCAAACTGGATCTGTCTTGTTTAGCTTTACGAAGTAAGCATAAATCGATGCATTCACGAAGGAGGGATCATAATGCACATTATACTTTAATATTGATGGCAATATTAGTTTATAGTTGTTGGGGGCGAATATTGATGGCCAAGCAACCATGGGTTGAGCATTCCCACTGAATACTTGCGATATGACGCCGCTCCTGTCAACTAGGTAATTCATTAGGAATCTAACGTATCTATATGCGAATGGGTTAAATGTCGTATTGCTTGGATATGGGTTAAAGAGGTAATCATATATTGATATAGGCGCCGGCGACACGAATGTTATATTGGGATTACTGGAGAGCTGGGAAAGAGTGCTGGGTGGCAATGCCCATGGATTAAGGAAGATATCTATCTTTCCGGAGGAGAAGTACTGCGGTACTTGGCTTGAGGATACTTCATATATATTAACTGTTTGCGGCATTTGCTGCGCATATGCTACCAGCGCTAAGCCCATCGCTAGCGCGATGGCAAGCGCGAGAATCCAAATTTCCTTGCGCATATTAGTTTCGATTATTTCTTGCTTTTAAGTTTTTCTCTATATACCTCGTTTATTATTTGTGAAAACCCAAACACAACTAGAACTATAGTGGCAATGAATAAGATCAATGATAACCATAAAAGCACCCAGAAAATATAGGTTCTATCTAGCTCATAAACTCGGTAATGCATAGATACCGAAGCATTGCTGAGCGTCATATTGGTTATCATGGTGAAGAAATGGTACTCATCGGTTGAATTGATAACAGTGGAACTTGGCACCGTATAATTAGTGTCTGGAACCACCCTATAATACGACACTGTTAAATTGCCTGTCCCATTACTTAATTGAACCACGACTATGCTGGTTGGGGGAACAGTGAAGGACACTGATGAGTTAATGCTGCCCGGCATGATTACTCCACTTCCTATCATGCTTACATCATATGGGTGAAACTCAACATAAATGGATACAATTATGGTCAATATGCCTAATATAATTCCAATCATAAAAGGCCTATTCCTAACTATGCTGCTCCAAAAACCCATGAGTAACCGATAACTACATTAATTTAACCCTGTCGGTGCTAAATACTTGCATCGTTTTCACCGAACTCGAGGCTCTTCCCTTAACTTCTCAATCAATAAAAGTTGATTGAAAAATAATTCCCAATTAATGGCGAATTTCAGCTATGTTAGCAGTAAACTACCCCCGCCCTCACGGACGGGTCTCTGATGTTAAAAGATTAACTTTGTTCAATATGACGACAACGTTAAAAACACAAATAAAGCCAAGGTTTAATTAGAGGACCCGTAGCTCAGCATGGAATCAGAGCGGCGGCCTTCTAAGCCGTAGGTCGTGGGTTCAAATCCCACCGGGTCCGCCATAAAAGCTTAATGCTTTCAGCTCAGCTGTTGCTTGGGATAATTATCTTCCCTGTAATACATTTATCAAGGAATAGAACTTCACACTTCACGCCGCATTATCGGCACAGTAAAACATTGAAGCCCCCGGTGCCATGGCTAGGGCCGGAGGGATGCGCGTTGATTAATTGATAATAAGCACGATGGCCGGACGGGGTGATGGATAAAAGATTATCCATTCCAAATCATAGACCACGGTCTCTCCCTGCCGTGGGCATCACGGCGTGAACAGACTTGCCGAGACCCCTCACCGGTACATTTAATCTCAGCAGGAGTCTACAAAGCCCATGCATTGGCTGAACCCACTATCAATGTTGGTTGAAGCAACAATTCTGACCTCCTCCCCGCCCTAAAGGGCGAGGCTTCCCGCCCCTTAACCCCCTTTTATGTAATCTATCGCACCGCAAAGCCGCAGAACTCGGATTCCCATAGATGCCAATGTATGCGGGAGCCAGAAGTGATACAGTGTCATAGGTCGTGGATTCAAATCCCACTGGACCCGCGCCAAGAGCACCGTTCCTGTAAACCTCACTTCACCGCTCCTTATATTGCAAAGCGAGAAGCTAAGAGCCCTATATTTTTTGGTATTATAGCTTTTATCCGGATTTGTCCAACTTTATGATATTTATATCTATGTTACTCTGCTTGGCTTTCTCAACTATCGAATCCATAAGGGAGGAATCCTGCGTGGCAACTATTACTTGCTTAGATATCCCCTCCCTTAAAATATTAATCAATAGGTTGGCGAAGGATGATTTAACATTCTCATCAACATATGGGAGTGGTTCATCCATTAAGATGAAGCCGAACTTATGCTCTACCAGTTTATACATAGCTAGAACAAATGATATGGCTATGGTGAGCCTCTGGCCATCACTGAGCCTCGACATGGGGACCTTCCTACCCCTCCGCAATGCATATAATGCATATGCATAATCCCCCTTTTCGCGTTGTTCCAGCTCTATGGAGACTCCGCTAAGATCGCCGTATGGATACATTCTCCTAAACATGGAGGCAAATTCATCTCTTATGCCCTCTATTATGCGTTGCCTGGCGATGCGCTGGACTCTTAGAAGTCCATCCTTAATGCTTAGGAACCTAGATAATAATGCCTCGAGTTCCTCCACTTCCCTGATTGCCTTCTCAACATCGACTCCGGCCATGGTTATCTTACTTAGTTTTGACTCCAGCTCCATATATTCAGAACTAAGTATTTCCAGTTTATTCCTCAACGCATCCAGCCTATTGCCGATATCGTTTATCTCATTCTCTAGCCTTATTGCAGCCTCCACATTAATATCATGACTCTTCAATATATCCTCCAGTTTCTGTAGCTCGACTCTTATTTCCTCAATTCTCTTAATTCTCTCGACCTCTCCATAAACCTCCTCCAGTCTAGCTAATCTGTCCCTTGCTATTGGTATGAAGCTGGAGAGGCTGGCGTACCTTCTCTCTAGATCCTGAATTGCCTTATCCATTTTCTCGGCGCGGGCAATCCCATCCTCTAATTGCTTCCTAGCCTCCTCTAATCTCTTGCCTAAATCAATGAATTGAAGATAAATTGGGTGAAGAACTTCCATCTCGCTCACTAATCTCTCCATTCTCTCCAATCTTTCCCGCATTTCCTTAACCTCATCATCCTTAATGGTTTCAACTTTAATGGTAGATAATGACTCGATGCTTAGCTTTGATCCACAAATTGGGCACCGCTGGTCCTTTACTCCATGGTTCCTCAAGTGATTAATTACCTCTAGAAGGGCGGACTTGTAGCGGGCCTCTGATTCGATTGCTTCATAATCTAGTCGTAGCCTCTCTAGCTTAGCCTTGGCGACAGGTAATTCGCCTACCTCCGCAGCTGCAGAACTGTACCGCTTGAAGCTGGGCTCAAGGGCGTGTAATCGCTCCTCAAGCATGGTTACGCTAGTCCTTAATCTCTCTAGGTCCCTCCTAGTCTTCTCCGCTTGCTCCCTGTACTGCCTTAAATCATCGCTTATCTCTTTAGCCCTCTCCTCTAGTTGCCCAATGGCCTTATACATGGCCATTAATAATTCATCTGGCGACGAGGCCTTGCTGAGCGATTGAGCCTCATCCTCCATTAGATTCTCCTCTAATCTAGCGATGAGCACTGCCTTAAGTGCCTCTGAATCGCTCGCGGCCTCCGCCTCTATTCCCCTCGAGATCGGACCGCGTGATTGAAGTTCTTTCAGTTTTTCGCTGAGAATCACGTATTGCCTATACTGCGCCTCCACATCCTTGATTTTATCCATGGTCTCGGATCGCTTCTTCAATAGATTACTATAGGCGCTACTCAGTTTTTCCAGTTCCTCCCTTACCTTGCCTACCTCATCCCGCAGGGAAGTTGCTCTCTGCTTGGCTGCCTCTATTGAGCCGTATCTTTGCCTTAACTCGCTTGCCTCGGCTGCCCCCGCTATTTCTTGCTTTCTTTTCTCTATTGCACTGCTGATTGCATCTATGGGGAGAAGCCGAATTATTGAGTCTATATAATCAATATCGAATAGCCTATCTATTATAACGGTTCTACGCTGAATCGAGCCATATGCTAATTGCTCCAGGGTTCTATGCGTTATTAGTATGAATCGCTCAAAATCATCATCGCTTAAGCCTATTAATTTAGCCAACTCCTCCTCGCTGCCCTTATCACCGTTGATAATTAATTCCTGCCTAGCGGAGTCTCGTTGGCGGACTAGCGATCTCTGTATGATTAGGCCGGAATCGCCATTCATGAAGGATACGCTGACCTTCGCATAATCGCTCTCCTCATTAATTAAGTCAAGTAGTCTCGCGATTTTCTCCTTCACTTCAAGTTGCTCTCCATATAGGCAGTACTCTATTGATTGAATCAACGTGGATTTACCGGCGCCTATCGATCCATGTATTAGGGTTAATCCAGGCCTTAGAACGAAATCTTTCTCCCCCTTGAAAACCCTGAAATTAATGAGTCCCAACTTATCTATTACGTACTTCATGATGCTACACCTCTATTCCATACTTGGCTAATAATTTGTTTAATTCATCCTTCACTCCCCTTGACCCCCTCTCCCTATACGCCTTGTATAGAGATATTGCTAGATCAGCATTATCCCCAAGCTCCCTCCTCAATAATTCCATAATAGTCTCATCAAGTTTAGTGCCCATTTACTCGATCAAAGAAATGAAGCCGGGTTTTTAATACTTTCCCAAATAAGATAAGAACTACGCCATAATAATGACCGTTAACAAATACCTCAAAAATATTTTAATGCTCCTCTGTGGTAAACCGACACATCAATGAATCCCTATTGGAAATATGGGGGTTCCATTCTTGATTCGTTGCTTAACTGCTCATGGGACACATGAAGTTGATTCAATGCACCAATGAAGCTTCCCTTCATAATGTGTAGTTTCAATGACATTCATGAACTCACTAAGCCTTTCTCCATTAATTCCTTAACATATTGAGGAATAGAAGAACGCCAAGCAAATAAGAGCGCTGGCTTTAATGGGTGCAAGCCATATTTAGATAATAAAGAGGAATCGTTTAGTAGGAAAACTATGAATTGCTGCGCCAGGGATTCATTGTTGGCATTTCCCGGTATAGATACATATAAGTAAATAGGACCTCCCCTGAACGTCTTTCCATCAATGCTATAATTAAACATGGAATAGAAATTATTTAACGATGGATTCCCTAGGCTTAATTGGGGCGATAATTGAATGTAACTTAAACCATGAGATATGGCTGCCGATCTATATATGAAGAGGAATTGAATTTGGCCGGCTTCAAGGGGAGCCACTAATTCAGCCGCATTCGTGGCGCTTCTATTGCCTCCATTATCCATTAACCTATCCAAGAATAGAGAGGAATTTCCTGCATATAGATACCCAGCTATCTCAAGGGAAAGAAAGGCCCTGTACCCAGCCGGATCAGTGAGTGGATTAGATACCCCAACCAACACAGAGCCTGAGGTGAGGTTCATAAATGCATCACGAATCAATGCCAAGAGCTAGGGAGGAGTATGTTTACACGCTTGGCTTAAGCGAGGACTCTGCTTTCCTGACCTCCTCCCCGCCCTGAAGGGTGGGGGTTCCCTTTGGGCGGTTCATTGGTTCGTGGTTCATCGCCTTCATCCTCACCACTTCACAGCTAGTGGTTCAC
>Ga0081529_121897_pt1 | contig 90430 bp, 99 predicted proteins | sample EchGeymetagenome_FD_71012 | JGI IMG/M metagenome (GOLD analysis project Ga0081529, IMG submission 71012) | Ferrous microbial mat and aquatic microbial communities from Echinus Geyser, Yellowstone National Park, USA - transect B T=78-80 C v2... ...
ATTGTCGATATCTTCATCTTCAAGGTTTTGCCCTTTATTTCATTATAACGTGAGGCAAACCAGATGGTGTGGCAATAATAAAGAGGGTCACTAATATAATTAGGTTTACTGGGGGACTCAAGAGAGTGTCCAGAATGCAAATAATTCAATAAATATAATGTGATAGAAAAACAATATTATAACTAGTTGAGAATAGAAGTCAATTATATCTTTCAATATGAGGGAAGATTAATATTTTATTGTAATATAAAATAACTTATAGTTGAGAAAAAATGAATTTCAAACATACCCCATATTATTCTAGTTAACCCTAGCCTAGGGTTAACTAGAGAGTTTGACAAATTCCTCTTGCGGAACTTTTGCTAACACGGAAGTGTAAATCAAGGAATTGTAAATTATTCCAATAACGTAAACAAAAACCTCAACCATATCCTTGTTAATAGCGTAAGGTCTCCAATACCTCTTCAAGAAAATACCAAAGAATTCAACATAACGTCTAAAACTAGAAAAACCAATTATCCAAGTTGAGGGCATTCCCAAGAAACCCCTATCAACAACCTTATAACCACTCATACCAAAACCAACCTTATTATCGGGAAAGTTTGCAAACTCAACTTGAATTGCGTGAAGAATCATGGTTGGGGAAATAGCATATAAAACCTTGAAGCCGAAGAAACTCCTACCCCTCTTCTTCGCAAACTCACCCTTAAATCTACGATGAATCTTAGCCCTCATATAGTAGTAAATTAAGTTTGCTGCTTCCCTAAACTTTCCTTGTCTCAAGTTGAGTTCTAGCTTTTTCTTTAATGTCTCCTTGTTTCTCTTTCCGAAGGGTACTTCGATTATGTTGGAATCTATTGCCCAGAGTTTGTTAACTTTGCCGTATAAGGCACTACTTGGCAAGTAGTTTTCTAGTTTGCTTAGCTTTTCCTCAAGTTCTTTTGCGTATTCCTTGAATGCTTTCTTTATTTCTCCCCTAAGTTTCTTTGCCCTTCTGTGGTTTTCGGATTTTGACTTGCGTTCTCCTAGAAACCATCTTACTACAATGTCCGTGTAATAGTATGCTTCTACATCTCTGTAGGAGCATTGCCATATCATCATGACGATGAGTACTCTAAGTATGTATAGGTCTAGTGATGATAGTGCTTTTGAGGTGATTAGTATGTAGTGCATTTTCAAAAGAGTTTTATGCCTTGATGATAGTTTATCATAGGGGACCGGGAGATTGTAGTATTCTATCCAAGGTTTCATATCTCCCAATCCTTGTACTACGTCTTCCCGGTCCCCTTTAAGTATTACTCAAGATTTTACTCCAAGTGAAAATTCAAAATTTCTCAAGAGTTTATGCTTTCTTTTGAGTTATTATCTATAAACTTATACATAGATTTATTGAATTATTTACACTTGGGATGCTCTCTCCAGCTACTTGTGCTCTTGCTGGAAAGCTTGCCAGCATTTGTTATCACGTTATAAAGGATGGTGTTTACAAGGTTAAGAAGAGTTTTAGGAGTCCTAGGGGTAAGGAAGTTAACGTCAAGGACTTCGACGTGGGAGACGCACTAGACTCGTTATCCCCGTAGGTTTGTTAAAGGCGTTAGCATGTGGTGCCTATATAGGGATAAAACCCCGTGTAGGAGGTTGTAACCAAATTACCCTAGGGGCTGAACATAGCTAGTATTATGCAAAGAAAATGAGGTAATATGATCACAAGGAATATATAGGAATACATGATTGACACCCATAGATTCTCGATTCCCCCAGGTCTGTTAGAGGCGAAGCATGTGATGCCTCTTAGCATTAAAAAAGTTTAGCGTATTATAATCTTGTTTTCTCTTATTTAAAGCTCATCTTTTTGTATAAAAGTATATTTAATTATATCTTATAATTTTTTACAATATATAAAATAAAGGTAAAGTGACTATGAAATATTTTATTAGATGACTAACTTTTTATCCACTAAAAAAATACTTGAATTATGGCTAATTATAAGCTAGCTTTAACAGCATTACTAATGATTTTTTTGTTTTCTGCTTCAGCAATTTATTCCATTAGCTTTGTGTTACCGAAATTTATAGCTAAATTCGGGGATTTTGCATCATTTGCAATTCCTTTAAGCTGGATAGGGGGTGCTATAGGTGGATTGTTGATGGGTATTTTCGGTGATGCCAAGGGTAAGAGGCTATCATTGTTAATTTCGATATTACTATTTGTTTTTCCTATCATAGGAAATATAATTGTAAATAATATTGTGATTTTCTATGTTATCTGGTTTTTAATAGGTTATGGAGTTAATGCAGTCAACGGAATTAGTTACGTATATGCAGCCGAATTATCACCTTTAAAGACTAGGGGACTTATCGGAAGTATAATGCAGGGACTTTATTTCCTTGGCGCGATAACGGGATTATTAATTTCCTTTATTACTAGGGAATCACTTTTCTTATATTATATGATAATTTTCGTATTATCAATAATAAGTATACCATTATGGTTTCTCATACCAGAGTCTAGGTGGAGAGCAAAGTTCAGTTTTAGGATTTCTAGAGATATGATTAAAGTTACAATATTCGGCTCACTATTTTCAATAGGAGCGTTTCTTCTATTAGTACCCTTAGTTTCTTTAAGCTTTACCCTTTTCTCTATTCTGAGGGTTAACGTTTACGCTATTATCTTAACTGGCTTTATAATAGGGATGATAGGATTTACAGTTGCAGGTAGTATTTCTGATAGAATTGGGAGGAAGACTGCAAGTTATGTGTTCGCTGGAATAAGTGTTTTAGCATCGTTGCTTTTCTTTTTTGGCGTAAATTATACGTATTTAGTAATATCCTCTTTTATCCTTTTAATGTCAGGCTCCTCTTTCTTCGCCTACTTTGGAATTTGGATGAGCGAGGTTTATCCTATTAATTTTAAAGCTACGGGGACTAACGTAACGTTATTTTTAGGTAGATTATTGGGGGGAGGATTTGGAGTTACATTAGTTTTATTATTACCTTTAGGTCTAGAAAGAGATCTCTCATTAACTGCCTTAATTTCCTCAATAGTTGTTCTTTTATCGGCAACTCAATTACCAGAAACTGTTAAGACTAAATAATTATAGTTGTAGTTTGTAAGTATACTGCTAATATTGCGAAGAGAGTCTCTATTAGCCATAGTATTGTGACGATCTGATATTCTTTGAATCTGCCTAATTTCATTATGACGTGAGTTAATGAATGGGGTTTCTCATCCCAATATAACTTGCCTTCGTCGTCCACTTTCCCAAATGAAATACCCTTAAATCTTGTTCTAGCTTTAAGTATGAATTCTATAACATAAGGTATATATAGGACTGCAAGTGCGGTATACATATACCCTGCAATTCCAATAGCCCCTATTAATGACCCTATAAAGTAAGTTCCTATATTTCCTGGGAATACCTTAGCTGGATACTTATTTAATAATAAAAATCCGAGAAGTGAAAAGACTGCTACAAGTGCTATCAGACCAGCTTGATATGTTGCACCTTTATGGGTTAACCCGATATATGCTAGTGCTGAAAGCATTATAATGCCCATTCCAGCACCTAATCCGTTTAAACCTTCTAGCATGTTAAAAGCATTAGATGTTATAGTTAAGGCAAATGGTATAATTATCACGTAGTAGAAAATACCGAAATTTATTGGCCCTATGAAAGGTATGGAGATTACTGAATGTCCTACACTATATACTATTAATGGTACTGAAGCAAATAAGGGTAAGAACGCCCTTATAGCTTGCCTAACGTTAAAGATATCGTCTAATAGCCCTAAAAATGCTATTAATAATGAGGACAAAATTACCGCTGGAATTACCCTCTCACTTCTAGTATCTGTTATTAATAATGAAAAAGACCCTGCTATGAATCCTGCAATTATACCTATTCCCCCCATTAAAGGGACTTCTGGTTTATTAATCTTGTTAATATCTTTCCCTACAAATCCGTTCTTTTTAGCTTGATTAATAACCCATAAAGTTGATAAATAACCTACTATTAATGCTATTATAGCTGAAGCTATAAGGGCTAAGGGAAGCATTTATTTTCTCCTTTTAACCGTAAATTCTGCTAAGTATTTTAAAGCTTTTTCAGCAGTAGAATTTTTAATCGGTATTCTTTGTAAACTTTCAATTGCAATATGTGAATATCTTTCTGCCATTTCATATGCGTAATTTAGAGAGTGCTCTTTTATTATCATCGCTACTTTTTCTAATTCCTCCTTAGAAGCGTTCTTATTACCTAAAACTGAAGTTATTAGCCTCCTCTCGTTCTCGCTCGCCTCATGAAGAGTTTTTATGACTAATATCGTCTTTTTTCCCTCTCTAATATCGCTATAAACGGGTTTACCCAATTCTTTTTCATCGGCAATCAACCCTAAAATGTCATCTACAATTTGAAATGATATACCCAGATTTAGACCATACTCCGAGAGATTTTTTATAATCTCCTCATCAGCCTCATTAACTATCCCACCTAATGCGGATGAGCAGGAGAAGAGCATTGCAGTTTTTCTCTTAATCATCTCAATGTACTCCTCTTCAGTTACGTCAAATCTATTCTCGAAGGACATGTCCATTGCTTGCCCTTCAGATATTATCTCTATTGACTTTATAAATAAGTTAAAAGCATTATAAAAAGTATTTGAACTTAATCCCCTTAGAGACTCATTTAAGGCCTCAAACGCTTTAGCATGTAAGAAGTCTCCAGCAAGAATTGCCATTGGTTCTCCCCATTTTACGTGAACTGTAGGCATTCCTCTCCTTAAGTTATCTCTATCCATTATGTCATCATGAATTAAGGTAAACGTATGAAGAATTTCAACTGCTACAGCAGCTTTATACGCTCTTTCCCTCTTCCCACCTATGAGGTCAGAGGACGCTACTAATACGATAGGCCTCAATCTTTTTCCACCAGCTGAAAATAGATAAATTGAGGCATCTTCTAAAACTTTAATATCACTTTTAATAAAATTTTTTATTTGAATATTAACATTATTTATTATCTCATCAAAATATGATATTAATTCAGTCATATCTATTCTCTCCTTCTAACTTTCTCATAAACAGATAAATTTATCCCTCTATATTCCATCCATTCCCTCAATTTGCCCATAATAACTATACTACTTCTCTTTAATGCATTAACATCCCTAGAACCTGTTAACATCATAGCAGCTTTTAATTCAAATATTATTTTCCTAAAAAAATTCTCTAAACTTTCCTTCCCTTCTATTGCATGTTTAAGTACTGGTAATGCCATCCCTGCTAAATCTGCCCCTAACGATATAGCCTTAGCTGCATCTAAGCCATTTCTAATCCCACCACTACCTATTATGAAAGAATCGGGAACGGAGTAACGTACTTCTAATATAGATACAGCAGTTGGTATCCCCCAACTTGTAAATATTTTGGCACTCTCCGCTTTCCAGTTACCTCTCCTAAAACCTCTAATCATTTCTATTGCTATCCAGCTAGTTCCTCCTTGCCCAGACGTATCAAAATTTTTAAAACCATACTGAGAAAATAATTTAGCTACTTCCATAGATATTCCACTTCCAGTTTCCTTTATAATTATTGGAACCGAAAGAGACTTAGAAATGTCTTTAAGCTTTTCTAATGCTGATATAGTGTACTCTGGCTCACCTTCTGGTTGAAAAAGTTCTTGAGCTGGATTTAAATGTACTGCTATCGCATCAGCTTCTATCATTTGAACCGCATCTTGAAACTCCTTTAACCCATAACCTTTCACTAATTGAGGCATGCCTAAATTAGCAACTATTGGTATTGTAGGAGCCACTTTTCTGACAACTATAAAACTCTCTCTTGCTTCAGACTTCTCTAGGGCTACTCTCTGACTACCAACACCCATAGGTATTCCAAACTTCTCAGCAATTTCCGCTATTGTCTGATTTATTTTACCCAATTCTGGTCTTCCACCAGTCATCCCAGTAATCATTATTGGCGCATTTATCTCCTTATTAAAGAAACGTGTTTTTATTTCAATTTCATTAAATGAAATGCCAGGAAATGCTTGATGTACTAATATTACGTCATTTAAAAAGGTCGAACCTATTCCATCAACGTCTTCGAATGAAGCTATTTCTACATGTTCTAATTTTCTATTAATAATATCAGGCATTTAATCTACCTCTAACTAAAGTACCTATATTATATCCCTTTAACGCTAAATATATGTTTCCAGCCTTACTACCATCAAATATTTTTGCATCTATATTATTTTCTAGAATTTTCTTTATTTTGGAAAATATACCACCTGTTACATCATAGTTTTCATTTTTTAAAATTGAAATATCATTTAAATCCCTTAATTCCCTTAAAACTAAACCATCTTTCCCAATAACTCCTTCCTTATCAATAGCGTATAGGACTTCAGAATCTAATCTTTTAGCTATATCTACACTAATGTCATCTGCCGAAATTATGGAACCGTCAAATTTAATATCACCGTAAATTAATGGTATTAAGCTATTATTTAACGCATTCATTACAATCTCAAAAGAGTAAAATTTCCCTGGAACGCTGACTACCCTAATGTTCTCTTTTAAAAAACTCTTGGTTACAATATAATTTAACTCTTGCATCGCCTCTGATGTTCTAGAAGTTCTCATATCGTCATGTATAGATGCCTCATAATGACCGAAACTACCACCACCATGTAACAAAATTATTTTAACGTTAGGATTCTCTAAAATGAACCTTTTTAAATCAGCTATTATTATAGACAATATATCTAACCTTATACATCTGGGCAGATCTTTACATGTTATTAAGCTTCCTCCGATTTTAAGAATTCTATAAGAGTAACCCAATTTACATCACCAATCCACTTCCAATTTTTAACACTGGGATAAGGTAATGAATATAGGGCACTCCATAAGCCGTTTTCAATTTCTATAAGTTCTATCGAATTACTCTCAACATATTCAATTGGAATTATCCCTACTAAATGTATTATGGAATTGTCTATATATTTAACTCGATAATCTATAGGAAAAGATAAAATAGTCCTTATTTTAAAAGGTTTATTCATAATCTTTACTGGCTCTTCTCCTTCTCTATATAAAATCGAACTATCCAACTCCTGGGCAGTTCTTAGAGCCTTAATTATATAGTTACTTGGAAATAGAGCCTCGTCTATTAGGTGAAGGACATCAAATTTTTCTTTTCTGTCTATGGGAATATTGCACTCGTTAATTGCCTTTTCTGCAATCTCATTAGTAACGTAAATATAATATGAAGAAAACGGAAAGGAGGTATCCCAATATTCATTAGTCTTAGCACAATTAAAGCCTATAGCCTCATTAAATTGTTCCACAAATTCACTGAATGTATTAATTTTAACTAACGATTTATTATGTGAGTTATAGATAATACCGTCTATTACAAAAATTGGGTTATTTACTCCCTTTATTGGTATCCCTAAAAAAGGTATCTTAACTTCCAAAGCGTACTGCAAGATATCCCACAACAGAATCCTTAGGTCCCGACGTATCACCGGAAGTAGCGTGTTTTAGAATATATGGTTTCTTGTTAAATTTCTTTGCCAATATCATAACGGTCATTATTGGGGCGTAACCACATAAAGTAACATCCTTCTCCTCAACAACCTCATATAATCCCTTATAATCTAATTGTTTAATCTTCTCTATAGCCTCTTCATCTTTCTTTAATGTAATCTCATGTGGGTCATAATGATTCATATCACTGCTAGCTAATACTACTATATCCTTTTCCTTGTTATTAATAATAACCTTATATATAGCCTCCGCTAAAAATTCGGAAATTTCTGGAGTTTGCATCATAATTACAATAGGTACTATTTTAAATGTATCATGAAAGAAATACTGAAGAAATGGAATTTGAACTTCAATAGAATGCTCATATAGGTGAGCCCTTTCATCTAAATCTATAACTTCAGATTCCTTAACTAATTGCATTAAGATATCTTCATCTATTTTTACTTCTCCTAAAGGAGTTACCCATTCTCCTTTAGGCCACGCTGAAACAGAAGAACCTAAACCCGTATGATTAGGACCAAGTATTATTACAGTGTCTGGCCTTCCCTCAGAGGCTAAAGAATAGTAGGAATGAGCCGCTACTGGACCACTATAGATGTATCCAGCATGAGGTACTATGAAAAATAAATTATCTCTTACTTTCTTCTCTTTAGGAATTTGGGGTAAACTTCCTGGACCTATTCTATGCTTAAAAGACCATTCAATTTGTGCTTCTAATTTTTTAGGTTCTGATTCGTAAAAGGAACCTGCAACTGCTGGTAGTCTTCTCATTGAGCTAGCCTCATTTCGAATTCACTAATTGGCACTGCTAGATCTCCATCAGGTGGGATAACCTTTCTCTCTCTTAAAATTTGCCTAGCTAGTAACCAGTATAGAAGTGCCAGCGACTTTCTCCCTTTATTATTTGCTGGTATTATAAGATCTATGAAATCGACTTTGGCGTCGGTATCAGCTAAAGCCACTATTGGTATTCCAACTTTTGCGGCTTCTTTTATTGCCTGAGTGTCTGTTCTAGGATCTGAGACTAGAAGTACTTTAGGCTCAAGATAAGAAGATAAATGAGGATTAGTGAAAGTACCTGGTATTATTCTACCAACTAATGCCCTAGCCCCTATTACTTCAGCGAATTTCTGTACTGGCCTAAATGCATAAGGTCTCGATGCTACACTTACAATATCTTGGGGATCATATCTAGCGAGGAACTTAGCTGCTATTCGTATACGTTCATCAATCTTTCTTACATCAAGAACGTATAGTCCTTCTGGCCTTACTCTATATACAAACCTCTCCATATATTTAGTACAACTGTGAGTTCCTATATGAACACCTGCGGATAAATAAGTATCTACTGGTACTAATAGTTCAATAACTGTACCTTTTTCCGATTTCTTTAACTCTTCTTTTTCTGCTTCAGTTAATTCTCCTTCCCTTTCTTCTTTTTCACTCAAATTTTACCACCTTAAATTGGCCTTGTATAATGTATTATCTCGTTAATAATGTCAACGTGAGATAAAAGCATTCTCCTGCAACAGTATTTTTTAACCCCAAGTTCATCTAATACCTTCCCTGGAGGTTCACCCGCATTTACTCTGGCTATAAAAGGCTCCCATTTATCAGCAATTAAAGACCCACAAGTAAAGCATCTAATAGGAATCATCATATTATATCACCTATAAGATTTCTGCCTCCACCTTCTCGCGCTATATCTCATCCATTTCTCTGATTCAGTCTGCCTTGGATCTCCAGCTAGCATCGTTCTATCATATGCTTTATATATTTTCTTTAATTCTTCACTATTAGTAAATTTAACTAAAGCTCTAGCTAGAGCCATCCTAGCAGCATCTGCTTGACCCATTATTCCCCCTCCTCTAACTGTTATCCACGCGTCTATTTTTGATCTAACATCAGATCCAGCTAATAATAAAGGTTCCATAATTTTTAGCCTCACCATTTCTATTGGTATAATCTCAATAGGTACATTATTTACATATACTCTCCCTTTTCCCGGATATAAATAGCAGGTTGCCCTAGCCATCTTTCTTCTTGCACTTGTAATAATAATCTGATTTTGACTCATATTTTCCACCCTAATTCCTTAGCAACTACTTCTACTGTAACGTACTTACCTTTAAGTCTATTCACATCTGCGTCTGGAAATCTTATAAACTGTTTGCCTTCAAATTCCTTAGGAATTCCTATATATACCTTCACATTTTTAAGTAATTTACGACCTTTACTGTTTTTAGGTAGCATCCCCCTTATTGTTCTTTTCACTATATTTATTGGCGTTCTAGGTCTTCTAATTCCGTTCTTATAGGGATTGAATAACGTCCTAACACTTAAGAGTAACTTATATGATTGTATAACCATATTCTTCTTTCCACTTATCACAGCTTTTTCAGCGTTTACAATAACTACCTTTTTTCCTTCTTTTAACAATTTAACGACATTACTTGCCATCCTACCTAATATCTGACCTTCTGCATTAATTATCACAATATTTTCTTGAACTTGAACAGTCATTGTTTCATCAACCTCACACTTTTACCTTTAAAATCTTTAAAAACATCCAACGCCTTATATATGCTTAATACTTGCCCACCAGCTTTTCTTATCTTTTCAATTGCTGAGGCTGAGAAATCTAATGCTACAACTGTTACTGGATGATCAAGATTACCTATTCCTAACACTTTTCCCGGCACTATGATTACATCATTAGGTTTACTATATTTATTAATTTTATATATATTTATATATGCTCTTTTTCTAGAAGGTTTTTCTAATTCTTCAGCTACCTTTCTCCATAACGGTTTCTTTTCTTTCTTAAGCCTTCTTATGAGCTTTCTAATCATTATGTTTGTACTTCCAGTTACCTTCATTTAACCACCTCTATTAACTTCTTTTCAAGCTCTTCAACTTTTCTAATAATGCTTTTACCAGCCTCTAATAAAATTCTCTCTGGCTTTAAACTACCTACACTCTCAATCTCTAAAATGTATTTACCCTCTATTGAGGAAATCTTAATATTTTCACAGTATTTAAGGCACTCCTCACATAAAGTACACGCTAGCTCATTTTTCACACTCAGCTTTCCGTCTTTTATCTCAAACACACCCTCTGGGCAAACTTCTACAGCTTTTTCGCAATTCCCTAAGACTTCCACTTTAGGATAATATCTTAAAACAGCCATTGAAACTGGAACAAATTTAGCGTGCTCTTTGCCATATCCTAATCTTAACCTTGCCTCTAAAGAGATTTTTTGATTAGGGCCTAAGAGAACTATTGGTATGTCCCCACTTATTGGTACTACTGCAGGATCTTCAGATTTTATGTCCCTACTATATACCATTTTAGGACCATTTACAGCCTCAGCCTCAATGTATATTTTAGTATAGCATTTCTCACAATTTTCAACACACTGTACACATTCCTCTGGTAGTTTATAAGTATCAAGAGCCTCATCCGATGTGAATGGAATTAACCCTAATCTATGGGCTAAAATTTCGTCATACAAAGGACTGTTATTCTCTATAAAATATACATCATCAACAGCCATGACTGGAACATATAACATGGAAGCTCTTCTAATGGCATTAACAAATTCTAATGGATAATTTTCAAAAATTAAGCCTATACGCATGTTATCTTTATAAAATAATTTAATTGGCATAAAAAACGCCTTAGACCCTTCTTCCTCTTCTTCCCCCTGGCCTTCTTATACTGTCATGAGGTATTGGAGTTACATCCTCAATTCTACCTATTATGAAACCAGCCCTCGCTAATGCTCTTATTGCTGGTTGTGCACCAGGACCTGGAGTTTTACTTCCATAACCTCCTGGGGCTCTAACTTTAATATGTATAGCCATAATTCCCTTCTCTAACGAGTCGCTAGCTGCTTTATTAGCCGCTAACATTGCAGCATAAGGAGATGGTTTTTCTCTATCTGCCTTAACTACCATCCCTCCACTTGCTCTAGAAATTATTTCGGCACCAGTTAAATCAGTTATAGTGATCAATGTATTATTTTGTGATGCGTAAATGTGAGCTATACCCCACCTAATTTCACGCCTGCTCGACACTTACTCCACCCCCTTGTTGTTGTGTAACTGGTGGTCTTGACTTAAATGGAGATGTTACATAATAATCTATTAAATTTTCCTCATCTACACTTACTATGTAGCCCGGAGATGTTACTCTCCTACCTCCAATCGCTATGTGCCCATGTACAATCAATTGCCTAGCCTGATGTATAGTAGCTGCTAATCCTTTCTTATAAACAACTGTTTGTAATCTTCTTTCTAATAAATCTTCTTCGGTAAGACTTAAAATATCATCTATCGTAGCATTTTGACTTTTTAATAATCCAATTTTTGACAATTTTAGGACTAATTGTCTTTCTCTAACTGCTCTTTCAGCTGGCGGTAATGCTAATAACGATCTGGCCTGATGCCTAAATTTTCTTATTATAGTTTGAGCTATCCATATTTCCCTTTTATTCCTTAATCCATATTTACCTATTAATTCTTCTTCACGTCTTAATCTATCCTTAATCCAAGGATGACCTGGTGTTTTCCATTTCTTCCTACTTTTCCTAGGATCTCCCATTTATCTCACCTTTTAAGAAGATTTTTGCTGTTGTGAAGATTGTTGAGGTTGAGCTACTTTTCTTCTAGTCACACCTACAGTCATTCCTGTTCTACCAGTAGTTCTAGTCCTCTGTCCTCTTACTTTAAGACCTAATGTATGCCTAACGCCTCTCCAACTTTTAGTTCTCTTTTCCCTTTCGATATCGTTTCTAACGTAGAAAATGAGGTCTGAAGTCACTAGATGTAAGTCTAAGCCAGTTTCATAATCTTTACGCCTATTATAGAGCCAACTAGGGAGTCCTTTAATTGAATGGTCAGAAAGCATTGACTCTATCCTCTTTAAATCCGCGTCAGACAATTCTCCTAACCTTGCGTTAGGATCTAGTCCAAGTTTATATATAATAGCCTTCGCAGTATTATAACCTATTCCCTTAACCATGGCTAAAGCATAAGGAAGTTTCATAGTTCCATCTACATCCTGACCGAAAATTCTAATAACGTACTTAAACTGTTGACTCATTAAATATCAGCTTGTATGGTCTATGTAAAACTAGTTTTTAAGTTTTTCAATACCTCATTTATCTTCTTTTTAGCCTCTAATATGGCATTATCTAGACGTTTTGAGATTTCCTCTACTGTATAGGGAGAATAATTCCCAATGTATTTTTTTATGGGAGTATAAGGGCTTTCCCTAAATTGTGGCTTTAATTCCTTTCCGTTATATGTAAGTATTGGATAGTTTTTGTACTCATCTACATATCCTATTATATCACTTTCTATGCCAAATTCCTTTAATTTTCTCTTAACAAGATCCTCATTATCCGTGAAAATTAATATCGAATCAATAGATATTCCAAAAGGATCTATATTTAACTCCTCCAACATTTTTCTAACTTTCGAATTTATTAAAGAAATGAATTTATCCTCATCTATTATTAAACTTAAATTAGTGATCTTAGATATCTCAGTAGCATCCCCTCTTATTCCCCCATTAGTAACATCTGTCATAGAATATATGTAATTATAAAGGTAATCTCTAACTATTTCACACGTAATCAAGTCTTTAATTTTAAGCGTTTCTCCCACTATCTCTGGAATTCCGTTATATATTGCAGTAGTGGCTATAGTCCCTCCCCCATTACCTTCTGTCATTACTATTCTCATTCCCCTCTTTATTCTCTTTCTAGAGAAATCTCTCCCTTTTAGTAGCCCTACCGATCCCACTGCACCGCTAATTCTCTCTCCCAATACTAAATCCCCACCTATCCTTAATGTACTACCAGCTAGGATTGGTATATTTAATACATTACTTATTGTAGCAACACCCGCTTCAAAATCTACTAACATACCTAGGTCACTATCATCTGATAAATGAATATCTACAATTAGACCTAAGGGCTCGGCCCCTTTAACCATTATATCTCTTAAAGTAGCCTTACTTGCATAGAAACCAGCTAAAAACGGGAAATATGATAACCTAGAATGTATACCATCAATTGATACTACTATATTATTTTTTATTCCGGCGTCATCAAATTCATCAATACTTTTACCAGTTAACTCGAACAACTTTGAATGAATTATATGATCCCCTATTCCTCTAGATCCTAAACCTGCTTCTCCTGCTGATATACCGGTTTTAGGAAATGTATAGATTTTATCAGCTTTAATTGAATTTACGATCTCTTTTATAATGATATCCGCTATTTCCTCAGCATTGTATTTATTTCCTTTGTAAAATTTTATCTCCTCCATAATTTTTTCTCTTGCTTTAGCAATGTTTGGATAAAGCTTACGTATAATACCCTCTAAATCCATTAATATATAGTACGTAACATCTTAGTATTAAAATATTCCTTTTTCTCTATTTCTATTTACAATTGATTAATTTATAGATAAAATTTTAGCATTAAGCGCAAAAAGGTTTATAAGCGATAATAAGAACCTTTTTCACAGAAAAATATGGGAGAATAATAGCTTTTTTACTAGTTAAAGGTAATAAAAGTGGGATAAACTTTGCCACCCTCAAATAGACCTTCTTTTGAAAGATTATATGAATGTGAAAGTGAATTGTGTATTCAAAGACTTGTAGATGAGTACATATATGATTTAATAAATGGAAATGAATGGCCAACTTTCAAATTACTTAAAGATGACGAAATAAGTGATGACAAATTTGTTTTAAATGAAAAAGTTATGTTAAATTCCTATTTGTTTATCAGAGAGCTGTTAAAGAGAGTTATAGAGACGGATTTAGATTTCGAATACATAGTTACTGATCTAGAGAAAAAGCTTGGTAATACACACCCTGTAGTTCTCTTTCTAAAACAATTTAGAGATGATTAGTACTTTTTTACTCTAACTTCTCTTTACTTTTTGGGGATATTAATTATGAGTATTGATGAAAGGTTACACCTTATAACGAGAAATACGGCTGAAATAATCACCGTAGATGAATTAAGAGAAAAATTGGAACATCAAGAAAAAATTAAAGGATATATAGGATTTGAACCTAGCGGGCTATTTCATATTGGATGGCTAATATGGACTCAAAAGGTTAAGGATTTCATAGATGCAGGAATAGATATGACAATCTTAAGGGCAACCTGGCACGCATGGGTTAATGACAAATTAGGTGGAGATATGAATTTAATAAAATTAGCAGCAGATTATACTATAGAAGTTATTAGGCAGTATGGCATAGATATAAGTAAGCTTCACATAATAGATGCGGATGATCTCGTAAAGGACAAAGATTATTGGGCTCTAGTGTTAAAAGTTGCAAAGAACGCTAGTTTAGCTAGAATAAAGAGAGCCTTAACAATAATGGGTAGAAAAGCGGAAGAAGCTGAAATAGACGCTTCAAAGTTAATATATCCTGCAATGCAAGTCGCTGATATATTTTACCTTGATTTAGACATTGCCCTAGGAGGTACTGACCAGAGAAAAGCTCATATGTTAGCCAGAGACATCGCAGAAAAAGTGGGAAGAAAGAAGGTAATTTCTATACATACCCCTCTTTTAGTGGGTCTTCAAGGAGGCCAGAGAATGAAAGCTGAGGGACTAGAAGAAGACGATATTCAAGCTGAATTAAAAATGAGTAAATCAAAACCAGAAACTGCAATTTTTGTAACTGATACTCCAGAAGAGGTAGAAAGGAAGCTAATGAGTGCATACTGCCCCAAGGGGGTTATAGAAGATAATCCAGTAATACAAATTGTAAAATATATTATTTTCAATAGATTTAGTAGCATGAAAATAGAGAGGGATATCAAGTATGGTGGAGATATAGAGTTTAAGAGTTATGAGGAATTAGAAAAAGCGTATATTGAAGGAAAAATACATCCGATGGATTTAAAGAAGGCTACTGCAAAAAAACTAAATGAAATATTAGACCCCATAAGAAAAGGTCTTGAAAAGAAATCCGAATTTGTAGAGTTAACTCAAAAAATATTGAAAAGTGTAACAAGATGAAGTATTAGGTGATCTGACAAATGAAATACAATGTAAAGCTAAAGTTTGAAGTAGATGGTATTGTAGAAAAAACAGATGTTATAGGTGCAATATTTGGTCAAACTGAAAATTTATTTGGAGATGAATTTGATCTAAGAGAATTACAAGATAAAGGTAGACTAGGAAGGATAATAGTTGAGGTTAGAAGCAAAGGTGGTAAAAGTGAGGGAGAGGTAATAATACCATCTAATCTGGATAGAATAGAAACTGCGTTAATTGCAGCTATGATAGAAAGTGTAGATAAGGTTGGACCTTATAACTCAAAATTTGAATTAATTGAAATAGAAGATATTAGAGCTGAGAAACTGAAAAAAATTATAGAGAGAGCTAAAAATATATTATCGAGTTGGAGTAGAGAGAGATCATTAGATATAAAAGAAGTTTTAAATGAAATTAGCAGTGCGGTTAAGGTAGCGGAGATTACGGAATATGGACCAGAAAAATTACCTGCAGGACCTGATGTAGATAAAGATCCTAATTTAATAATAGTAGAAGGAAGAGCGGACGTAATTAACCTATTAAGATATGGATACAAAAATGTAATTGCAATTGAAGGAGCAACATCAAGAGTTCCAGAGACGGTAATTAATTTATCTAAAACTAAAAAGACTGTAATAGCATTTCTGGACGGAGACCATGGTGGAGATTTGATTCTAAAAGAACTATTAAGTAATAATGTGAAAATAGATTTTGTAGCTAGAGCGCCAGTAGGTAGAGAAGTTGAGGAATTAACTGGAAAAGAGATCTCAAAGGCTTTATCTAATATGATGCCATTAACACAATACCTAAAGAAACTCCAAGAATCTCAACCTCTCTTAGCTGAGACAGTAACGGAAGAAAAACCTAAAGGTGAAATAAGACAAGCTGAAAGGGTAGTACAAATATCTTTACCTCAATCTGTAGTAGAAGATATCAAAAAACTTCCAGGAACGTTAGAGGGATACCTATATGATAATAATTGGAATGTTATAGAGAAAGTACAAGTGAGAGATATAATACCTAAGCTAGAGAATTATCAAGAGAATAAGGTAGCTTATATAGTATTTGATGGTGTAATTACGCAAAGATTATTAGATTTAGCTTCACAAAAGAATATAAAGATGATAATAGGAGCTAGAATAGGAGGAATAAACAAAAGACCGCCTAATGTAGATATAATAACTTTCTCAGATATTATTTCTTCTTAGACGGACTTAAAAAGCCTAATATATCAGTACCAGAAGTTTTTAGCATATTTTCCTTTACTCCAAATGGTTGTAATATCCTAAGGGCTGAGGGAATTATTTGATTATTTACATAATACTCTATATCTACCCTGTTTTTCTCTTTAACTAGAAAATAAGGTTCAACGCGATCAGATACTCTTCCAGAGCCTTTAACTACAACATATCCAATTCTTGAACCTTTAGTTATAGGATAACCTGCTTGTATGGCCTTCTTAGCAGCTATTACATGTGGTGTACTAACTTCGTATTCATCTATATCTTTTTCTAAAGATTTCCAGATTACTAAATCTTCTATATTATATTCACCACGTCTTAACTTCATAATAGTAGATCTAACTAATTTAACTGCTTCATTTATATTTCCAGAGACTAAAATTTTCTCTATTATATGTTTTTGAATATCCTTAGCCAACTCACACCAATCTCCTCTAACTGCTTCAAAACCTACAATATCTATTTTGCCATTATCCAAAAGACCCGCATATCTCTTCTTATTTTCAGTGAAGAGTACTCGTCTATAATGCTTATCTACTCTAACTTCTAGTCCTTGAGATTCACTTATTTTATCTATTAATTTATTTATGTTGTGACTAAGTCCTTTTACAAATATTGAATCAGTATCTCCATAAATTACGTCAAACCCTAAACTCTTTGCAATCTCTACTGAAGATTTAAGAATACTTCTTCCCCATGCAGTTACTGCTTCTGCACCTTCTCTGCTATACCATCTAGCATTATACCATCCCATATATCCATAAAATGCATTTGCCAATACTTTAAGAGCTCTCTGTCTATTTTCTAGTTTTCGTAATTCATATTCATTTTTAACACTTTCCATCTTCCCTTTAATTTTCTTTCTTTCTTCAATCAATTTCTCTAAAATAATTTTATAGAAACCAGAAGGCTCTTTTCTAAATTTATGTCCTACCTCTGGAGATATCCAACAGTTCTCACAATTTCCCTTTACTAACGTATCTGGTCCAATATTAAATTTTATCATTATTGATGGATACATTGAGGAGAAATCAAGAACATAAACGTCTTCATAAATACCAGCCTTAGGCTCTATTACTAATCCTCCTTTATATGACTCAAATTCTTTTTCCGTTTTGTTTGGTACAAGTTCATTTGCCTTATAAGCCTCTCTTATAAGGAGCCATTCGACCCTATTTCCAACACTAGCCATTGAGAGTTGATCTAAAGGTAAGCCAGTAATTTTACTTAGTTCCTCGCCAAATGGAAGAAAAATTTCGCCTAATAAATAAATTGACTTAGCATTATCAAGATTATATTGTTTAACTATATTTCTCTTACTCTCATCATCCCAATATCGGGGAATGTCATACCATTCTACAATAGTTCTTTTCTCCTTAGGAAGTACGCCTAAATAATCAGCTACGTTTATAAGCGTCTTAGATTTTACTTCCTCTAAAGACATTATAAAACCTATCAAATCTACGTTTAATCTTCCTATAATTGAATAATGCCCATATGTTCCTTGACTTATTTCTGCACCTATTTTTCTACTTAAGTCTAACTTAACCCCTACAGTTTTTGCTCTTTCTAAAATATAACTCCAATCAAATCCATTACTATTAAAGCCTACAATTATATCTGGATCATAGCTTATTATATAGTTCACAAACTCCCTAAGGATTTTAAGATCATCCTTATTTTCACTACTTAATTGAATTCCTCCTTCTTTACTCCATAATCCAATTAATATGATGGGATCCCTTCGTGGGTTCGGATATCCATATTTGTTATAAACCTCTATGCTAAACGATATAATTTTCAGATCTGGTACCTCTCCCTCATATCTATTAATTATCTTCTTTAACTCGTAAACGTGTTTTACCCTAACATCATCTGCCTTTATTTCTTCCACTTCAGCTTCAAACCAGTTAAAAGGCTTAAGATCATTATCTATCGAATATCTCATATAAAATCTTATATCAGCCTCTAGAACTTCCTTGACTCCCTTTATTTTTGCAACATCTTCCCTATATATTCTAATATAAGTCGGAATTATAGTATAAATTTGTAGTGCTTTTACTGGATTACCAAAATATTTTTTCTGTACTATATCTACTTTAGTTATTGGCGACTCAGCTCTACTTAATTTCTTTATATTTTCGATTATCTTCTTCTCATCTCCATCATATAGGGCATAGAAATAGGGTCTGAAGTTCTTCTCTATTACTACACATCTATTACCATCCCTATCTATACCCCAAATGTAAATTATTGGTAGCCCTCCCTTAACTTCGTATGAAAAATCAAGTATAAAGAAATCTTTAATCATAGATATTAATCGATAGAACAGATTTTGAATCTATTCCAGATTTTACCGATTAATCTAAAAATTTATAATATAAATTTTTTAACATAATAAATGCATGCCTACCTATGCCATAATAATTTTTTCTCAAGTATGCTATAATATAGCCGTTTCTATAATAAAAAGATATAGCTGACTTGTTTCTAATATCAACCTCTAGATAGGAGTATTTGGCTCCGAAACTTTTGAATCTCTCCTCTAAACTACTTAATAACTTACTTCCAATACCTTTTTTTCTATAACTCTTATCTACCGCTATAGATACAATATGACCCCTATATCCGTATTGTATTATACCTATTATATAACCGACAACTGTTTGATCATCTTTTGCAATTAAATATAGTTTGTTTGCAAGAATTAAATATGCTTTTAATAAGGAATAAGGATACGGATTATCAAAGCTAGATCTTTCAATTTTATATATCTGATCTAAATCTTCTTCTGACGCGTCAGTTATAAGTATCATATTTCATAGTTTTAGATTATGAGAATATTAGAATTTGACGAAAAACGAAAAATGATGAGATTACACATAGAATCTGAGGATGATTTATGGGTTTTACATCTAATTATAGAAAAGGGTGATAGCGTAATAGCAAAAACTTCACGTGATATAGGACTAGGAAGAGAAAGTAGAAGAGTCCCAATGACTATTATGCTTAAAGTCGATTATACGGAATTTCAAGAGTTTACAAATAGATTACGAATACATGGAATAATAGAAGATGCTCCAGAAAGATATGGGATAAAAGGTGCACATCATACAATTAACCTTGATGTTGGTGATGAAATAATAATAATAAAAGAGCACTGGAGCAAATATGCTATAGATAGATTAAATAAACAAGCAAATAAGAGAAGTAACATTTTAATAATACTTGCTGATTTTGATGAATACCTAATAGCGATACCCTACCAACAAGGTATTAAAATTCTTTCAGAGAGAACATTAAAATCGCTTAGTGAAGACGAAGGAGTAATAGAAGAGAACGCAGAGGAGATAGTAAAAGAAATAACTAATTATATAAGCCAATATAAACCAGATGCAATTCTTATAGCAGGTCCAGGATTTTTCAAAGAAATAATCGCAAAAAAACTAAATACTAATATAAAAGTCTATATTGATAGCGTATCTACGGCTACCAGGAGCGGCCTTCATGAAATATTACGCCGTGATATTATAGATAAGATAATGGTAGATTATGAGATTTCAAGGGGGATAAAACAGTTAGAGAAGGCTATGGAATTGTTAGTTAAACAGGCTAACATGGTAACTTATGGTTTAGACCAGGTAAAGAATGCAGCACAAATGGGAGCTATAGAAACTCTTTTAATAATAGAAGACTTTCTCTCTGTAAATAACGAGGAGGAGAGACTTCAAATTGAAAATCTACTAGAAGAGATAGAAAATAAGAGAGGGGAAATAATAATTGTCCCTAAAGAATCTCCTATTTACTATCAGCTAAAAAGTTTAACTGGTATTTTAGCTATTTTGAGATTTAGCGTAAATTAATTTTTCAGATATCCTTAATCTTCTAGAATCTGGATGTTCTTCTATAATATAAACTTCATCTATATTATCCTTATATTTTTCTAGTAAATAATTCACCATACGTGGCATTACATAATACTGATTTAAATTATGCTGCTCACTAAACTCTTCAATCTCATTAATAAATCCATTTACTTTAATTAAAGCTCTTATAATTGTACCTTCTTCTGTATATTCTTCATAAGGTTTTGAACTATATTTAATCATCCTAAAAAACCTAGTCCTTGTTTCAACTAAATCCTTATAAATAGAACTACAATAGTGAACTACTATCTTCTTATCACTTTCGAATCTTCTTATAATCTTATAAGCAGTATCAAAACTTCCCTTTACACCAGTAATGCCATGACTTACGTGAAACCCCCTTGCATTCAGATGTAAATAGTTTCTAGAGTTTAGTTCTAATTCATTCAAATTTACAAATTTTATATTATTTTCCTTTGCCCACTCTATAAGTTTTATTATTCTATCCTCCTCATTAGGAATTGATGGCAACTCGATTCCTACATCAATACTATACTTAGAAGCTATCTTTATTGCGTTTAAGTATTCATCTCTAATAGGATGAAATCTTATCTCGTCTAATCCAGCATTAACTAATTCTTTCATTACATCATCATTTACATAACGCCCAGTAGTATAAAGATGAATGTGAAAATTACTTCCAAATTCGCTCTTTAATAAACTTATTATTTCTACTACTCTATCAATTTTTAATATTGGATCGCCACCAGTAATACCAGCTCCTAAGGCTCTCATCCTATATGCTTCGTATAGTACGTCTTCAAGATCTTTTATTTCGGTCTCGTTTGCGAATATCTTATCTTTACCAAATCTATCTTCACTTACTGGACAATAATAACAATTATCATCACATTCCCCAGTAATAAATAACACTAATTTAGAACCTAATCTACAAAGCTCGCAACCTTTAGGTAATTTCCCAGTGTATAAGCCTATTTCCGGATTTCCTATAATTGTCAATTAACTCATCCACTTTTATCTTAACCAGATCGTTTTTAACTTCTTTCTTTATTTCCTCTAATTGCCTAATTGCGTCAACCATACTTAACGGTTTATTGCCTTGCAGCTTAGGAAAGCCCTCGTTTCCACCTTCTGGGAAATACCAATTTTTGAACCATGTAAATCCAGCTGAAAGTAACGAAAATCCTAGAGGTGTTTCAGCTGGATGAACTCCCTTATATAGCATTGTTATAGTTTGAATATCTCTAATATATGTTACAAATAATTTGGAATTAGGCTCTAATACATTATATATTATCTTAAATAAATTTACTTCTAGGCCTTTATTTCTTAAAATAGGATTATAATCCATTTCTAGCCAAGGAGTGTAATCTCCCCTTCCTCTAAAATAACTGCATCTGGCAATTAATTCCCCAGTATTTAGAAAAAGTGTAAATGATATTAATTCCCTTATATAAGTATTTTTCACATCCTTTACTACTAACTTTAACTGTTTACTTAAATATAAATTATCTAGCTCAAGCATTTATCATCCTTCTGAAATATTTATTACTTTTATAAATCTTAGCAAAAGCGTCATATATGCTTTCATTACCATCTAAATCATATCTAAGGTAAATTCCAGTATGTCCTTTATCAGCTCTTTTAGTTAATAATTTCTCTCTTTCACGTATCGTATCAACAGATATTTTTAGTAATTTTGCTGCATAATCTTCATTTCCGTTCAATGGTAATTCCATATGACCGTTTTCTGTGGGAATAATTATCATTAGATTTTTGTTAACTCCTATTACCCTTTTTTTCTCTTCTAAACCTTTTAAATCTATTAACCCTCCAAATGAATAAAACTCTAACTCATTTCTCCTTAATTTACCTAAAGGAAATGAAATTACAACTTCTTCATTTTCATCTAAAGATAAATACGCTTTAGGTACTGAATTGGGAGTAGCTTGTATAATATATTTATGATGGACTTCTAAAGTATCTAATATAATATAATTTGGGTTAAACACTACTATATCGACATCGCTCTTATCATTTACATCTCCTCTAGCTACTGAGCCATAAACATACCCTTCCATCCCTTTACTCATTAACATTCGAAGTATCTCGATGGCAATTTTTCTTTTTTGATCTAGTATTTTCCAATGAGTTTCACTGTAATCTACTTGCACGAGTTTTTATATGAATTTGTCATTATTAGATTTGTGTATGTCGATTACTATATACTAATAGCCTTTCTTGCATTTTGGGGAGTAATATATGTATTTAGAAATAAATTTCAAAGATATGGAATAGCAGTTTATCCTTTCTTTCTACTATGGAGAAAAAAATCAAGAGAATATTGGTTTCCAAAGTTCTCTAAATCAAAAATTTTTAAAATTTATGAAAAAATCTCTTTACCTTTAGGATTTCTACTTATGATAAGTGGAATATCATTAATCTTTTATATTATAATAGAGTTACTATCTATAAGACATAACCAAACACCCACCATAGCATTAAAGCCAATTATCCCTGGTATAACAATAGGGCTTTCACAGTTACCATATATCTTACTTGCAATAGGAATTTCAGTAGCAATTCACGAAATCTTTCACGCCCTCTCAGCAACCTCTAATAATGTCAGAGTAAGAAATGGAGGAATATTACTCCTTGCTATATTTCCAGGTGCATTTGTAGAACCTGATGAAAACGAATTTAATTCATCCCCTACTAATGCTAAACTTAAGATAATTGCGGCAGGTATAGTAATTAATCTAATTTTAGCATTAATAGCATTACCTTTATCATTCGAATTGCCATATTTACCATCTGCTCTGTCAAAGGGAATAGAAATAGTTGGAGTAGTAAAAAATACGCCAGCTTATAATGCGTCCATTAAACCAGGGTATATAATTTACGCCATAAATGGTTATCGCATAACTACGTTAGACCAGTTACATGAATTACTTTATAAGTATACTAATATTACCTTAACTTTAAGGCTTCTTAATGGTACATTTCATAATATAAGCATTTATGTACCAGAACACTTTTTAGGAATATATGTAACTTATTATGTACCAGAACCTTTAACTTGGATATTAACATTCTTTACTTGGTTATTTATAGTGAATTTTAGTCTATCATTATTTAACGCTGTCCCACTAATAATAACAGATGGTGGGAAATTGCTTACAGAGATACTAAAGAAATTCTTAGGAGAAAGTGGCGAAAAAATCTCACTTTATATACAATCTATGTTTCTATTAATATTCATATTTGCTATATTTTTATCTAATCGTCCTCCAGGATAACTTTACTACTAATCATGGGGAAAGGAATAACTTCTTTTATGCTGTAATTGTTGGTAAATAACATAACTAGTCTATCAATTCCTATTCCTAGACCACCAGTTGGAGGCATACCGTAACTTAACGCTCTTATAAAATCTTTGTCATAAGGATGTGCTTCTTCGTCTCCCCGTTTAAACATTTCTTGTTCTTCTCTAAATAACCTATCTTGCAAGATAGGGTCGTTCAATTCAGTATAAGCATTCGCAAGTTCCATCCCAGCTACAAACATCTCAAATCTTTCAACCAAACCTTTCTTCTCTCTATGAGGTTTACAAAGGGGAGTTGTCTCTATAGGGTAATCAGTTACAAACGTGGGACTTATGAGATTTGGAGTAACTAATTTATCGAATAATTTCTCTATCATTAAACCTCTAATATATCGATTTCCTCTCGGAACTAAATTATATTTTTTCATTAATTCCTTAAGCTCATCATCACTCATATTCTCAACATTTTTACCTAAAGCTTCAGACAGTACTTCATACATTGTAACTCTCTTAAACGGTGATTCTAAATCTATCTGATATTTCCCATAAGTTATTTTAGTAGTACCTAATACTTTTCTAGCTACATGTCTTATCATATCCTCAGTTAAATTCATGATATCATTATAATCAGCGTACGCCCAGTAGAGTTCAAGTAATGTAAATTCTGGATTATGAGTCACATCTATGTCTTCATTTCTGAAAACTTTACCTATCTCAAAGACTTTATTAAAACCTCCAATTATGTATCTCTTTAAATACAATTCCAGTGCTATTCTCAAATACCAATCTTCATCAAGATAGTTTATATGTGTCTTAAAGGGTTTAGCTAAGGCTCCACCATATACTGGTTGAATAATTGGCGTTTCAACTTCTACGAAATCTTTGGAATATAAATATTCTCTTATCTCCTTAATTATAGAATACCTTATCTCCATAGCCTTCCTAGCGTTATCATTGTAAAGGAAATCCACATATCTGTGAGCATATCTGAATTCTGGTGAAAGTTTAGTCCAATCTGGAGGTTCTATTAAAGCCTTAGCAAGTAGTTTATAATCTTTAACCAATAAACTTAATTCTCCCTTCATAGTATAGAATAAATCACCTTTTACTCCTATAATATCTCCTCTACCTATATATCTGAAGAATTCCTCATATTTCTCTTTAAGCTCATCTATTCTTAAGTATAATTGTAGTCTTTCCCCTTCATCAAATATATCTACAAAAGAGGCTTTACCATGTCTTCTTATATTTGCAACTCTTCCAGCTGTTGATATATTTAACATGAAAGGCTCATGAGATTTCTTATCGTATGAAGCCGCAATCTGTCTAATATTTTTAATTGAATGTGTAATTTCATATTTATGAGGATAAGGCTCTATACCTATTTTTCTAAGTTCCTCAACGATTTTAACTCTTCTTTCGTCCCAATTCATCAGCAATAAATGAGTTAACAAGAATTAAAATGTATCAGTCAAGATTAAAGCCACATCCTTCCTTTTAAAACGTTCCTAAAATTACAAATCAAAAATATTTTGGAGTTATTATCAAGAAGATCATTAGGGATGGGCCCGCGGGGACTCGAACCCCGGACCACTGGGTCTCTCCTCTCCAGATATACTTCATCCCCTTAGGGTCTTTAGACCCAATGACTAGCACATATCTGGAGCCCAGCACTCTACCTGGCTAAGCTACGGGCCCTTTTCTCAGTTATAATTGTATAAGTAAAAGAAAATAAGTTTAATGGTAAAAAAGAATGTTATAATTTAGCTTGTAGACTTACCTCTGATCTCATTAACTCTTTTTATTATTTCGTCTACAATATCCTTTGCTTCTCCAGGCTCTATTATCGCGGCTGAGGCAGCAGCTACTTGTAGCCCAGCAGCTTCACCTAATGCTTTTTTAGAAGGAACATAGACATATGGTATCTTTTTCTCATCACATAAGAGTGGTAAATGGGCTACTATTTCTTCTGGTTGTACATCTTCCGCAATTATTACTAATTTAGCTTGTCCTCTTTCAACTGCCTTAGTAGTCTCATTAGTACCTTTCTTTATCTTACCTGTTTCTTTAGCTTTTCTTACAGCCTCTAAAACCTTATCTGCTAAATCTTGAGGCACTTCAAATTTTACATAACTAGCTTTAGCCATTGCGATCATCCTCCTTTTTATTTCGTCACGCAAGTGACTACATGTATTAGTGAAAAATAAAGTTTACTCAATTATGAAAGAGCCATAACTTTTGTATAAAAACATAAAAGGAAGTTAATCATGTGAAAAAATTACCGTTACCCCTCTATCATCTTTTCTATCTATTCTTACAAAGCCAAATCTAAAGAATTGAACTACTTCATCTACATTTAACTCTTTTATCATTTTTTCTCCATATCCGTTTATAGTTTTAATTTTCTCGCCTTCAGCCTTAACGACCTTCACAGATACTTTTTCCTCGTCTTTAACCCATTGAACTATTTTTGCACTAATTTTCTTAGCATCATCAAGGGTTTTACTATGAAATATTAACTTATGGTTGTTCTTATCAACAATCACATTACATAAATCCATTAACCTGATAATATCTTGAGCGTCTTTAGCTTCTATTAGCACTTTATCTCCAGGATTTACATTAATAGTTCTATATAATTCGGGCTTAGATGGAATTAAGGGTATTTTAGCCGTTATGGGTTCTGGTATTTCGATCACATACTCCTCCCATTCGCTGACAAACATAAGTCTCTTTGCTATCGGATCTAGTTTCTTTCTATTAATTGCAGCTATATTTTCAAAACTTATTGTTGCATCGTTTGTTTTTATTCCTACATCTATTATCACATCCTTTATAGTATCTGGCAAGATTCCCCTTTTTCTAAGCCCAGCTAAAGTAGGTAATCTAGGATCGTCTCTAGTAGTACCTTTTTCTAGCATACCTTTAATTTTAGATTTACTCATCATGAAGCCTTCTAATTTTAATCTTCCAAATTGTAATACATCTGGGAAATTCCAACCCATGTATTTAAATATCCATCTCTGTTTTTCAGTGTTTGACATGTGCTCTTTAGCCCTTAAAACATGTGTTATATTTAATTCGTGATCATCTATTGCTGAAGCAAAATTATAAGTAGGCCATACAAAATATTTACTACCCACTCTAGGATGAGGATTTTTTTCAGTATCAATGATTCTAAGCATTACCCAATCTATTTGAGAGGGATCTGAACTATTCAAATCGGTCTTTAATCTTACTACTGCCTCTCCTTCTTTAAATTCTCCGCTTAGAAATTTATCAAATAGCTCCAGGTTAGTTTCTATCGATGAACTTCTATGCAAACACTCTGGCTCTTTTAACGTTCCTTTACTATCCCTAAATTTTTTGAACTCTAAACTAGAGCACGTATCTACATAAGCGTAACCTCTTTCTATTAACTCACGAGCGTACTTATAGTATAATTCTAACCTATCTGAAGCGTAAACTTCAAGATCCCAATTAATTCCTAACCATTTTAAATCTTCTTTTATCCACTCATAAGCTTCGCTAATAGGCTTTTTTACTTTAGGATCAGTATCGTCAAACCTTAAGATAAATTTGCCCTTATACATCCTTGCATATTCATAGGACAGTATTGCAGCTCTAGCATTGCCTAAATGTAATGGACCGTCTGGATTAGGAGCAAATCTAGTTACCACACTTTCCTTAACGTTACTAAGAGGTGGTAAAGATTTCTTCCTTTCTTCAATTTTTTTCTCTTCTAATAATTCTGGATATTTACTTTCAATCTCTTTTCTCTGTTCTTCAATAGACATTGAATTAACTCTACTCACTATTTCCTTAACTAATTGGACTATTTCTCTAGCACTAGCCTTTAGTTCTGGGTTCTCTGCTATTACCTTGCTAATCACTGGACCAACTTCTGCCTTACCTTCATGCTTTATCGCATTAAGTAGGGCATATTTATATATTATTTCAGATAGGTTCTTAGACATTAATTTCGCCTCTCAGTAATTTTGTTACAAACTCCTTTACGCCTTTTCCACTTTTATTAGTTGTTATGAAATCCGCAATAGTCTTTAACTCCTCATCTGCATTTCCCACAGCTACTTTTAATCCAACTTCGTTAAAAAATTCTACATCAGTTAAGGAGTCCCCAATAGCAGCCACTTCTTCTTTCCTTAATCCTTGAAGTTCTAGTAACTTTTTAACACCAACACCTTTTCCAGCTGGTTTATAAGCTATATGCACTGCATAGCCGCTACTTCTAATATATAATCCCCTACTTTTTGCCCATTCTACCATAGCATCAGTTAATATTGCTGGAGTAAAACCAAAATCACATTCCCTATACTCATTTTGCCATGTGTCTTTCAATTTAAATAAAGATTTAAACTCGTTTAATATGTTTTTATCCATTATTTTACATACTCTATATTTTTGTTCTTCAAAAAATACTATACATCCATTTTCCGCAACAAAACCGCCATTTAGATTTAAGTAAGTATATAAACCTCTAAGAACTGGATAGGAATTACCACTAACTAAACCAACTTTAATCCCATTATTTTGAAGAGTTCTAATAGCATTTATTGCATCTACATCTATTGCAGTAGAGTTTCTATCTTCAGTTAACGTTCCGTCTAAGTCTAATAAAAATAATTTTATCATTTATTTAATTACCTCCCTTGCTCTTTTAGCATATTCGTAATCTACGTAAATCCTTCTAATAGTTAAAATAGTTGGCATATTAAATATTAGAGTTGATTTAAATTCATTTATACTAATTTCTTTATTATTTGAAAGAATTTTTATCCTATTTTTATTCACTATGTTTATCTTTTCTTCAATGGGATAAATTGAATTGGATGGTATTTGTGTCTTTTGTAACGTGTCTCTAATTTTATTAAATTTCTCACTTATGTTGCTATTCCCATATATTATCTCCTCATAAACTACTTTAGGACCTCTCCTATCCAAAAAGTTCTTAATTTTTTGTTTTAAATAGCTTGGGGAATCAGGAGAATATAAATAATTATAAAGCATGTTAAAGACCCATTCGTCATCCCAGTAAGCAATATTGCCTTCATATACAAGGCTCTTTATGTTGCTGATATCTAAGATAGATGAATCACAACATTCATAAATTGTTTTGAATATATCTCTTAACATTAATTCATATCCAATTATAGTTTTATGATAGTATACTGCTTGATACATATGAAGTCTAGATATGTAAAAGTTTTCTAAACTATATATTCCCTTATCTTGTATTATAATCTCATTGTTATTTCCATAATAAATAGTGTCTAAAAGTCTATAAAGATCTATATTGCCTAATTGAACACCAGTATGTCTAGAATCTCTAACTAGATAATCCATTCTATCTACATCTACATCACTACTAATTATCGACGAAAGTAAAGAGTTCCCATTTAGAATATCTAAAATCTTATTTAAATCAATAGATTCCTCGTCAACAAAATAACGGAAATTAGGTGATTTAGTAATAATTAAATTTCTTAATTCTTTATTTGATAATCCATGTTCTAAATATAAAGGTTCAAGACTATGACTAAAGGGAAATTGTCCTATATCATGAAGTAAAGCAGAGAATTTTAAGTATATTAATTCTTCATCATTTATTATTCCTAATTCTTTAAATCTATTTCCTATTATACTAGCTAAATAAAAAGTTCCTAAAGAATGGCTAAACCTACTATGAGTAGCACCAGGATAGACAAGATAAGCTAAGCTTGTCTGTTTTATTCTTCTTAGCCTTTGAAACTCAGGTAAGTCAATCAACCTTGTCTCTTTATCATCAAGTCTAATATAGCCATATATTTCATCATATACCTTCTTCATTTAGATCAACTATAAAATACAAAATAAAATATAAAACTATAAAGCCCATCCCGGCTTAGAGGGGCTGCGGATCCTCGCGGAATCCACGGCCCCTCTAACGTGGGCGGCTTAACTTCCGGGTTCGAAATGAGTCCGGGTGTTTCCCGCCCACTATGGCCGGGTGGGCAAAATTACATATACCAGTAGCGTATAAAAAATTAACTCTCCTTTTCCTTCTCTGGTACCAGAGCATAAATTCCAGCTATATACAGATTTCCCCCATCTTTAGGACAGATTCCAACGACTTTTAGCACGTAATCCCCATCTTGAAATGGTCTCTCTGTTTCATAATCACCATTAACACATTTAATAACTGTGTATACAGATACTGCTTGTTGCTGATTAGATGACATCTTATTGTGCCACCCCTACTGTATTCCCTACACCTACTATAACAACAACGTCTCCTGCTTTTGTTCTTTCTAGAATTATTTTCTTTACTAATTCTAATGCTTTAGACGCAGCTTGATATATTTCCTTCCTCATTTCTGTAATAGCCTCTTCCATACTCATTTTAACAATTACAGCATCTATTGGTATATTATACTTTACTGCAACTCTTTCTATACTGATTTTCTCTGGACCTGGATCGCCCATTGCTACACCGGTTCCTTCAGCTATTGATCCGGTCTTCTCTCCTTCTAATTTCAGCGCAGCATCTATAGTTATTATTCTAGAAACCTTACCCTTATATTCTTCTATTACATTTGCTACAGCCTCACCTGGCCTCCCAACAGTAGCCATAGGACCTTCTGCTTTTATCACTACTAACTTCCTTCCTTCAAATTCAACTTCTCCAGCAACAGTATCTCTACTTGGATTCCATTTTTTATCTGCTTTCATAAATAAATAAGCTGCTACTAAGGGACCTAAAGAATCGCCAACTGGTATACCTCTTATAAAGGTATTCATGGCTTTAGAATATGCCTCAGACATCTTAACTAATTGAGGAACAACAAACTGTAACTGGTAAAGTAATATTACACTATTTAATTTCTTAGCTAAAATTAGATAATGCCTTATTACCTTATATATTAAGTTTAAGGAATTAACTACTTCCGCCGATACTTCTAACTTACTCCTGCTAACGGAATCTATATTTGGAATCACTAATGTGATTAGATCACGTATTTTATCTTCACCAGTTCTTAATAGTAATCTCATTCTTCCTATTATATCTGTAGGTTCTATGCTAACTGGATCTATTATGAACATTTCCGCTATTCTATTAACGAAAGATTTAGGATCTTGCACACCCCTTTCTCTTAACAACTGCTCCATCTTTGACTTAGACTCATTTAAATAACGTTCTATTACATTTAATTGAGCCTCAATACCTCTAGATAACATAGATACTGTTAACCTTGTATTTACGCCAGGTAAATATAAAAGGAATAACAAAACAAAGAAGAGTAGATACGTTAAAATATAATATAGAGAGTTAGCTTGATTAAAACTTGCCTGAGCGAAAGCAATTAAACTCATGTTTACCGTAAACCTTTACTCTTCCGCATTAATTAAACTTTTTTTCAAAGAGTCCTTGTGGATACGATTACTGATTTTTCCTTTACTATTACAGTATGCTCAAATTGAGAAACCATACCTTTTTTTATCTCAATTAATATAGGATAGCTCCTTAATCCACCCTTTTTTACTAAATTTTTTAAAATATTTCTCAATTCATCAACATTCGTAGAAAATTCCTTTAACCATCTCTCTGAGAACGGAAGATAATTAAAATGAGTATAAATATATTGTAACATTTCCTTTTCTTTATCTGAAATTCCTTTAACATTAGGATTTTTTAAGGAGTATATAGTAATATCCTTACCCTCTATGACCTCCCCGCCACCATCAGTAGCAAATGGCTCTATTGCATATACAGCCTCAGACTGAATAACTCCAATACCTCTTTCATAAACATTAGGTATAAATATGCCAGCATGTAGCTCATAACGTTTTATTAGGTGCCCTCCTAAATTCCTTATCGGTTTATATCCTTGAGTTTTAATAGTCCTCTCTATAATTTTGCCTATCTCACCTATACTTATACCTGCCCTAAAATTAGTAATTGCTGCTTCTAAAGCGCTTTTGGCTGCGTCAATTAATCTCTGATATCTTGGATCTAAACTTATGGTAACTGCGGTATCACTTATATAACCATCAATATGGGCTCCTATATCTAATTTTACAATAGCGTTATCTGGAATTCGTTTTTCATCATTTATAAGTGGACTATAATGAGCTGCCTCATAATTTATGGAAAGGTTACACGGAAAAGCTGGAAATGCTTTGTTTTCAATTATTATATTCTCAACTTCTTCACAAATATCTAGAACCTTTACATTAGCCTTAATATCTTTAGAAACCTCATCTCTAGCCTTAGCTGCAATTTGACCTGCCCTCAATAACTTGTCTAATTCATCCTCAGACATGGATGTATCTAGGCGTGTATAAGCTTTATTTTTTTCTTATAAAAGTCTTCTATATGGCTCAGTTAAGATGGTTAGGTCACGCTGCAACTCAAATACAGATAGGCGGAAAGAATATATTAATAGATCCCATGATTAAAGATAACCCTTTAAGTCCAGTTAAATTAGATTACTTTAAAAATAGTGTTGATTTAATAATTGTAACCCACGATCATTATGATCATTTAGGAGATACTATAGAGTTACTAAAAATTAACCCTAAGGCGAAACTTTACGCCACATATGATTTAGAGGCATATTTAGCAGACACATACAAAATCCCATGGGAAAATATAATTCCAGCCAATGTAGGAGGTTACGTAGAATTTAATGGTGTTAAATTAGCCTTAACTAAGGCAGTACACTCTAGTACTCACAGTGACCCAACCGGGGCAATAGTGTCATCTGAGGGAATAACCATTTATCACGCAGGAGATACGGGACTATTTGAGGATATGAAAATTATTGGAGAAATATTTAAACCAGATTATGCCTTATTGCCAATAGGTGGAAGATTTACTATGGATCCATATCAAGCGTCGATAGCTGTAGAATACATAAAGCCTAAAAAAGGCGTTATTCCAATTCATTACAATACATGGGATTTGATAAAGGTTAATGTTAATGAGTTTGTAACCTTAGTAAAGAGTAAAGGTTATAATCCAATAGTTTTAGAACCAGGTCAATCCATTCAGTTGTGATTAAAAATGTTAAGTGAAAATGAAATTAAGATATTAGATTTTTTGAAAATAGTTAAAAGATCTAACTCTGAGGAAATAGCTAATAAAACCGGTTTAAGTATAAGTTCCGTCTTAAGTTTAATTAATCTATTAGCTGAGAAAGGTTATGTAAGAGTAGAGAAAAAAGTGGAAGAATATTACGCACTTACTGAAGAAGGTAAGAAAAGGAAAAATGAGGGATTACCAGAGGACATTCTCATAAATAAGCTAAACGGAAAAGAAGAAGAAATCAATAATGTAAAAACTATGCTAGGAGAAGATTTCAATATAGCCATTAGCTGGGCTAAGAAAAAAGGCTTAATAGATATAAAAAAAGGAAAGATAATACCCAAGGTATCTTCTCATGTTTCTGAAGAATATTACGCACTATTTAACTTAGAAAATGCTAACAAAAATTTAATAGAAGTATTAGAGCGGAGAGGACTAGTAGAGAAGAGAGAAAAAATAATTATATTAGTTGAACTGCTAAAGGAACCTGAAGAAATAACACCTACAATTTCTAACATTACTCATGAAATATTGGTAAGCGGAGAATGGAAAAGATATAAGTTTAAAAAATATAACGTTGCAGCTTTCCCACCTTTCTTTCCAATAAGCAAAAAACATTATTTTAAGGAGTTTTTGGAGAAAGTTAAAGATATAATGATAAATTTAGGATTTACAGAAGTTAATACAGGATATGTAGAAATGGAATTTTATAATTTTGATATTCTATTTCAACCTCAAGACCATCCAGCAAGAGAAATTCACGATAGCTTTTCCATAGAAGGGATAGGCAAGATAGATAATCAGGATTTATTAAATAATGTGAAAAAAATGCATGAATCCTCTTGGAAATATGAGTGGAAGCAGGAAATTGCTTTAAGACTTATGCTAAGGAGTCAATCTACTGCAACTACAGCAAGAGTATTAGCCTCTAAGCCTAATCCTCCATTAAAAGTTTTCACTGTAGGTAAGGTCTTCAGACCAGACGCTATAGATGCAACACATCTTATAGAATTTCATCAATTAGACGGTTTAATAATAGATGATAACTTTACATTTAGGGATCTATTAGGAGTTTTAAGGGAAATATTTTATAGATTAGGAATTAGAGAAATTAAATTCAAACCAGCTTATTTCCCATTCACTGAGCCCAGTGTTGAAGTGTATGGCTATTTAGAAAAATTAGGTTGGGTTGAAATGTGTGGAGCTGGGCTTTTAAGACCAGAAATACTTAACGCAGTAGGTATAAAAAGCAGAGCTGGAGCGTGGGGTATAGGTCTAGAAAGATTAGCAATGAGCTTCCTTAATATCAACGATATAAGATTATTATACTCGAATAATATTGAATATATCAGGGAAATGAAGGTAAATCTATGGTGATCTAATGGTAACAATAATATTAAATAAAAATAAGTTATTAAATAAATTAGGTATAGATGGAAATCTATTGGAAAATATATTATTTAATTTAAAATCTGAAATGAAAATGTTAGATGAAAATAATCTAGAAATAGAAATAAATGCTGATAGATTAGATCTGCTTTCCTCAGATGGAATTTCAAGAGCAGTAAAGGGACTATTAGAAAGAGAATTAGGAGAGGCTAAATACAAAGTTGTTGACACAGATTTTAAATTAATTATACACAATGTAAGATCTAGACCATATGCACTTGCCGCAGTAGTATATAATGCTAATATAGATCTTCAAGAATTAATACAGTTTCAAGAGAAACTTCACTCTACAATAGGAAGAAAAAGGAAAAAAGTCGCAATAGGTATTCACGATTTAAACAAAATTGATACAAAAATCATAGAATATAAGGAAATTCCTACAACATATAAATTTATACCATTAAATGGAAATAGGGAGATGACGATAGATGAAGTAATTTACCAAACTGAGCAAGGCAAACTATACGGAAAGCTTTCAATTTTCGATAATTTGTCACCATCTATCATCCAAAGTGATGGTCAAGTTCTAAGTATTCCACCGATAATTAATAGTGAAAAAAGCAAAATTGATGAGAGAACTAAGAACTTTTTCATAGACGTAACTGGAACGTCTTTTGATGCGGTAGCTCAGACCTTAGATTTACTAGTTACTAACTTAGCTGAAAGCGGTGGAACAATAGGCAAAGTAAAAATAGAATATGAGAATAAAAGGGTTTCGAATGTTGATTACTCACCTTTACTAGTCCATAAAACAATTAGTGTTAACAAGAATTATATATATAACACTCTAGGTATAGATAAAGATAAAGAAAAAGATATTTGCAAACATATAATGAGAATGAGGATGGATTGCGAGGAATATAGTGCCAATATAAAAGTCATAGTTCCACCTTATAGAATAGATATTATTAATAGTATAGACATAGTGGAAGATGTAGCTATGAGCATAGGCTATAATAATTTGATTCCATCAAAATACTTAATATCTAATTATGGTAATTATGACTATATCACATTATTAGAAAGAAGAATAAGAGAGTTAAGTATTGGTGCCAATTTTATAGAAATCTTTAATTTTGTTCTAATTAAAGAAAGTAAGTTATTTGACAAAAAGTATATCAAAATACTTAATCCGATATCTGAGGAATATAACGCAGTAAGGAATTCTTTAATACCAGTATTGTTAGATTTCTTATCGAAAAATCAGCACGCGAAGTTTCCTGTAAGAGTTTTTGAAATAGGTGATGTAGTGATAAAAGATAATACCACAGATACTGGCTACAGAAATGATAAGAGAGTAACATATGCGATAATGGATAGTAGAGTTAGTTATGAGGATATTCAAGCACCGATACATTATATTCTAAGTTCTATGGGAATTACCCCAAATTATATAGAAACTAATAGTGATATATTTATAGAGGGAAGGGTAGCAAATGTACTTTATAAAAATCAAGCAATAGGAATTCTAGGTGAGATTAAGCCAGAAATATTATTAAAATTTGATATTGAATATCCTATTGTAATGGCTGAGTTATATGTAACGAAAATAATGGAACTAATTAGAGTTTAGTCATTAGCAGTGGTAACATTAAATATTAGTTATGTTTACTTAATCTTTGCACGGAATTTATTATTGAAATATTTAAAAACGAAAAGCTATTAGAACTTGAGCTGCTTTGACATTTGTATAAAAACTTAAATTTTCCTTCACTACTAATTTTTGAATAACAATGCCCTTTGTATTTTTAGATAATATAAGACTATATTATGAAATTCATGGAAGCGGAAAGCCTGTTGTTTTCATTCATCACCTGGCAGGTAGCTATAAAAGTTGGAAGTATATAATACCAAATGTTTCGCTTGAAAATTTCACAATTTCTTATGACCTAAGAGGACATGGGAGATCATCTATTCCTCCAAATATTTATTATATAGAAGATCATTCTAATGATTTAAAAACACTTCTTTCCCAACTAGGAGTTGAAAGACCAATATTAGTTGGTCATTCTATTGGTTCATTAATAGCTATTGACTATGCTACAAAATATCCCGTAGAAAAGCTAATATTAATAGGAGCACTATATAAAGCACCCCAGCCAGAAGTTTATGATAAGTACGTGAGGATAGCGTTAAATTTTGGTATGAGAGCTTTAGCTGAATATAGAAGGTTATATAGGGAATTTAGCCAAAGCCTATTAAATAATTATGAAGCTTGGAATTCTTTATTAGAAGTCTATATGGAAACTAATCCATTAGGATATAAAAACACAGTTGAGGGACTTATAAGAGCTAAAGATTATTCTGAAGATTTAAGGAAATTAGATATAAAAACGTTAGTCATTTACGGAAGTGATGACGCGCTAGCAATAAATTCAACTATTTTCAAAAATACCATGAAAGATGTAGAAATAAAAGTTATCAATGGATATGGACATTTCTTAAATTTTGAGGAACCAATAAAACTGTCTGAACTTATAATGAATTTCTTATAATTCCATTTAACTTTTCTATTATATCTCTCAATTCATTTTTAGTTTTTTCAACCTTAAATTTTATTTCGTCTTCTCTCTTACCACTTGCTGCTATTTGAATCTCTAAAATGGGATGAGATAATTCATATCCTTTTGGATGAGTTTTTATATAGATATCATATTTTTTAACTAAATCTTTAACATAAGGTGCTAAAGCAGATTCCATAATTCCCTCTACATATAAATAGTCTTCATAATATTTGACGTCTGGTTTATTTCTAATAAAATCTTTGATAAAGTTTTCTAGGACATTTTCCATTTCTCGTGGTACTCCAGGAGTAGCTAATATATCTATATTCTCATAATATATGTAAATCCCTGGCGCTATTCCTTGATCGTTTCTTACTGGCATTGCCCCAGAAGGTAAATAAGCCATTTTCTTTCTCTCTTCAGTAATAGGAATGTTCATTCTGCTATATTTCTCTAAGATCATATTCATAGCTTCTTTATTTAACTCCAAATTAACTCCTAAAGCCTTAGCTAGACCTTCTGCTGTTTTGTCATCCCATGTGGGACCTAGACCCCCAGATGATACGATAACCTTAGGTTTACGATATATAGCTTCTTTAAATGCAGCAACTATCTCATCTATCTCATCCATTACCACTGTGATTCTCCTTATAGTAAAGCCTAATGAAGTGAGTCGCCTAGCTATATGCGCGGCGTTAGTATTTATTGTTTTCCCGCTTAATACCTCATTTCCTATGGTTATAATTTCCGCAAACCAGTAATCCATAAAAATATTAACTATTGGCATAAATTAAATCTTGAGTTTTATGTTCGAAAGATTTCTATCTAAAGAGACTAGCTATCTGAGAACTTCAGAAATAAGGGATTTGTTAAAACTTACCGAGGGAAGAAATGTCATTAGTCTAGCTGGAGGATTGCCAGACCCTCAAACCTTTCCAGTTGAAGAAATAAAAAAAATCATTAATGACGTTCTATTTAATAATTCGGATAAGGCGTTACAATATGCTGCTACTCCAGGAATTTCAGAGTTCAGAAAGGAATTAGTAAACATTTCTAGAATGAGAGGCATTACTGGAATTAATGAAAACAACACATTTGCAACTGTAGGAAGCCAAGAAGCTCTTTTTATGCTATTCAATATTTTAGTAGATCCAGGAGATAATGTAATAGTTGAAGCACCAACTTATTTGGCAGCTCTTAATGTAATAAGGACGAGAAGACCTAATTTTATCTCAGTTCCTGTAACAGAAAATGGGCCAGATTTAGAGGAGTTAGAAAGGAAAGTTAAGGATACTACAAATAACGGTAAAAAAGTTAAATTAATGTATGTTATACCAACAGCTCAAAATCCCGCTGGTACTACGATGAATATAGAAGACAGAAAAAGGTTATTAGAAATTGCATCGAAATATGACTTTTTAGTAGTAGAGGATGATGCGTACGGATTCTTAGTGTTTGAGGGTGAAAGCCCTCCTCCAATTAAGGCATTTGATAAAGAAGGTAGAGTAATATATACTAGTACATTTAGTAAAATATTAGCACCAGGTTTAAGATTAGGTTGGGTTGTTGCTCATGAGGATTTAATTAGAGAAATGGAGCTATATAAGCAAAATATTGATTTACATACACCGTCCTTATCACAATATATTGCTATGGAAGCTATAAGGAGAGGTGTAATACAAAATAACTTACCTAAAATAAGAAGAATATATAAGGAAAAGAGAGATATTATGCTTGAGGCAATACAAGAGTACTTCCCTAAAGATTCTAGGTGGAGCAAACCAGTAGGTGGGATGTTCGTATTTGCATGGTTACCTAGTAGGATAGATACTACAAAAATGTTAGAAAAAGCTCTACAAAAAGGTGTAGCTTACGTACCTGGTTCTAGTTTCTATGCTGATTACAGTGGAAGAAATACTATGAGACTAAACTTCAGTTATCCAAAGAAAGAGGAATTAACTGAAGGAATAAAGAGATTAGGACAAGTAATAAAAGAGGAACTCTCTACTTGAAGATCTCATCCATTTTTAATATAACACCTGCTTTAGTGGCTGGAAAGGAAGTTAATATATCACCAGAAAACGACACTAATTCTTGGAAAAGTCTATCACTAATTTTATTGTTTATATATTCTATTACACCATCGACTTCTTTAGGTGCTATATAAGTAATTTTATTTGATGAGATCAATGGCCATGAATTCATTAATTTTGGCATTATTACTTTAGTATTATTTTTCACAAAATCTTCTATATGTGCTCTTATCCATGACTTAAATGTAGTTATTATAATATTATCCCACTCTTGAGATATGTGTTTCACCTCCTCTACTCCTATTATTTTTGGGTTAATTCCATCCTCCCTATAAACACTCACCTTAGTTACTAGATCCTTTAGATAAAGGGCAGAAATTATACCGTATAATCCGCTACCTATTATTAAAGTGTTTCCGTTATTTAACTGATTGACTAATTGAAAGGCAAAACTAACATAAGGATATAATATGTATTTCTCATTAAATTTAGATTGTGGCAATATTACTATACTGTCAAATGGTATAACAGCCTTTTCACATAATAATCCGTCTATCTCAGTTCCAATACCGCCATAAGATTGAGAATAGGGTAAAATTAAAACTAATTTACCTTCTAAGTTTTTGTCTATATCTAATCCCACATTTTCAACCCTTCCTATACCCGTAGAACCTAGAATTCTCCATGGTTCAACCCATAATAGTCCGACATATATTACATTTTCTAATCCATTAATCAAAACCCTTAATGGTTTCAAAAGTACAAAATCTTTATTAATCTGTCGTTCTGGTATTTCTGCCACCGTAATACCCAAGTTAAATACTACAGCCTTCATCCTAAGGACTTACTACTACAGCTTATTAAAGTTTATAATTCAAAATAGTAGAAAGAATGGAGAAAGCAATTCATAATTTAGGAAAAGAGGCTAGACTTCATATAATATATATATTGTTACAAAATAGAGGTAAGAAGGAATTATCGCAAGAGTTAGGAATAACTCCTGCAGCAATTACAAAATATTTAAAAGGAAAAACTCATCCTAGTGATAATATAATTAGAAAATGTCTTGACATTGCAACTGAAGAGGAATACGAGTTAATAATTAATATAATCATATCAGATTTAACTAATGCAATAATTGAACTTATAGAGAATGTTGACGCAAAATTTATAATTAAAAATGAGAACGTAAGAAAGCTTAAAAAAATTATTGATGAAACTCAAACTAAACTACTCTCAACTTCTTCTAGCCTCATATAACGGGCAGATCATGCATATATCAGGGAACTTAGAAACAATAACCTTTTTTGTTCCATCTTGGTTTATTACTATTGCCTCTGATGGTATCCCAAGTTTTTCTTCATCACTTATATTCCATGCTTGACATGTAAAATTCACAGAGTGTTTGCATGTTTTAGATTTCCATATGGCTTGTGATTTAGCTACGTTTATCCAGTTTAACATTTTACTTAAATTTGATAAAATTTCATAAATTTTCCTATGCTCCTCTTCATTTTCACCCTTAAATTTTTTAAGTTCTTCATTTATCCCTTTAATTTCCTCCTCTAAATCAGAAGTTGATAAAACCACAACATTAGGCTTTAAATTTTCATCTATGGAACTCATGATAAATTACTTATTCTGGTATCACTTATAAGGAAATGTGCACATAAAATTAAGAGGTATCTAAGGATGGTAAAGGAGATTTACAAGGGTAGAATAAAAGTCCTTACGGAAATATGGGGATTAATAACGCAAAGTTGGGAATCTATAACAAGAGAGGACGTTACAGAAATGATAAAAAATGCATATATACGTAACAATATTAAACCATTAAGAGGATTTAACGCAAATGGATTATACGAAAAGGAATTAATAAGCCTTTACGTGGTTGGAAAATACGGTTTAGGTCTTTTTGAGGAAAATAAGGCAATATTTGATAAATTATTGGATAAAGAGCAGGAATATGAAAATATATCTAAATTAATACTCTATGGGAATGTATTAGAAGCCTTTGATAAGGCTGGGAATAGTAAAGATGTTCTAGCTAGGGCATTAAGAACAATATTTACACAAACTATATTTTCTTTTGAATCTGAAGATAAAATGTATAAAGCTTTAAGAAACCTAAATGAGTCTACTAATGATCAAATTAAACATACTGCTAAAAGTTTTTCAAGATTTTATACAGCATTTAAACTTGCAGAGGGGATAGCGGAGGGATCGATTAGGGATAAATTAACTTATGTTGCTACAAAAAAAGCGATAGCAATATCCATAGGGATTCAATATCCTTTACCTAAAGTAAATTATGTAGCTTTAATAGCTAGGGAAGTATTTAATGTAAATAAGAAAACTTTAACAAGAGTACTTGGTCCAAAGGTATAAAGCATAGATATTTTAAACTAGTAAATAAATTATAATTAAGGTATGCAGAATCTTTCGCCTACACAAAGGGAAATATTACTTGCGTTGACTGATCTATATAATAGACAAAAGAGAATGATAAAAAGTAAAGAAGTAGCTGATGTAATAGGAAAAGATGAAGGGACCGTTAGAAATATTATATTAAGTTTAAAAGTACTGGGTCTAGTTGAATCTAAACCTGGACCTAATGGAGGTTACATGCCAACATTAAAGGCATATGAAATTATCAACAATCCCACATTAACACCAATCTTAGATAAACTTAATTTATATAAAGGAATGATAGAAACAGATATTAAAGTCGAAAATATTGAGATTATAGATATTACAAATCCTACAGCTAATAGGGTACTACTAAAAGTAGAAGGTGATTTAAGGAAGTTAAAGGTAGGCGATCCAGTTAGATTAGGTCCTACACCTTATAGTAGACTTGTAATAGAAGGATTAGTGTTACACTTAGATGAGAATAGTAAGGAAATAGTGGTAGATGTGAAAAGAATGATAAGTATACCAAAAGAAAAAGTGAGGAACTTAATTTCAAAAAAGCTTATAGCATTGAAACCTGAAACAACACTTAAAGAAGCTTCAATGATCTTTTATAAAGAAGCTATAAGAGGAGCACCAGTTATTAATCAAGATGAAAAAATACTGGGAATACTTACTACCGCGGATATAATTAAGGCATTCTTTGAAGGTAGATATGATGCAAAAGTTACAGAATATATGAAAACAAATGTTATTACAATAAATGAAAATGAAGACATTTTAGATGCAATTAGAAAAATGATAATATATAACGTGGGTAGATTATTAGTTGTAGATAACGATAACAGAGCCATAGGCATAGTAACCAGAACAGATATTTTAAGATCGATTGCGGGTTTAGAAGGTCTATGGGTGACTTAAGGGAAAGATGTGGTATAATATGTGATGATAATTTTTATGAGATCAAAAACATAAGTGATAATGATTACGAATTCGTTTGTGATCCAATATATCTCTATAATGTTTTAAAGGAACATTGTAACTATCAAATAAAATATATAGTACACACACATAGCGGAAATTGTTTACCAAGTATTAAAGATATTGAATCTATGAAAATTTGGAAAATACCATGGATAATTATAGGCAGCAAATGTATAAAAGCATTTATATACTCAGATGGAAGTATAACTGAGATCAATGTTAATGCCTTTTTGTCTCAAGAACTCTATAACCTTATCATGAAGCTTCTTCATTAACTCTCTTCTGTCTTCAGCTAATACTACATCAGAATGCCCCTTAACAATGATGCTATGTGAGAACGGGCTCGGAATATTAGTTGGACCAAACACGGAGACTTTTATTTCACCTTCTTGAACTTTTCTAAGTATTTCTCTAGCCCTGATTATATCCATATAGTCTTCTAAGATCTCTCTAATGGTCTCCTTAAGCACTGGAAAGTTTTCGATTTCTTTTACAGCATTTAGTAAGATCTCAGAATTTAATTCTCTTCTTTCTAGACTTGTATCCTTGCCTTTATATTTCCTTAACAACATAAAAGATCTTTCTGCACAATGCCTAAATCGTCTTTTAAGCATTTCAGTTCTCATCACAGCCTTACTTACTATTTCATATACATTTTCTGGAGTAACTTTCGTAAATAAGGATTTTATATCATAATTTTCAACACTAGTATCTCTTTTCAAGCTTAATGCAAACCCATTATCTGTAACAGAAATCTTTACATCAGCTTTCAAATCATTACTTAACATATAAGCAAATGCCCTAGATAAAGCATCTAAGGCCCTTCTGCCATATAAAGCGTGAAATATAAAATTCCTAATATCTTCCTCATCATAAATTTCAATTAAAATTAAATTATCTGCAGGTATAATTCCATTAGTAAATAAATATTGCTCCATAATATAAGTGTAAATAGATAAAGCTGCTGACCTACTAATATCATATTCTTTGGCGATAATTTCTAAAATTTCCTCCTTTTTCGCTCCTTTAGTTATTAATTCTGCAATATTTCTTCTAAATTTACCTATTTCTAAAGCAGATTCATAAGCTAATGGTAACATTTCAGAAAACCAACTTGGTACTGTAGGTCTCTGCCCTGCAGCCTCTTTAACTATTATTCTTGGACCCCTGCTCCCAATAAATTCATAAGTTCTTCCTCCCAATACGAAAATATCGCCAGGAGAGAGAATTTCAACGAACTCTTCTTCTAGATTACCAACATACTTACCAGATTCTGTAAAAACCTCTATCATAGCCTCATCTGGAATAGTTCCACTATTCATGAAGAATATCATTCTACTTCCCTTTTTAGGATAAATTATATTGTCTTTTAACCTCACTTTAGAATAGACGTTCTTTAACTCTACACCAAATGATTCACCATTTAGATATTTTAAAACAAAAAGGTATTCGTTTTCGGGAAGATTACTAAAATTATAGGAATTTCTTAATATGTTAAACAGCTCATCTTTATCTATAGGAGAAATTAAACTTGCTGCAACTATAAGTTGAGATAATACGTCTAAAGGATTTCTTGGAATATTAATACTGTCAATTTTTCTTTCTCTTGCTAGCTTTGCTAATACTGTACATTCTACTAAATCATCCCTATCCACTACAATAATTCTTCCTTTGCTAATGTTACGAATATGATGACCCGCCCTTCCTATCCTCTGAAGCAATCTGCTGACACTCTTAGGACTACTAAGTAATATTACTAAATCTATATATCCTATATCAATTCCTAATTCTAAACTAGTTGAAGATACAACTACTTTTAAAAGACCCTTTTTCAATTTGTCTTCGACTTCTAATCTTACGTTTCTACTTAAACTACTATGATGTGCTTCTATTACATCTGCATTGAATGCCTTCTCTTTTTCAGCTAATTTTCTTAACTTATAGGCAACTCTTTCTGTTGCGTGTCTAGTATTTGTAAAAATTAAGGTAGTTCTATGTTTCTTTATCTCTTCTAAAATAGTCTTATATATCCCATCCTCAACTTCCTGCTCAGACGAATGAATTAAATCTTTAACTGGAGAGATCACCTTAATATCAATAGGTTTAACAAACCTCGCATCTACTATTCTACACTCTCTATTTTTACCTACTAAAAATTGTGCAACTTCCTCTAAAGGAGATACTGTAGCACTTAAACCTATTCTTACAAATTCTTTTTTAGTTACCAGAGCTCTGAATATTTCTAACATACCAGATAAATATGCACCCCTTTTACTGTTAGCTAACTCATGAATTTCGTCTACAATAACCCATTTTACATCAGCTAACTTTTGACTAAATTTAGGAGAAGTAATAGATATTCCAAAGGATTCGGGAGTTGTTATTAAAATATGAGGTGGTTTTCTTAGCATTTTCTGTTTCTCATAAGATGTAGTATCACTAGTCCTTATTCCAACTCTTATATCTGGTAATTTAGGATTGATCTGCTTTAGCTCATTTAATGGTTCAAGTAAATTTCTTTGCATATCATTATTTAAAGCTCTTAGAGGAGAGATGTAAATAGCATATACCTTATCTTCTAACTCGTTATTCTCTCCCATCTCAAGTAGAGAATCTAAGATCCCTAAAAATGCTGCTAACGTTTTCCCACTTCCAGTTGGACTAGATACCAGAACATTGTAATTCTGTTTAATCAGTGGTATTGAAGCACGTTGAGGTGGAGTAAACGTACCATATTTACTTTTAAACCATTCCATTACGTAAGGTCTTAGTAATTTAGCTATTTCCTCATCTGTATAGAAGTAAGTATAACTCAACCCATATTGTGTTTTAAATAATCCTTTTAAAAATACTTCTTTCATAATCCTTTAATAAACGCTACAAAAGTGTAAAGGTAAGCTACAGAGTAATATAGCAGCCAAATAAAGATTAATAAATTATCATGAAGCAAGTAAACGATTGATGAGAATATAAAGAGTGTTCCAAAGACCAATATTGGATACCCAATGTTACTCTTTGCTTTTTTGCCTTTTGGAGTCACTATATAAGTTCTAACTTTTTTAAATGCTTTAAGCGTATTAATTAAAAGAAACGGTGAAATAGCTACAGTATAGGCAGATAGCCTACCTAACGCTTTCACTGCTGAAATATAATTTAATCCCATCTTTTTCGCATTAGATAAGAATATATAAACATATATGGAAAGGGTTAATGCCCAGAAGATAAATAATGGCAAATAAAGGTTACACTTAAAATCTAGAAATGAGAAGACGGTAAGTGCTAACGCTCCAAGGAAAGTTAATATTATAGGTATGTATTGTAATAGATATATTATTATCTCTATTTTTTGATAAAATTTAATTCTACTTTTTATAATAAATTTAAATCTTCTAATTAATACTTCTATTGTACCCATAGCCCATCTGCTTTGTTGAACATAAAATGATATTAAATTATCAGGAACTTCTACAAAAACTGGCGACGATGATGCACAAATTCTAAATCCTTTATTTATTAGTCTAGCTCCCAATTCGTAATCGTCTTGAATCATCGTATAATCCCATGCATTAACTTTCTCTAATACTTCACGCTTATATATTGTACCACAACCTATTGGCAATACTTTTAAACCCAATTTGTCGCGTCCTCTTAAAATTGATTGACTAGTTAACACTGTAGATACCATTAATGCCTTTGCCAAAGAGGAATAAGGATTTGAAGAGTATCCATGCCACTCCATAGTTATTACATCACAACCTAAAGTAACCATTTGAGAATAAGCCTTAATTAGTGAATCTTCACTAATTCTTGCGTCTACATCTAATGTTAAGATTAGATTCCCACTACTCTTTTCGAAACCATATGTTAATGCACCACTTTTATAACCTAATTTCTTTTCCCTTCTAAATATTTTAACATTTAAGTCTGAAGGTATAACTAAAGATTTCACGAGCTCATTAAAGTACTTCTCATCATCATCTGATACTATTATTATTTCCATTTTACTTTTATCCCATTTTGCTTTGTATAGATTATCTATTAATCCTTGAATTATTTCTATTTTCTCGCCTTTTGTAGGAACTATTATAGATAATTTCGGCAATGAGAAGAAACCATTTACTGCATTTATGTATATATCCTTCTTACCGAATAAATAGAAGATTATCTGATTCCAAACTACTATAGAAGGTATTACTAAAATAGCTAAATTCAGTAAGAGACTAACTATCATCTATAGATACTGGAGATTGGTGAATAATAAATTCATACACATGTCGTGTAGTCTTAGGAGGAAATCTTAAACCCCTATTAGCAATATCAATTACATCACTTTTACTTATTAGAGGTGGTTTAAGATCCCCATTAATATCTTTTATTACATTAATTTTAATCGATAATAAGAAACTTTCTATTGCCTCAAGCCTCCAGTATAGTCTATATAAACTTATGTCACAAATTTTAATAAGGTCAAACTTAGCACATATACTACCATTCGAAGTTAAGGATGACAATATAGATTTTACCGCATTAGGTTTAGAGAATTTCCTATACCATATATCTACATATATTTTAGAAGAATTATAGTTAACGTAAATCACTGGTATTTTACGTAAAGATAAAAGAAGTGAAGCAGTATGTCTATGATGACCATCTAAAATAACATGAGTATTAGAGTCCACTATAATGGGTTTCATCTGTCTAGTCTTACTTATTTCAAATAATAAACTAGATACTTTGTCTAATAAAACGTCCTCATGAGGAATTAGATATCTAGGATTTTCCATTTCGATGTGAGTAGTACTCACAGCATTCTTTAATTACACATGTATCACATAAAGGTTTTCTTGCTTTACAAGTTTGTCTGCCATGTGCTATTAAGAGATGATGTAAACGAAGTAGATCATTTCCCTTAAAGAGATCTAATAAAGCTGAGGACGTTTTAGAGTAATTAGCGTTTGTAGGTACTATGCCTAGCCTTTTACTAACTCTCATTATATGAGTATCAACAGGGAAAAATTTGTAATTTTTACAAGTTAATAGAACTACATCGGCAGTCTTTTCCCCTATGCCCTCAAATTTAAGTAATTCATTCTTAGCTTTTTCAGCTTCCATATTTATTATATTTTCTATAGATCCCCCATAATTATTAAGTATATACTGAGAGATTTCCTTTATTCTCCTAGCTTTAGTTTTATAAAGACCTGCTACTCTAATAGCAGATTCTATAATATCCAAGGACGTTGAAGCTAAATTACTAGGTGAGACGCCTATTTCCCTTTCTAAATTTTGATACGCCTTAAGTGCTGACCTATCTGTAGAATTCTGAGATAAAATGGTAGCTATTAAAACTTTAAAACAATCTTTATATTTTATCCAGACATAGTATGCTATATAGTCCTCCTCTTTAATTTTATAGGTCTCGTTAAGTCTATCATAAATCATTTTAGGCTCACAACGCATGAGTAAGAATAAGCATTTAGCCTTATAAGATATTTTTAGAGGAAAAATAATATTGATGTATGAAATAGGTATAGTGCTTGAAGCTATAAAAAGCGGTGCAGTAAATCCAGGTGATGTAGTTGTAAGAACTAACCTACCTAGATATGAAGTATTAGCTATATTTCACATTTTGGAAGAGCTAGGACTAATAGAGGCCATTTATTCTAAGGGTTCGCATAAGGCATTCAGACTAACTAAAAAAGGAGAGGAAATTTTAGATGGCTTAAAAAAGGGATATGAAATTGTAATAACTGTTAAACCTAATTTAGCTCAAACTTGATAATAATAGTAATTATCATTAATACTTAATATTATTGTTGAATTCCCATTAATATATATGTTAGTATGCAATATATTATATAGTGTGGTAATTTCTCCTGGATAGAGAGTATAATTAACGTGATATGTTATACTCCCTATAATTATCTTATTTATATTTACTGGATAATTACCATAATTATATATAAAAATCCCATTAGATGTAAAATTTAAATTAATTACACTAACTTTCGTTTCAATCTTACTTAAATATATATTATATTGATTATTTATTTGATATCTATTTATATTATATAAATTATAAAAATAGAGATATAGAGGAACAACAAGAGAGATTGTAATTATAATAACAATAAGAGTTGAAAAAATCGAGGATATTCCTTTCAAACAAATCACCTAATTAATTTAATCTATTGATGCTAGCACATTTTGCACTATACTATATGGCTTACCATTAGGTAAATGGCCTATAATTTCAACTGTATAATATTGACCTGCAATTACTTGCCCATTAATTATGGTAATGTTTTGTATGGATTGACCAGGTTCTAATAATATTGGCTTAAATGAAGAGCCTAATGAGGCTACTAAAGTACCGTTATTAACAATTTGTATCTTATCTATATATACTTGAGTACTCCCTACATTAGTAATATAGTATTGTAAATATGCTTGATTATCGTTTGGATTTACATATATGCTCAACTGAACCTGCAAATTAGCGTTTTGTGTTAATGAGCTAAACATACCATTAGCATAGGCATAAAGTAGTCCTCCTAATACTAATGTTATTGCTAAGACAATTACTGTACCTAAAATTGATGACAAACCTTTTGATTTGTGCCTTTTCTCCATTTTCACACCCGATAGAAATATATAAATTAAAATAGACGCAGATAACCGAAAATTATTTACTTACTTTTTGATCATTTATATACATATAAAGATTTTAAGAAAATTGTATAAATTAGGTTATATAAATATTATAATAATATTCCCTAAGAAAATAATTATTAACATAGTTAATAATACTGCTAAGAGTAAAGGAAAATTGAATATTGTAAATCTAGATAATTTTGCATAAATTATGCTAAGTATAATACTGTATATTAAGATGATAAAATCTAAATTTCCAATTGCTTTAATTTTTGACATAAGACCAAAAGCAAAATATAGCATTAAAGGCGTCATGATTGACAGCATATGAAACAATTGCAAGCTCTTAAGAATTTTGTTTCTCAAAGCAATATAATTACTCAAAAGTATAGAAGCGTCCTTGAACGTGAAAGTATCCGCAAAACCCTTTTTTTCTATATTTTCTATAAACTCCAATATTGCGTTTACTGCCCATATGTTAGTCTTGACCTCAGATATTGGAAGATTTTTTCTTAAATTATTTATTATTTTGTCTAGAAATTTCATGAAATTACGGTTATTAGATCTTATCTTAAATAGAGAACTCCTAATACTATACCCAAGTCTCACATAATCTGCAATGTCACTTAGAACATATGGCATGTTATTTAAAATATCATCACTGTACTTTATCTTATAATAAATCAAAAACGAAAAACATACAAATAAGGAATACAGAATAACTAATTTATATGTTAGTGAAATGTGTAAAAATAATGAAAAGAAAACTGTTATAATTATCGGCAATAAGGCTTTCTTCTCAGCATTTAGTAAGGTAATCTCATACCCCATGTTAGGTTGAGCTATTACTATGAAAAAGTAAACAACTGGGGATATAATTAATGGAACAAGTAAGGTGAATATATTTATTGATGTAGAAATATACTGAAATGCTAGTAATATCATTGGAGTTATAAGATATAAGATAAATATTATCTCTACAACATCATTGCTTTTATTTACATAGCTTTCAAACAAAGATTTCAAATTATCTAAAGACTCTTCCAGTAAATCCCTTATTCTTTCTGATACAGAAATACCTATCATTTCCCCATTTACATAATTCATGTAAATTTTTCCAAGGAAATCAGATTTGTGAACCTTAGCTCTACTTTCCATGGCTGATATTGACGACTTACCTAAAACTTCTACTTCCTTAATTAGTAATAAGGCTTCTCTCTTCATACCTTTAAATACTTTTGAATTTTTGATCTCTTCAAAAGTTTTATATAAACTTTTTCCAAGTAAGGAATTTACATATGCAAAAAGTAAAAATATTGGAATTTCATTTTCTATAATTTTTTCCTGTTCTTCCTTTTTAATCTCAGTCGCTATTAGAGGATATAAATATATGAAAATGCTAATTAAATTCAAAAGAATAAAATATGGACTAAATTTCAATAATATAATCGATACTATAGCTATTATAGGAATAAAAATAATCAGCTTTATATAATCCTTTCGTATTTTTTCTATATCATCTCCATAATATATAATGTTTTCATTAATCTTATCTTTCATTATGTTTAATATTGAAATTTTTTCAAACATTCTTAATTTCAATATTATCACCCACATATAATTTTTTCAGATATTTATTTATTTCTTCTTGATCAGTTATATTTTCATTCAATAAATAATTTAGTATATCAATTCTTCTTTTTATCTCTTCTATAATTTCACTAATAGGTTTCTCGTAAATCTTTGAAATGTAGTTAAGCCTAAAGGACTTTTTCACTAAATACTCTAAGTTCTCTGGCAGAAACTTATCAGAAGAGAAAGACCATCTAAACAATCGTTTAAATTTCAGTCCTTTTCTAGAATATTCTAACTCATATATTGATCTTATAATTCTTTTTATATTTCCAGAATTATCTCTTAACGAACCTAAAACTATAATCCCCCATAAATTTTGCAGAAATAATCTAGTTATATCCTTATTTAATAAACTGGTTAATCTAGTTAAAGCCTCCTGTGGATTTCCTGCATGGAATGTAGCTAAAGAGCCGTGGCCAGATGATGAAGCGTGAACTAGCGCCTCAATTTCTTTACCTCTAACCTCTCCTATCACAAGATAATCTGGCCTATATCTTAATGATAATTTTGCTAAGTCCATTAAAGAAATTTCAAATTGAGAGGAAATCGTTTGTCTAGCGAAAAATCTAATCCAGTTATCATGAATTATGTTAATTTCGGGCGTATCTTCAATCGTCACAATCTTATAAAAAGGATTAATTAAACCTAGTAAAGCATTTAATAGAGTTGTTTTCCCAGATCCAGTAGCCCCAATGATAAGAAAGAAGGGCTTATAGTCTAACAGATACCATAAGTATGACAACATTAAAGTACTAGCAGAACCATTTTTTATAAGTGCTATTGGACTAATAGGTTTTAGGGGAAACTTCCTTATATCAAAGGTAGAACCTGGTAGAGATATCTCTCTAGATACTGTAGCAGCAACTCTATGTCCCTCTGGTAAGGAAAACTCAAGGTAAGGTTTAGCTATATTTACTGGCTTATCCGCTTTATTAGCTAACTTCTCAATAACCCTTATAACCTCATCTTCACTCTTAAAAATAATATTGGTATATAATCTGGGAAACTTAGTTACAATTCTATGAACTACAGTAATAGGATAAGAATAACCCTTACATTCAATTTCCTCTACATAAGGATCTGATAAAGGAACTGTTAATTCCTCATAACCTAATTTCTTCTTAATATGGTAAGTAAACTTTTCTATAGAGTCTTGTTCATTTATGCCCTTATTTTTTAGTAGTTTAACTAGTATTTCATCTATAGTTGATTCAGCGGGAAGTGAATATATATAGTTTAAAATTTCGTTAAGTAAATTAATTTCATCTCTGTTTAAGTTTGGTTCCTCTATTTTATAGTATCCAATCCCATTTTCCTCATAAATAACTACCTTAGCATCTAATACAGAATACTCTTCCAAAATATTCATATTTGTAAAGATCTCTTTAAAAAGTCTCACACAATACCGAAACTAAGTAAAGATCTCTTCAATAATTCCGCATGATTTTTAGCTATTAAAAGAGAATAATAAAGGGAATTAAAAGTATAATTAACCTCCCATTTAAAGCCATGAGCTATTGCCCTAACCTTTATCAAACTATATGTAGGTTCCATAGGTAAAGATATTTCATTAACACCTCTTGATATGCCTCTATAAGAATGAGGACCATAAAATACTTCAAAAGGAACATTATTATCTATATTTAATTTAATATTTACTAATTTTGCTTTATATTCTATATATACTTCCTTTATCGGATTTTCTACGCCTAAAATTACATACTCCCTACTGTAATTTTCACTCTTCGTTATTTTAATTAAATTAAAACCTTTATTTATTTTTATTTTTTCCCCTTCAATTTCTATAATATCACCTTCTCTTGCTACTAGAATTCCTTGATATTCTTCTGGATATTCAAAGATTTCTTCCCATTCAAATATATTATTTCTTTTCGTTATTATTTCTCTAATAGATGAATTATTAATTATTTTTATTTTTATTGTATTACACTTTTCGTTATTATTAACTGTAATAACTGGAACTAAATACTCTAATGACTCAATCATTCTTTGATTTATGTAAACTTCCAATTTCATTGGTATTTTACCTATAATCGTTTTACTTAATTTTAGAGGAATATTCAATATTATATCAGAATTATTATCTGTAACTTCATATTTGTATATATTGTCATATATAATTATTGAGAATTCTATAGGAGACCTAGTAGGAATTCTATATTTAATTGTCCCTAATAATAAACCATTTTTATCTACATGACCTATTACTCTACCGTTATTATTTGAAACTAATAACCTTAGATCTTTAAACTCTATATTAGAAACTTCAGATTCATAGGGTATATTTTGAATTAATTTAAAATATTTATTACCTATCATTATATTAAGCGATCCCTTTTTAAATTCATATGGCTCGATTAATACAAGTTTAGATCTATTTTCTAATTCTTTAATTTCTATTACCTTTCCTTTTTCAACTGTTAAGTTATATAAGTAAGTTTCATCTATTTGCAGTGTAATCGGAGATTTCACTGTATTATTATTGTTAATAATCTTAATTGGATTATAATTTTCAACTGGAAAACCTATCGCAATTACCTTATCATTAGATAAAAGGTAGAATCGTTTATAGTCTAAAATAAATGAATAAACATTTTCAAATTTTATTAATTCATTAAAATTAATGTCATATATGTGTAATTCATTATTACTTCTTAATATGCCTAACAAATTATTACTAAGATTTACTGAAAGCTCTGATTCTACGTGTCTCTCTATTTCTCTCCATCCAGTATTATAGTAATATTTTAACTTATCCCCGCATAATATTACTAGCCCTCCCTGCATCTCACCTATTAAGTAGGATTCATCAACGCATATCCCTATTACTCCTTTTCTTGAAGAAAAGATCACTCCTTGTTCAGTTTTAAATATATCACCATACATCTCATTAAATCCTAGGTACTTTCCTTGAATCTTGAAATTAAGAACATTCCCAGCATTATCGATAACTTTTGTACCCTCTTCATAGACAATAGAAATATAATTTTTAGATAAATAATACTGTTTACCTTTTTCCAGTTCTATTGTTTTATTTCTTAAAAAAATATTTATTTTATTTCTATCAATTAATATCTTTTTATCAAGATATACCACATATTTTTCATATTCATTTCCACTAAACAAGTATTTTTTATTTTTCAAATATATAGGATATATCTCATTATCTCCTAAGGAAATATAATCTATAACATAGTTATTGCTATCATCCCTTATTACTTTTTCTTTACCGTCCTGATCTATAGAAATTAGAACGTTACCTTTTCTAAATATCCATCTACCAGATGAAATGTTAATCTTATCTTTTTCAATAGTAATTAAAGGCTGTTCTACAGTATTACATACTAAATTTATCTTATTATTTTCATAATTATTAAACCAACAATTGATAATTTCTGGTATATTTAATTTTTGATACAAAATAAAATATGGTAGAGTCATCTATTAAATTTTTATATATTAAAGCAGTGAGTCTATCTCAAAAGAAATTAACTATAGCTTTTCCAGATTTAGTTTAGATATAAAGAAACCCTCTGTAGAGTCAATATGAGGAAATGTTCTATTTGTCAGAATTCCAGACTTAAATGAAATATAACCACTTGAATAGTTGTCAAAAGGCCTCTCTAGAAGATCATAATATTTATCAACTATAGTTTCGCCTTCCTCAGGGAAAAATGAACACACAGCATAGACTAATTCCTTTGCCTTTATGTTAATGGCCTCATTAATTAACTTTTTTTGCAAATTGGAAAATCTAATAATTTTTTCTCTATTTAATTTAATCAAAATTGTAGGATCATTGGATATCATACCAGAAGAAGAGCAAGGAGCGTCTAATAACACTTTATCGCCCTTAGTTAAACTATTACGTGAAGAATCTTGATGAATAATGTGGATCTTATCCATATTAACACCGCTCTTTTTTAATAATCTAAGTTCCCTTAAAAGTCTAGAAAAATCTATATCTGTTAAGAAAATTTCAGACTTATTCTCAGTTAGCATCATATAGAGTGAGGCTTTAACCCCAGGGGCTGAAGAGAGGTCAATTAACTTATCCTTATATTCTGGCTTAAGGGCCTCTACTACCAATGAACTAGCCTTATCTTGAATTATAACTTTATACTCTTTTACTAAATCCAATGCCGATAATCTTACCTTGCTTTTCTCGATTTTAATCATATAATATAGATCTTTATCCAATGAGAATTCTATTTTGTAATTTTCCAATGCCTTAATTACCTTATCTATATCTGTTTTTAGTAAATTTACTCTAATCCATACAACTTTACTCTTTAAACTTTCCTTTAACAAATTTAAATTAACGAAGTTCTTAAGACTTTCTTCCATCCACTCTGGAAAAGTTATATTATCATGATTATCTTCAATCCAATACTTTACTCTTATTGACCTCTTTTTTACAGATGGCAATGAAAAATATGATAAGAGAAAACGTCTACTATACTCGTACAAGAAATTACTATCTACTTCTCTTGGTTTATTATCTCTATATGCACGTTTAAATGCAACAGCAAATGGATATCCTCTTTCCTCAACGTAATATAGTAAGCTACTTAGGAATTTTACTATTCCTTCCAATTTAATATAAGCTTTAAAGGTTCTAAATAATATTTTTAATGTGAGTCACGTATAGGGTAATATTAAGGTAAAAGTTCAGTTACTCTATATTGCAAAAATGAGACAGAATAGTAATGAGGATGGTTATAATTATCATAATCACGTTAATGTCACTTTTATTTACAGTTATTAGTGATAGGATTACTAGTCAGCTGATTCATTATACACTAATGATTACTTCTCTATTAATTCTCTTTGAGATGTTTAGACTAATAAAAAATTTCAAGCAAATTCATAGAATGTAAGGATCTATTACATTTTTACATAAACCTTTTTTAAAGCACGTTTGGAAGAAACACATTATAGACTGTCTTCCTTTTAAGCCTAATTCCTTACTATATGATAAAATTTCACCTTTACCTTCTTGTATTGAAGCAGATTCTCTAATTATAATCTTTATTTTTGAAAGAACATTATCTGATAATTTTATAGAGCCAATTAGACTTATAACTATAGGAAGATCTCCGCATTGCTTTCTCCATATTTCATCAAGCGAAATGTCAAAATTCTCATACTCTATAATTGCATCACCTTCTTCGCACTTATTATTTTTCATAATTTCAATAGGAATTCTATAATTTGTTAACATACGAAATAGATAGTATTCAGTAGAATTAGAGCCATTAACACAGATTTTTGATATATTACTTCTTAGTGTTTTTAAACCAAGTCTATTTGTGACGAATGCTCCATTACTTATAAATTTTATGTTTTCTATAAATAACGCCATAGGTAATGGCACAAATGCTAGATCAAGATTTTTTAATTCAAATTTTAATTCATCTTCTCTAACTTGTATCACATCGAATTGAACATCTTTTTTTAAAACATTATCTAAAACTGGTTCTAATACCTTAAGCTCTTTCTTATTTACATAGCCTAACGTTAGCTTCACATAATAAGAATCTATTTAGATGTGTTATTTTAATTTATCTTTTATAGATTACAAACCTAAAGCTATAGTAGGATGGAGAATAAGAAAGTTATAATTTTAGGCGCAGGATATGCTGGCCTCAATGCATTTTATGAAATTTCAAGAAAATATAACACAATTCTAATATCAGATACCGATAATTTCGTATTCTATACTGGGTTCTTACGAAACTTAATATTTAATGGCAAACATAAATATATAACTAAAATAAGACCTACAATAGTTGATAGAGTTAAAGAAATCGATATTGAAAGAAAAACAGTTAAGACCAGCAATGGTAAAGAAATCGATGGAGATATATTAATTTTAGCGCTAGGATGTGATAGAAAAAACCAACTGAATTTTATTAGGAAAGTAGTGAGTAAAAATAAAGTTTCGTTAGGAGTTGAGGACAAATTTGACGAATATCTAGCCATTCAATTAGCTTTCTACTTAAGGAGAATAAATAAACAAGTAGCTTATTACGGATCTACTTTAAAATGGTTAGGTGAAAATGTTAGTCATAATTTAATTAAGGTGATGGAAAAATACGGTATAAGAATTGCAGAAAATGCTGAAGATATAATACCTAGCTGTAAACCTAATGAAGTAATTGGAGAGTTTTTGCCGGTAAATGATAGTTTAGAATATAAACCTAATATTTTCGTGATTGGAGACTTAATAAAAAGTTTTCCTAAACTTGGCGAGCTTGCAATGAGAGAAGGATTTTTCTTAGGTAAAAATCTTTCTAAAAAAAGTAGTAATGTTTTCAAGCCTATTTACATAAATATAATAGATACTGGCTGGGGAGAGGCTATTCACATAAGGTCTAATTTGCCTTGGGGAGGAAATTTAGTTAATGTAAAAATATCAAAATTAAGGGCTATTATGAAAAGAGTAATAGAAAAATATTATATAATTAGAAAGGGAAAAATGGGATTTTTTTACTATTTATGAGATATCCAGGGACCCTGGGGGGATATCAAGGGGTTCCTCTCATTTTCCGGGGTCCCTGGATATCTCAACATATTTTTGTATTAGGGGATTTTAATCTTTGCTAAAATGGTATGCCAAGTATGACATCTATGTCAATACCTAAACCTAATACTATTGAAGAGTATATATTATAATAAAATGCCTTACCAAAATCATTTTTACGTGAGGCTAAATAGTATGCGTAAGCCATTATAATACCATGAATTATAGTAGATACTATTGCTATAATACCTAAATTATAGTAAATATCACCTATAAAATCAAATATCACAGAGAATAGTTGATTAAGCCCTGCAAAAATTAGCGCTTTATCACCTAACAATACCGCAAAACTATGCAAACCCATTTGTTTATCAAACTGAGCGTCTGGAATATGATTGTATAGATCAAACCCCACAGCCCATAGAATAGTTCCTATTACAAAGAACCACGGGATCCTAAGAAATATTTGAGATAGAGAATTATAGTAAATGCCTAACACCGCTACTGCGCCACTAAAGACTGCTAGACCTTGAATTGAAGCTAAATGATAATTTGCGAAAGCAGTATATCTTTTCATATATGGGTAAGACATAACTATCAATGCAACTATTGGAGATAAAATAAATGCCCAAATATTAATAAAATATGTTATTAAAAAGAATAGTACAAGAGATGATATAATCATAAGCTTAGCTTCACTAATTTTAATCGCACCAGTAACTAGAGGTCTATTTCTAGTTCTCGGATTTTTAGCATCTATTTCAACATCAGCTAGATTATCATTAGTCATACCTGCGGTTCTTAAAAAGAATAATGCAAAAAAAATAAGAATTAGTATAGAAATAGGTGGTATCTTTCTTATTGCTACAAACGCCCCTAAATATGCCATAGGTAAGCTAAATAAAACCTGCTCTATTCTTAAGAATCTCATAAAAACGTAAAACCTATTCTTAGTATTCTTGTTTAATCCTCCAGGATCCCAGCTCACATACTGTATATGTCGTCAAGTACTTTTAATCTCTTCTTTAACTGTAGATAGTAGTCTAGTCCATCTATCAGAGCCATAACAGAAGCCTCGATCACACTCTTAGATACTCCTTCGGTTCTCCAGTTAATTTTTCCATCTGTAAACTCAATTGTAACCCTAACTACACTTTCAGTATTTTTAATTTCACCAGGTAAGATAACTCTATAATCTATTAATTTTACATTACTAATCTCTGGAAAAACTCTTTGTAAAGCTATTCTTAAAGCTTTATCTATAGCATTAACGGGGCCTACACCTTCCGCTACTTCTAATTGAGAATTAACTTTAACTATACCTATAGAAAGTCCATTATTTTCGTTTATTACTTTCCAATACTCTAGATTAATATAGTTTTCATAATATCCTAATTCCTTTAATACAATTAAGATTGCTGATGCAGGCCCTACATCAAAGCTATATCCTTTTGCTTCTAGTTCTTTGATTTTATTTAAGGCCTTTCTTAGCCTCTCATCCTTTTTATTTACTATAATTCCCAATTTCTGTAAATATGATACTAAATTAGCAGTACCAGATAACTCTGAAATAACGAATTTTCTATCATTACCAACTAATGAAGGGTCTATATGTTCATATGCCCTCGGTACCTTCATAACTGCATCTACATGTACTCCAGCTTTATGAGCAAAAGCGTTATCACCTACATACGGCTGATAAGGATTAGGTGGAATTCCTAATATTTCATAAACTAATCTGGAGACTTCTCTTAATTTCTTTAAACTTTGATAACCATTTAACGCATTTAAATTCATTTTTAGAATGAGTGTAGGAATTATTTGTATTAAGTCAGCATTACCTGTCCTCTCGCCTATTCCATTTATCGTTCCCTGAATGTGTCTAGCCCCAGCCTTTACTGCCATTAAAGAATTTGCTACCGCACAACCTATATCATTATGCGCGTGTATGCCTATTTTTACATGTAACGTTTCCCTAACCTTCTTAGTTATTTCATAAATCTCAAATGGTGGAGTACCACCGTTAGTATCAGCCAATGTAATAACATCAGCCCCTGCACTCTCAGCAGCCTTTACTACACTTAAAGCGTAATCTGGATCTTCCTTAAATCCTTGATAGAAATGTTCAGCATCAAATATAACTTTTAATCCATGTGATTTTAAATACGCTATGCTGTCATAGACGATATCTAAGTTTTCCTCTTTAGAAACTTTTAGTACATCAGTAACATGAAGAGACCATGATTTTCCGAATAAAACGGCTATGTCAACATCAGCTTTTATAATGCTATTAAGACTTGGATCATCATATATTGTTAAATCTTTTCTTTTAGTACTACCAAAAGCTGCTATTTTAGCCTTTGATAAAGAATACTTTTTAATCTCTTTAAAGAATTCTTCATCTTTAGGATTTGAACCTGGCCACCCCCCTTCTATATAATCTACTCCTAACTCATCTAACATTAAGGCAATTTTTATCTTATCATTTAAAGTAAAAGATATATTTGCCCCTTGTGAACCATCTCTTAATGTAGTATCCAGGATCTCAACAGATTTCTTGAACACCGGACATAGGTGAAAAATCGTGGGAAGGTTTAAAAGTTTTAATGAAAATGGAAGGAAGTCATATTTTATTTTTGGTACAATAATGATAATACTCTTTTTAATTATGATCGCTCTTTTCATAGAAATACCTCAATATTTTCCTAACTATGCGTATATTAACCACGTTTATTCAAAAAATTTACGATTTGAAATTATACCTAGCGGAAGAGGTATTAATGTAGCCAATATAAGTATAAATGATTATAATAATACAGTAATTGCATTCATAAAAAATTCTACTACAGTAAACATAACTATTGTTAATAATTCAGGAATTATAATAGCTAATGAAAGAGAATATTTAGGAGTGAGATTAAATGAAGGAAACTATAGCATATTTTTAATTAATACCGCTAATACTACTTCTTACGTAATTTTTGATTATGGTTTATTTAATTATAATTTTATCTCCTCATTTTACTCATCTCTAGGATTAATAAAGGGAATATATGAAATTATAATGGCAGGAAGTTTAGTAATTGGAGCCTATGCAATAATAAAGGGAATATTTAGAAAATAGGTATGATTATATAAAAATTTTTAAATACCATTTATATTTCATTTAAATAAGACTTTACGGAAATGACTTTATTAAGGAACTAAGCCAAATAAAAGAATCCGTTATGAAACTAGGGCCCATGTGTGCTAAATAATCACCTTTAGTAAAGAATATATGCTTATTAAGTAAAGAAGTTAATCCCCTTTTCTCTAATCTCTTATAAAATCTAGTTTTCTCATCCTCACTTAATCTTTTAGGCTCATAAATTATTATATCTGGATCTCTACACAGTATTTCCTCATCTTTAGGCGTGAAATAAGCATCGCTAACATCATCAAATATATTACTGCCACCTAGCACATAGATAGCATCGCTAATATGAGTAGGAAAGCCTATAGTTATTATAGAACCTAACTCAAATTCAACGTATATTTTTACTCTCTTTTTCCTATAGAAATCTATTTTACTATATATAATATTGCTAAGATCTACATACAATTTCCTAGATTCAAAACTAGCATTTAAAACGTTCCCTATGAGTAAAATGTTATTTAAGATTCCAGATAAACTAGTAGGAATAGGTAAAGGATATACGTTAAATCCTAAATTCAACAATTTTTTTGTAAGCTCTTTTTGTGCACCAGTAGTGGTAAAAATGATATCTGGCTTAATTATCTCTAATAATTCTAAATTAACATGAGTATAACTTCCTATCTTAAGAGTTTTTCTGGCTTCTTCTGGTCTATAACTAAAAGCATCCGTAGCTTTAACCCTATCACCAAAACCTAATAGAAATATTGTCTCAGTTGCAGCTGGATCAAGACTTACTATCGACCTAATAAGTTTAGGAATTTGAACATAATCATCTAGAAATGGATTATAGACCTTAATACTCATAATAATTAAGTAATTTAGTCCGAACTTTTTAATCTTTAGTTTTTAAAAAGTATTCAGTTTATTAAATATCGATTTCACTAAGAGAACGTAGACGCAACTAAATTTCTATTATATATTATTATGAAGATTATCACATTTAGTTATATGGTAAGGTACTCGGTTAAACTCTTAAACGTAATAAATGAGAGGACTAACCTTAGTGTGAGAGAAAAATGATAGTGAGAGGCTAAATTTCTGAAAGCTTAATAAATACATTCCCTTTCTCTTTTGTATGAATTTGAATCATATATTGAGAGATATTAGAAAGAAAAGGAATATTTCTAACAAATAAAAAAGATACAGAAAGAATATTTTATACTTCATATAATAACCGGTAACTACATATCTTCTTATAATTTTATTGCGCGGGCCCGCCGGGATTCGAACCCGGGACCTACGGGTTGCTTTCCGCAACCCGCGCGGTTAAAAGCCCGCCGCTCTACCTGGCTGAGCTACGGGCCCAGATGTAAGTACTAATGAAATTTGGTTAATGAATTTTTCTTCAGATTTTTACGACTGTTTACTCCTTATCATAAAATAAGCTAATTTTATTTGTCGAAAGACTATAGTTATGATTAATGCTTATTTACGCCATAATTGTAATGATTATAACTTATGGGCTTATAATTTCTAGAGGTATTACAAAGATACCACCTTGGGCTTCTATGTTTTTTGGAGGCGTATTAATGATAATCTTTAACGTAATAACACCACAAGAAGCTATTCACTCATTAAATATGGACGTAATATTATTTCTAATAACTCTTTTTATATTTGCTTCAGCCTTAGAGGTTTCAGGCTTCCTCAAATACCTTGCATATAAAATTATCGAAAAATATAAAGAACCTAAAAGAATTATGTTTTATATTCTTCTATACTCTGGTATATTATCAAACTTAGTTACAAACGATGGAATATCTGCGAGTTGGACCCCAGTAATTTTAGAAGTTAGTAATAGCATGGGAATTGATGAATTACCTCTTCTTTACGCTCTTGCAGTAGGTGTTACTGTGGGCAGTGTTATAATGCCCACCGGAAATCCGCAAAATCTTTTAATAGCACTAGAATCTGGCATTGCAAATCCATTCATAGTATTTGTAAAATATCTAACAATACCAACACTTGTTAGTATTGGAATAGCCTATCTCATACTTTACAGATTATTTAAAAAACACTTTCAAAATGTAAATATTAACTTCGTCAATTCCTTGGATTTCAACTTTGATAAAAAACTAGCTTACACAGCTTTGTCTCTTTTAATAATAACAATTTTCCTTTTCTTCACGTTAAGCTTTTTTAAGATAGACATCTTATTGGGCTCATTAACAACGTCCTCTATACTTCTATTAATTTCAGAAAAAAGAAGAGAAATCGTAAGAAGAATGGACTGGACGACAATCCTATTTTTCATTGGACTTTTTATATTTACAGATGGTATTGTAAAATCTGGGGTAATACAGCTATTATCTAACTATTTGCCAGCGCCAGATAATATTTTAAATATTATGTTAGTAAGCATACTCTTAAGCCAAGTTTTAAGCAACGTGCCACTTGTAGCAATATACATACCAATTATGATTTCTCAAGGTCATGTTTCTACAATAGACTGGTTAGCATTAGCTGCAGGTAGTACTATAGCAGGCAACTTCACTATCTTAGGCGCTGCTAGTAATGTCATAATCTCTGAAGCTTCTGAAAGCAGAGGCGGAAAAGGGTTTGAGTTTACTGAATTTATGAAATATACTATTCCCATCTTAATACCTAATGCGTTAATTATTTATTTATTTATAATTATACTTAAATAATATTCAGATTAATATCTTTAATTAGTATATAAAAAATCAAATTGCCATATTTTGATATAATAAATTTAAATTTATAAATTTTAAATAATTTATTCCTAAGATGATATTTAGGTTATTTTTAGTAAAGATAATGATAACACTTCCATCATCTTGCTATCACACTTTAAACATTTAACAGAAGAATACCCTTAGCCTTTAAAAGAAAACTAAAGTGGCGTGCAAAGCACCAGCCTAACAGTTTTGCTTACCTCATGAAGTTTATATAATTTGACATCATTTTCATTGCTAACTCTCTTCATATCTAAAAAATCATTAATTTCACTGTTAACATTAAAAAATAGTGAGTGCAATAATAAAGTCAGTCTTGTGAGGCTGGAAAAACATTCAATGAAATTCTCCATAACGTGGCTGGAGCAAAAACTCCCAAACCAAGCATGGAGAGGAGGAAAAGTAGTGAGAGCTAAATGTTGGAAAAAATTCATGAAGCTTCAATGAAAATCTTACCCCTTTATCCTTCAACTTTAAAAGTATAAAACGGTCAGCTTTTTGTCTTTTTGAGAAAGTTCCGTTGAACTAATCTTTAAAACAGAAGATTTTATAAACACATACATAACAATAAAAATGAGGGGTATCTAGTCCCTTGACAGCCCCGTAGTAGGGTATTGTATGAGAGGGACTTCCTGCCGTGACTCTATTTTACTATTTTCAAGTTATGCTTTCAATTATAATGTTATTTCACACTTCTATTTTAGATATAAAGTATAGAGAAGTAGACCCTAAGATATGGTTATATTATTCACCTTTATGCATTTTCATAATTTTTGATTATCATTATTTATTTCTTCCTATTTATTTATATTCATTTATTATTACTACTATTTTATTTTATATTCTTTATAGACTCTCTTTAATTGGAGGAGCTGATTTATTTTTAAACATCATATTAGGCTTATCTAATTCCTCTGTGTTTCCTATTATTCCTAGTATTTTTCCAGTAATAGGACTAGAACCACTAATAATAATTCTATATTCCTCAATAATAATTCTTTTAATTAGTGTTACAAATATCATTAAACAATATAAATATACTAAAGGATTACCATTATCTAAAAAGCTTATTTTATCCATGTCAGCTAGGAGAATTAAAGTTAAAGATTTTCTTAACTCCAGATTTTTATTTCCATTGACTACAATAAATGAAGATGGGTCTATTACTTTAAGGGACTATTTTTCAATTGAAGAAGATGATAAATATTGGAGAGATTATTACGCAAGACTAGTCAAAGAAGGTAAAATTTCAGAAGATACGTATATATGGGTAGCGTGGGGAATTCCCGTAATTCCCTTCATATTCTTAGGATATCTTCTGTCAATTACTTTAGGCTTCCCCGTTCTATAATAAAATTAAAAAGGAGTTTTTGAATAATTATTATTGCTTTGTATGTATCTAAAGTGCTAGTAGAAGGGACTAATCACGCTTTAGTTAAAGAGGTAAAAAATTTATTTAATGAATTAGGTTACATTATAGTTAATGACGAACCAGAAATAATAATTTCAATTAGCTCCATATCTAGAACAATTAAGAAATTTCTAAGAAAATATTACAATAGAGTTATAATAAATATTGTAGAAGATGGAAGCGCAGTAATACCAATAACAAAGGAACATTTAGGCGGAGCTTTTATTGCAAGCATAATAGCAGATGCCCTCGGCTCTAATTTAATATTAACATCTCCAACTGGAGTTAGAGGATTGTATAGTGTAGAAGAATTCAGCTGGCTAAATGGTTTAAATATACATAATAAAGATCCCAAAATTATAAAGCATTTAAATAATAAACTATTAAAAGATAAAAACATTAATATTTATTTTGAGCAACATAATGAGAATTATACACTCTATGAAGGATATTCAGTAATAGATAACGAAAATTCTGCGGATATTATAATTACTAATGACGAGAAAATTATTACATATAACAATAAGAAGAAAAATAAACTTATATTAACACCAGCAGGTATATCAGTAGGCCTTAATTATTTAGAGTCAACTCCATTAGAGGTTTTAGTGTATGCTATTAAAATGACATTAAAATCACTATACATTTTAAATAATAGGGTAGATTATCTAATAGTACCTAAAAACACTAGCAAAGATGAGAAGATATATGCGTTATCACGTTTTTACTCGTCTAAAATTATATACGTAAAAACTGATTATGAAAATAACCAATTTTGCAATAATCTCTTGGAGAATGTTGGAGCAAAAATTTTACTTAAGGAAGTTAGAAGAGCCTTTGGTATATTAACATGTCTTGGCATTAAAATAAACAATAATTTATGATAATTACTGTGGTATATTAACCATAATAAGAGAAGAATTTAATAGTAACTTTTACACTCTTACTTTTTAACGTTGACAAGTTAAACGAACTTTGCTATTAATGTTGAGACTAGGTTTTCATTGGCTGGGTATTTGACAAGTTCGTAAAATGGGCGGAAATTGGCAAATTCCTATAGTGATAGAGCTACTTTCAATTATATAGAAATATATGGGCCCGCGGGGATTTGAACCCCGGACCTTCGCCGTGTGAGGGCGACGTCCTAACCAGGCTAGACGACGGGCCCGTAAGCTATGTTTAAGAATGTTATTCATGTTTATAACGTTAATGCATAAAAGTTGGTTTTAGGAAATCTACATATTCTGTAGAATTTTCTAAAACCATTTAATTTCCATTATTCAATATATCCTCTGGAACTTTAATAAGTATTACATATCCTTCTTTTTCTGACGCTATGTCGGGGTCAATATCACTCGCCTTTAGCTTATCCTCTATTTCAGAAAGATTAAGTATTTCAATTTTCAAACCTTTATAAAGGCTTTTGGCCTCATTAGCAATTCTCATAGCTACATCATAGTCTTTAGTATAGTAATAAATAGCGGCTTCTTGTAGTGAAGTTAACGTTCCTAAAAATGATCTCATGCTCAAAGTATTATCACTCCTTTGTGGTTATAAATGTTAATACGGTATAACAGATATAATTGAGACTATTATGATAGAGGTAAAGTTAATCTTTGGTCCTTATGGAGATATGGGGCTAGCAAAGGCGATATATGATCTTAAATACGAATACGATATAAATACAGAAATAGAGTTTGATATTTTATATGACTCATTATATCCTTTATTACAAATTGGAGATAAGTTAGTGAAACTTGTTGAATACTCTGAAAATGAGATTAGAAATATAATAGAAAATATATTGAATAATGGTAAAGTTAATTACGTAGAAAAAAATGAAAATGACTTATTACAAAACTATCATAAAGACTTACCCCCAGACTCTAATTTTTCAGAAGTTTTAATTTGAGTGATAAGTCTATTGTTAAATAGAATGGCAATTATTATAATCGGAGCTGGATTAACGGGTCTATTGTTAAATAAGAGAATTCATGCGGATCTAATTCTAGAGGAACAACCGACTATTGGTGGAGTTTACGCTTTCGATAAAATTCTGGATAAAGAAATACCTTACGTTCCTCCCATATTAGATAACCCTTTATATGAAAAGTTTGAAATTAGATATAAAGAATATGATACGATTATCCATTATAAAAAATATGAGCATTATAAAGATAAAATATGCAAAAATTGTAATGAGTTACCTAAATGGATAACATTCGATAATATGAAAAAATTCTATATAATAGAAAATTTGCCTTCATTTCTTTATAATTTAGCTAAAAATTCTAGAATACTTAAAGAATATCCAATAAGAATAGATGATAAGAGAATTATAACCAATAAAGGAAACATAATAAAATACGATAAAATTTATAATACTGGATCGTATAAAAGAATATCCAAATTATTAGGCTTTAAAAGTTCATCCTTAAATTTCTTATCTTCGCTTGTCATGTTAATAATTACTAGGAAAAATAATGTAAAACCGTGGAATGTTTATATAAGTGGCGATTCCGCAGACTCATTTTCCACAATAATTAGATTAGATGATATTTTTGATGAGTTCGAGATATACTATATATATTCATTTATGAGTTTTAATGAAAGAAAAATAGATTCAGATAGAATATTATTGGATTTAAAGAGAAGACAAATAATAAATCCTAATGATATTATAGCGTTTAGAGTAAAATTAATATCAGAGGCTATACTTTTTGGTTCAATATCTAATGAAAAAATACCATATTCAATAATTAATTGTGGAAGATTAGGAGAATGGAAAAATTATAATATTACAGAAATCATATCAAGAATTCAGAGTTGCTAAACTCCTCAGTTAGTTTACCAGCTATTAAGGAAGCATCATTTATCTTAAACCCACTAACTCTTAATGAAAAATATGCTCCTATTAAAAAATCCCCAGTTCCTATCTCGTTCTTACCTATTCTATTTGGTCTATATGTATAAATTTCTTGGTTATTTGTATATATATTAAATCCATTCTTACCATCTGAAATCATCACCTCTTTAAAGCCTAATTCAAATAATTGTCTCAAACTTAATTTAGAGGACCTAAATTCCTCTATATTTGCATGAAGTACTAAATAACTATTACTTTTAGGAAGTGTTAAATTACTTTCATAATCTATCTCTTTGTTTTCTACACAGTCCCTGATAAGACCTTGAATGTCTAATGCTATTGGTATATTTAAGTTTAGTTCATTGAGTTCGATTTCTTTACAAACCGGATTAATCAAAATACCATTTACAGTATCATCCTTTGGTATCTTTATTTTATTTAACGGTTTCTTTAATAGGGTTAATTTCCGATTATTATTAAATAATTCTATATTAAATCTAATTGTATATTCATCTATAATTAAATGTTTTTCTACATTAGATAAAAAATCTAGTTCAAAATTGAAATCCTTACCTACTATACCATAAAGTTTTGGAATACCACCTCCTCTCATCACACCTAACGCAGAATATATCAAGGGTCCTCCGGGCTTCGATTTTCCTTGGATTTCATCTATTGTAAACCCGCCTATTATTAATATCTTACTCCTCTTCACCTTCTTCTTCACCAGGTATTATTTTGGCCTCTTCTTCCTCTTCCTCAATTTTAGGCTTTTTCTTTAACCAAAAACTTTGTTTATGAGAATTGAGATGCCTTTTCAAATCCTCTAAATTAAAGAAATAAGAACCATAGTCTGGAGAAATACCCTCCTTACCGCAAGTTGGTGAACATAAAGGACACGCATACAATTTTGTAACCTCATCATAACATATTGTAGCTTTCCTATTATTATATTCAATTTCTATAACTTTCCACTTAGGTATCCATCTTGTTGACATTATAACTATATTTGTAACCTTAAGTATATAATGTTAAGTGCTCTTTGAGGAAGTTACTTCATAAAACTCATAAATACTATGATAATAGCAGAGTAGTAATGTTTAAATAATCATTTATATAGAGAAGTAAATGGCGGTCTTAATTTGTCATCTTCACTTAATGAATATCCTCTTTCTCTAAAAACAATGTATGATATAGCTGAATTTATAATTAGGGCTGCTAAGGCAATAAAACCAGAGCAGGCTAATAAAATGATAAGTGAATTGGAAAATTTTTACAGAAATAATCGTAATGGTAAAGTTCTAGTTATGGGTGCTGGAAGGAGTGGATTAGTAGGTAGAGCCTTTGCAATGAGGCTTTTGCATCTAGGCTTTAACTCTTATGTTTTAGGAGAAACAATAGTACCCGCAATAGGGAAAAACGATTTAGTTATTGCAATATCGGGTTCTGGAAGGACAAAGTTAATATTAACTGCTGCAGAAGCTGCAAGGGAAGCTGGAGCTAAATTAATTGCAATAACTAGCTATTATGATAGCCCTCTTGCGAAAATAGCTGACGTAGTAGTAGAAATACCAGGTAGAACAAAATATTCTCAAAATGAAGATTATTTTGCGAGACAGATACTAGGCATAACTGAGCCTTTAGCTCCCTTAGGGACCTTATTTGAAGATACTACACAGATATTCTTAGATGGAGTTGTAGCTGAATTAATGATAAGGTTGAAGAAGACTGAGGAAGATTTAAGGTTAATACATGCGAATATAGAATTATAATTTCTCTCACCTCACCCTTCTTCTTTTTAAGCTCTATAATATATGGATATAAAAATAGATACATTCAGATTATTAATTGTTATAATATTAGGTATTTCTACTCTGCTTATAATACTATATAAATCTATTTTTATTATTCCTATCATGATAAGTATCCTATTATTTATTCAATACCACGACAAACTAACTACAATATTAAAAGGAAAAGGTCAAAATTCCTCTTATGTAATTGAGAATGGAGTCTTTTATAATAAGTATATAGCAAACTCTGTATTAATAGTAGATGACATTCAACTAAATTATAGGGACTATGACGATGCGTACTTAAGATCACAAATACTATCATTTCATAAGATTCTAGACATAGCTAAAAATGTAAATGTAATTATGAAAAGAGAACATATAGATAAAAACAATTACATAGAATCACTTTTGCAGAGAATACAGTCACTAAGAGTAATAGTTGAAAGCGATCCCTCTAACGAGAAAGCTAAAAGGAAACTTCAGTTAATGCAAAATATAGTTTCTAAAATAGAATCTGGAGAAACGCCATTTAAATATGAAATGTATATTATAATTCCTTCTAAGGATAAAGAAAATGCTCTTGCAACAGCTAATACAATTAAACAAGGGTTAGAGAGTTTAGGAATTAAAAGTAGACTCGCATCTTCGAATGAAATAAGAAAGTTAATATATAGTTTTTTTGAAGTAGAAATTAATTCTAATAAAATTATATTCCCTACCCAAATACCTTATCTAACTCCTATATCAATTGAGAAAAAACCAAAATATGATCTAATAGAGAATGGAATATTATTGGGTAAAGAATTGGATACAAATAATTTAATATTCTGGAATATTAATAAAAGTATTAATAATCATGTATTAGTAATAGGACCTACAGGTTCTGGAAAAACAGAGTTTCTAATTTGGCTTTCAGTCTTGCTTAATTTATTTTACAATAGTACTATTATACTTTTTGATGTCAAGGGTGACATAAAATCCAGGTTTTCGAAGTATAGAATACCGTTTAATTTAATAAATCCTCTATTATGCAAATTAGGCCTATTAGAGGAAACGGAAATGCCTAAAACCATTAGACTACTGCAGATTGAGAGAATTATTTTTAATTCATTTAGACTAAATAAATTACAATCATCAATATTTTATATATATTTAAATAGATTACTAGACAATACAATATTTAAAAATGCCGTTAAATGGAAAGAATTAGAGAAATATATTAATGAAATAAATGACATACAGTTGAGATATTATTTAAATAAACTAGTAAATATATTATCTTCCTTAGATGATATTGAATTGCCAGTAATTTCCAGTAAAATAGATGAAAACGAGATTAATATAATAGATTTAACTATCATTAAAAATGAAGAAATTAAAAGACTTATAATATATAGTATTCTTTATGAAATATATGATAAGTTATCATTAGATAAAATATATGATAAAACAAAACTCTTTATAGTTTTAGATGAAGCATGGACTATACTTAAAAGCGAGTCAGAAGATTATCCAATTGTAGCGGATCTAATAAAAAGAGGAAGAGGTCATGGAATTTCAATAATAATGGCTACTCAAAATCTAGAAGATCTTGGAGAGTTAGTTAATGTTTATCTAGAGAATATTGGTTTAACAGTATTTATGAATAATGGAGATAAGAAATTCTGGCAAGAAATTAGAAGATTCGTAACTATAGATGAAAGTTTAATTTCAGGAAATCTGATGTTCTTAAACAAGGGTGAAGCACTAGTAAGATTCCTCGGAGACCCTAGACCTCTTCTTATTAGATTAATAAATTTAAGTGGTAATCCTTTCTAAAATAGCCTGTATTCCGGTCTTTATCTTATTGTAAATTATCTCGCTTTCAACATTCTTTATCGTTATCTCTTTTATATCATTCTTATCCATCTCTATGGTATAATCAATTTTATTTAGATTCTTTTCTGATTCAAGTAATTTGCTAAGTGCAGAAAGATATGACTTATTTAATGTTATTTTAGTCTTAATTATAAATTTTACTATTGGCGGCGTAAAATATATTTCTGCTAATATTTCTCCTCTCTTATTTTTTACATACTCCACACTACCTTTATTACCTTTTATTGAATTTATATAACCAGATTCAATAATACTTAATAAATACTCATAAAATTCTAGTTCCTTCCTTAAGCTCATTATTTTATTTTCTAAGAATTTCTTCAACTCATCATTATTCACATTCATCATAATTAATTATACACATTAAACTATATATAACCTAAACTGCTATAGATAGTTTAATGAAAGATAAGGTTAGAGTTGCAGTAGTTGGGGGTTCAGGATATACTGGTGGTGAATTGCTAAGAATATTATCAACACATCCGAAAGTTGAAATAACTATGATAACATCTAGAGAATATGCAGGAAAGCCCGTGTCATTAGTGCATCCGAATTTAAGGGGAATAATATCTCAAAATTTCACTACCTTCTCTTTAGACAAGGTATCTGAAAAAAGTGATGCTGTATTTTTAGCCTTACCTCATGGGGTTTCACTAAATTATGTACCTAAATTATTTGAAATAGGATTAACAATAATTGATTTAAGTGCAGATTTTAGATTAAAAAATCCAGAATTATATAAAATATGGTATGGATATGAACATCCATATCCAGATTTATTAGATAAAGCAGTTTACGGACTGCCAGAGTTACATTACGAAGAATTAAAAAATGCTAAATTAGTAGCCTCTCCTGGATGCAATGCTACAGCAACAATATTGGCGTTAGCTCCAGTAGTTGCATATAACATAACAGATAATAAAAAATTCATCAGTGATGTTAAGGTAAGTAGTAGTGAGGGAGGAGCCAAACCCTCAGAGGGAAGTCATCATCCAGAAAGGCAAAACGCAATAAGACCATATGACGCAGATGGACATAGGCACTCAGCTGAAGCAGAACAAGAGTTATCTAGAATAGCAAAAACTAACATTAACGTTAGCATAGTTCCTCATGCGGTAAGTAGTGTTAGAGGAGTACTAGCGTCAGCACATAGTTGGGTATCTACTGATATAAATGAAATCGAAATATGGAAAAAAATAGCAGATTTTTATAGAGGAAGAAAATTTATTAGAATAGTAAGAGGTAATATACATCCTTACCCAGACCCTAAGTATGTGATAGGCAGTAATTTTGCTGATATAGGATTCGCGTATGAGAAAAGAATAGGAAGGTTAACTACATTCTCAGCTATAGATAACTTAATGAAGGGAGCAGCAGGTCAAGCAGTTCAAGCTTTTAACATTAGCATGGGATTTGAAGAAGATGAAGGTTTAAGAATACCTCCCATGAGGCCTGGTTAAAATGATAGTAGTAAAGGTGGGAGGTAGAGTAGTTAAGAATTCCCTTGAAAAAGTTATCTTAGATATTGTAAATATTAAGCAAAAAATAATTTTAATACATGGTGGTGGAGATATTGTTACTGAATATTCAAAGAAGATGGGTATAGAACCAATATTCGTTACATCTCCAGAAGGTATACGAAGCAGATATACATCAAGGGAAGAGTTGGACGTATATATAATGGCCATGAGCCTTATAAATAAACAGATTGTAGCAAAATTATGCAGTATGGGAGTGAACGCAATAGGTATATCGGGTGTAGATGCTAATATCATAAATGCAGAAAGAAAGAAAAGGATAGTCATTATTGATGAAAGGGGAAAGAAAAGAATTATAGAAGGTGGATATACTGGAAAGGTAAAAGAAGTGAAAGGAGATCTTATATTAAATTTAATGAAATTTTTTGATGTGATGGTAATTTCACCGTTAGCGTTAGATATAGAAGAGAAAGTACCTTTAAATATTGATGGAGATCAAGCAGCATTTGCTATTAGTAAAGCAATAAGGGCTGATACACTTATTCTGCTAACTGACGTTGATGGTGTAATATTAGAAGGAAAAGTAGTAAATAAATTAACTACTAATGAAGCTAAACAACTTTCTACAAAAATAGGTCCAGGGATGAATAGGAAACTATTAATGGCTGCAGAGGCTATAGAAAATGGAGTAAATAAAGTAATTATAAGTTCTGGTATCAAAGATCTTCCAGTTACTAATGCATTATCCTTAAACGGAACGGTGATAAGCAATGGCTAATACGAATATTGACCAAAACGACTTAAAAATCCTAGAAATATTAAAGAAAAACGCCCGAACACCTTATACAACAATAGCTAAAGAATTAAAAGTCAGCGAAGCTGCAGTTAGAAAAAGAATAGAAAAATTGATCAGACAAGGAATAATAAAGAGGTTTACTATAGAATATGAGCTTGAGAACGAAATTAAGGCTATCGTAATGGTTCAATCAACTCCACAGATACCTACACCCGAAATCTCTAAAAAAATAGTTAAAATACCAGGTGTAGAGGTTGTTTATGAAACTACTGGTGACTATGATATTTTAGTAATAGTGAGAGGGACTAATATAACCTCAATTAACCGTACTATAGATGAGATTAGAAGTATTCAAGGTGTAGTGGGGACAAATAGTACTATTATCCTTAGAACATGGTTCTAAAATCGTACCACCAATTACTAAAAACTTTTTCAACACTGAACCAGTTATTATCTAACTGACCATTCATGGCAATCTTAAAATGCCCCATATGTGGAGGAGATGTGAACGTTGAGGATGACGCGCTAGCAGGTGAATTAGTAGAACATGAATGCGGAGCTCAACTAGAAGTAGTAAGGCAGAATGGAAAACTATCTCTTAGACTAGCAGAGCAAATTGGTGAGGATTGGGGAGAGTGAGAATAGGCATATTATACGATATGCCAAGATGGGAAGAGAAAAACTTAATAGAAGAAGCTAAGAAAATGGGTCATGAACCAATACCAGTATATACGAAAGATATCGTATTTTTTTCTGATGATAAAAAAGTGGAACCAGAAGCGGATTTTTTTATACAGAGAAATGTCTCACATAACAGAGCTCTCATAACTTCATTTATAATGGAGCAATTCGGGTATCCAACCATTAATGATCATATAACATTATTTAGATGTGAAAATAAAATTATTACTACATATATTTTATCTAGGCATAGTATTAATACTCCTAGGACATTTATTACATTTAATAAGAATATTGCTTTAGAATTCTCTAAGAAAATAGGATATCCTTTAGTAATAAAACCAGTAGAAGGTAGTTGGGGAAGAATGGTAGCTAAAGCTGATAATCTAGATACCTTATATAGTTACTTAGAATATCAGGAATTCACAACTCAAAAATATAAGGACATATATTACATTCAAGAATTTGTAAATAAACCAAATAGGGATATAAGAATCTTTGTAATAGGTGATGAAGCACCAGTAGGAATTTACAGAGTAAACGAACATAATTGGAGAACTAACACAGCTCTAGGGGCAAAGGCATATCCCCTTAAAATTGATGAAGAATTAAGGGAACTTGCATTAAAAGTTAGAGAAGTAATTGGCGGTTTCTTCTTAGGAATTGACATATTTGAAGATAGAGATAGAGGGTATTTAGTAGACGAGGTTAACGGCGTACCAGAATACAAAAATACGGTAAAGGTAAACAATTTTAACGTATCACAGTTTTTACTGAAAAAAATCATAGAATGGGTGAAGAGATAATGAAAATGCTCAAATTCTATCAAGATAGAGGACTTAATATTGTTAAGGGAAAAGACCAATATGTATGGGATAACCAAGGAAATAAATATTTAGACCTTCACGCTGGTCATGGAGTAGCCTTCCTTGGACACAATAATAAAACAATCATAGAATATTTAAAAAAACAGATGGAGGAAATTATTACTTTAACACCAGCTTTTGACACGCCAATAAGAGAAGAAATGCTAAAAGAGTTAGACACAATAAAACCAGAAAACTTAGATAATGTTTTCTTATTAAATAGTGGCTCTGAAGCTATAGAATTAGCCATAAAAATTTCAAGGAAAATTACTAAAAGAAAAAAGATTATAGCATTTAAAAATTCTTTTCATGGGAGGACTATGGGCGCCTTAGCAGTTACGTGGAATAAAAAATATAGGGAACCCTTTGAACCATTAATAGAACCCGTTGAATTTCTTGAATATAACAACCTGGATTCCTTGAAAAAAATCTCGGATGACGTAGCTGCAGTAATAGTGGAACCAGTACAAGGTGAAGGCGGCGTTATACCAGCTAAAAAAGAATTCATGAAAGCCTTAAGAGAAATTACAGAAAAAACTGGTAGTTTATTAATCATAGATGAAGTACAAACTGGATTTGGAAGAACTGGAAAAATATGGGCGTATCAGCATTTTGATATAAAACCAGATATTTTAACTGCTGGTAAGGCAATAGGAGGAGGCTTTCCAGTAAGTGCAGTATTTTTGCCAGACTGGATAGGTGAAAAATTAGAAGAAGGAGATCATGGATCTACATATGGGGGGAACCCATTAGCTACAGCTGCAGTAACTGCAGCTTGTAAAGTCCTCAAATCAGAAAATGTACCAGAACAGGCACGGGAAAAAGGAGAATTATTTATTAAGATACTTAAAGAGAAATTAGAGGATTTTAAATCTGTAAGAGAAATTAGAGGATTAGGATTAATGATAGGAATAGACTTAAGATTCAATCCATCAACCGCCATAAAAATACTTCAAGATGAAAAAGTGTTATCGCTAAAAGCAGGTCTCACAGTAGTAAGATTTTTACCACCATATTTAATAACACAGTACGATATGGAGTGGGCTTCAAATGCAGCAAGAAAAGGAATTAGTGAAACAGAACGCACGAAACTTGCTTCTTGACATCTTATCTATATATACTCCATCTAAAAGTGAACAAAATGCCATAAATTTTTTCGAAAAAATTTCAAAGGAATTTAATCTTAGGCTAGATATCTTACCAGAATCTAACTCTTACTTACTAGGAGAAGGAGACATATTATTAGCATCGCACATAGATACAGTACCAGGATTTATACAGCCTAAAATTGACGGTGAAATAATATATGGAAGGGGCGCAGTTGATGCAAAAGGACCTTTAGTAAGTATGATTTTAGCAGCTTGGTTACTTAATGAAAAGGGGATTAAGGTTAGAGTTGCAGCGTTAACAGATGAGGAAAATACTAGTATAGGAGCTAAAGAATTGGTATCAAATAATTATAGATTTAAGTATATAATTGTAGGAGAACCATCAAATACAACTGATATAGTAATAGAATATAGAGGTTCGATTCAATTAGATATACAATGTTATGGAAAATCGGAACATTCATCATCTGCTAGAGAAAATTTAATTATTAATATAGCAAGAAAATTACTTGAAGTTTATAAGCAACCAGAAAATTATGACAAACCATCAATAGTCCCTACAATAATAAGTGCAGGAGAAACATACAATGTAACACCGTCGAAATTATACTTACATTTTGATATTAGGTATTCGATAAATAATAATAGAAGTGAGATTATGGATTTTATAGGGAAAACTTTTACAGAATGTCAAACGATAATTGTAGATGAAACTCCACCAATTAGGGTGAGTGTTAATAATCCAGTTGTAAAATCACTAGTTAGGGCGTTGTTAAAGCAAGGAATAAAGCCTAAATTAGTTAGAAAAGCAGGAACTAGTGATATGAACATATTACAGAAAATAACCCAGAACATAGCTTCTTATGGGCCTGGCAATTCATCTTTAGAACATACAAATCAAGAAAAAATTAGCTTGGATGAGATATATATAGGAGTAAAAACGTATATGATAGCGATAGAAGAATTATGGCAAAAAGGGTATTAAGTAGCATCGTATTAAAACCAGTTTATAAATTGTACGAAATAATGTTATGGAATCAAATAAAAGATGGGCCTCTGCCCCAACATGTGGGAATAATACCAGATGGTAATAGAAGATGGGCTAAAGCGAATAGTCTTTCTTTAAATGACGCGTATTTTTACGGATATAAGAAATTAAAAGAAGTTTTGATATGGCTGTTAGAATTAGGGATAAAAAATATAACTGTATTTGCATTATCTACAGAAAATTGTGAAAGAAGAAAGGAAACGGAATTGTCTATAATAATGACATATATTAAAAGAGGGTTAGAAGATTTATTAAATGATCCAATAGTAGATAAATATGAAGTTAAAGTAAGTGCTATAGGAAAAATAGATAGATTACCAGAAAGTTTACGTGAATATATATATAAAGTAGTAGAGAAAACTTCTAATTATTCTAAAAGAAAATTAACTCTAGCTATATGCTATGGAGGTAGACAAGAAATTTTAGATGCTGTTACAAAGCTTCTTGAAGATTATAAAGACGGAAAAATAGGCAAGGAAAATGTTAGTGAAGAAACATTTAGAAAATATTTCTATGACAAGGAATTAGAAGATATAGATCTTGTAATAAGAACTTCTGGGGAAATAAGAATAAGTAACTTTTTGCTATGGCATATAGCATATTCTGAATTATTCTTTTGTGAGGCATATTGGCCAGAATTTAGGAAAATAGACTTGTGGAGAGCAATAAGATCTTATCAAAAAAGAAAACGTAATTTTGGAGCCTAAGTTTTTTAACCTTCAATATATACCTTTAAACGTGGCGTAGAAAATGGGATTTTATCAGGGTCCAGATAATAGAAAAATTTCCGGTGGATTAAAAGGAAAACACAGAGATAAAAGGAAATATGAATTAGGAAGCCCGCCCACTTTTACAACGATTTCTTCAGAAGATATAAGAGTTAAAGAAAGAGTTTTAGGTGGTAACTTTAAAATTAGATTAAAATATGCAGCTACTGCTAACGTAATTGATCCATCAACTAATACCTCAAAAAAGGTCAAAATATTAGAAGTAATCGAAACACCTGCAAATAAGGAATTGGCAAGGAGAGGAATAATAATAAAAGGAGCTAAGATAAGGACAGAAGCTGGAGTAGCTATGGTGACGTCCAGACCAGGGCAAGATGGAGTAATTAACGCGGTGCTCGTAAAAAATGAGTCTTAGAGACCTTAAGGATGAAAATAGAGTAGTAATATGGCCTTCGTATTTTTTATCACCCAGTAGGTCAAAGGGTAGAAGAATCCCTAAATTACCTTATAAAATAAGTGTAGACGATATTATTATAGCATCTAAAAATTTAAATCTAGATCCTATTTTAATAAAAAACAAAAGATATCCAAAGAATAAAAAAATAGATTTTATAATAGCAGTTAAAAAAATGAAAAGCAAAAATTATACAATTAAATTGATATTTAATGAAATCATAAATAAATACAAAAAACAGTTTTAAAAATTAATTATAGTGATTATGTCTAGTATTTTTCATATGGTCAGTTTTAATAGCTAACTAACGCAATTTATTTCAATGTATATAGTTACAGGGGGAGCTGGGTATATAGGTAGTCACTTAGTTGACCATTTAGTATCACGAAATTTTAAAGTTATTGTAATAGATGATTTCTCTTTCGGAAAATATATTAATAAAAAAGCTATAACTATAAAATATGATCTAAGATTAAGCAATTTAAACGAACTTATTAATAGAGTAGAGAAAGGTGGAATAATATATCATCTTGCTGCTAACCCAGACGTTAGAACATCAATGATAAATGTAGGGGAACATTTCGAAAGGGATGTAAAAGTCACTTTAAATGTAATGGAGCTAGCTAGAAAAATAGATGCTGAGAAAGTTATATTTACGTCCTCCTCTACAGTTTATGGAGAGACAGATAAAATTCCCACTCCAGAATCAGAAGAACCGAAACCAATTTCAAATTATGGCTTATTTAAGTTACTATGCGAGAATATAATTAAATACTATGCACATCAATATGGAATAAAAAGCATTGTAACAAGATTAGCTAACATCACTGGAGGTAGAGTATCTCATGGAGTAGTTGTAGATTTCATTAGAAAACTTAATCAAAATCCAAATATTTTGGAAATATTGGGAAATGGCAAACAAAAGAAAAGCTATTTGTATATAGATGAGCTAATAGATGCGTTTATTCTTCTCGAAAATAAAGTCAATACTACTTATGATATATATAATATAGGAAATACTGATTGGATTACAGTTAATGAAATAGCGGAAATAGTCATAGAAGAAATGAAATTAAATCCTAAAATAGTTTATATAGATGCAGGTGATGGTAGAGGATGGCCAGGTGATGTCAGATTTATGTTACTAGATATATCTAAAATTAAATCAGTAGGTTGGTCTCCAAAAAGAGGTTCTAAAGAAACGATAAGGCAAGCAGTACGAGACTTATTATTAGGTTATAAAAGTGTTGTAACAGATAACTATTAATCTTATTGCGCGGGCCCGCCGGGATTCGAACCCGGGACCTACGGGTATCTCTGCTTCTTATTTTAGGTTAAGAGCCCGTCGCTCTACCTGGCTAAGCTACGGGCCCTTACGCATGATTTATTATCTATAAGTATATAAAGTAAACGGTTTAAGACAAGCCAAAACTAGGAGAGTTACAAATGACTTTAAGCATGTAAGATTTCATATTTTTATATTATATACGAAACTTTTAACTCTGATAATTTGTTATTCATATTTATAATTTTATTTCTATCATGATCCATATAAAATAGAATATTATTTCAATACATATAAATCTTGGAATCGCATAAGTTAATTAGATCCTTATCATGAGTTGCTATTATCAGTCCTCTTTTATCCTCTTTAAGTAATTTAACCATCTCGTAAAATGATAATAACGCTTCACCGTCCATCCCTACGCTAGGTTCATCGAGACCTATTACTTTCGAATCAGAAGAGAAAGCTGAGGCTATTAGTACCCGCATCTTTTGCCCAAAACTTAAAGTATATGGACTTCTATCTAATAGATCCTCTAATTTAAATAATGTTATTACTTTTTTATCATTTATCATTTCCCTAACTGTAAAATAAAAAAATTGTAAATCAACTTCTTGGAAAATTGTAAATACTTTTTTAGCTAATTTCTTTAATATGGTAGTTTTACCGCTACCGTTTTTCCCTAATAGACATAACACTTCCCCTTCTCTAACCTTAATCTTAAAATTATTGACTTCAACATTTAATATCTCATTTCCAATTTTACTTTCTATTTTAGGTAGTCTGAATCCCCTTAAACCCTCGTTTTTAAGAAAACTTTCATCGAATAACTTATCTTTCCCTATTTCCCGTATTTCTTGATTATTTTTAATTAAGTAAACTCTATCTATAATTTTCCTTATTTCTTCTATTCTATGTTCCGCTATTAAACTACTTTTAGGTATAATAGAATTCACAATATTTATCCCCTCTTCATCTAAATTAGCTAAAGGCTCATCAAGTAAAATATAGCTAGGATTAGACGCTAATATGCATGCTATTACATACCTCCTTTTATAACCATCAGAAAGTTTACTAAACTCTTCATCGTAATATTTACCCATTAATCTTTTAGGTATTTCCTCATTTACAAAATGAAACCTTTTCATTAAATTAATCTCCTCTTTACAAGTGAGTGATAATATCTGAGAATATACGTCTTGTAAAACTGCTGAAACCTTCGAATAATCCCTACTAGAGCAAAAGTCTACATTATCGACAAAGACGTCAGAAATCTTATCACTTAAGCATAAGGTGGATATAATAAGAGTAGTTTTACCACTACCATTCTTTCCTATTAATCCTACTCTTTCATCCCTCTCTATCTCAATCTTTCCACTTAAGTACTTAGGAGAAATGATAAGCATAACACTGTAACACCTAATATTAAAAATAAAATATCATTTTTGCTAGGCTTAAAGTCAAATTTATGCTGATATTTCCCAAATAATTTAATAGTATAGGCGATGTATAAGTTTTCAGCTATCTTTACTGTTTCAACTAAGATTGGTAATAAAACTCTCTTTAAGTTTAACAAACTAATTTTCCTTATTCCTGCATAAAAACTAACCTTACTAGCCATCTCGTAAAATCGAGGATAATATGAGAGGGCTATCACAACTGAGATACCTTTAGAACCCAATAAATCTAATATAGAAGATCTATCAGTATAATCACTTAATATAAAAAATAAATTCATTAACGTAAGTGCTCTTAAAGTATAATCATATATATAAATTTTATTAAAAGTATATAATATAATTAACGATAAAATAGCTATTAGTAATTCAGTTAAAATAAGGGATATTCTTCTATGTAAAATACCTAATGATAGGATAAATGGCAGAAGAAAATTATATAAAAAACTCGATATATAAATAAGTATAGAAAATAATAGAATATAAATGAATTTAACTTTCATTTTACTACACCAGATTTTATTAAATAAGATGTAATAAAATAGGCAATTACTCCCATTACTGCACTCTCAAGAAACATAGCAATTGATATACCAATCCAGATATAAATTGACGCCACAACTGGTGCTGGAACCTTTATCATATATAGGGCTAACAATGTGCTTAAAATCCCCTCTAAACCTCCTGCAATACAGGTATATGTTACTACTGCCTTTAACGACCTATAGCCCATAAGTCTAGTTAATAATTCTACAATTAATGCAATTAAAACTAAGGGGATGGCTACAAAGAATAAGAAACTAACGGCGTATAGAGCGGCACTTATAAGACCTATAAGAAGCGGACCTAATTTTCTATTAATAATCTGGATACCTACAGATAAAATAATTAAAGGTACCGTTAAGTTAAGAATTGGATCTGCAAATATATTTATAGTATAAAGACCAGTACTTAAAGCTAATCCTGCGGCTATTGCATAAGAAGCGATAGAAAATATAGCTGCATAAATAGTAGCCCTTCTTAATGACATTTCATTAGATGCCTTATCACTCATATTCTAAATATATTACCTAACTTAAAATAAAAGTTTATATACTTATTAGAAAAATTTGTCTAGAACTAATTTCTTAAAATATAAAAAAGTACAAATAGACAGTATTAAATTCTCGGCATAACTATGGATTCAAAATTTGGATCTACTTTTATGTTTATAAGCTTTACATCACTTTTCAATGCCTCATTTAATTCAGTGATTGATGATACATTGATTCCCTTTAATACTTTCTCTACTAAATTATCGATGTAGAGCTCATTTATACTAGTTTGAGACCTTGATATAGTAGGTAAATCAGATCTTGAAACGTCAATATAATTTCTTCCATAATCATTTAATACAAGTACCTTTCCTTTAATCTTATCAATTTTATACTCTAATAATGAAATTGAAGTTATTAACCCTTCTACGTCAGTTATAGCAAACGCTTTATAATTTGAACATACTGAGCCCCCAATAGCTATTCCTCTTTCCAGTAAAGATTCTCCAGTATACCACATTTTTTTAGATCTTATGGGTAATCTAACAAAATCTATTGTAGTTGGAGCAATATCTAGGAATATTTTATCAAAATTTCCTAATTCTGCTAAAGTTTTAACTACATCGTATGGCCAAATACCATCATGGGATTTAATATTAATAGGCTTTTGAGCTTTCCTTAATAATTCGACTGACCCCCTTTCTATTTTATCTTTTATCTTAGCCTTCAGTTGTGCTAATAACTCCTTAAGGAATAGTCCAGTATCAGCAACTACTGGAACATGGGGCATGAATACTTTGCCTATATCTTCACCATCTATATTATTATGTACTAAAATCCCTTTATATTTAATCGACCAACCTGCGGTAGATAATTGAGTAAATCTAGTACCTAAAGCTAATATCACGTCAGCATTTTCTAATGCAACGTTTGCAGCTTCAGTCCCATAAAGACCTAATCCCTCTCCAGCAAATAGCTTATGACCAGATGGTATTGAACCTTTAGCTTTAAATGTAGTTATTACTGGGGCTTCAATTAACTCAGCTAATTCAATCAAAAGATCCTCCGCGTCACTTAGTACTACACCATAACCTGCAATTATTACCGGTAACTTAGAATTAACTATAAGCTCTGCAACTTTTGCTACAGTGTTTTTATCAGGGGTTCTTTTCTCTGGTTTTTGTCCAGCAGTAGATAAAGGATAAGCTTTCATTTTAAATAAGTCTTCAGAGATTTCAACATAGGAAGGCCTTGGTCTATTACTTACTGCCTCCTTATATGCTTTCTCTATAGTTAAAGTTATTTCTTCTATACTAATAACCCTTTCTCTAACCTTTGTTATAGGGGATAAGATACTTGACAAGTCATCATTTGTTCTAAATTCACCTATTCTAGCCCTTCCAGTATCCTTATACGACCTTATACTTGAAATTATGAGAAGAGGTACAGATTCCATATAAGCCTGAGCTATAATGTTTACAGCCTCTGTAAGTTTAGAACCTGGTATTTGAATTATAGTTCCAACTGTGTTATTTTCTTGTGCATAAGAATAAGCTAATATTGAAGCATCTTTAATAGAAATTGAGAAATCAATATCGATACTGTATTTTTGTAACATCTCCTTTACAATATTAGGTAAAGAATACGTTGTAAAAACCTTTGTTATTCCTAAATCTTTGAGAACGTAAGCTAACGCCTCTTCTCCTTTCATCTCTACACCTAAAGTCTCCTCTTTCCTTTTAGGTTGGCTCATATTGCCATTATAAAACGAACTAATTTTTAAATCTTTAAAAGCCGGGGGCGGGATTCGAACCCGCGAAATAACGGGTTTCTACAACAGCCACTGCGGCCCTTAGCGCTACCGATAGGCAGGTAGTGCCGCCTTAGACCGCTCGGCCACCCCGGCATTAACAAGTATAACTTAATAAATAGCTATTTAAAAATTATGTGGGTTAAAAACATGATACCATTTAATAAAATAGGAGAAGTTCTTCATGAACTACAGAATCTTACAGATTTTGTAATAATAGGAGATACTATAGTAGATATAGAATTAAAAAGAAAGGGTACAGAAAGCGATGTAGACTTGTTCGTATTAGGAGTAAGTGTTCTTATTGAAGACGATAAGATCCGGGAATTCGCTTATGAAAGAGGATGGGATTATGGGAAAACTCCAATAGATACTCCTAGGTTATTAGTGCCTATTAATGATGAACAATTACAAATCGATTTATATGAAAATATACAAGACTTCTTTGTACCTAAAGATATTTTAGATAATGCAATTAACGTAAAAATAGGTGGGTATACGTTTAAAAGCGTTAGATTAGAGGATTACATCTTACTTAAAGCTAATGCTTTCAGAGAAGAGGATGAAGATGAGTTAAAGACTATTGTTTACTTAATTGGAGAAGGAAAGCTAAAAATAGATAAAGACTATTTAAAAAATCACATAGAGATTTTTGAAGAAAATGCTAATAGCATAAGGGAAAGATTATCCTCAGTTGGAATAAAAATTTAGTTATTTAAAAAACTCTAACCTTTCTTAGTAGGTAATTCTTTCTTCTTTAATCTTAAATTTGTACTGTGACATCTTCTACATTTTGTAGCTCTTATTGGATTAAGTGCTCCGCATTTTCTACATACTTTTTTCATAAATACCCTCTGTTGTACTATCTGCAACTTAACCGGATCGGTTAGCGGCATTTATTTATCCCACTATAACTATATTAGCTCACATTCATAAGTATTGCGGTAAACGAAGTGAATGAAGATGAAGATTCCGCTTGATTATGTTTGTGTCAGAAGTGGACTTCTTTGCAACAGATGCCAATCTCTTATTGATAGTGGAGAGGTAGCTGATTATGAAGTTGAAATAATTAAAATATTATTAGAATTAGAGGACACTCAATTTAAGGAATTAAAGGACTGTGTATATCATAAAGCTTACAAAGTAAATGGACTATTAATCTTACTAGTTACAAGTGGATCAGAAATGACTCAACAAAAGTGGATTAAGATAGCCAGAATATTACAAGAAAGATTAAATATGAAAGTTAGGGTTCTTGAAAAAACTAATAGCATAAAGAATAGCGCAGTTCAGTTATTATCTCCAGCTAGAGTTCTTGGTGTAAACACTGTATGGATGCCAGATGGATCTGTTCAATATGTAATTAGAGTATCTAAATCAGAAAAAAGATTATTGCCAGCTGAAGCGCAGTTGTTAGAGTCAGCTTTAACTAAAATACACTCTACACCAGTTAGAATAAGGGTAGAGTAAAATTGTATAGAACACACTTTATTTCAGAATTAGATAGTAACCTAAATGGAAAGGAAGTAAGAGTAGCTGGCTGGATACATACAATTAGAAATTTGGGTGGCAAAATATTCATATTGCTTAGGGATAAAAGTGGGATAGGTCAGATTGTAGTTGAGAAAAATAGTAAAGTATATGAGATAGCTAAAGATTTAACATTAGAGTCCGCAGTATCAATACTTGGAGTTGTAAAAAGCGATCAGAGAGCACCAAATGGCGTAGAAGTTCACGCAAAAGAAATTGAGGTATTGTCATTTGCAAAATCGCCTCTTCCATTAGATGTTACGGGTAAAGTGAAGGCTGATATTGATACTAGGCTTAGGGAAAGACTACTTGACTTAAGGAGGTTAGAAATGCAAGCGGTCTTGAAAATACAATCGGTAGCTGTTAAGTCATTCAGAAATACTTTATATAAGAATGGATTTATTGAAGTGTTCACTCCCAAAATTATTGCTAGTGCAACTGAAGGGGGTGCTCAACTGTTTCCAGTAGTTTATTTTGGAAAGGAAGCATTTTTAGCTCAAAGTCCGCAATTATATAAGGAGTTGCTAGCTGGCGCTGCTGAGAGGGTATTCGAAATAGCACCTGCATGGAGAGCAGAAGAATCAGACACACCTTATCATCTCTCAGAGTTTATTAGTATGGACGTTGAAATGGCATTTGTTGACTATAATGACGTTATGAAATTAATAGAAGAAATAATATATAACATGGTAAATGACGTAAAAAGAGAATGTTCAAATGAATTAAAAATATTAAATTATACTCTACCTGATGTTAAAATTCCTATAAATAAAATAACATATTCTGATGCTATAGAAATATTAAAGAGTAAAGGTCTAAATATAAAATTCGGTGATGATATAGGAACTCCAGAATTAAGAGTACTATATAATGAAATAAAGGAAGATCTTTATTTCATTATCGATTGGCCATGGCTAAGCAGACCGTTTTATACTAAGCAGAAGAAAGATAGTCCTCAGCTAAGTGAGAGCTTTGATCTAATTTTCAGATGGCTTGAAATAGCTTCGGGTAGCTCAAGAAATAATGTTAGAGAAGTCCTAGAGAATTCATTAAAGGTTAGAGGTTTAAATCCAGAAAGTTTTGAGTTTTTCCTTAAATGGTTTGACTATGGTATGCCGCCGCATGCTGGTTTTGGAATGGGATTAGCGAGATTAATGTTAATGTTAACCGGTTTGCAAAGTGTAAAAGAAGTTGTACCATTCCCAAGAGATAAGAAAAGACTTGTACCATAATCTTATGTAAATTTTCTAGGGTCCCCTTTAAGTATTTCCCTAAGTACTACTGTGGCGTACATTCCTCTATCTAATGTAAAAGATATTGTATTTGTTTTTTCATTTATTTTAATATTTCTTACTTTCATAAAAGCCTTTCTAATGAGAGTCCTTAACGATACTTTAAATTCCTTAATATTGAAAAAATTTCTTTCTATTCCTTCTTCCAAATAAATTTGTTTGCATAATTCATCACAATTATCGTAATAAGTAGGAATTATTACATTTACATTATCTTTTTCGGCTAACTTTCTATATTCATCTAATTTTCTAGATAAATAAAGATTAAAAATATAGCTTTGATAAGCATCTAAATATAGTGAAATTGGTATAAAACTATTCTTTAATGCAAGATAATAATTTCCGAATTTGAGATAATTTTTAATTAATGTTTTCTCCTGCTTAAACTTTGATGGTAATAAACGAAGGGTTTCCTTAAATTCATTATTTGCAATTAATTTTCTTACGCTCCTAATCTCGTCTGATTCAGATAAAAAGGGATAAGTAAGTATATAATAAAAAGCTCTTTCCCAATCTCTTTTTAGTAAATACTTACCCACTATATGTGTAATAGGTCTTCGCGAGCCAAATCTCTGATAACCTATATAAGCTGGGATATATGGGTCTTTTGATATATCTCTTAGTCTTTCTTTAATTATATCAAAATCTGATGTAATTAGTGTAATTTCAAAAATATTTCCGGTATGATTAAGCTTTTTGGGTGAGAAACCCAAAAATCTTAAAGAAATGTTTTCTGTATTATATTCTTGTATTATAGAATTCTCGTCACCTTCTTTTATTATATACACTAATTGCTCGGTTATGGCATTAGCATCCTTAATTCCTAAATAATTAACTTTTTTTCTTAAAACTTTCTGGATTTCAGCTAACATAGAAAAGTGATCTATTCCCTTTTTAGTTAGAAGATATACCATATATTTGCCCACTCTATCTCCTCTCCACTCTTCTGCAGACCTAAAGTCAATTTCTTCTATAACCTTAAATCCGTTAGGTCTTTCTATAGTAGCATTAATCTCATTCCAATCTTCATAATAATATCTTTCCATTCCTATTGCTATATCAATTTCATGAGGTTTTATAACAATTTCAAATCACCCGTAATATCATCAATTATATTATTTGGTGCGGGACCTATGCCTATACATGTTATAGTTCCAGGTTCTAATTGAGTTTTGCCAGCATCCTCAATAATAGAAACTGGTATACCCATTTCTTTAGCCTTTTTAAATCTTGTTAATAACTCTTCTAGGCTTTTAATCTTAACTACTATTTTTGGTTGACCTTCATTTAACCATAAATTAAGCCATTCCTTCCACTGGGAGTTATTAGAATTTAGTATCTCAAACACTAAACTTACAGCCGCATGTGCTACTTGAGCTGCTATCTTACCCTTTCCCATCTTTATATCATCTCTAACAACTATGACCATCTTAATCATTAATTAACCCGAGATACCAAATACTTTTAAATTTTTATTGAAGGTTAATAAGAGGGAATATTATGGCAGTAAAATTAAGCATAAGGGAAGAAGTTGAGCCACCAGTTTGTTCTAGCTGTGGAAAAATAATTCATCCAAAAGAAAAAGGCGTGGAATTTTATTGTCCTAATTGTGGCGAGGTTCTAATAAGAAGAGATTATATGTGTAGAAAACAAGGAGTAGAATACGTATGTCCTAATTGCGGCTTTAAAGGACCTTAAGGTGGGAAAATGGCAGATGTATTAGTTGTGCTAAAAGTTTACCCAGATAGTGATGAGATTAATTTAGATAACTTATATGGGGATATAAGTAATAGTTTACCTAAAGAATATAAAATAGTTAAAAAGGAAACCGAACCCATTGCATTCGGTTTAAAAGCGTTAATATTATATATTCAAATGCCAGAGCAAATGGAAGGGGGTACAGACAATTTAGAAGAAATAGTAAATAATATACAAGGAGTTAGTCATGCCGAAGTTGTAGGGATAACAAGATTAGGATTCTAATAAACTCTTTGGTACGTTAGTTCTTATATATCCTTTATACGCTAAAATATTTTGGAGATAAAAATTGAGCACTAGTTCTGGTGAAGAACAGAAGCCTCAAAGAAAAGAACTCATACTTAGGGTAATGGAAGCTAGACAGAAAGACGTTGGAAGGGGAAAAGTAAGAATAGACATAGATTTACTCTCTCAAATTGATGTCAGCCCTGGCGATGTCGTAGAGATAGAGGGCACCAGAAAGACTGCTGCGATAGCATGGCCATTATCTCCAGAAGATGCGACTGGTGAAAAAGATATAATAAGAATGGATGGGATAACAAGGAAGAACGCTGGAGTTTCGATAGGAGATAAGGTAATAGTGAGAAAAGCTTTAGTAAAACCAGCTAATATGGTAAAATTAGCTCCATCCAATTTCTCAATAACTGTCGATCCAGGATTTATTAGCTATGTAAAGAAAAGATTAAAAGAATTTCCATTAGTTGAAGGAGATACTGTGCTAATCCCAGTTTTAGGTCAAGCAATACCATTTACAGTAGTCCAGGTAAAGCCTGCAGGCATAGTCCTGGTAAATGATGAAACGATAATAAATATATCAGATAAGCCAGTAGAACCTTCCAGATATCCTAGAGTTACTTATGAAGATATAGGGGGAATGAAAAATATAATCGAAAAGGTAAGGGAACTGGTTGAATTACCGTTAAGACATCCGGAATTATTTAAGAGATTAGGAATAGAACCCCCTAAAGGTATATTACTTTACGGTCCTCCAGGTGTTGGAAAGACGCTATTAGCTAAAGCGATAGCAAATGAAACAGACGCTTACTTTACATCAATTAATGGTCCAGAAATAATGAGTAAATTCTACGGTGAAAGCGAGCAAAGATTAAGGGAAATATTTGAAGATGCTAAAAAACACGCACCTGCTATAATATTCATAGATGAAATAGATGCAATAGCACCAAAAAGGGATGAGGTAATAGGAGAAGTGGAAAGAAGAGTTGTGGCACAATTACTCACATTAATGGACGGACTTGAGAATAGAGGAAATGTGATTGTAATTGCAGCAACAAATAGACCAAGTGCTGTAGACCCGGCACTAAGAAGACCAGGGAGATTTGATAGAGAAATAGAAATTCCATTGCCAGATAAGCAAGGGAGATTAGAAATCTTGCAGATACATACCAGAAATATGCCCCTATCTAAAGATGTAGATTTAGAAAAATTAGCGGATATGACACATGGATATACTGGTGCTGATCTAGCTGCATTAGTTAGAGAAGCTGCAATGAATGCTTTAAGAAGATACTTGCCTAAAATAGATTTGAATCAAGACAAGATACCACCAGAAATTCTAGAGTCAATGGAAGTTAAAATGGAGGATTTCATAAATGCATTTAAAGAAATAGTACCTAGTGGATTAAGGGAAATTTATATAGAAGTACCAGAAGTAAGATGGTCAGATATAGGTGGACTTGAAGATATTAAAGAGGAATTAAAAGAAGTAGTAGAATACCCATTAAAATATCCGGAATTGTATGAGAATTCTGGTATAGAACCACCTAAGGGTATATTATTATTTGGTCCTCCAGGTACTGGAAAGACAATGCTCGCAAAAGCAGTAGCGACTGAGAGTGGAGCAAACTTCATAGCAG
>Ga0081529_111165_pt1 | contig 88838 bp, 100 predicted proteins | sample EchGeymetagenome_FD_71012 | JGI IMG/M metagenome (GOLD analysis project Ga0081529, IMG submission 71012) | Ferrous microbial mat and aquatic microbial communities from Echinus Geyser, Yellowstone National Park, USA - transect B T=78-80 C v2... ...
CTCGAGTACATGGGAAGCCCTTCTTAAGCTCAAACTGGAGAAATAAAGATATAAGGCATAGAGTATAAGTGCTATTGGGGTCCTTTTTCTGGTTTGTGTCATCATTTGCTAGAAAGAGGGCCCCGCTGAAAAATAAATTTTAAGCCTTAAGTTAACGGCACCGCTTGAGGAGCTCGGTATAGGTTATGCGCTTATAAACGGAAACCACGATTCATTCATAGACTATGGAGATATATTTTTACATAATAACCTAAGAAGAGGCGTATTTGTTAAAGGCCGCGAAAAGCTCAAACTGGCTGATACAGAGATTTTGCTTATAGCTTATGGATCTTCCTTTGATGCAGCTGAAATAAAAAACTCAAAAATCATTGCAACCCATGAAAGAAGATTCATACTTCAAAAAATTATAAGAAACCTTGGAAAGTGTTCAGGAGCAGTCAGCGGGCACTACGGAATTGATGTTGAGCTTTATTCGGGAGGAAACAGAGTAGCTTCTTCCCCATATGAAAAATTGCTCATAAAGATAGACGATTTCCCGTTTTCTTTTGCCGTTTATGAGGACGAAAAATTTAGCCTTTACAGGAGCAACATAGTTCCTTTTTTAACAGACAAATTGAAAATCAAAGATTTTAATGTTACAAAAAGAAAGCTGTGTACGTTTGGGTCTTAAGCTTTATTTATATTTTCGAGAGCCTTTTTTACTTCCTCGTTAACGATCTTTCCTTCAATCTTTCCCCTGACCAAGGACATGACTCTTCCCATTACAGTGCCGTAGAGTTTTGAAGGTTCAACATTTTCCTGCAAAGCCTCATCAATTTTCTCCTTTATTATTTTTCTAAGCTCTTCTAAGCTAAGCTTCTCTATGTTCATTTCCTTGAGCGCGCTTTCAAGGTTTACTCCTTTTTCTAACATGTACCTTGCTACATCAATAACGGCTTCTTTTGCTATATTTCCTTTAGAAAACGCATCAAGCAGCTTTAAAAACTCATCATATTCTATAACTTTCCCTGAATTTTGATACGGAATAAAAACTTGCACGATAAGAGAAGCCAGAAGCGTTGGAGGTACATTTTTATAGTTTTCTACGGCATTCTCAAAGAAATCAGTAAATTCAGAATCTAGTATTTGTTCAGCCATTTCTTTATTTATCAAGTGTCTTGAAGAGAATTCTTCTACTGCCTTTTCCCAGCTTTTTATTTCAACCATGTATTTATCCTTCATTTCCTGAGTAATCCTTATGGTCGGAATGTCAGTTTCGGGATACATCCTTGAAGCTCCCGGTCTCGGTCTGAGATATCTTGTTGTTCCTTTCTCTGTTGCGTACCTGGTTTCTGCTACAGGACCTTTCAATGCCATCTTGAGCCTTTCTTTCACCATTTGAAGACATAAAACCGCTTTTTCTTTATCTCCGAAGACTAAAACAAAGCCGTCGTTCTCGCTTATTTCGAGTTTATTTTCAAGTTCTTTAAGAATGTCTTGGCCAAAATCGTATTTAGAAATCTCATCAGAATGAATTATGCCTTTAAAGCCAAATAGCCTGCATATATCGGCAAGATCCAGCCCAAGCCTTGAGTCTGGAACCGTTTCATATGAAAATAAGCCTTTCAGGCCAGGCGCTTTTAGGGCAAACGCGTAATCTTTGAAGAACCTTTTTACGCTAAGAATGTTTGAATGATTTTTAAAAACATCAGAAACTTCTATAGGTTTTAGATCAGCAAAGCTTTCTTCGCTTATACCTCTTTCTTTTAACTTTGCAGCAACCTCTAATAGCATCTTCTGCCTTTTTTCTTCAAATTCAATCACTTTTTGTATTTGCTCCAGCTTCTGAACACCTTTAACCTCTACAATACCTCCACCTTCTACTGATACATTCACGTCCTGTCTTATGGTTCCAAGACCCCTTGCAAAAAGGCCTGTCAGTTTTAATGTCCTTCCTAAGCTTTCTGCAAGCGCTTTTGCTTCTTCTGGTGAAATCTCAAGTGGCTCAGTTGTTATCTCAAGAAGCGGTATGCCGAGCCTTTTTAATTCATACTTTACATAACCTTCACCTTTTTCCAGCAGCCTGGCAGCGTCCTCTTCCAAGCATATTGTCTGAATGCGAACATTTTTTCCACGAAAAGCATAACTTCCGTTCAAACCTATTATGGCTGTTCTTTGAAATCCAGATGTGTTTGAGCCGTCCACCACTATCTTCCTCATAAAATGTATTTCATCTACTATAAACGAGTTCAGCATGTTCGATACCTTTATTGCAGCTTCCACAGAATATGGGTCTGGTTCATGCGGGGGTTCTTCATCAGCTTCAACTAGACAGCTGGTCTTATCACCCGAAACGTAAACTATGTTTAAACCTTTCTTTATTTCAAAAGCGGCAGCTGGATCTATTTCGCCCAGCTCACTCGTAGAAACCCTAAGCCTTCTTCTGAATTCTAACTGCGAACTATCATCGTCCTTTGGGTTGCAGTTGCAGAAAAGTTTTCTTCTGCTGTTGACCTGAATGTGTATCTCAAACCCTACTTTCATAAAGCTTCCCTCCTTTCGCTGATTTCTCCCCTCAAATTTTTAGGCATTGTTGCTTTCAGATCTAACCCATTTCCTATTACCCACATCGATTTGACGAGCGCAACTTCTGACAGCATGTCTTCAAGCGGAATTACGCCCATTGAGAGCAGGTCTCTACCTGTTTCATAGACAGTAAGCCTCACAGAACCCCAGATGCACTGAGATGTCATGCCTACAAACCCCCCTTTATTTATGTAATCCTTTATGTAAGGAAACGCTTTCCTTGATACATGCCCGAGACCAGTGCCCTCTATAGTTATTGCATCAAACAATTCTTTATTAAAGATTGAAGAAAGCAGTTTCTCGCTTATTCCGGGATAGAACCTTAACAGTGCTGCTCTTTCAGAAAACTTTTCATAAATGTTCATTGGTTCTTCCACTTCAGTTTTTTTCTCGCTAAACTTTATCTGTAAATTTTTTACGTCTACGTGAGCAAAGGGCTTCGCGTTTATAGATTTAAAAGCATCCCTTCTGCTTGTATGATTTTTCCTTACTTTTACCCCCTTGTGAATGGCAATAATGTCATCATCCATCGAGGCGTGCATCGCTACATAAACCCCCGGACTGTGGCTTTTTGCGGCAAAAATTGCGGCCCCGAGCAGGTTTGTTGCTGCATCTGAAGAAGGACGATCAGATGACCTCTGAGAACCAACAAATACTACAGGACCTGATGGATTTTCTATAGCAAACGAGAGAGCTGATGCCGAATAATGCATAGTGTCAGTACCGTGAGCTATCACGACCCCTTCATAACCGTCTTTAAAGGCATTATAAACCTCCCTTGCCATCAGTGTCCAGTTCGAAGGCTGCATGTTTTCGCTGAGCTCGTTCATTATCGTCTTTACGCTGATCGAAGCGAGGTTCTTCAGCTCGGGAACCATGTCAACTATCTGAGATGCGGTAAAGGCCGGCTTGACAGCGCCTGTCCTGTAATCTACTTTGCTCGAGATCGTTCCGCCTGTTCCTAATATGAGTATTTTAGGTCCAGTCGATTCAAAACCCTTTTCATACGGCTGTTCTGAAGAAACCTTTGGGGGTTCAATTTCTAAAATTTCTATTTTGCCTTTTTCCACTCCTATGTTATAGCCATTGTTTAGCTTAACGGTAAAGTGATCCTCATCTTCATAAAGAGTTCGAGGCATGACTATGCCTTCATAAACAGCATCCTTAATCCTGAACTTTATCCTGGAAAATTCTTGTATTTTTTCCATACAATCAGATTTATAACCTTCTAATAAAAGCGTTTAGCCCAGGTTTAGAAGAAGCTTTCGAGAGTTTTCTGCCTTAAGAAAAAAGAACTGCTCAGCCAGCTCTTTTTTGAAGTATAAGTTTTAGAAAAAGCATAATCGATCATAGCGTTTTCGTCTTCAAATTTTTTGAGGTTTTTAAGCGCTATTTCTGTGCCCTCTCTAACCCTCCATACGCCGAGATTCGGGATCCAGTTCCTGTCAACTTCTAAAAGAACAACTATCTTTGCCTGTCTCTTTATTTCCTGCAGATATCTGGCAACGCTGTATCTTGCTGCATAATAAGCGCCTTCAACTTCTTCAGCATAATTTGTTCTGCCTAAAAACCCCTCATAATCCATAGCCACATTTGGGTTCCTGTTCCCGAAAAACGGTCCCCAGCTTTCCATCATTTCATAATAAAATTTCCCCGGGAACATCATCACTATGATCCTGTTCCCGACAGCATAGCTTTCTCCGAGATAGTGTTCGTTTAACTCTGGATAGTTTTTTATCTCATCTATGAGCTTTGAAGAAATCATCGAATCCACAGCAGTTATTGACCATCTTGTTGCGACAAGCTTTCTTTTAGAACCGAGGGCACCTACGCTAAGAAGCTGCTGTATCTTGTAAACGCTTATACCGCTGTTATGCAGGTATAAAACGGCGTCTTTGGCCAAAAGGTCTCTGTCTCCATAAGCCTTTTCAATCCTTCTGTCAGCAACGCCCCCTGAATAATGTATTATGCGACCGAGCTCACCACCACTTAAAGTTACGCCTTCGTAAGGGTCAAAAATGATGTTTGACCTGCTCTTGACATATTCAAGCTCAACTTCTACGTTGCCGCTGTAGAGGCTTATTTCCCTTAACCTTGATATGGAGCTTTCGTTTATGTCCCTGCTAGGGTCGGCCGGCTTGAAAATTCCTTTCCCGGCTTTTCTTATGTAAAGCACCTGCCTCGATGTAAGCCTGATCCAGTACTTAGGGTCTGTGTAAACGTTCAGCACATCAGGGTTTACAAGGCTAGGACCAATCAGCAGCTTTTTTGAACCTATGAGTGGAAGGTAAACGTATGGCGGCGAAAACCCGTTTACTATATCCATGTGGTATTTCCACCTTTAATAATCAACGCTGATTATTAAAAGAAGTCAGTATAATTTAATGGTTTCTCCAACTTTAGGAACTTCAGATATGTTTTTCCTGAATATTATTCTGTTTATGGATTCGTTAAGGTTTCTTGCTTTTGTGTCTTCACCGTGCACCACTATTATCCTTTGAACCTTGTTCTTGAACTTTGATATATAATTCAAAAGCTGGTTATAATCAGAGTGACCGCTGAACCCGTCTATCTTTTCAACCTTAAGGTTGACGTTGATAACCTTTATCTTGCCGTTAGAGTCCAATATGTTAATCTGCTTTGAACCGTCCAGAACCCTTCTTCCCATTGTTCCAGAAACCTGATATGACACAAAAATCACCTTGTTACGTGGATCTTCTGCAAGTTCAGAAAAATAAGCGACCGATGGACCTCCCTCAAGCATCCCTGATGTCGCGAGTATTATGGACGGCCCGCCCGTAAAAACTTCCTCCCTGTCCTTGGGATGATTTATTATCGTGTACCTTTCTGTTATAAATGGGTTTTCTCCCTGGAAAATTATCTTATCCTTTATTTCTTTGTTAAGAAATTCTGGATAAAGGAGGTGTATGCTTGTAGCTTCTGTAAGCATTCCTTCTATGTATACTGGAACTTCTGCCAGCTTCTTCTGGCTTATGTAATCGTTCAGTACAAGAAGTATTTCCTGCGCCCTTCCTACTGCAGGGACCGGTATTAGAACTTTGCCACCCTGATTGATGGTTTCGTTTATGGCGTTTATCAGCTTGTCCTCAGCTTCTTCCCTTGCAGGCATTATATCGTCTTTTCCTCCGTATGTGGACTCAGTTATGAGAACTTCTACTCTTGGATAAATATAGTTGGCAGGCTGGAAAAGTCTGGATCTGCCAAATTTATAATCCCCAGTATAAACCAGGTTGAAAAGGCCCTGACCTATGTGCAGGTGTATTGTTGCAGAGCCTAAAATGTGCCCTGCGTTGGTTAAGGTTAGCTTTACATCAGGTGCTATGTCTGTTACGGAGCTGTATGGTAAAGTTATGCAGTGTTTTATGAAATCTTTAACGTGAGACATATCGTAGTATAGCTTCTTGCCTTCAGCTTCAGCAACCTTGAGCGCGTCGGTCAAAAGCAGTGTGGTCAACGTAAGAGTTGGTTCTGTGCAGTACACGGGCCCTTCGTACCCGTATTTGAACAGCACCGGTATAAAACCAGAGTGGTCCAGATGTGCGTGCGAGAGCACTACAGCATCTAGTTCTTCTAACAATAAATTTATCAGGTCAAGCCTTGGAAACATGTCAGCCATTGAAGAAACTCCAAGGTTTACTCCGCAGTCAAGCATTATCTTTGACTCAGGCGTTGTCACAAGGATTGAAGACCTTCCAACTTCGTCAGCTCCTCCCAGTAAGGTAATCATTATGTCTTTTTTTGATATTATTCTGTCTCTGAATATCCTGTTACCTATTTCTCTGAGCAAAAGCAACCTTTCTTCCTCGTTTGTCTTTAAAGTGTGCACCAAAAATTCGTAAGTCTGAGGGTTATGATATATAACCCTCCTTACCTTTACCTTCCAGCCTATTTCTTGTGCAACCTCGTCTATCTTTGATTTTACTTCTCCTTCGAGGAGCGATGGATCTTTAACTTCGATGAGTATTTCGCCCTGTATCCCGTCAAATATTATCCCGCTGACCCCTGCTTCTTTCGGTATAAGCCTTGAAATTTCAGCCCTGGCCTCCTCTTCTTCTTTTCTTTCGCTTTCGTCAGCTTTTACGACAACGTGCTTTTTTATAGCGCTGACTATGCTAGGTATTACTGTTGGATTTTGTATAAAGAACTTTAAATTTTTTGTGTAAAGAGCTATCTTTGGTCCTTCAAACTCTATCCTGCTTACCTGAGATTCAGAAGGAAGCCTCTGAAAAATTTCCGATATAACCGATGAAAGCTTTCCTTCTTCTATACCCATTTTATATCTTTAAATTTTTAAGAAGCGATTCTTTTTCTTCCTTTGAAAGCTCCCTGTAACCTTTTGCGTCAATAATGCCTATGTTAAAGTCGTTCCCAGTAGCTATGTCACGCCTCATAGCAGACGTTATGGCGAGGGCAGCCAGTTTTATTCCATCATCGAGTTTGATGTCTTTATTATAAAGATCTTCAAGAACTCCAAGCGCTATAGGTGACCCGCTTCCCGTGGCGGCCATTTCTTCCTGAGAAAGAGATCCAAAAAGGTCCACCATGAACAGATTGGGTCCCTTTTCATCATACCCTCCTATCAGGGATTCAACTTGTAACGGGTACATTCTGTTGTAAAAGAAAACGTTTGCGGCAAGCCTTGCTATGGCTGATACAGGGATAGGACGACCTCTTTCAACTTTGTACATCCTTGCGTGATACTTTAATACATCGATTACGTTTTGAGCATCAGCTACTGTTCCAGCTATGGTCATTGCAACGTGATCATCAAGCTGGTATAGCTTTCTTCCTAATGTATTTGCCACAAAATAACCCGATGTAACCCTTGCATCTGTGGCCATTATTACAGCATCCTTTACAATAAACCCGATAGTTGTTGTGCCAGTTTTAGTTATAGGAAGATTGTTACTCAACATAAAATCACTATGAGTATTAAAATCAGGTTATAAATAACTTTTGCTTATTTATTGTTTTACGGTTTCAAAAGATACTTTTCCCGATTCAATAATGGCAAAGGCGGCGGTCCTGTTGAAGTAAGGTGCACCTATCCTTGAAAAAACTGTTATGACCAGACCGTCGTGGTTGAACTTATAACCTTCAACAGCTTCATGACCCCTTATCAAAAAATTTTTCCCGTTTAAGGAAAGCCACCTTTCTGATATATCTTTACCGAAGAGAAATCCAAGACCCCGAGGAGATTCAACAAACCCAAGCCCTTCAAAGGGATCGTTCCAAAGTATTTCATACATTGCTTTTCTTACTTTTTCTTCATTGTTAAGGTTAAAAACTTCTACTGGAAAGCCACCGTGCATAGCTATGAACAATTCCTCCTCAAAAACAAGGGGTAAAACCTGAAAAGTGTTAAAGAGCTCTTTGTATGCAAATTCTCCTCTCTCTTCTCCGAACTTTTCTTTAAGCTGGTTCTGTATGTCATGAGGATAAGGTATTGAATTCAAGTCTGGCTCATGATTCCCTCTTAAAGGAATGTACTTATCGTTTAAGACCTGTTTGAGGTAAGAAACTCCAAGCCATGTTTCAGCCTGATACATCCCTCTGTCTCCATAATCTCCAAGAGTTATCAGCATTTCATCGCTCCCTATTTCTCCTATTTTTTCAAGGATCTTCTGAAATGTAACAACGTCGCCGTGAATATCCCCGATAACATAATACTTACCAGCTTTTGCTCTTTCAACTGTATTATACTTAAAGCTTCTCAGTCTAGATATATGCATCACAAAATCTTCGTATGTGATGCTTACCCCAGGAAGCGGCAGAATGTTTGAGACCTTCATTTGGTTTTGTTCAGAACCTTGGTCAACTCTTCAACAAGAATCTTTTTGTTATCCTTTCCGAACTTTTTTATAAGGATTCCCATAAGGAACTCAAACTTTTTATTGTATTCAAGGTTTTTGATTTTGTCATAATTTTCTGAAATTATTTGCATTATGTCATCATGCAGGTTTTCAGCAGAAACGGTCTTTAAGGAAACCTTTACTTTTTCTCCCTCCATCCATTTTTTAAGGTAAGCCACAACGCTTTCATGATCGGGTATCACTCTGTAGTTCTGAAGTATCTCTGCAAGCCCTGAAACATCTTCAGGCAGTGTTTTTATCGAATACCTCTTTTTAAGGTAGGATATTTCGTTTGCAAGAACGTTGGCAGCCAACTGTTTAAGCGATGGTTCATAAAATTTTATTTTTTCATAGATGTTAAAAAGGTCCTTATCTGAACTTATCTTTTTTGCGAGTTCTTCGTTTATGCCGTCGTTTATGAGTTCCCTGTATCTATTTTCCTGTGAACCTCCTATTTCGTCCTTAACCTTCTGAACCAGAGATTCGGTTACTGTTACAGGAGGAAGATCTGGTTCTGGCATGTACCTGTATTCGGCTTCAAACTCTTTCCCCCTGCTTGCTATGGTTATCCTTCTCTTTTCATCCCAGGCCCTTGTTTCCCTGACCACTTTTATTCCTTTTTCGTACATAGTTTTCTGTCTGAACATTTCATAGACGATCGCTTTTTCAACAGAAGCTGCTCCAGTTACGTTTTTCACTTCAACCCTTTCCCCCCCGGCATAAGAAACGTTAACGTCAACCCTGAGGGCTCCCTCATAATCTTTTACGTTTATGCCAACGTCAGAAAGTATCGTAGTTAACCTTTCTACAAAATCTCTCGCTTCCTCAGGAGATGACATGTCGGGAGCTGTGACTATTTCTATAAGAGCGATTCCGGATCTGTTATAATCTATAAGAGAATACCTGGCCGTTGCTCTGGATCCCTCATAGTATATCCTTCCTGGATCTTCCTCAAGGTGAATCCTTTCTATCCTTACTGTTTTTCCGTTGCTTAGCTTTAGAGAACCGTCGTGAGCCAGAGGATAACCCCCTGCTTTATCATACTGGGTTATCTGAAAGTTTTTTGGCAAGTCAGGGTAAAAGTAAGTTTTCCTGAAAAAGTATGAAGTTTCATAAGGCTTGGCGTTAAGCATCAGCACAACTTTAAGCGCTTCTTCTACAGCTTTTCTGTTAAGCGTCGGCATTGAACCAGGAAGCCCGGTACACACCGGACATATGTTTACGTTTGGCGGTTTACCCCTGTAATCAGAAGAGCATGAACAGAAAAGTTTTGTCCTTAACGTGACGAGCTGAACGTGAACCTCTAAACCGACCTTAATTTCTTCCACTTCTCTTCACCTGCAGAACTTTTTCTGCAATTTCGGCAACCTTCAATAATTTCATATCTTCATTCTTCAAACCAATGAACTGACCCCCCACAAAGAATTCCCTGACTTTGCCAACAGGAAGCGATATTGCAGGAGAACCGGTAAGGTTGGGCAAGACCGTGAGCACGTCCGCTGCGTAAGCTATTTTGGGATCTTCTATTGCGTTTCCTATCCTCCAAGGAAGAACTGGCATTGTTGGAACATAAACTGCATCATAGTTGCTGATGATTTTTTCGAATTCCTGTTTTATTATCTTTCTTAGCTGAAGCGCCCTAAGGTAATAGGTTTCATAGTAACCCGCTGAAAGTATAAATGTACCCATCATTATTCTAGCCTTGACTTCTGGACCAAAGAAAGACCTTGCCCTGCTGATATAATCTCTCCAGTTGCCAGCAGACTCAACCTTGGGGCCATACCTGATCCCGTCATACCTTGACAGGTTTGTGCTTGCTTCGGCACAGGCTATCGTATAATAAGCGCTCAGCATATAATCTGTCAAACTGAATTTGTCTGCATAGTTTATTTCAAAACCGGCGCTTTCTAACTTTCCAATAGAGCTGTAAAATTCTTTTTTAACTTCGTCAGCAGATAGCTCGACAAAACTTTTTATCACAAGAATCTTGGGTTTTGATATGTTCTTCTCCTTGAGCTCTACGTTTACAGATGTGGAATCCATCGGGTCTTTTCCGGCTATCATTTTAAACAGAATGTTTACATCATCCACGCTTTTTCCTAAAATTCCTATGACTTCTAAGCTGTTAGCGTAAGCTATTAGTCCATACCTTGAGATTGCACCATATGATGGTTTAAAGCCAACTATGCCTGTAAAGCTGGCAGGAGCTCTGACAGAGCCGCCTGTATCTGAACCGAGAGCTATGGGGGCCATATCGGCAGCGACTGCTGCTGCGCTCCCGCTGCTAGAACCTCCAGTTACGTATTCTCTGTTTAACGGGTTTCTAGTTGGGCCAAAGGCGCTGTTTTCTCCGGAGCTACCCATGGCAAATTCGTCCATATTTGTCTTGCCCAGCAAGCTCCCACCGTGTTTTTTTAGACTGGAAACAGCGGTTGCATCATAAGGTGGTATATAATTTTCAAGCATTTTGGAAGCGCATGTGGTCCTAACCCCTTTTGTAGATATGTTGTCCTTTATTGCGATTGCGATGCCCTTTAGATCCCCTTCTGCTCTTGACTTCTCTGGCTCTAGCAACGTTATGTATGCGTTAAGAACTCTGTTAAGATCAACAGACCTTTTATAGTAGAACTCGTTTATATCTTCGGGACTCAGGCTACCGTTCTCTATTTCCTTTAAAATAAGCTGCAGAGTGTAACCTTCCAGGTTCATAATGTCTTTGGACCCTTTAAGTACCTTTCCTTTACGTTGTTGAAAACCTTTATTATATCGTCAGAATCGAACTGCACGGGGACGTCATCCCTTTTGTGCTCGCCTTCAGGAGCTAGCACAAAAGCTTCTTTAGGGGGCTCTACTGTATCCAGTTTTTCAAGTAATTCCCCTAATGCCTGAACTTTTTTTGCTATCATCTTTTCTTCTTCTTTTGATATCTTTAACATGGATAACTTTGATAACTTGTTTATTGAGTACCTCATGGTACCAGCCTCCTTACATCTCTTGGATACAGCACAACTTCTCTTATGTTTTCTGCTCCGGTAACGACCATCATGAATCTATCAACTCCAAGCCCAAAACCGCCATGAGGGGGCATGCCGTAGTTGTAAACTTCCAAATGGTACTTAAAGCCCTTTGCAGAAAGTCCTGTCCTCTTAAGTCCCTTTCTCAACAACGCAGGATCGTGCACCCTTTCACCCCCGCTGCTTAGCTCTAAACCCCTGTACATCAGGTCGAAAGAGTTGCTGTAATCTCCATCCTTTGGCTGTATGTAAAATGGTTTGAGCTTGAGCGGCCAGTCCTTTATAAAATAAAATCCTTCAACGTGATCACCAAACGCTTCAAGGTGTTTGGAAGATAAATCTTCTCCTTCATGAATCTCTTCAAGATTCTTGTTTATCCAGCTCACAACTTCAGAATAGCTGTACCTTGGGAATTTCTTTGAAATATCTAGAGTTGGCGCTTTTATCCTTTTCAGAGCATCGCCTTCCTTTTCATACAACCTGTTGATAACGTACTTGATCATATCCTCAAGAAAATCCATAAGATCTTCGTTTTTATAAAAGGCGGCTTCAACATCAAGGCTTATAGCCTCACTAAGATGTTTTAAAGTTCTTGAGGGTTCAGCTCTGTATATTGGCCCAATCTCAAACACTCTTTCAAATGACATTGTAAGCTCTTCTTTATAAAGCTGAGGAGATTGAGCCAGAAAAGCCTGCTTATCATAATACATCAGAGGGAACAGAGCTGCTCCCCCTTCAGAAGCCGTAGCTATTATCTTTGGCGTTTGAACTTCGAGAAAATCTTTAGAAATAAGGTACTCCCTGAAATACTGCAGGGCTTTTGATCTTAGCGTAAAAAGGTTTAGGTTATAAGGTCTCCTTAAGTCCAGAGCTCTGAAGTCAAGCCTGAGATCAAGAGCTGGGACGTCTGTCGACATTATGTTAAAAGGCGGTAACTTTTTTGGCTTTGACAGGACCTTCAGTGAGCTTACGTGTATTTCAAAGCCGTTTGGCGCTTTATCTGTTATTTTTATTGTTCCTTTGGCCCAGATAACCGAATTCTGTTTTAGCTGGCTGCTCATCAGCTTTTTGTCCTTTATTACAAGCTGAACCTGCTTTCTGTTTTCATAAACAATGATAAAGGAGAGAGTTTTCTGTTCCCTTATGCTTAATACCCAACCGTACACTTCTGCTTCTGAACCTTCATTTATACCGTTCTGTGCGATAAGCATCTTACCTCTTTAGTATGAATAAACGAGTTTATTATCATTTACCAAAGCTCATCATTTACTGGTGTCTCTACATATACACATTTCAACTTTAACTTCTGGAAAAACCCTTTTTGAGTTAATCTGCTGTCGTACATTTTTTCAGGTTGCGGTTTTTTTCTTTAATAACGTGCAAATGTGTTCTGTGTATTTTTTGGCTAAGCTCGAATAAATAATAACTAATCCTGAACTTAGAGAGGTTTCTCTAAAGTGACTAAGCTTATAAGATCAACCTTCCGCTTCTTGAACAATATAATTTAAAAATCTATCAAAACAAGGAAAGGAACTCTTAACTAGGTGCTTCTCCCGTTGTGAACCATCCTGACCTCAAGATAGGGGCTTCCAGGTTCATCGCCGCGCTTGCTTTATGCTCCATCATGCTACCTGTAGAGGCGCAACCATCTGACGTCTCGCCTGCGTTGCATAGGCAAAGCCCCGTTATTGTTGATTTCACTCGATCGGAGCGCTTGCCTTCTTTGGGACATTGCGGATTTCCCGACAGAGGTCTGCATGGCTTTCGGGGCAGTTTATGATTGTAAAGATTATATGCAGAAGGGTTAAAAAACATCTTTATGAGGAGGCTATTTATCGCTTCCACGCGAAAGGGGACTTTCGCACCCTTAACACCCATAAGGGTTAAAATCTAGCTTGTACAGTTTATCATTCTTGACATAATAAATAATTTTTAAAAAAATAAGATTTGAGTTAAAATTAAGACCCAAATATTTTTTCAAGATCGTCGTTCGTGTATCCTTTGAGAAGGCCACCCCTAAGCCATGGCTGGTACTTTGGTATTACCCAGTATTTCATGAGTATGATGTATATTATTCCGCTTAAAAGAAAAGCTGAAACCCAAGAGTTAGCAAAGATCATCTGAGTCACAGGGTTGACAACCCATCCCCAGTCGGCAAGATATGTTATAACTATAGCAACTATGAAAGCTATCAGCGCAGCAGGATTTATGCCCTTCCAGTACCTGAACCTTCCACGGCTCATGAAGACATCTGAAACTTCAAACTTGAACCTCCTTATTATTGCGTAATCAAAGACGATAACGCCCTCAACTCCTCCCAGCAGAGCCCCATAAGTCAGGAGCCAGCCATATACATAAGAATATGCTCCAGATGAATAGAAGCTCCAAGCACCAAGCAGCATGCTTATCACTATACCTATTACGATTCCCCTGAACCAGGTTAGGTATTTTGAATATGTGTTAGCTATATCATATCCCGGGGCTACAGAGTTAGCAAAAACGTTTACCACATAAGTTGCCAGCATAAAAACGAAGAGCGTAAAGTAAGCAAGAGGTCTGGGAAGTATTACAGCTGACAGTATTACAGGATCTATAATACCTTTTCCAGCGTTTAACCCTAAAACCATGGTAGCGCCTGCAGAAAGTATGCCCATAGCCCCAACGACAGCCATCATAAGAGGCATGGGTAATTGCCCCATGGTTTGAGAAAACTGCGATTTTGCGAACCTTGTAAAATCAGGCATGCTGAGAGCCATAGTAGCCCAGTAAGCTACGTTCGCGTTCATAAAACCTATTACTGCAAGCCAAAAAGCGAAACCTGTTACCCTTACTGGTATTGCCATTATAGGAGCGAAATTCCATCTGGCGACGGTCATTGTATAAGCAAACAGAAGCACAAATCCCGCAAGAACTATAGGTGCTGCAGCTCTTGCAAGCCATTTCAATGCTGGCTGTCCTTCGTACGGTGGTGAAATATAGAAAAGAATTAGCTGCGTTACTACCACAATAATAAAGGTCGGCCAGAATATCTGCGGGAACGATACAGAAAGGCTATACGCGCTTCCGGTTAGAACTATCGGTATATGTCTTGCAAGCAGGTACATTGCAACAGCTGCTTCAGTTATTATGTATGATTCTATGCCCCACCAGCCCATCGATATGACTGCTCTGATCCAAGAAGGTATCTGGGCACCGTATATCCCCCATCTGGACCTCGTCAGCTGGGGTTCTGATAACCCATACCTTGCTCCACCGTGCGACTGTATTATCATAGGTATAAGAGTTATTGCGTTCCCTATGAACATCAAAAGTATTGATTGCCACCAGTTTAAGCCAAATGCAAGACCTACAGCGCTTAGAGTCCATGTAGGCACTATGACGACCATACCGAACCAGATAGCAAGGTACGTCCATGCTCCCCATGTTCTGAGCTTAATGGGCGTTGGATGAAAGTCTTTATTCCATAAGTATCCTTCTTCTGGAAATTCTTTTTTGAGCTCTACTTGTCCTCTGTCCTTGTAATAAACTATTATAGAAGTTCTATCTATTTCTTCCTCCTTCTGTTCAGTCATGAGTGAAAGATATTTTGCAAAAAGTAGAATATAAACTTTTATTTTTAAAAATGAATTAAAAAATACAAAATTCTGATTTTTATATCGTTGTCTTTACTACTTTGTTGTATAATATATGGTTTTATTCTCTTCTTTGTTGTACAGCGTCTTTTAACGATCTCTTTGTTTTTCATAATGCGCTTGCTGAATCATTAAGAATAGAGAAAAAGGCGGTTAAGGACGGCAAGCCTGGTTTTGGAGATCTTACTTTTATCAAGTTTCAACTCAAAGGTTTTTGCTTCCTGAGACTTTCTCATAAGCAAGGTTTGCTTCTTCTTTTCCTTGATCATGACATTCTTCTCTATGAGGGCTATCCATCTCTCTCACGAAAGGGGACTTTCGCTTATTAACCTCTACCAGTTAAAAACTCGCCGGGGGCGGGATTTGAACCCGCACGCGCTTTCGCGCACAGACTTAGCAGGCCTGCCCCATACCAGGTTAGGGGACCCCGGCTACATTAATACTTTGAACAATGATTTTAAAAGCTTTTAGCCATAAATTCTTATTTTATGCTGAACCGGAATGTTTTTCTCAATTTTATACAAAATTCTAAGCCCTTTTGAAGCTAAGGGTAGCATAAATTTATAGCTTTGAACTTAAATATTAATAAATATGCAAGAAACACCGTTTAAGGTCGTTGTAGACCATTTTATACAGATGGAAGATACGACAAAAAGGACTGAATTAACCTCAATACTAGCTCATCTTTTTAACTCTGTAAAACCCAGTGAAATAGATAAAGTTATTTACCTTACTCAGGGAAAGATCTACCCGGATTATATTGGTGTCGAGCTCGGCGTTGCTGAAAAAACAATCATTAGGGCACTGAGCAAATATTCAGGCTTGAGTGAAGAAAAGATCGAAGACGAATATAAAAAATTGGGGGATCTTGGAGATGTAGCTAAAAACGTCGTGCAAAACAAAAAACAGATGACGTTTTTTGCCCAACAGCTGACCATAAACAGGGTTTATGGCATTCTTGAGAAGATAGCTAAAACTTCGGGAAAAGGTTCTCAGGATATGAAGCTTGCTTATTTCATGAGCCTCCTTAACGACGCTGAACCCGATGAAGCTAAATACCTTGTTAAAATTGTCCTTGGAACGCTAAGGCTGGGGGTTGCTGATTACACTGTGCTTGACGCTTTAGCCCTTGCCTATGCAGGATCAAAGGACTGGAGGGAAATACTGGAGAAGGCTTACAACCTTTCTGGAGATCTTGGACTGGTTGCCTCAACTCTTGCGCTTAAAGGTATAGACGAGGTTAAAAAGATCGGGATAAAAGTTGGCAGACCTATAAGACCGATGCTTGCAGAAAGGGTACCAACTGCCGAAGAAGCTCTTGAGTACATGAAAAATGGCTGCATAGCTGAATACAAGTATGACGGAGAAAGGGTTCAGGTGCATAAAAGCGGTAACACTGTAGTACTTTATTCCAGAAGGCTGGAGAACATCACCATGCATTACCCGGACATCATCGAGCTGGCATTAAAGAACATAAAGGCCAATGAAGCGATCGTAGAAGGTGAAGCTGTTGCTGTTGATCCAGATACCGGCGAGTTTTATCCTTTTCAGGAGCTCATGCATAGAAGAAGAAAATATGGTATTGAAGAGGCTATGAAAATGTACCCGGTTACGCTCTTTTTGTTTGACATAATGTACGCTGACGGCTCTCAGCTTGTAGATCTGCCATTAACTGAAAGAAGAAAAATTTTATGGAATACAGTAAAGAAAGATGAAAGGGTACAGTTTGCAACACATATAGAAAGCACAGATCCTAAAGAGATTGAAAACTTTATGGATCAGGCAATAACTGATGGCTGTGAAGGTCTTGTTCTTAAAGATCCGGCTTCGATTTACAGAGCTGGAGCAAGGGGCTTTTCATGGATAAAACTCAAAAGGGACTATCAGGGTGAGCTGGCTGATACTTTGGACCTGGTTGTTGTTGGCGCTTTCTACGGTAGAGGAAGAAGGGCTGGAACCTATGGTACGCTCTTGGCCGCTGTGTACGACAAGGACAGCGATAGCTTTTATACAGTTACAAAAATAGGCGCTGGATTTACAGATGAAGATCTAAAGAACTTCCCCAAACTTCTAGAACCGTATAAGATTCCTCACAGACATGCCAGGGTTGTTTCTAAAATGGATGCTGATGTATGGTTTGAACCAAGGATAGTTATAGAAGTTCAGGCACAGGAAATAACTTTGAGCCCCATTCATACTGCTGCTTTTGGGGTGATCAAAGAAGGTGCTGGGCTGGCATTAAGGTTTCCGAGGTTTACAGGCAAAATAAGGGACGATAAGGGTCCAGAGGACGCCACAACAGTGACAGAGCTAATAGAAATGTACAGGAACCAGAAGAAAAAGGCTCTTACTAACGGTACAAATCCTTAGCATCTTTTCTGTTTAGCTTCCTGGCAGGAACATCTTTGGCGTCATAAACGTAATGCTTTACGATTGCCACAGGCACTCCTTTTTTCTTACCCATGACTAGCTCTGCGGCTGAAGCAATTTCATCGGCCTGAGCTATGTTTGTAACCTTTAAAGCCCTGTTATACATGTCCTTATCTCCTCTGTAATCCCTGAACACATTAATGCCGCTGGCGCCTATTGCCATGTCTACCTGTCCCTCTCTCCACGTCCTTCCATAGGTGTCGCTTATTATAACCGCCAGCCTTTTATTAAAAAGCTTTTCAAGATTCTTTCTTATCTTTCTGGCAGACCTATCAGGATCCTTTGGCAGCAAAAGTACATAATCTTCTTTTCCAACGTTGCTTTTGTCTATGCCTGAATTTGCGGCAACAACTCCAAACTCGGTTTCGGCCAAGAATATACCCCTCCTCATTCTTATTATCCTTCTTGAAGCGCTCAGTATTGCCTCTATTTCTCGGGGATCCTTTTTAACGATCTTAGACGCTCTAATGGAAAAAATGCTGGGAGTGATGTCAGAAAGCTTTACAAGCCTGCCTTCAGCTTTAGCCACTATTTTTGACGCTATAACAAATATATCCCCTTCGTCAATTTTTATGTTGTTTTTCTGACAGGCGTCAAAAATTAGCTTTGCAACGTCGTCACCGGGTTTTACGTCAGGAATACCTTTAACTGCCAAAATTTCGATTATGTCTCCCGGTTCTGCAACCATCATACGATAAACATAAAAAAACGAGGTAATTAATTTATCTACGTAATGGAGAGCGTTTCACTCGTAGGTAATTTCACCGTTGACGTGATACATGTTAAAAAAAGAACATACAGATGCATAGGTGGGCCTCCCTCTTATGGTTCTCTGGTGTTAAGGGATATTAAGGACTTAAAAATCAAAGTATTTGGAAACTATGGAAAACCGCATACAGATTTTTTAAATTATCTTGGTCTGCACGGGGCTTCCGTAAAGGGTAAAAAATGCAAAAACTACGACATGTTTGAAATTTTTGGCATAAAAAAGAAAAATATATCTATAAAGAAGCTTGGTTGCGCGCTTGAAGAAAACCCCGATGGCAATCTTTTTATTTTTAACGGGGTTGACAATGAAATAAACCCCGAAACCATTGAGCTGGCAAAAAGCTCTGGTGGAACCATTTTTGTTGATCCTCAGGGTTTTATAAGGCAAAGAAAGTTAGGGCCTGTAAATCTTTATAGAAATCTCAGCTTTATTGAACAGCTTAAAAAAGTAGATTACATTAAAGTTAACGATTCAGAATTGAAAGTTATCTCCGGTTCAGGAGGAACCGAAGGTATAAGAACGCTCCACAAGATGGGGGCAAAAAACGTTCTTTACTTTTCGGGAACAAAAATAATTCTCTCAGGAAAAGACATTTATATAAAGCTAAATGTTGATAGGTCTTCTGAAATCTACGACGGCATAGGGATGGGGGATATTTTTAACGCGGGTTTTGCGTACGGGTTGTTAAAACATGGCGTTGAGTTTGCCGTGCCTTTAGCCCATGTAGCTACTTTAAAAAGGATCGATCGAGCATGTTTGCTTAAAGTCCCGAAGATAGATGAGGTAGAAGACGATGCAAAAAAATTATTAAAGAATTTAATGATACAGAGTTAGAAAGGACTTTGATGCACCAAAAATTTTATAAAAACACGTTCATCGATTTTTGTTTTTGATGTTTCTTTTCTCAAATATTCTCTTTAAGACTTCGTTTAGAGCAGTGTATTCCATTTCTTCTTCTGGCAGCCTTTCAAACATAAATGGCCCGTGCTGCCTCATGTAAGTTGCTATGTTCATGGCAATGTTTCTTGCATAACCAAATTCTTCTCCCCTGAAGTAGTCTACAGGCTTATGAGAACCTGGCTGAGGGTCGCTTTCTTCACCTACAAGCCGGTTACCCTTAATCATAAATCCTAAAGCAACTATTCTTGGAGGACCATCAAAGTAGGTGGGGTTTGCTTCATCTACTGAACATGGATAAAGAGGCCCAACGTGTGATCCTCTCATCCAGCCAGGCACAAGATAAGGGGTCATGAACGGTTGTAGCAGCTCTCCTACTGCTGGAAAACCGGACTGCGCCCTGGCCATCGCAACAGGATCGTCTTTCCCAACGTACTTTCCAGCAATTTTGCTTAATTTTTCCGTAGATACTGAAGCTGCTATTCCCAATTTTTTATCTTTAGAAAAGACCTTTTTGATAGAAAACCTTACAAGATCGCCTATTATGGCCAAATAATCGTGCAGCTCTTCAGGAAGAGAAAACTCAAGCACGTCTCCCATCTTCTGATCAAGCACCTGAATCATAAAACCATCGTGAAGTCTTGGATCTATTACGAGCCCGCTTGTTGTAAAAGGATCAGCATAAATTTTGGATAAAGGAATGTTGAAAGCGCTTGGACTTGTCTTATCTGCCATAAAAAGAACTATAGGCTCAGCTTTTCTTGGTTCGAATTCCATTTCGGCGACTCCTGGACCCATACCTTTAACGTTTCCGCTGAACGCGTCCTTTAATAGATCCTGTCCCGCTGCATAAAGGCCCAGGCTTTGTGCTTCTTCTGTAGCGGCCTTCAGGGCGTTCCATGCAGTTTCGTGAACTTCTTTAGCGTCTTCGCCGTTCTCGTGTAACATAACCATATGTATGTCGTCTCCAACACGGCTTACGAAGAAGTCATGTATCACCTTCTTTTCTGTCGCGCCTTTCAAAACTCTTTCTGCAGCTTTTATTTGGTTTATGTGGGGTTTAACGTGACCTGCGATAGAACCTACGTCGCCTTTAATATCGCTCAGGGTTACAGCCATATGGATAATATTTTTTAAAAGCCTTATTTATTGTTTTCTGATTTAATTTCCAAATCCCCATTCCTAAAATTTCTAATTTAAAAATAGTTTAAACCAGGATGTTGTTTTCCTTGTTTAAGCTCTCTTTGTCGTGCTAACTATCTTTATAACGTCGTTATGCTTCAGAACATACTCAGCTCCAAGCTTCATCTTGTTCTTCGCGTTTATAGCGTACAAAAAGCCCTCTCCAAGCTCTGTATGTATCACAAATGCTAGATCTTTTGCTGTAGACCCCTTCTTTATAAGGTACGCATCGGGCAGGACATTGCCCTTCTTGTCAGAATACTTGTTCTCATCTTCAACGGGATAAACCACTATCATGTCGAGCAGGTTAAAATATACATAATTGAGGGCTTGCTGAACGCCAGTTGACCCCCATTTTTTTAAAATCTGATCCACTTTTCCGAGCGCGCTCTTCTGTGTTGGGTTCATGTCTTTTAATACTGTGAAGCTTGAGTCTCCAGGCTTGTATGCAATAAACCCTGCCTGGGCTGCTTTCCTTAACAAAAGTTCAGCCTCTGCAGAAGTAGGTACTGTAGCTCTTCCGCTTTCTTTTATTCTTTTAACATTTTCTTCTGCTGAAGGAACATCTATCTTGTTAGCCGCTACAAGTATGGGCTTGCTAATCTGTCTTATTTTCTTTGCAAGCCTTATAAAATCAGTATCCTCCCAACTGAAGAATTTCTTATTTAGAAGTTCTTCCTCTTTCTGCATAATATCTTTTATTACAGACCTGTCTATGTTAAGCCCGCTTAGCCTCGTTGAAAGTATGCCTATTACTTCGTCAAGCTTCGAAGCCTTGTTTATTTTCTGTTTATCCTTTAATATTATGCTTGCAATCCACATATCAAGTTCATTCTCTATAAATTCGATATCAATCATGGGATCGTGTTGCGGGGTTTCAAGCTGTCTGCCCTGTTCATCAGTATAGCCAGAAGCATCCACCACGTGAATCAGGGCATCAGCTTTCATCACAGAATCTAGAAACTGATTTCCAAGACCTTCTCCTTTGTAGGCTCCTGGTATAAGACCAGGAAGGTCTATTATCTTTACAGGTATGAATCTTATTCCGTCTTCGCAGCGCGAGTTTACCGGGTTATCTTTAACGTTGAGCTCTCTGCACACGCACTTCGTTGTAACCCATGCGACCCCAACGTTGGGCTCTATAGTGGTAAAAGGATAGTTAGCAACCTTGGCGTTAAGCATGGTTAACGCGTTAAAAAATGTAGATTTTCCTGCATTTGGTTTACCTACTAATCCTACCATCAATTCTGCTCTTTATAACCATGTTCACCTTATAAAATTATGTTTTTGTAAGTTTATAAAGCTCTTTGCTTTGAGTTTTTGAACAAATGTTGAAATGCATTTAATTACATCTGTTTAGCTCGTTTATGTATTACAAAACCTATCAAGGTTACCTTTTCTGAATCTACTTGTAAAGTTAATCTGCTTGCTTTTGCGTTTTTATCAAACGTTTTAACGTTCTCGATAAAAGAAGGGTCGTAGCTCTTATAAAGTGACCGTAGACCGTCAACATAACTTTTAGAAAGCTGTGGATCCAAATCAACTATAACTATTTTCTTTTTTGCAGCATAAAAAGCTTCTTTTAAAGCCCTTTGCTGATCTTTAATAAACGGTAGAGAAAAGGCAAAAAGCGCCGAGTCAACGGAATCTTTTCTTAAAGGTAGGTTTTGACCATCCGCCCTAACGTACTCGTATCCTTTTTTCAATGCGTATTTTATCATTTTTTCTGAAACTTCTATAAGAGCAAAAGCGCCAAGCTCGCCACCAAACCTTCCTGTGCCCGCGCCTACTTCTATGAATTTATCTTTTTTCAGAAACTTCTGTAAAAAAGCCATTTCTTTCTGATATATGTCCCTATATTTCTCATACCAGCTGTCATATTTTTCTGGCTCTGTAAAATCGTCTTCAGCCATACTAATCAGAAATTAAAGATGCAGCCGTTAAAGCTTTTTTTATTCCGAGAATGTCAGCTATGGCATAGGCCAATCTTTTACCGCATGCGTAGTTGTTCGACCATGCCAGTATCGCGTCCTGTGTATAAGCAAGATAATCACCCTTTAAAGTTGAATCGGGTGAAGATATGGATATCCTTCCAGCAATCATATATCCGATGACTTCCGGTTCTATTTCAAACAAATTTTTCAGAACCTGGTTTAAACCTGCAAACTCTTCTTCAGATATTGTTAATCCGTTGTAGGGTACAAGCGTGGGAGTTATGAAAGTTCCCAAATCGGAAGGAATCAAAAGGTCATAAGTCCCGGGCTTGTGAACAAACTCAAGCAGGTCTGTTAAGTCTGTGTTCAGTAATATGTGTGAGCCCTGATAAACTTTAGATGTAACGTTTATACCGAACTTCTTTGCAACTTTGGGAATATCGATGCCCGATGATATTACCGGCAAACCTTCTAGTTTCAGCATATCTTTGTTCCTGACGGTTATCCTGTAGCAGCCTTCTTTGCGCTCAACTTCTTCTATTACAGAAGATGGCAGATAATTAACCCCAAGATTTATAGCGAGCCCTAGTAGTTTGTTTAAAAGTTTGCGCGCGCTTATCTGTATTTCTGGCACAAAATAGAACCTGTCTATGTTCTCTTTTTTTATATCCCCTCCGACATAGGGGTTTTCAACTTCTGTAAAAGGAATCCCTATGTTTTTTAATGAGCTTAACCAGCTTTCAAGGTACTGATCTGATTCGGTCTTTGTCTTTAAAAAATAACCGCCTATCTTCTTTTCTTCTTTTCCAAGTACTGAAATCCACCATTTCCATTCTTCAAAACATACCTTTGCAAGCTCATCGTCCCACCCAGCAAACCTGGCACCCGAGTGCAAAACTCCTGCTATTCTGGTACTAGAGCCTGAAGGCCTTTTTCCTTTTTCCAGCAGATAAACATCAAGACCAGAGAGCCTGGCGTTTATCGCCGTCATCAAACCGGTTATTCCTGAACCTATAATGATCAACCTATCAGCTTTGCTGTATCTCATGATAAAAAATTATCTTATAAGAAAATAAATTTTGCCATTCTAAAAATTGAAATTTAGCCTTTTTCTACTTCTTCAAAGACAAAATCAAAGCTTTTTTTAACGCGTTTTGGTTTCCTTTCGTACAACGCATGGATGACTATCGGTAAAGCTATTGTTGCGTCACAGTAACACACCGCATTTCCTCCTTCCTTTGATATTTTTCCCCAGCTTATTGCTTCCTCAAAAGTTGCGCCGCTGAGCCCACCCCATTGTGGTGAATCTGTGGTTATCTGGATAGCGTATTTGTGTGGCTTCACTATTTCTTTGCCTGTCTGTTTTTCAAGTAAAAGGGCCTTTATTACAGCCATGAGCTGAATCGTATCCTTTGGAACACCGCCACCTATGTATATGACCGCTGTTTCGTCAGATTTAAGAGCAATTTTTGTCATTTGCTCAAAATCTTTGAACTGATCTAGGACGATCCTGCCTTTTTCAGAAAGCACTGCGGCTATTCCATAGCTGCTGTCCATTATTGCAGGAGAAAATATCGGAACCCTTTTCCTGTAAGATCTTGTGGCTAAAGAATCTATCCCTAACTTATCCAGATGCTTCCCTAAAAGGTACATAAGTTCTGCAGTTGAGTATACATGATCTTTGTTCAGGCTTCCTATAAAGTCCGATAAAAGTTTCTCCATCTCTCTGTACTTGTACTCGTCAGCCCATTCGTCATAATACCTGTCGATTTTGTACTTTAAAAGGAGCTCATCGTCCACAAGCGGGCTACCCTTGCCGTAAGGAAATCCCATTCCAGCATATATGTCTTCAGAGATGTTTGCGCCCGAAGATACAAGAACGTCAAGGAAATTGTCATCTATCAGCTGGCTAATTATTTTCCACATACCTGCCGTTGACATGGACCCCGTTAGCCCCATCAGTATCGTCACGTCATTGTCGCTTACCATGTTTTTCCATACCCTATACACTTCACCCAACTTTCTTCCTTGGAAAGAGGTTTCAGCCATGGCCTCGAGAAGCTCAGAAATGCTTCTTGGTTTTATTTCGATGGGTTTTACCGTTTCTTTAAAAAAGTCTTCCCTTTTCATGACAGTGTTCTGCAAACCGTAAAATAAAATCTTTTAGCTTATAATTTCAACTGTCAAAAACAAAATTAACAATAAATTGTATGAAATGTAATGTGCAATTTAATTAGATAAGTTTATATTGAACGCGCTATAAGTTTAGCGCACGGCGAAAAAGTTTTGAGCGAACGTCACGGATATCACGGAAATTACAGACCGAAGCCCGTTAAACAGGGCGCTGAATATACATTAAAAGTTGAAGAAATGAGTAAGAGAAACGACGGCGTAGCAAAAGTGAATGGTTTCATCGTATTCATAGCTGGCGGCAAATTAGGGGAAACATACAGAGTGAAAATAGTAAAGGTCGGAAACAGGTACGCTGTCGGGGAAATCGTTTCTAACGAGCAAGCTAAGCCTGAAACTCAGGAAGAAGAAGAATAAATTCGGTCTGTAAAAGTTTAGTATTTTTTATTTATTTGATTTTTTGAAGAAATTCTGATTAGTTAAAGTAGGGTAAAATGGAAGAAAGAAAAAAGCTGATTGCACTGGTATCTGGAGGGCTTGATAGCTTACTATCTATTATACTGGCTAAAAACATGGGTTTCGACATAATCCCTGTTCACATAGAAACGCCCTTTAATTCACCTTGTTGCAGGGATCTTTCTTTACTGGAAAGATTTTTTAAAAAAGAGGGGCTAGAAATGATAAACGTAAAGGTTGAAAGGGAATATGTTGAAATCGTAAGACACCCAAAATACGGATATGGTCGCGCCTTAAACCCATGTATAGATTGCAGGATTTTCTTTTTCAAGATAGCAAAAAACATCATGGAAAAGGAAAAAGCTGCAGGTATAATTACTGGCGAAGTCGTTGATCAGAGGCCAAAGTCACAGAACATAAAAGCGATGAAGATCATAGAAAGAGAATCCGGGCTGGAGGGCAGGGTTCTCAGGCCTTTAAGCGGGGGCATAATGCCTCCAACAGAGCTGATCAAAGAAGGTCTGATAGATCCGGGTAAGCTCCTTAAAATAAAAGGAAAGAGCAGAAAGATGCAGATAAAACTTGCCCGTGAATTAGGATTAAATGAAATACCTGGCTCCTCAGGCGGATGTCTTTTAACGTATGTTCCATACGCTAGAAAGCTTGAGGATCTGTTTTCTAACGACGATCGTTATACAATGGAAGATATATACCTGCTAAAAACTGGAAGACATTTTAGACTTTCTAAAAATACCAAGGTTATAGTTGGAAGGAACTACTTTGAGAATAAAGAATTGGAAAAAGCTACAGGGTACACAAAGATAATCCCGGAACTTTGTAATGGACCTGTAGGGCTTTTTAGGGGTGATGAGTCGTTTTTGACGTTAGCTGCAGATATAGTTGCTTCTTACTGTGACGGAGACCTTGGATGTAAGATAGCGCTTATGATATCAGGACAGGGAAAAAGTTTTAAGGTTGAAACAACCAAAAAGGATAAAACGCTTTATAAAAAATATATCGTTTCTTTAAAGTAAGCTTCTATCGAAAATCTTAAAAGATTTTACCAGTCTCACTGCTATAGCATATGAGACAAAGAACGTTATGACCCCCGCGATCGCGTTAAACACAGAAGTTAAGCCCACTAGAAGAAAAGCTATGTATAGCGGAGGTAGATAACTTATGTGGAGTATTCCCATGGCTAGTTTAGCTGTGGGCATATAAATGTCTGGCATTATTACATAGTAAAGCATCAACGTTACGAAAAGCATTATGACAACCCTGAATGTTATCGATGTAACAGCTAATACCGAATCCCTTTTGGTGAACCGTTTTGCCAACAATATGCCTGCGAACATGCTCCCTTCTGCAAAAAATTTCATAAGCGGAGAAAATATGGTAAAAGCGCCCAGCGTATAAAGCAGAAGGCAATGGATCGTAGCAACCAGTATCCCTGCTTCAGGTCCCAAGATCAGGAAGGCAACCATGTCCGGAATTTCAGCCATATCAAACTCCAAAAATGGTAAAAGAGGGAAAGGAAACATCACGTGCATTTCCGTCAAAGCCCCAGAAGTGGCTGCAAACATAGCTATAAGTGAAACATAAAGACTTTTTTGCATAAGGCTTTCTCTTTATATTCACTTATAAATTTTTTCTTGTAGTATAAAATTAATTATACTTTATTGTTTAATTATGTTTACCAAATCTTCCAATAATTTAGAAAGTTCTTCCTTTCTTTTCACATACGGTACCCGTGAACGACCAACCATGAATATACCTATTATTCCGGCTTTTTCAAGAATTTTTATATGTTTGTAAACCATTGGATAATCTGCATTTAACATTTCTGTAAGCGCCTTTATGTGAAGTGGTTTTTCTGAACTCATGATTATCCTCAGCATTTTTATTCTGTATTCATGAGCCAGTGCCTTAAAAATTTCTGCCATTAACTTATCTTTAGCGTCGTCGTCCTTTAACATATTTAAGCTTAACAAAACTTTAAAATATATTCTTTGCCCTTCTGCAGAAAATTATGATTCTACGCCGTTGCTAATATAAAACCATGCTCTTTATCGTAAGGATTTAAGTTAAGTATTTCGATGACTTTAAAACCAGCATCTTCCAATTTTTTTGCCTCCCTTTTTATTATTTCTCCTGTAGGAAGAACCGGGTCTATACTCCTTGCTTTCACAATAAGCACAAGATAACCTCCTTTTTTTAAGAACTTTAAACTGTTATTGATCGTTATTTCGGTAGCGTCAGGTTGAGCTATATCCGAATACAGTACATCTGCTTTTTTAAATACGAATTGCGCATACCTGTCAGGACGTCTCGCATCTTCAACTATAGGTATGACGTTTTTTCTGTATTTTACGACTTTATCCATAAGCTCTCTGGCAACCCTTGCGCTTACCTCTACGCCAAAAACAAGACCGTTTATATCTATGATGTCCGAAACATGGCTGATCGTTGTGCCCGTGCTGGCTCCAAGGTAAAGCACTGTAGAGCCTGGCTTGATCGGCATGTTCTTTAGACCTTTTATTATAGCGCCGGCAAGCTTACTTCTGAATGGATCCCAGAGCCTGTACTCTATTCCTTTTTCTTTGATCAGCTTTTCTCCGTAGACTGATATTCCGGGAGCTAGATTTTTAGTCGCAAGAGCCTTTCTATCAGAGATCTCTACCCAGTAAACGTTATCAAAATCAGCGTTTTCTACCTTTGGCACTCACTTTCGACCCTTTTTTCTGCTCTTCGAAAAATCTTTTCTTTATCTCTTCAGCTTTTTTATTAAAAGATTTGGCCAGTTCATCGTTCTTTTTACCGCTATAATAGTCAATCCTTGCGGCTATGGCAAGTTTAGCCGCAAGCGCTCTTGCAAGTTTTCCCCTAAGCTTCTTTGGAGCATCATGTATAAGCTTATACTGAAATATTATTCCGTGCTTGGGCGGCTTTGCGTGGCTCTTAAGAGCTCTGAAAAGTGCTTTTTCTGCTCCAAGGACCTGTATTGTGCTAGCGGGAAGCTTAGCGAGCCGCTCGAGCGAGCTTGCTTTGCTGAGTAATCTGGCTCCTATAGTTGCTCCAACAAGGGATGTGACGTTGGGTGCAACCTGCTCCATTATTTTTTCCAGCTGCCTTGCAGCTTCTTTTCTGAGCTTAAACAACCTTATGGTTACCTCAGCCAGCTGGTCTATGAGCCTTGACATCTCTTCATCAAACGAAGCCCCTTTCGAAGCTTTTGCAAGAGATTCTATTATTTCGGCCTTTTTTCTTGGTATGTTAATTTCTTCCAGCTTTTCGGCTGTTATCTCGCTGCGATCTGGAAATGCATGAACTATGTTCAAATAAGTTTCAGGGTCCTCAATGACGCTGTAAAGCTCCGGAAAGTGCAAGCCATACCATTCTCTCAAACGCATGTAGAACAAATTTATCGTTTTATCTATTTCATCAATAGCCTGTACCAGCTGTATGGCGTGAAGATCAAGCCTTGCTGCCTGCTCCTTGAGCTTTTGCTGAGAAACATAAATTGTATAGTTCCTTATGAGTTCAAGAGCCTCCTGCTGATCCTTTACCAGGCCTGCCTTAATCATCAGATCTACTTTGTTCAGGCCCTGATTTTCAATTATATTCGGGTCTATGATAACGTTCAGCCTGGGGTTTAGACCAATTAGCCTGTTTTTTAACGCTTCATTCTGCACAACTATTTCATCGCTTTCGTTCATTAGAAGGTTGAGGGTTTCTTCTGACAATTCTCCCTTTAAAGCTGATTCGTATTCATTAAAGTCTTTAATCTTATGTGATGATATTATATCGCCTTTTTCGTTTAAAAACAGTATACCCGCTTCAGTAATCATTAAAATTTTTTTCACAAGTTTAAACTATTAAAACCTTAATATTTAAGAATTATTAACAATACAGCATGCGCTGGGGAGCAATATCAGAGATACATGTACCATTTAAAAATGGGCAACCCGATTTTTCAAAGGCAAAATCGGAAGCCGATTTTTTAATTTCCAAAGGGGTTAACGTCTTTTATGTAAATGGTATGGGAGCTGAATCTTTGGCCGTCACAATCAGTTTCAAAATAAATAGCTTTATATAGGTGCTTGTCATATAATATTCTGTGCCTGAAAGATCTTGAAAGAGGCATGTTTGCTCTTCGGCCTTCACCCAAGGACTATTATTAGATATTCAAAAGTTTTTTCTAGTACACAATAAGGATGCCTTAAAACAAAAGCTAATGCTTGAAGGTTTGATTTGAAAGACGTGCGCATTTTTATTATTGCGCTTTAAAAGTTAAGAATTCCTATTATTGCTTTATAACATTTACAAACTTGCCTTCTTTCTGTTTTTTAATGCCGAGGTTTCTGCCCCTAAACCGCTTTTTTTATAAATTGAGACAGTAGGTACAATATTGGCAACGGTCAAACATAAATAAGTTTATAAGCGAGAAACTATTATTAATAATTCTTCTGTATGTTGCTGAAAGCTTTAAAGATAGATATTAAAGGTAACGAAGGTTTTATCATACTTAACTCTGTTGATGCTGAGAGATTAGGTATAAATGTTGGGGAAAAAATACTGGTTAAGACCGATAAGAGGTACGCTACAGGCGTGGCACGCCCATCGCACAGCATGATAAAAGAAGGTTATGCGGGGTTAAGCACAGATCTAGCAGCTGAACTGGGAATCACTGATGGGGAGGAAAAAACCGTAGAAATCAAAAGGGCAGAGCATGGTTTATCATTTGAATACATAAGAAAAAAGTTTAAAGGTTCTAAACTGAGCGATAGAGAACTATACCAAATAATCAAGGACATCTCCGAAGGTAAAACCAGCGATCTGGAGGTTTTGATGTTTGTTTTTTCAACATATTATAACGGCCTGGATATAAATGAAGTAATAAGCGCGTCTAAAGCTATGGCTGAAACAGGAAACAGAATAGACTTGGGGGAAAAAGTAGTGGATAAACATTCTATAGGTGGAGTTCCGGGCAACAAAGTATCCCTCTTGATAGTGCCTACGTTTGCAAACAGCGATTTTTATATACCAAAGACGAGCAGCAAAGCCATAACAAGCCCTTCAGGTACAGCTGACACGATGTCAGTTCTTGCCAACGTAGATCTAGAGCCTTCAGAGCTTATATATGTAGTAAAGAAAACCCATGGCTGCATTGCATGGACAGGGAAACTTGGGATATCGCCGGCTGACGATAAGATTATTCAGATTGAAAGGCCCTTAAGAATAGATCCTGAAGGATTAATGATAGCTAGCGTTATATCAAAAAAGATTGCTATGGGGGTTAAGTATATGGTGCTTGACCTACCTTATGGAAAGGGCACAAAGATTGAAGATGAAAAATATGGTATGCAGCTTGCACAAAAATTTAAAGATGTTGGAGAAGCAGTCGGTATTAAAATTACTTCTGCATTAACTTATGGTAGTCAGCCTGTTGGTCATACTGTAGGGCCTGCTCTTGAAGCTAGAGAGGCTCTAGAAAGCTTGATCAACCCTGACGGAGCACCAAACAGTCTTCTGAACAAATCAGCTTCGTTGGCCGGACTCCTGTTTGAGAACGTCGGCTTGGTCGAAAAGGGTTTAGGGTACGATGCGGCTCTTTCACTGATATTTAAAGGCAAATCTTATCAAAAGTTAAAGGAGATAATCGCAGCCCAAGGCGGAAACCCTGATATTAAACCAGACGATTTACCTGTTGGTCACTACACTTATGATGTTACTGCTGAAAAAGATGGTTATATAACTTTTATAGACAACAACGAAATAAACACGTTAACAAGGATGCTTGGAGCTCCATATGATAAGGGTGCTGGAATATATCTTTATAAAAAAGAAAACTATAAAGTGGCTAAAGGTGAGCCCATCATCAGGCTTTATTCCAACAGCGAATCAAAAATAGATCAGTCCCTATATTATATATCTCAAAAAAAGCCGTATAAGATTACTGGAATGCTTCTAGAATCTTATCCTTAAATATGCTTAGATTATTCAGATATCAATGGCTAGCCTTCAAGCCTTCTATATTAAAAACATGGCCTAAAAATGCAGATTGTTTAGAAAATTTCATAATAAATTCTGTCGATATTGTTGTATAGGTCTACTTTTTTTTCATGAGAAACATAAGATGCCATAATCGAATATTTGGCAAGAATTACAAGATCTTCGGCGTTCAGCTTTAAAGCCTTTGCTGTTTCATAATAATTCTCGTTAAGGTAACCCCCAAAGTAAGCCGGATCGTCAGAATTTATCGTAGGTATCATGCCTAATTTCATCATTGTTTTTACCGGAAATTTTTCAAGCGGTGTTATATGATTAAGCTTAAATGCTGAAAGCGGGCATGTGGTCAGAGGTATCTTTTCTTGAGTCACTTTTTCTGTAAGAATTGGATCGTCCAAGATGTGGTATCCGTGGTCTATTCTTGCTACCTTTAAAGATCTTATAGCTTCCCATACATATTCTGCTGGAGCCTCTTCTCCTGCGTGAGCTACAGGTATGAACCCTTCATCCCTTGCTCTTTTGAAAACGTTCTCAAACTTAGACGGAGGGTTGCCCAGCTCCTTTGAATCAAGGCCAACGCCCATTATCCAGCTTTTGTACTGCAACGCCTGTTCTAATGTTTCTTCTGCCGAGCTTACTGACATGTCCCTCAGAAAGCTCATTATTATTCCGGCTGAAATCCCGAAATCATCCTCTACCTTTACCGCTGCCCTGTGTATCCCCTTTATTACTGTTCCAAAATCAACGCCCCTCCTTGTGTGAGCCTGAGGGTCAAAGAAGACCTCAGCTCTCTTGACGTTCTGAGAAGCCGCCTTCTTAAAATAAGCGTATGCCAGGTCAAAGAAGTCCTGCTCATCGATCAGCGAGCTTACGCCTAGATAATAAAGGTCAAGGAATGACTGGAGATCCTTAAACCTGTATGCGTTTCTTGCGTCTTCTATGCTTTTGTAGGGAAGCTTTATCCCGTTCTTCTTAGCCTTCTCAAGCATCATCTCAGGTTCAAGCGTTCCTTCAAGGTGAAGGTGGAGCTCCGCCTTTGGAAGCTTTGAGATAAAATCAGATAGATTAAATTTACTGCTGTACATTTTTACATACTACGCTTTGCTTTATATTTAATCTTTCCGATTTAACTTTTAAGGGCTTTTAAAAATGAAGTTAAATCATAAAATGAGTAATCAGGAAACGTAGATGGAGAACCCACGGGCCCCTTTTTGTACTTGTACACCCATATGGTAAGAACCCCGTATGAAGAAGGTACTTCGACATCATAAAAATAATCATCGCCAACTACAACGGCTTCTTTAATTTCCATCTTCAGGATTTTAAAAAAATCTACTTTCGAGACCCCCATGATGTCCGGTGAAAATATATCATCAAAAAATTCTTCTATACCAAGTTTTTCTAACAATCTTTTCTGATATTTAGAATAACCGTTTGTATAAGCGTATATCTTACAGCCTGACCTTTTTAGATTTTTTAGGAGCCCATCTGCACCTCTTATTTTATATACAAAAGGCCAAACGTAGTATTTTTCTTGCAGGGAAAAAAGCTCCGGAAATCTTTCAGCTTTAGAGGCTCTAAATGACATATCTTCCCAATCAAAAGCTTCAGGGGAAAAATCAGAAAGCCTTTGGTAATGCTGCTTTAAAATGTTAAGCTTCATGTTAAAAGCGTCTGTACCATCAAAATATTCTGGAAATATTTCTTCCGCGAAATCATTATGTAATATGGTATCATCAAGGTCCAGAAATACAGTCTTTCCGGATAAGTCAACGTTTATGATGATTTTTTTACAATCACACCCGTTAATTTTTTTATCAACCAAAAAACGCTGTTCTTTTTTATTGAAAACGATACCTGCATGGCTGTTTAATGCAAGCTTAAAGCTGTGCAGAAGGTCAAAGTTCATAACCGTATCATTTATTTTTCTGTTTAAAAGCTTTCCAGCTTTAAGAATCCTTGCCTGCTAGAATTTTTTCAACATTTTCATCTTTTATCCTTTTCATCCTGACAAGAAACTCATATAAAGGAATAATGTCTGAAGCTATAAATCCTGTATCAAAATGCAGATCATTTTTTAGGGCTTCCAGCAGCCCATGATAAACAGGTCTTTTATAATTTTCCTGAATCACGGGAAATGGTATAAGGTACTGGTTGTAATTACCTCTAACGTTGTAAACTGCAACAGTGATAAAAATGTTAAAGTACCTGAGCAGCCTCCATTCTTGAAATTTCTTTATTCTTCCAAGCAGCAGGTCAGCTTCTGAAATCCATCTGACCCTAACGTCCAGATCCAAAGGCTGATTATAAAATATGGTTGCTGCCGCTGCTGTCAGTTTTGTATCAGGATCGTCCTGCCAGTTGGAAATGTAATGATATGCGTCAAGAAAGTTTTTAGCATACATAGCGTTCTTTATCGCATCCTCCGCAGAATATTTTACGTCTTTAAAAACAATGCTTTCCTGCGCTACCTGGAGCTGATTTACTGCATATCTTATATCTCCTGAAGATTCATAGATTATGTTTTTTATCTGTTCATCGTTTACTTTAAGATTTTCTTTTTCTGCTATGTTTTTAAGCCAGAGAAATACCTCCCTGCTTGGCACCTTCTTCCATTCTATGATATCTGACATTTTAGCAAGTTCTTTCATGAAATCTTTCATCTCGTTAGCAGCCATTATTACTGGGACGTTAGCGTTCGGAATCCACTCCTGCAAAAAATTTATCCCACCGGTGTCTCCTTTTGAATACATTCCGTCTACCTCATCCAGAAAAACTATAACCTTTTGTCCAAAAAGGTTAACCGGTTCAACGTTTCTGAGGGTTGCATCTAATTTTTCCTTTGTCCTTACATCGCTCGCATTGAGCTCTAAGACGAAAAGGTTAAAGTCGTTGCCAAGAGCCTTTATCGAAGTTGTTTTTCCAGTTCCGGGAGGACCCACTAAGAGGAGCGGTTTTGATCCTTTTTTCCAGTTTTTTAACCATAATACTATCCTCTTTCTACCTTCCTCGTTTCCTATCATATAAAAAATAGATTTAGGTCTGTATTTTTCAGAAAGCATAACCCAAGACCCCGCTAACGAGGAATACGAACAAAGCTCCAAACATTAACAATAATATTCTGTTCTTTACATATATAGCTTTATTGCCATTTGGATTCTTAACAAGCCCGTAAGTGTATTTAATCATATAAAAGTCAACGATAAGTATCAATATCAGATAAACGTACCAGAACCTGAAATATATTAATGGAAAAAAAGAAAGGATTACTGCAACTATCATGAAAATAAAAGCGTATATTGAAGCCCATTTTGCGCCTCTAGTTATGGTCAATGTCCTTACCCCTTTTTTCATGTCACCTTCTGCATCACTTATACCCTTTATTATTTCTCTGCTTGTGCCAGCAAAAAAAGCTACGCCGGCAAGTATAAAGGGAACAGGGTCAAACTTCATAGATATTATTGACCCGTAAATGAAAGGTATCGCCATAGAAGACGCTACGAGAAAATTTCCTGCCAAACCAGATCTTTTGAACTTCCAGCTGTAAAGGTAGGAAATAATAGCAAATAGAGCCGCTATTACAAATGATAACGCGTTTAACAGCGCAGATATGGTAAGGCCAGAAATCAATAAAACAGCAGCGAGAGTTAATGCCGTTCTTGTGTTTATTTTACCCGAGACAAGAGGTCTGTAAGGCGCGTTGATTCTGTCAATTTCTATATCGTAATAATCGTTTATTATCATGGAATAAGCCGTTATAAAAAAGCCCACAAGGAACCCCATAAACAAAACCTGTAAATTATAATAGTTTTCTAAAACTGCGCCGATTATAACACCTAACCCGCTTAAAATACAGTTGGGCAGTCTTATAATGCTAATTATTTCCTTCAATATTACCTTCACTTAACTGAAATAGCCTATAAAATATTACTTCTCCGTTCCTTTCAACAATAGCTATTATCGGTTCTTTTTTATGTCTTATAGAAATCTTTACAAGATTGTTTAAATCCTCTATTTTATAGCTGCCGCCTTCTGGTAGTATCTTGATGTAATACGACCTTGATGAACCGTCATCCGCCATAAAATCAAAAATGTTTGTCTGAATCTCATTGATCCGGTATCCTTTTTGCCTGAGTTCCCCGTACACCAAAAGCTTTTCCAGATTCAGATTTAACGTTGCTCTGTACCTTTGATAATATTTTTCTGGGTTTAAAGAGTCTCCTTTTTCATCAAAAATCTGTAGCTGATTTTCCTGAAGAATATAAAAAGCTTCATATTTGTTCAGCAAAAGTTTCTGATCGGTTACCTGTCCATACCCAGTTTTTATGATTCTGTTTAACGATTCTTCATCGAGATCACAATAGCCCAGCTCTATATCATCAACGATCAAAAAAAACCTTCTTTTTCTTTCGGCGTTATGCATTTCTTATTTCTGCTGCTTTTTTACAACTAAAACCGGTATTTTGCTTTCTCTTACCAGCTTTGCAGAAACTGAACCCAGTAAAAGACCCCTGAATGTTGACAACCCGCGCGATCCAACTACTATCATGTCTGCATTAATTTTCTGTGCATAATCCAGTATTGCGTCGGCAGGCGATCCTTCTAGTATAACGCCGATGGCTTTACCCCCAGCCTCTTTGATATGATCTACCATATCTTTTAGCATATACTCGTTATGCTTTTTGATACTTTCATAAACAGTCTGAGGGATATCAACCCCATAAGAATACAGCTGGGCAAAATCGATTACAGTTACAACGTGAAGCTCGGCCTTTGTAAATTCTTCAAGCGTTTTTAAAAATTCTACAGCGGCCTTCGCGTGCTCCGAACCATCATAACCGATTATTATTTTGCTAATCATTTGTATTATTATTGAATTTATGTATATTAAAACGTTATGATATACAAGGAGCTTAAAAATAAAAATGTATTTTTGAGCTAAAGTTTTTATACTAAAGTGATATCTGGATTTATGAGCCGCCGTAGCTCAGTTTGGTAGAGCGGCCGGCTGTTAACCGGCAGGTCGTCGGTTCGAGTCCGACCGGCGGCGTATTTTTGATTTACAGTTTATCTTATCAGTTAATCAATTTTTTAGCTTGAAATTTTTTGCTTGAAATTCTGTCTGAAACTGCAAAATGCTATAAGCGCATTCGTAAAAAAGCTTCCTTTAGCTGGAGATAGCTCAATTGGAAAGTGTGTTTGACCAATAACAGTTAATAAATTTAAAAATCTTTAATTAAATATGGATTGATTCTGAATCGTTAATCCTATTTTCAATAAACTTTTTAAAATTAAAAACCAACTACTAATATGGTTAGTATCATAATATCTGGAATGGCTGGCGTCGGCAAAAGCACTGTTGCCGAAATTATTGCAAAAAAGCTCAATCTCGAAGTAAAAATAGGAGGTGACGTCCTTAAAGATTATGCCGCAAAGCTGGGTTACAAAGGAACTGATAGAAACGATTTTTGGGACACAGAAGAGGGGAAATCTTTTTTAAAACTAAGAGAGCAGGATTCAAGTTTTGATAAAAAAGTAGATGAATTTCTAAAAGAGTTAATCAATACAAAGGAAATGGTTATTACAAGCTGGAGTCTGCCATGGCTTGTGGAAAATTTTCATGTAAAGGTCTGGCTTAAAGCCAGCCAAAAGACTAGGGCTAAAAGGATATCTGAAAGAGACCATATACCTTTTGAAAAAGCCTTAGAAGTGGTAAAAGAAAGAGATAACGAAAATTTCATTCACTATAAAAAACTTTACGGTATTGAGCTTGATAAAGATTATAGCGTTTTTAACCTAGTTATTGATACTGAAGTTATAAAACCAGATGTGATAAGTGAGCTGCTTATTACATATTATAAAGAATATAAAATCGGTACAGGAAACAGCAAATGAAAACCATAGCGGAATGGTTAAAAGAAAAAACTGAACCTTTTTATGACGAACTTCCGAGCGAAAAATACGGTGTTCCCCCTGAAGAAAGAAACATGGAGTTGCACCTCGAGTACGGTTTTGTACCTCTTGATAAACCTCCTGGGTATTCCAGTTTTGAAGTGGTCAGCTGGGTTAAAAGAATGCTCGAAGCTAAAAAGGCAGGGCATAGCGGAACGCTTGACCCTAGCGTCAGCGGTCTTTTGCCTATAGCCATAAATTCAGCTACGAAGGCTCTGGGGGCACTGTTGCTTGGTCCTAAGGAGTACATAGCTGTTATGAAGCTTCACGAAAATGTGCCAGCTGAAAAGGTTATTCAGGCTATAAACATGTTTAAAGGTATGATCTATCAGAGACCGCCTGTCAGATCTTCTGTAAAAAGAAACATAAGGATAAGAAAGGTATACAGCATAGAAATTTTAGAAAGCGACGAAAGGTTTTACCTCATAAGATTGCTCGTAGAATCTGGAACTTACATAAGAAAAATAATATACGATATAGGTGAGTTGCTGAAGGTTGGTGCTACAATGGTTGACCTTAGGAGAACAAGGGTATCAGATTATACGGAAAACGATGGCTTTGTAAAACTTCAAGATATCTGGGAAGCTTCTAAGGTCTACAGAGAATCTAACGACGAAACAGAATTAAGAAATGTCGTAAAGCCTGTGGAGGTTGCTCTAAGACACCTTAAACCTATCGTGGTAAAGAATTCTGCAATAGGTTCTATATGTAATGGTGCACCGCTGGCTTTACCAGGAATATCAAGGACCGACCCGACTATAGAAGCTAATGATTGGGTTGCGCTTTATTCTATTAAGGGCGAAATTGTGGCCATAGGAAAAACTTTAGTAAGCTATAAAGAAATGGAAACAATGCAAAAAGGCATAGTTGTAAACGTTGACAGGGTCATCATGAAGCAGGATACTTATCCTAGGATTTGGAAAACTCATTGACCAGTTTCACAGCCTGATCAAGTAACCTTTTATATCCAGTTCCTTCTGCTTTTATCTTTATCTGGGGCATCGTGTTGGATTTTCTGATCAAAACCCATCCATCATCAAAATATGCCTTTATTCCATCTATAGTTATGATCCTTTTGGATTCATTTTCATAATAAGCCTTAAGCCTGTCCATTATAAGATCTTTAGATCCATCTGGTACAGCTAAAGCTATAACTTCAGACGAAGGAGGAAGATTGAGCCCTTTTACAAAATCTTTTATTGATAAATTTAACTTCTTTAACGTTTCAAGAACCTTTACGAAAGCATAGATTGAATCGTCAGCACCGAAAGTTTCTTTAAAATAGTAATGGCCGCTTATTTCACCGCCGAGCAAAGCATTTTTTTCTATCATTTCTTTAGTTATAAAAGAGTGCCCTACTCTGCTTACAAAAACTTCAAAACCAAGGTTCTTGAGGAAGTTTTCTATAGCTTCAGAAAAATTAACCTCTATTATTGCTTTTTTGTCGCGGCTTTTTTCGTATCCCTTAGCTATCAATGCAAACAGAACATCACCACGCACTACGTTTCCGTCCTCATCAACCATAACAAGCCTGTCTCCGTCACCGTCAAATGCGGCTCCTGGGCGGGATTTAATTTTTACTGTTTCTTTTAATTTAATAAGAGATTCGTCAGTGGGTTCGCTTGATCTGTTCGGAAATCTGCCATCAGGCTCTGGAAATAGCAGCTCACACTCCATTTTATAGGAATTGCATATTTTAGGTACGATGCTGTAAGTGCTGCCGTTTCCTATGTCTATGCAGAGTTTATGACTTAATGGAGGCCTTATATTTAGGTTCAAGAAGCTTACGTAATCGTCTTCAGCATTTGCCTGTACAAGCTTACCTTCGCCAACTTTAACAAACTTTATTTCCTCAAAAAATTTATTTTTAACGAATTCCATGCCGCTACCTTCTCCTATAATTTCAGCGTTTTCCTTGCAAAGCTTAAACCCTGTCCATTCAGGTGGGTTATGACTAGCTGTTACCATGACTCCTCCGTTCATACCGTGCCTTGCTATATAATTATAGAATACAGGTGTTGGAACTAAACCAAGCGCGTGAACTTCATGCCCTTCTCTTAAGAATTCTTCGTTAAGAATGTTATAAAGAATCCTGCTGCTCTCTCTTACATCAAAAGCTGTCGCCAGTTTTAACTGTTTTAAACCAAAAAAATATGTTAAAGATAAAGCTAGCTTTCTTGTAAAATCCTCGTCTATCTGAATCTTGTACAAACCTCTTATGTCGTAAGCTTTGAACACGTCTTCTAATTTGCTTTTATCTTTTAGCACACAGATTTTTAACCGGACAACAAATTAAATTTTACCATCAAAAGGTTAAGTTATAAAAAAAGTTCCTTAAGAAGTCTATCAAAATCAAAATGTCAGATATTTCTGTAGCGTTATTGCTTACACCTTCTTCTTCTGTAGTTGTTCCCTGTAACCTTGCTCTGCACAATCGCCATGCGTTTATCAGGTCATTTTCTGTAAGGGTATTTTCATACTTTGATAGAAGATTATAGGTGCTCTTTATTAGTCTTGAATCCATTACCCCGGTTCGAGCTGTTTCTACAAAATTACCAAGAAGCTCGTAAATCTGAAAAAGATCATCTTCAGAAATTTTAGAATTTTTAAAGCCTTCCATACACTAATAAAAATATTATTGAAGATATATATTCGTTACCGTCTAAAAATAATTACAAAATTCATTCAATGTTAATTTTTTTGCCTTTTTGAGATATTGGAGTCTTTGGTTCGAAAGATACCTGTAAAATTCCGTTTACAAACGTTGCTTTTGCTGAGTCAGGGTTGACTTCCACATCTAAAGGTATATCTGCTTCATACTTTTTATTTACGCCTTCAGCATAAATATGCAGGCTCCTTTCTGTTGCTTCAAGGTCTATCTTTTCTTTCTGTGCCCCGGGGAGCTCAACTATGACGTTTACTTTGTTGGTGTTTGGGTCAACCATTACATCATAAAATGGTTTAACAACTTCGCTTCTTCTGACCCCCTTAGCGGCAGGCTCGATGTTGCCAAACTCTCTTATGACCGGCTTGCCATCCTCCCCTATGGACCAGGATATCCCGTAATAAAACGGCCCTTGGAATTCACCTTCTTCTATCGATTCAAAAAGTTTATCAAACATTTCATCTATTTCTTTAAAGTAATCCCAAATGTCCCTAGGACCTTTCCTTTTTTCCGGTTCATCTCTAGGCATAATGTTAATTTATACTTGGGCTTATAAAAATCATTCTGTAAATTTAGTTTATTAATTTTTAGCAAAAATGATTCTGTTGCTGTATAACCTTTACCTGCGTTATGGTAAGTTTTAAAAGTGGGGACGGTGGGACTTGAACCCACAACCAGCAGGTTTCTCCACGCTCCAGAATTTAACGTTAAAACGCGTAGCCGCATAAAATGCGGCTCACTAAATTTGGGCTTGCCCTTACGGGCTTTTTATTCTGGAGCCTGCCGTCCTGCCCTTTTAGACGACGTCCCCACTATTTGGGCAATAAGACCGTTTTGCTTAAAAATCTTTCGTGCTTTTATCCTGATAGCTTTAAATCATATGAATTTCAGCTTTGCTACAAGATCCATCAGGCCCTGCTTATAGTTTCTTTTGTCTGTTATGACCGTCGCAAAAATATGCTTAGAACCATCAGAAAAGTATCCTTTTAACAAAACGTTTTCCCCGTTAATTTCAGTGTATATACCAGCTGGAAAATGACATCCGCCCTGCATTAGTTCGTTAAACTCAGCTTCTATGTTTGCCCTCAAATTAGTTCTTTCGTTATACAAAAATTCTTCTAACTCTTTTATTTTATCGTTTTCTTTATTGTACTCAACCGCTATTATTCCTTGTCCAGGTGCCGGTAAAAAATACCTAGGATCCAGCCTTTTCATTTTATATGTTTCTAAACCTAGTCTGTTCATCGCCGCACAGCTCAGTGTTAAAGCGTCAAATTTTCCTTCATCCAATCGTTTTAACCTAGTATCCACGTTACCCCTTAAGTCGATAACCTTTAGATCAGGTCGGTAAAGAGATATCAGCGCTTTTCTTCTTAAGCTGCTGGTTCCGATTTTACTACCTTCGGGCAACTCAAAAAGATCCAGCTTTTCTTTTGCTATAAGGCAATCAGCTGGATCATCTTCAACAGGATATAGTATGCCTAATCTTTTGTCCCTTTCGCTGGGCAGATCCTTCATGCTGTGCACAGCCAGGTCAGCTTTTCCAGCAATCAATGCATTTTCAAGCCTCTGCGTAAAAGCGCTCTTCCTGTTTATGTCATATTTTCCTTCATCGCCTTCTGTGACAATCTTTAAAATTTCAGACCAAAAACCATAATTCTCCAATTTCTTTGCTATAATTTCAGCCTGTATTAGCGCAAGCTTGCTAGGCCTTGTGGCTATCACTATCTTTTTCATGTTTAACACCAAGAGCCTCTAACGCCTTTATTTTTGATACAAGATCATCTTCATTTTTAGGGTTGGTAAGAATAGGATCCAAAAGTTTTTTTACCGTTCTTTCTGCCATCTTTTTTAAAACGTAATCCGTATTATGCTCGTTATCTTTCAGATGTTTTTCAGCTATGAGAGCTTCTTCGTTTATTATATAATAAGCTCTTTTCATGATGTTTTTTATTTCGGGCCTGATCTTTTTATAATAAGCAGCTAAGTAAATGGAATCCGATTCCTGCCTTAACACAGACTCAAGGTATTCGGGAATAGTGTTATCCTTTTTTGTAATTCTGTAGGTTTCTTCCATATCCCAGTAAGTAACGCCCAAGTTTCTGACGTTCGGATTTATGTTTCTGGGCACTCCAAGATCGACTACAAGCTTGGGCCTAGTTAGTAGCCCCTTTATAAAATCTTCATCAACGATATAATTTTTAGGATCGGTGGTGGTTGCAGAAAATATTATGTCAGAACCCTCGATGGCCTCCTTGAGTTCTTGATAAGAATAAACCTTGGCGCCCTGAAACTCAGCGTTATACAGCTTTCTTGAAGTTACAATAGATATTAATTTGCTGTATCCTTTTAAATACTCATATATTGTTTTTGCCGTTCTGCCAGAACCAATTATAACTGCTTTAAAGCGTTGTTGGTTTAAATGATCAACTGCCTTTTTAGCTATTTCTGAAGCTATTTCTTTCTTCGATGTTATTAACCCCGCCTTTCTTAATTTTTTGCTTACGTTTAACGTTCTGTTTATTATGCACCTTAAAGAAGATTTAACTTCACCTTTTTTTAAAGATTTTACAAAGCTGTTCTTTATCTGATAATATATGCTCTCTTCACCGGGAAGAAAAGAATCAAGCCCCAGGCTCACTAATAAAAGGTGTTTCACGACATCCTTTCCTTTAATCGTATAATACCTGCTATCTTTAGCGTACTTTTCTATGATGTTTGGTACGTTTTCTGATATAAAGTAAACCTCAATCCTGTTACATGTAATGAGCGCAAATTTCTCGCTACATCCTTTGAAATCGCTTGCAAAATCATCAAAATTTTCTATGAGTGATTCTCTGAATTCTATACTGCTGAACTTATATGATGTACCTACGAGGCCCAGCTCAGAACTTTTCTTCTGATTATCAAAGTTTGATTCTATCATAGTTCATCCGTTCTGCAAACGTTGTCTGTTTACTTCACGAAGTTTTTCGAGTAAAGCCTTTTCCTCTTCGCTGAGCTTCGATGGCAATCTGACCTTAACCTTTAATATTAGATCTCCCCTTCCAAAATAAGGTTTAGGAAAACCCTTTCCCTTTATTCTTATAGTGTCCCCGTTCTGGGTCAATCTTGGGATTTCGATTTTTATTTCTTCTCCATCTATGTTGATGAATTTTGTAGAAGTCCCCAGTATCGCGTCCAAATAATCTATTTCGAGCTCTGAATAAAGGTCATAGTCGTTCTTTTTAAACCTTAGATCCGGTATTAAATGAACGTTCAGATAGAGGTCACCTTTCTGGCCGTTGAGGTAATGACCATGCCCTTTTAACCTAAGCCTTTCTCCATCCTGGATGTTAACCGGTATGTTTACTTCAATTTTAGATGTGTTAAGAATTCTGCCTGTGCCATTGCATACCTTGCAGACTTTTTCAGGTATTTTGCCAGCCCCCATACACCTTGGGCACGTTGTAACTGTTACCATTGTGCCAAAAGGAGTTCTTTTATACGACCTTATCTGTCCGTTACCTTTGCATTCAGGACACGTTATCCATCTGCTCCCTTTCTCAACGCCGGTACCATTACACGCTTTACAGGGCTCATACCTGCTTACGGTGATCTGCTTCTTTCCGCCCAAGTAAAGATCCTGTAGCGAAACATCAATGTCCTGTTCTACATCAAGAGAATAACCGCCAGAAAAGTTACCAAAGAACTGCCTGAAAAGGTCTGAGAAATCAAACCCAAAATCCTTGAAAAGGTCCTCAAAATTAACTCCTCTAAATATGTCTTCCTGTGTATACTGGGAATAGATGCCTTCTTCGCCGTACATATCATACTGTCTTCTTTTTTCTGGATCAGATAATACAGCGTAAGCTTCAGTAATCTCTTTGAACTTTTCTTCTGCTTCTTTTGATTTGTTAACGTCAGGATGATATTTTAACGCGAGCTTTCTGTAAGCTTCCTTTATTTCTTCCTGAGTTGCATTTCTAGACACACCAAGAATTTCGTAGTAATCCTTCTTTTTTCTTTCAGTGCTCATTTACTTTTAACTACCTGAGCCAGAAACATCCCTGTAATTCTGCTGCCCGGATGAAGAGCTTCCTGACGAAGAATAAAACTTTGCGCCTATTGATCCTAGGACTTCTTTTAAAGCGTTAGTTTTTTCTTTTATAAGGTTAATATCGTTCTTTTTAAGAGCTTCCTGCAGTTCGTTTTCTGCCTTTGAAATTTTATCGAGGTCTTCGTTTACGAGCTTATCCTTGAACTGTTCCTTAAACTTCTTTGAATTATAAAGAGTGGTGTCAGCTTCATTCCTTGCCAACGCTTCCTCTAATTTCTTTTTATCCTGTTCCGCGTACATCTCAGCCTCCTTTATCATCTTCTGTTTTTCTTCTTCAGATAGTTTAACCCTTGAAGTAATTGTGATCTTATTTTCTTTTCCTGTTGCAAGGTCTTTAGCGCTTACATGAAGTATGCCGTTAGCGTCTATGTCAAAGGTAACCTCAATCTTTGGTACTCCTCTTGGCGCAGGGGGTATTCCTTCAAGCGTAAACATCCCGAGCGAAACATTATCTGCAGCCATTGGCCTTTCCCCCTGGAGAACGTGTATAGTTACTGCTGTCTGATAATCTTCGGCCGTCGTGAATATCTGAGATCTCTTTGTAGGTATTGTAGTGTTCTTTTCTATTATTTTGGTAAATATTCCTCCATACGTTTCAACACCCAGAGAAACTGGTGTGACGTCAAGAAGAACTATATTCTTCATTTCTCCAGCCAGAACAGCGCCCTGTATGGCCGCTCCTATGGCAACGGCTTCCATCGGGTCTACACCTCTTTCAGCGGGCTTCCCCATTATTTCTTCTACGAACTTTCTCACGAGCGGCATCCTGGTCATTCCCCCTATAAGGATCACCTTGTCGACCTTTTCTGGTGTGATCTTGGCATCCTCCAGCACCTGTCTTATTGTGGGTTCTACCCTTCTTACGATCGGCATAGCTATTTCTTCGAGTTTAGCCCGAGTGAGGGTATAATGAAGGTGTTTTGGCTGACCGTTCACGTTTGCTATGAATGGTAGGTCGATATCAGTAGTAAGAAGGTTAGTCAGCTCTATTTTCGCCTTTTCTGCTGCTTCTTTCAACCTTACCATTGCGATGGGGTCTGAAGAAAGGTCCATGCCTGTTTCTTTTTTAAACTCGTCTATCAGCAGGTTTACTATGGCCCGGTCGACGTCGCTGCCTCCAGTTTCGTTATCACCGCTGGTTGCGAGAACCTGGAAGACGCCTCCTCCAAACTCCATCAAAGTTGCATCGTGCGTTCCTCCTCCGAAGCTAAATACAAGAATACGCATCTCTTTATCCGCTTTATCAATGCCATAAGCCAGGCACGCAGCGGTAGGTTCATTTATTATTCTCACCACTTCTAAGCCAGCTATTTCAGCTGCATCCTTTGTCGCCTGTCTTTGATTATCATTAAAGTGAGCCGGTACCGTTATAACGGCCTTTTTTACAGGATACCCGAGGAAGTTTTCGGCGTCTTTCTTGATCTTTTGCAGCAAGAAGGCAGAAAGCTGCTGTGGCGTGTACTCCTTTCCATAAATTCTGTACTTGTAATCAGTTCCCATCTTTCTTTTAAATTCAAATATAGTACCTTCAGGATTCATTGCGGCCTGCCTTTTTGCAGGTTCCCCAACAAGAAGCTGTCCATCCTTTGTAAAAGCCACAACTGATGGAAACATTTTTCCTGCAACAGTAGGTCCTTCTGCGCTGGGTATTATGACCGGTTTCCCTCCTTCAACTACGGCTGCTGCTGAGTTTGTTGTGCCAAGGTCAATACCTATTATTTTTTCTTTCTGAGTTTCGCTCATTTTTTCCCACCATTAAACTCCAACAACAACAATCGCTGGTTTAATAACTTTCCCGTTCTGCATATATCCTTTACTTAAAACTTTTAATACTTTACCCTTTAATGCTTCTTCTTCAACTTTTTGAGTATAAGCTATATGATGATATTTTGGATCGAACGCCTGATTTAAGGGGTCTATTAATGAAAAACCTGAATCAAAAAGCGACTTTAACAGTTTTTCCATTATTATCATGAAACCTTTGGCAAGCTCGCTATCATTGCCCAGATTCTTTAAAATTTCATCCCTAAAATAAAACAGCTCGTTTAGAGGTTCTGAAAGCTTCATTACAACTTCTGCTTTTCCTTCATTCCTGCATTCTCTGAACTCAGCTTCTGACCTTTTTTTAAAATTTTCGAAATCGGCAAGAAGGTAAATGTAATCTCTGCGCACCTGTTCTTTTTCTTTTGTCTTTTCGTTTAACGCTTTTTTTAATCTTAAAATTACTTCATTAGCTCTTGCTATGTCTTCGATCATCTAATTTATGATTGAGAATTTAATTAAAAACCTTTATCCACAATACACAATATAAAATAACCTTTTCAAACAGTTTCACGGTTTCAGAAAAAGGTAAAAAGACACAAAATATATATGTTATATGCCTGATGCGGTATATTTTGCCGTTTCTGAAAGCTCAAAAAATAAAATTTTAACGCTCTCAAAAAGGTTTAAAATAAAAGTAATGGTGCTGCAGATAGTAAAGCAGGTAGAGCTCCCATTTGACGTTGAAAGATATCTCAATAATCATTTTGACTGGATCGTTTTTACTTCTTCTTTTGGGGCCAAAATCTTTTCTAAAAAGGTAATGGAAAGGGGTGCTTTTCATCATCTTGTTGATACAAAGTTTGCGGCTGTAGGTCCAGAAACGGCGAAAACGCTTGTGGAAAATGGGTTAGGCGTTGATTTTGTACCAGAACATTACACTACTTCAGACCTTGCCAGAGAAATAATCGTCTCTAACGGTGAGAAAGTTCTTACTGTAAGATCTAAAGAAGGGGATAATTTACTTGAAAAAGAGTTAAGCAAAAGATCCTGCTACGTTATGAGGTTAAACGCATATGAAGAGATCGTTCGCAGGAGAACTTTATCATTAAAAAAAGGTGACGTCGTGGTCTTCGGAAGTAGCTATATTCTTGAGTCTTTTACAAAACTTCTTAAGAATGTCAAACCAAAAGATCTGTTTGCGGTTGCTATCGGTCCTAAAACTTTGTCAAAAGCAAAAGAGCTCGGTTACAGGATAAAAGGAAACGTAAAGACTTATACATACGAAGGTGTATTCGAAAGTTTGAGGGAAATGATAAATGGGTTATGATATATTTCCCAGGGTCAGGGAAAGAAGGTTACGAAAGAGCCAAAAAATCAGAGATCTTGTTGCAGAAGTAAGCTTAAACAAAAACAACCTTGTTCAGCCTATCTTTGTTTACCCGGGCGAAAACTCAACAGAAATGATAGAAAGCATGCCAGAAGTTTACAGGATGACCGTAGACAGGGCCGTAAAATTTGTAGGCGAAGGGCTGGCTTCTGGCATTAGCGCTTACCTACTTTTTGGAATACCTTCACATAAGGATGATGTAGGAAGTGAAGCTTATGATGAAGAAGGCATAATACCCAATGCTGTAAGATCGATAAAAAAAGAATATCCTGATGCCATTCTGATAACCGATGTTTGTATGTGTGAATATACTTCTCACGGGCACTGTGGCATAGTGGTTAACGGAAAAGTTGATAATGACACCACTTTAAAGTATCTAGCAAAAACGGCTTTAGTATACGCCAAATCTGGAGCGGACGTTGTGGCTCCCAGTTCTATGATGGATGGACAGGTTAAAGCTATAAGGGACGTTCTTGATGAAAATGGCTTTACAGATACTATAATAATGTCTTACTCGTCAAAATTTGCTTCTGCGCTTTACGGTCCGTTCAGGGAGGCTGCGGATTCAAGGCCACAGTTTGGGGATCGTAAGACGTACCAGATGGATTACAGGAGCGCAAGAACAGCACTAAGAGAAATAGAACTTGACATAAAGGAAGGGGCTGATATAGTTATGGTCAAGCCAGCTATGTTTTATATGGATATAATAGCAAAAGCTAAAGAGAAATTTTTAGTGCCGTTGGCTGTTTACAGCGTAAGCGGAGAATACAGCATGATAAAAGCGGCTTCTGAAAACGGATGGATTGACGAAGATCAGGTCCTTTTAGAATATATGCATTCATTAAAAAGAGCTGGTGCTGACATAATAATAACCTATTACGCTAAGCGTCTGGCTAAATCTATAAGGTGATATGCATGCAGACGAAAAATTCGGAAATATTGTACGAAAGGGCTAAAAAAGTTTTGGTTGGTGGCGTTGACAGCCCTGTAAGAGCGTTTGGAAGCGTCGGCGGCAAACCAATATTTATAAAAAAGGCCAAAGGCTCAAAGATATTTGATGTTGACGACAACGAATACATCGATTATGTATGTTCTTGGGGGGCTGTAATACTTGGACATGCTGATGAGGATGTTTTGGACGCGGTTTCTGAAGCTGTAAAAAACGGAACAAGCTTTGGCTTTACAAATCCCTATGAAGTAGAGCTCGCAGAAACCGTCAGTAAAAGGGTTAAAAGCGCCGAAATGGTCAGATTCGTTAATTCCGGTACCGAGGCTGCAATGACTTCTCTAAGGCTGGCACGCGGATATACAGGTAAAAAGAAAGTGATAAAATTTATAGGAAATTATCACGGTCACTTTGACCCTTTTCTGGTTAAATCCGGTTCAGGTCTTGCTACATATTCCATTTCATCTTCTGACGGGATTACTGAAGGGTGCATTTCTGACACGCTTTTATCAGATTATAACGATGCAGAATCTGTAATCAATCTGTCAAAAATCTTCAAAGATGAGCTGGCTGCCATAATAGTTGAGCCTGTTGCTGGAAATATGGGAGTTATAAAACCGGATATAAGTTTCATAAAAACTCTGAGAGAAGTATGCGACAGGCTGGACTGCGTTTTGATCTTCGATGAAGTTATAACTGGTTTCAGAGTTTCCTATGGTGGTGCGCAGGAGCTGTTTGGAGTGTTGCCTGATCTAACCTTGTTAGGAAAAATTGTTGGAGGTGGTTTTCCACTTGCTGCAGTTGCCGGCAAAAAAGAAATAATGGAAAAACTAAGCCCGCTTGGATCAGTTTATCAGGCTGGAACTCTGGCAGGGAACCCTGTTGCTACAGCTGCAGGCCTGGCTACTTTAAAAAAGCTCACGAGGGACCAATACGATAAGCTCGAAGATTATGGAAAAAGGCTCGAAGACGGAATAAATAAAATACTTGATCAGTCAAAACTTGAGGCTATCGTTAACAGGGTTGGATCAATGTTTTCGTTGTTTTTGAACACATCGAAAGTAAAAAAGTACAGCGATATAAAAAGCTCTAAAACGTTTCCTAAATTCTTCTGGAAAATGCTTGAAAATAATATTTTCATTCCGCCCTCACAGTACGAAAGCCTTTTCTTTACGCTTTCGCATAATAAAGAGGATCTGGAAAAGACCCTGGAAGCTTTTAAGTCCGCTTTAAACGTGTTAAATCATGAGTGATGATATATCTTATACACTTACAAAGGGAAAAAGGATTCCTGTCTGGTTCATGAGACAGGCAGGGCGTCATATGCCCAAGTTTAAAGAATTAGTGAAAGATAGATGGGTTACAGATGTAGCGGTAAATCCTGACCTTGCTGCAGAAATAGCAGCAGAACCTGTTTTTCTGCTTGGAGTAGATGCTTCGATAATATTCATGGACATTACAACTCCTCTGGAACTTTTAGGGTTTAAGTTCAAATATGCTAAAGGTAGAGGGCCAGTTTACATAGACGAACTTGACAAACTTTACAAAGATTTTACACCTGACCTTGCTGAAAAATGGGAACCGATCAAAGAGCAGATAAAGCTATTGAAGAAAATTAAACTTAACGTTATAGGTTTTGGGGCAGGACCTTTTACGTTGATGAGCTACCTACTAAACGACGAACATAAGGACAAACTGAAAACCAAGGAATTTCTTTACAGAACCGCAATAGAAAAATTATCTCCACTTGCTGAATTGCTTACAGAACAGGCCAGGTTTCAGTTCGCAAACGGGATCGATGTTTTTCAAATCTTCGATAGCTGGGCTGGTAGCTTATCAGGTAATCTGCTTGAAAGCTACGTAAAGGTTTTAACAAAGGTATTTGATGAGCTTGGAGAATATTCAAAAAGAATAATTTACTTTTGCAGAAACTGTAACATGTTGCTTAACAGTTTAGCTGCCACAAGCTTTAAAGGATATTTAAGTGTAGATTGGAACTGCGATCTTAAGGTTATCCACAAAAATTTCAATGGAAGAGTAGGGTTACAGGGAAATCTGGATCCTTTTTACGCTTATGTGGGGGGAAAATCGATGCTTGATGAAGCCAATAAAATTCTGACTGAAATTCCAGATTATAATCATTATATATTTAATTTAGGTCATGGCGTATTGCCTGGCACATCTGTGGAAAACCTAAAGCTTCTTGCTGACCACGTTAAAAACTGGCAAATATGAAGACCTGCTTTTTCGATTACGGTTACCCAAAAAACTTTAATGAAGTTGAACTTATGCTAAAGAACATCAAGCACGGCTCACGTGAACAGGCTTTAAAAATGTACTCAAAAACTGGCTTTTTTGATGTTCCTTCAATTTATGAAAACATTTTATATGAAGAAATAAAGAAAGGAAACGCAGAAATAGGATACCTTTATCTCCCGCCGTATATTCAGGACCTAAAAAATTGTGAAGCTTATGTATCTTTGATACCGTTCATCTCAAAAAGTACAGAGATGTATTTAAAAAACACGGGAATCAAGAAAGTTGAAGAGCTCGGACAAAGCGATAAATTCGTGCGCGTTTGGAGCGATAAAATAAACAAAAAATATCATTTAGATGATAAAATATTCCTTATTTTTCACAGCGCACCGATTACGGACTATAACTATAAAGACAAAATAGATAAATTTAAAAAAAGACTGGAAGCTTTAACCAGCGTAAAATTACACGCATGTTATATCAGCTACAGAGAAGGATGGCTCGGACCTTCTTTATCTGAATGTTATTCGTACACAAACACCTTTGCAATGACAGGATTTTTATTTGAAAACGCCGAATTACTTAATGAAACTCTTGAGTTTAAAAAAGAAATTTTAAAGCTTGACATATATGAAGTAAAATCGTTATTGTACGAATATCTTTAAAACTAACCCCTCCCTGCCCTGAACAACAATTAAAAATTTTAACGTAAAAGATTTTCCCAGTTAGCCTTTTTCTTCTCGTATTCTTTTCTATCATAAACAGGCTTAGCAGGAACACCTATAACAACAGTCTCTTCAGGTACGTCCTTTGTAACAACGGCGCCCATACCTACAACAGCTCTCTTTCCAACCTTTACGCCTGCCTTTATGACAGCCCTGCCGCCTATTACTGCGCCGTCATCTATCTTTACCCCTATAAGCCTTTTGCTTGGTGGATAAGGATCGTTGGTTATTACGGCTGCTGGACCTATGAATACATCATTTCCTATTTCAGTTAAAGGGGCTATATAGACCAGTCCTTCAATTCGTACGTTATTGCCTATTTTTACGTTGTAATCTACATGTGCAAGAGAACCTATCACAACGTTATCTCCTATTATCGTATTTTCTCCAACATACGTAAAATTCCATATTTTCACATTTTTTCCTATTCTTACATTTTTCCCTATAAAGTTTATAGTTTCCATTGCATATGTTTTGCGTAAGTATGTTTTTATTTTTTACCAATTAAAAAGAAAAACTTAAAATATACGTCCTTTTATCATGCTTTATGCCTAGTTCTTTTATTAAAGATGGTGTTGAAAGAGCCCCCCACAGAAGCTTACTCAGAGCTGTTGGAGTAAAGGATGACGATTTTAAAAAGCCGTTTATAGGTATAGCTAACAGTTATAGCGAAATAGTACCCGGGCATGTACACTTGAGAGAATTGGTTGAATATGTTAAGAAAGGTATTAAGGATGCTGGTGGTGTTCCGTTCGAATTTAACACAATAGCTCTTGATGACGGTATAGCCATGGGACACCCCGGTATGAAATATTCTTTGCCTTCAAGAGAAGTAATTGCAGATTCCGTTGAAATAATGACAATGGGACATCAGTTCGATGGCCTTGTTACCATAAGTAGCTGTGACAAGATTACTCCAGGGATGCTCATGGCCGTGGCAAGGCTTAACTTACCTTCAATAATGCTCACCGGAGGGGCAATGAAAGCAGGCTTTTATAACGGAAAAAAGATTGGCCTTATAGATGTTTTTGAAGCTGTCGGGTCTTATAAAGCAGGTAAAATAAGCGAAAATGAACTTTTAGAAATTGAAAGGGTTGCGTGTCCAGGAGCTGGTTCATGCAGTGGTCTTTTCACTGCCAACTCTATGGCAATACTCGTGGAAAGCATGGGCCTAACTCTCCCGTATGTTGGTACCTCATTAGCTGAAAGTGAAGAAAAGAAACAGCTTGCATATTCTACAGGGAAACGAATAGTTGAATTAGTAAAGCAGAACATCAGAGCCAGGACGTTTCTGACAAAAAGTTCTTTTCTTAATGCTATTGCTGTAGATATGGCGCTTGGAGGCTCAACCAACACAATACTTCACCTGATTGCGGCTGCTTCAGAAGCCAATGTCCAGTTAAGCCTTGATGATTTTGACATCATGAGTAAAAATGTACCTCACATAGCACCTATTTATCCCATGGGTCGCTATATGATAGAGGATCTTCACGAGGCCGGCGGCGTCCCAGCTTTGATGAAAGTCTTAAAAGAGCGCATTAATACAGAACTATTAACAGTCTCGGGACTCTCTCTAAAAGAGATAATAGAAAAAGCCAGCGTAAAAAACAATGATGTAATAAGAACTCCTGAGAACCCGGTTCACAAAACAGGTGGGATAGCCATACTTAAGGGTACTTTGGCCCCTAACGGGAGCGTGATAAAGACCGCAGCTATAGGCGATGATTATTATTTTAAGGGAAAGGCATCTCCTTTTGATTCAGAAGAAGAAGCGTTTGAGGCGGTAATAAAGGGTAAAGTAGGTGAGGGTAGGGTTATTGTAGTTAGGTATGAAGGACCAAAAGGCGGTCCTGGCATGAGGGAAATGCTTGATATAACTAGCGCCGTTGTAGGAATGGGTATCGACGATAAAGTTGCTCTTATTACCGATGGCAGGTTTTCAGGAGGTACGCGTGGACCTGCAGTTGGTCATGTATCTCCAGAAGCTTGGGAGATGGGACCTATAGCGTTGATCAGAGAAGATGATCTCATAGAGATAGATGTAAAAAACAGAAAGCTTAACGTCCTGATAGATGGAAAAGAGCTTAAAAAAAGATCTCAGGAATGGAAAAAACCCAATCCTAAAACAGCATCAAGGTTTTTGCTCAGGTATTCTTCTCTAGTTACCTCAGCTGACAGAGGGTGTGTTCTCAAGGGATCCTGATTGTCTGAAAAGGTAGAAATTCTGGACACAACTTTGCGAGACGGCTCACAGATGGCCGGAGTTAGCTTTACGCTTGAGGATAAACTAGAGATAGCAAAAAAGCTTGACGAAATTGGAATAGACATAATAGAAGGAGGATGGCCTTCCTCAAATCCCAAGGATATGGAATTTTTTAAAGAGGTAAAAAAACTAAACCTAGAGCACTCCAAAGTAGCTGCTTTTGGTTCTACAAAGAAGAAGGGTTACGAAGTTGATAAAAATCTTGAAACATTGTTACAGGCTGATACAAGATATGTTGTAATATTCGGTAAAAGCTGGCTTCTACATGTTAACGAAGTGTTAAAAGTTAGTCCTGAAGAAAATATATCGCTTATAGGCGAAAGCATAGATTACCTGATTTCAAACGGCAGGGAAGTGATTTACGATGCAGAACACTTTTTTGACGGTTATAAAGATGATCCAGAATATGCTGTTAAAACAATAAAGACTGCAGAAGAGGCAGGAGCCAGAGTTATAACTTTAGCCGATACAAACGGTGGTACTTTGCCGTTTGAAGTGGAAAAGATTGTTTCCGAAGTCAGGAAAAAGATAAACGCTCCGTTAGGCATACATGCTCATAACGATTCAGGTAACGCCGTAGCAAACTCCCTTGTCGCTGTCAATGCTGGAGCAAGCCATGTACAGGGTACGATAAACGGCCTAGGTGAAAGGTGCGGTAACGCTGATCTTATACAGGTAATACCTTCCCTTGCCCTAAAAATGAACAAGAAAGTTCTAAAAAGCCCTTCGGAACTGAAAAAATTAAGAGGTGTTTCAGTTTACATTTATAGCATTCTTAACATGTCCCCAAACCCTTATCAGCCATACGTAGGTAAATACGCGTTCACCCATAAAGGAGGAGTTCATATAGACGCTATGATTAAAAATCCCAGAACCTATGAGCACATAAACCCAGAGTTTGTGGGAAACGAACGCAGTTTCTTGGTTTCAGAACAGTCCGGTAGGGCAAGCATTCTGAACTACGCGGAAGACCTAGGCTTAAAGCTATCAAAAGAGCATCCTGCTGTTATAACAACTTTAAACAAAGTTAAAGAAATTGAAAAGTACGGAAGCATAGAAGGTGCTGACGCAACGGTAAAGCTGTGGTTATTAAAGAATCTCGGGATGTATTCAGATAAATTTAGCATACTTTACTGGATGGCCAACACAAGAGAAGTTAACGGTAAGATAGAAGCCGAAGGAGAAATCATAGTGAGGGTTAAAGATGAAGTGTACTATGAAAGGGAAGCAGGCGTCGGACCTGTTCACGCTATAGATAAAGCGCTCAAGAAAGCTTTGACTAAAGTTTTTCCTCAGCTTTCAGACGTAATTCTGGAAAATTACAAAGTAACTGTAACAGAAGGCGATAGAAAAGGAACGGCCTCGTACGTAAGGGTTTTTATACAGTTCTCTGATGGAAAATCAACGTGGGCAACAGCACACGTATCTGATAACGTTCTTGTGGCGTCGCTACAGGCGTTGAGCGATGGTTACAGCTATAGGCTTGCTTTGAACGAATTGCGCAACCTGCTGTAAACATCGAGGAGTTCTAAACCGTTCCTGATCCCCATGCTTGCTTCTTCAACCTTGTTTTTTTCGAAAAATTCCCTTACTTCCCCTTCCCTGCCAAGACCGACATAAGGTATCAAAGCAAAAAGTATTCTTGGCAATGCTCCAGATTTTGCAAAAACGCTTCTCAGGTATTCTATGTTATCCTTAAGCCATGTCCATAGCTGGTCGTAATTTTGCGGGTTCGTTATAGCGTTTGTTATATACCTTATATCCTGTTTTTTGACATCGCTCGTCTTGAACATCAAAAGAACTCTCTGAAAGTCATCTTTCTTTCTGACGTTTAACATTCCTATGAGTATGTTTACCCTGTCTTCGTCATAAGCTGCTTTTTTGTACAGTGAGTTCAGCTCTTCATAAGGCTTTTCAGAAGAAACAGCTATCGAAACCGCTATTGCCGCGCGCATGTTTGGGTCTGAAGAAAAGTAATCAGCCCCTGACATTTCTTTAGCAAATTTATCGTTTATCATGCTTAACCTCCTCGATAGAACCCCGTTAAACATTTTTGCTTTAAAGTCAGTTCTGTTCTTCCAGGTCTCATAAAGGGAATTAAGATGTCTCTCGTATACCGGTTTTACTTGGTCTCCAAATATTAAATATAGCGTTGTCATCTGTGAGAGTAAAGTAAGGGCTGGAAGGTATGAATTTTCTCCCAGGAATTTTTCTGCTACAGAAAAGTACTCATTAGGGCTTATAAGGTTGGCCAGCATGCTGGAATAAGAATCGGCTAGCAAGTTCCATTTATCAAAAGCGCTTTTGCTCTCAGTCAGAGGTTTATCCCAGCTGCTGTAAAGAACTCTGTAAAAACCTTTCCCTTCCACGTTTATTTTTGAAAAATCTTTGATCTCCCCAGAAACGTCCTCAAAAAGAGCAGTAACTTTTTTCCCATCGTTATAATACGTGAGAGGCAAAGGCCAGACATCATCCTCTAAAGATAGATACTTGAATCTTTTTTGTTCTATCTTTGCTTTTGTATTGCCAAAATAAACCCTTACTATTGGGTGCCCTGGCTTTGTAACCCAGGCGTTCATGATCTTTTGTACTGGCAAACTTGAAGCCTCTTCCAAGCTAGCCCATAAATCGCTCATCGTTGCGTTAGAGTACGCGTTGGCTTTTAAGTAAGATTTTATGCCATCTTCAAAAACGTTTTCTCCCATATAATCTTCAAGCATTCTTAACACGCTTGCCCCTTTACCATAGCTTATATCGTCAAATATCTGCTCTATCTCTTCTGGCTTTTTTACAGGAACGTGTATAGGGTGAGTCGTGCTTAACGAATCTGTATGCATCGCTGGTTCAGTTTCCGTTAGCACAAAGTCTTCCCAGTGATCCCACTCGGGAAATACGAAGTTTATAGCTTTATAGCTCATAAACGTTGCAAAGCTTTCATTCAACCATAGATCATCCCACCATTTCATTGTGACAAGATCGCCAAACCATTGATGAGCTATTTCATGCGCTACAACAGTTGCTACGTTCCTTCTTACAGACTCCGAACTTTTTTCGTCAGCAAGCAAAGCAATTTCTCTGAATGTTATGGCTCCCCAGTTTTCCATCGCGCCAACAGCAAACTCAGGAACTGCAATAAGATGTAATTTTGGCAACGGATATTCTATGCCGAAATATCCTTCGTAAAACTCAATAACCTTTTTTGCTACATCTAAAGCAAATCGCCCTCTGGAAGATTTTCCACCATAAGCCGCCACGTAAACAATCTTATCTCCCATTTTATCTTCTATTTCGTCAAAATCGCCAACGCCCAGGTATAAAAGATACGTTGACATGGGTAAAGTCTCTGGGAAATAGTAAGTTACTTCATTGTTGCTTCTTTCTATTTTTGAAGGAGGCATGTTAGATATTGCCCTTGTATCCTTGTTTACATGAACGGTAAGCTTGAACCTTGCTTTGTAATCTGGCATATCTATACACGGTATAAACAAGCGCGCGCCGTTTGGCTCAAACTGAGTTGTGTAAAATTTGGTATCTTTAAATCTCGCAACATAAAACCCCATCAAACTTTCTGAAGCCTTTCCTTGAAACCTGATTTGCAGTTTTTCAGTTATGTTTGCTTCAACCTTAAAACCTTTCTCTTCTATTACAGGTTCTACCCTTTTACCATCAGCCCACACGTTTTCAATTTTTAATCCTTCAGCATCTATCCACGGGTTTATTGCAGACATATAAATCGTTTCTTGCCCGGTATAAGCGCCTGTTTCGAAATCCAGATCCAGCTTAATATCGTATTCTGATATTCTCATGATAAATATTAATAATGTGCACATTTATAATCTTTAGCGCCCATGAAAATCAAATATAAAAGGATAGTCCTTTATGTTACAGGAGCTTTTTTTGCTTTATATGTCGTTCTGCTTCTTCTAAACTATTTGCGTTATGCATTTCCCGTGGAAGGAGTAAGCATGCAACCAGTGCTCTGGACTGGATATCTTGCTTTTGTCCAGCCAGCGACTATCTCACAGCTTGTACCCAATTCCAGCATAATCGTATATCACAATCCATTCTATAAAGAGCTTGTTATTCATATGGTAATTAAAAAGATAGATAATTACGCGGTGATAGTAAAAGGAGTTAATAGCGTCACAAACCCTCTCCCTGATTTAAACTATTCGTCAGGAATGCCGCTGCTTGTTACCCAAAACATGATTATAGGGAAGGTGCTTTTCTGGGTACCAGATCTTGGATACATTCTACTCTTTCCGTATGATTACATTATAGTCATACTCTTTATAATTTCAGTAATCATAAATTCTTTTGGCGAATGAAGCATATACTAAGGCATAGTCTTTAATGCCTTGCCTATAATTGTATTTGTAAAAAACGATGTTAATATGTACCAGGTAACAAAGTTCATTCCCCATGCAATGCCAGCAGGTTTATCTGCAGTAAAATAAAAAATGGAAAACTTAAAGGGAGAAAGAGCCACAATAGAATTACCAAAATAAAATGTTAAGACATAAAACAGTATCAAGAATGGTATCAAAAGGTAAAGCGATACTTTCATCCTGTCCATCTGGCTTTTCATTACCATATCTTGTAGCTGTTTTTGTTTTTTCTCTAGCTTTGCCTGTTTTTCTTTATCGCCCTCTGATATTGCCTGTCTGTACTCTTTAATGAACTCGTTGTAAGCTTTCATAACTTCGTTGCTGGCCTGCAGATCAACTTTTTTCATTATCAATACGTTAGAAGCTAACGCTGACACTAAGGAGATTGCAAATATTATCAAAGCAGATTCGATTATTAGCATATTCCTTCTCTCTATAGCTCAAGCCTTTTTATAAGCTCTTCTGCAGTTGCTTCAGGCTTTCCCTCTTCGTTCACAACTTCAGACGCAAGAGCCCCTGTAATGTTTGATATTGATATCATGTACATCCTTGAGTATTCTATCTCCTCTTCAACCTTTTCCAGGGGTATTATCTCCCTTTTCCTTGTAGGGTCGTTCATCCTCCTCTTTATTATCAGCTCAGCTGGAGCTGTTATGAGGAAAAGATGAGTTGGCTTGAGTATTTTTGCAACGTGCATAGGTATCCCTGGCAGGTATCCGAAAGGCGTAGGTATATGAAAGTGTGTGTCAACCACTTTCAGAAAAGATTTTGAAGAAGCTATCCTCTTTGCGGCTGATTTCTGCAGCTCAACCTGCTTTTCGTAAGGCAGATTCCTCATCTCGTCCCTGTAATTCACTCCAAGTTTTTGAGCTTCATCAAACATTACAGTTCCGTAAACAAAGGTTTCAAAGTCAACGTTCTTTGCCTTTAACTTTTCATAAAATATGTTCAGAACCGTTGTTTTCCCAACGCCGGCTATTCCGCCTATTATTGCGAGCTTACTCAAACAGCCCACCAAGTCCTGGCACTGTTGAGATAAGTTGCTCCTGAGCCAGCATCTGGTAATAGCTGATAGATATGTCTATAACTAGCAACAATCCTATGCCTGTGCCATAAACGTTCAAGAGAGTGCTCGCAGCTGCAATTATGCCTATAAGAAGACCGCTGAACAGAGTTACTACAGGTATATATCTGTTAAGAAGACTGCCTATAGTAGTCCTTGTGGTCCTGAATCCCGGTATCTGAAGGTCAGAAGAAATTATTGTTTCAGCTGCTTTTTCTGCAGACATACCGCTTACATCAACCCACAGCTTTGCAAAAACCACGCTCAAAATGATTACGAAAAGCGAGTAAGTTATTACCTGAACCGGATGGTGAAAAGCAAGGGGAACAGGTGGTGGAGTGCTTACATAATAAAGCAGACCTCCAGTAAAAGTTCCGTTTTGAACTGTTCCAAGCCAGGTTATGTGGTTGTATATGGCTGGATTTTTTGCAAGCATTGCAAAGAAAAACTGGAAATCTGCAATAAGCGCAGCAACGAGGATAACTGGTATGTTAGAAACATAAAGCAGCTTAATGGGGTATGTAGCAGAAAAGCCCTTAAATTTTGAAGAAGATATAGGTATCTCAATCCTTACGCCTTCAAGGTAAAGTATGAGAAGAGCAAAAAGAATGGTGCTTATCAAACCTATAAGGTCAGGAAAATTCGCCGGCCTGTTAACTATGTTTATGTAAGCCCTGTGTATAGTTTCGTTTATTGCATATGGTATGTAACCAAAGTACTTGCCGTCAACTGGTATAGGGCTAAACAGGTCAAGCATTATCTGCAACGATATGCCGGCAAGTATAAACAGGCTTATGCCGCTTCCTATCCCCCACCCTTTTTGCAGCATCTGATCCAGTAGAAAAACTATCGAAGTAGCTATTATAAGCTGAAATATCACAATCACGGTTGCATAGGGGCTTAAAGTTGTCCCTACAACACCGCTCAATACATAAAAAACGCTTTCAGCAATTATGAACACAAAAGTAAGTATCTTTGTTATAGACGCAAAAAACTTCTGATCTTCTGGATTTGTTAGATCAAGATGAATCAGATCAGAACCCATAAGAACCTGAGCAATGAGCCCAGCAGTAACTATTGGACCTATGCCGAGCGTCATCAAAGTTCCTATGTTGGCCGCAAAAATTATCTGGTAAAAAAAGAGAAGCGAACTTGAAGATTTTAGTACTCCATAAAGCGGAATCTGGGCCATCAGCAGATAGAGTACGACAGCAAGAAGCGTCCAGATTAATCTTTCAGTTAAGCTAGGCTTCTGTTTAGGCTTGGGTACCTCTGGCAAAACAGATGAAATTTTAAAGAAAGTATCTCTTATATTCATTTTTAATTTACTGAAATTTTTCCGCCAGCTTTAACTATAGATTCTTCAGCTTTTTTTGTCCAGCTTTCAGCTATCACATATACAGGTTTTCTCAGATTCCCTTTTCCCAAAACCTTCTGTATTTTTAATTCTCTTAAATTGATGACAGGTAAACCATCTTTTGTAGCTTCAGGCTGGTATTTTTCGAGCAAGTAGTTTATTTCTTCCACATTAATCCATTTTTTGATCTTTTCGCCGGTTGGATTGTTGAAGCCATTTTTTCCAAAATGCTCTGGATCATGCACAAGTATCCAGCTCCATTTGTGTTTGTGAAGCCCAGCGCCTCCTGTCCCTCCATGTCCTCCAGATTTCCTGTGCTGTCCTATCTGCCCCCAACCCACGGTTCTTGAACCTCTGAGCTTTCTTATTTTTCTTTTTCTAGTTGCCATTTTGCATCATCCTCTCTAATAGCTCAAGGGCTGTATATTTGCTTCTTGGTATGCCTTTCTTTGGAGGCGGAAGGCTAAAATAAGGTTTTACACCAATAAGCTTTAGCTTTATTTTACCTTCATCATAGAGTTTGACCAGAGTCTCAAAATCGTTTATGCCCTTTGAATTTAGATAATCTAAAGTAAGAGGGCGATGGTTGTTCACCTTTCCTCTTTTCTGAAAGAGTTCAACTGCTTTTTCAAAAGGCAGTTCCTGCCAGATCACGTAATCTTTGGCTTTTTGGAGCATCCCTCTGACTACTGGGGAATCCCTAAGTATTGTTGCGTTGAACCTTCTTTTTAGATGCAGCATCTCCAAAGTTTTTTTAACATCTTTTCTTACGTTTATCGTACCTTTTGTCCTTATGGCTATTAAAAGACTCATACAGTTATCACCTTTGAAGCATTTTTAAATGCGTCATAAATTGCAAAAGCCATAGACATATCAGTTGAAGTCATTCCGAATGTTTTTGTCCAAGCATCCTTGATTCCTGCCAAGCTTATTATGTTTTTTATGTGAGGCGCCGCTACTATGCCCAGACCTCTGGGAGCTGGATATATTATAATCTTGACGCTTCCTGTTTTACCTTCTAGTACATAAGGCACAGAATGGGGTTGGCCACACCTGCATTCCCAGCTTCCGCATCCTAACGGTACCGGTATTATGCTAAGAAGAGCATTTCTGATTGCTTTATCCATCGCTGTCCTTGTATTCATGGATTTAGCGTGCCCGACTCCAAACCATCCGCTCTGGTCCCCCAGTGCTACCAATGCTCTGAACCTTGTCTTTTCTCCTGCGTCTGTCTGCTTCTGAACCACTCTTACGCCAACCAACAAGGTTTTCAAATTGGGAAGCAGCGTCTGCACTATTTCCGGTTCTTTTATTTTATACCCAAGCTCAAAGATTTCCTTTAAATTTGTTATCTTCCCTTCTTTAACTAGCTGTCCTAAAGTTGTTTTTGGTACCCATTCTCTTACTTGTTCTTCATTTTCTGAGGATTGAGCCTGTTCGCTCATTTAATTTCTCCCTCCATTATTTTTTTCTTTATGCTTTCAAAAACTTTAGAAAGATTTTCTATTTCTTTCATAACTCTTACAAACTGAGGACCTGAATACCCGCTTTCCAAAAGTTTTTTCGCATAATCAACGATCTGTTCGCCTTTTATTACATTTTCATCAGGAAAGATTTCCTCATCAACCCTTACTTTTAAACCTGCGTCAGTTACACCTTTGAGGAAAGCTGTTGCTTTTGATTTCGCTATAAAATTTCTAACCCCTGAATAATATATAGCTTCTTTTATGCCACTTGCAACAGCCCTTTTTCCCAGTAAAAGGCCAACCAAGTATGCCGCAGGATAATTTTTTCTGCTAAATTTCCAGCCTAATTTTTCAAGTTCTTTAGAATTAGCCTGAACGACTGTTATATCTCCTTTTTTTGTCGGTCTGATTACATGTGCCCAAATATTCTTGTTCGATTTGAACATGTAAACCAGAGGCAACCTAGAAACTAAGGCCTTCTTTCTTTTCTTATAATCAGTTTTAAACTGTAATCTTCTTTTGAACGTCATTGCTTACCACCCAAATACTCCTTAAGCCTCGCAACAGTTCTGATTTCTCCTCCTTTAATCTTTCTGTAAGCTTCCCAATATTTATCATTCGTTATCTGCCCTTTAACAGTTCTCAAATAGTTCCTTAAAGCCCTAACTTGTCTTACCCACCTCTCTTTTTTACCCATTCTTGTTGTCTTTTTTCCTTTCCTGCTTCCGTACCCTCTTCTTTTTACTTCCTTTTTTGTTGCCTGTCCTTTAACCGGTAAAATCGATATTGCGCCATCTTTTATTAAAGATCTGAGTTCCTGCTTTGTTACTGCATCTTCAATATCTGTAATCCTATCATGGTCAAACTTAACCCTGCCTTTTCCAACGCCAAGCATCTTTGCAACTATTTCTTTTTTCTTTTCAAGATTCATTTTAAGGCTTCACCTCTGATGGCGCGTTAAGCACTCTTAATCCTCTTTTTCTGGCTTCCTTTAATATTTCAAGTTTCTTCTTTAACCCCAATCTTCCTGAAATTCTTACTGCATGTATGGATGGATTTAACTGCTCCAGATCTTTCACACTACAGACCAAGATTTCGGTCAAACCGGATGGATGTAAACCTCTGACTTTTTTAGATTTCCTGTAACCTATCTTAACTATGGATGGCCATCCTTTAAACTGTAGTCTCATCTTGTTGTCTATGCCTTTTGGTTTCCTCCAGTTCTGCTTTATTCTCTTATATCTCCAGCTCTCTCCTCTCTTAAATTCTGGTATCTTTTTATTAGGATCTTTCATAAATGTACACCCCATCTAAAAAGACCCTCGGGTCTTTATACTTTATTTTTGTTGCGTTTTCTATGTTTCCGGCTGTTTGTCCAACAGCTTCTTTACACGGTCCTTCGACTATTATGTCGTCTCCTTCAACAGAAACTTTTGTATTAGAACCAACTATCCTTGCAAAACGAGGGAACCGTTCTCCTATAAAATTATCAATCCTTACTCTATCTTTTTCAACTTTTACCTGAATCGGGAAATGGGAATAAACTATTTTTAGCTTGTACACATAATTTTTCTGAACCCCCTCAATTAAATTTCTGATGTGTTTTACGACTGATCTTGCAACAGCGTAATAATCTTTCCTCTTTTTCACGCTGGAAACTATTATTTTGTCTACATTTACCTCAATGTTAACCTTCATCTTCGAAAAATCTTTTTCGCATTCTCCTTTTGGTCCCTTTACTTTCAACGTTTTGTTTTCTAATTTTACGCTGATCCCTTTTGGAATCTGAATTTCTTCTGAATATAAAACCTGTTTAACGGCCTCAGTAGACATACCCCAACAACCTACCTCCTATCTTTTTTTCTTGAGCCTCAATATGACTCATTATGCCTTGGTTTGTTGATACTATCAGTATCCCTACACCAACAGCCGGCAGAAACTTTCTTTCCCAGTTTCCGAATTGGTCCCACGTAACAGGGTACCTTGGCTTAACTGCTCCACAGCTGTTTATCCTTCCCAGAAGCTGTACTTTAAGCTTGGGCATTATCCTGTCGTCTATGAGCTCGAACTCTCCTATGTAACCATACCTTTGCATAACTTTCAGCGTATTCATCAAAAGCTTTGATGCCGGCATAACATAACATTCTCTTTTGTTTCTTTTCTCGTTCTCAAGTATCGTGTTAAAAAGGTTTGCGACAAGGTCTTTTGCTGGCAATTTTTCTCACCTAATTATACTTTTTAAACCCTAACTGAGGCGCAACTTCTCTAAAACACTCTCTGCACAACATCAGACCGTATTTCTGAATTACAGGTCCATACTGGCCGCACCTAATACAAGCTCTTGACCCTTTACCGTACTTTCTAGGTTTTCCACTTCTGATTTTTCCAAAAGTATACTTACCCATTATACCAAATTCACCCCTATACTCCTATAAAACTCTATTGCTTCTTCTTTTGTTATTCTGTGTTCCTTACCTACACGGGATTTGCACCTTTTCCGTCTTTGAACCCTGTAACCGGGCCTTGCTAGGCTTACTATTACATCTAATCCAAATATACCAATTTCAGGGTTGTATTTTATGCCTGGGATGTCTATGTGTTCTTTTATTCCGAATGCAAGGTTACCTGATTCGTCAACTGAAGATACAGGTACTGCGTTGCCCCTTGCAGCAAGAACCTTCTGCAAAATTTCCAAAGCCTTTTTCTTCCTCAGGGTTACCATAACCGCTATTTTTTCACCCCTGTGTATACCAAAATCCCTTATGGTTCTTTTTGCTTTTCTTTCAGAAGGTTCCTGTTCAGCAATTTCTTGCAGTATTCTTTTTGCTTTCTCTAACTTTTCTCCAGCCTGTCCCACTCCTATGTGAAGTATCACTTTATCTATGTTTATCCGCTTCATCACGTTAGATTCTTTAGACTGCTCCATCATGATTCAACACCTAGCTTTATGGCCGGCTTCTCTTTGCCAACCACAACAATGTAATCCTTTGTAACTGTAACGGTTTCATCCCCTTTTACCAACCTTACAGTAGCTATTCTGCTGTATGTGCTCGGGATAACCTCATCTATTTTTCCGATTATTCCAACCCTTCTACCTCTGTAAACCAGCCCCATGTTTCCTTTTTCTAACTTAAACACGTCTACTACCTTATTTTCTGCAAGGTTTACCAACAGTGAGTCGCCAGTTTTTATGCTTTCATCGTCAAGGACGTAGCTGCTTGAATCATGCCCAACGTACTGTACTTTTCCACTTTTTACTTTAACCTTCTTTACGACTTTTACTATTTTCAGGTCTTTTTCCTGTTTATCAATCTGTACAGGATAAAGCTCTTTACCGTTTGAAGGAACAAGCCTGTAATAAATTTCCGTATCTTTTATGTTTATCACATCAAAAAGGCCTATGGGAAACTGATGATCCTTAACGATCTTGTTGTTTACCCTTAACATCCCCATCTTCAAGCCTTTTTTAGCTTCCCATGCAGTTCTGGCGTAGCCAAGTACATCTCTTAACAAAGTTACTGGATCGTAAGAAAGCCATTTTGGATGCGGGCCAGGCCCCGCGTTCGTCGCAAATACGTATTTTTTCTTTGGAGCCTCATAAAACGGAGGTAAAACCTCCCTTTTTCTAACGGTTGAAGCGCCTTTCTTAGCCAACTTGATTCACCTGATCTGCAACTTTTCCTTCAATCTTTTCCTTTCTTTTTTTATCTTCAAAGTTAAGCTCAACGATCATCACTTTTGATGGATGAACTTTTACTGGTACTTCTTGTCCGTTAACCTTCTTTCTCATCAATCCTTCCACCGCAATCCTACCCAAATCAGGAAATACGTCTGTCACTTTACCCTGTACACCTTTGTAATCTCCCCTCATTACTTTTACTGTATCTCCAACCCTTACCCTTGTTGACCTCAATCCGTACTTTTTTCTCAATTCTTCTGATAGGTTTGCCCTTAGCACTTTATTTTTGTAAAGCCAGTCAGCATTTTTTAAAATATCTTTAATCTTCATTTTAACATCACACTATTGAGTATGCTATGTTTGCTATCCTTGGCCATTTTTCAGCGGCCTCCATAGCAACTGGACCTCTTATTTCTGTTCCCTTTAGCTCCCCCTCTGGAGTTATAAGCACAGCTGCGTTATCTTCAAAACTGATCCTATCTCCGCTCAACCTTTTTACTGGATATTTCTGTCTGACTATTACAGCATGAAATATCTGTTTCCTGACCTCAGGCGTGCCTACCCTAACGACCACAACAACTTCATCGCCCACAGAAGCGGATGGTATTCTTTTTAATCTTCCTTTATAACCTATTACCTGTATAAGCTTTAGCTTTTTTGCACCCGTGTTATCTGCGCAGTTAATAACTGCAGGTACAGGTATTGATTTTGTTATATGTGGTTTGTATTCTTCTACGCCTTTTGCTGAAACAGCTCTAGTTTTTTCAGGCACCTGTTTTCACCTCTCCAAGAACAACATGAGCTATATTTTTTCCAAGCGGTCTTGTTTCTGCTATCGCAACGGTGCTTCCTTCTTTAATTTCAATACAAGGTGGAACACGCGCGTGTATCTTTCCTCTTCTTCTTTCATACCTCATATACTTGGGTACATAAAAGAAATATTCTATTTCTACAACTGCAGCTTTTTTCATTTTATAGCTTACAACTTTTCCTACCCGAACCTTACCCCTTATCTTAAGGTTGCCATGATACGGACAAAGCGGATCCTGACACTTTGATGCTGGCTGGGCTATCTTTAAATTTATACCCTGCATCATTTTGGATCTAACCTCTCCCATGTTCTACCCAACAAATCCTCCCCAACGTAAATTTTTTTATTGCTTATAAAGTAATTCCCCTTTTTGGGAACTATCTTTATTGTATCTTTTGTCTTGATGTAAAACGTATTTCTTGTCTCGTATACAACATAACCTTTTATTTTCTTTCCCTTTACAACCAGACTGTCCCCTATGTTTATCATTTCTTCTGTTGCCTCCTTTTTATTTCGGTCAAAATCCTTGCTATGTTTCTTTTAACTGACTTTATGCTTCCTGATTCTTTTCCTAGCATTCTAATTCTCTTTAGGTTGTTTAGCCTGAGAATTTCCTTCTGCACTTCAGACAGCTCCTTCCTTAACTCTTCATCACTGAGTTTGCTGACCTTTATTTTCTTCATTTTTATCACCTTTTAACTTAAAATCTTCTAAAACTGGAGATTTATAAGCAACAGTTACCTTTATGCCATAAAGCCCCATTTTAAGCAGCACGTGCTCTACTGCTGTCCTCGTAGCAGCTTCCCGCGGATAACCGCTTTTTGGCAATACTCCTGCTCTGAATTTCTGAAACGATGCCCTTTCGCTCCTTATCTTACCCTGAAGCTTGATTTCAACTCCAAGCGCACCAGCAGCTATGGCTTCATTCATTGCTATAGTTGCAGCTCTTCTGAAGTTGACTCCTTTTTGATATGCATTCGAAAGCCTCAAAGCAATTGCCTTAGGGTCTAAAGCTGGATTCTGGACTTCTGCTGCGTTTATTGAGACTTCCTTTAGTCCTATTTCTTTTGATATGTCTTCCATAAGGTTACGAACGTTGTTCCCGTGCAACCCTATTACCAGTCCTGGCCTGAGAGCCAGTATGTTTAGCCTTGTTCCTAACGGGCTGCTTTCAAGGTTCATGTCTACAAAACCTGCCTGTTTTAACTTTTTGTCTAGATACTCTCTTAGCATCATGCTCTGCTTTTTTGATTCTAAAATATTCTTATAGTAAACCATTTTCATACAACCCTCGCAACAGCCTCAATATGAACATAAACGTGCATCTTGGGCGACCTCCTACCAAACGCACGAGGAATAAACCTTTCGAGCTTCCTTCCTGGATAAGCTGAGGCGTGAATTATTATGAGCCTACTAACGTCAAGGCCTTTATAAAGAGCGTTTGATTCTAAATTTTCTAAAAGCTTTAAGAAGTATTTAGCTGCTTTAACAGGATACCTTCCCGCATAAAATCCTTCTAAGTTATGATGACCAACCTTGCTGTGGTATCTTTTGAACGGAACCATCCTGCTTTTTTCGATTACTTCCTGCAAAACCTGTTTAGCTCTGTCCAGGCTCATCCCTTTTATATAATTAGCTACTTCTCTAGCTTCCTTAGGGCTGACATCAACTTCCCTAAGGCTTCCCCTAACGTCCGAAACCTCATTATATTGAATAAACGAATATCCAAACTCTGGCATTTGCCTTCCATGTATTTACGTAATTAATTTAAAAACTTTCCCTTATAACTTTATGAGCATAAAACCCAGCTGGGACTATATTTTTTAACTCGCTTTTTACAGATAAATCTAAATAATAATTTTTTAAAGTATCCTAAGGGCCGGTAGTTCAGGGGTAGAACGCCCGCCTCGCACGCGGGAGGTCGGGGGTTCAAGTCCCCCCCGGTCCACTAAAGATTTATATCTTATACAAATTGTAAAAAAAGTATTGGAAACCGACGAGATATACAAACTTATAGGAAAAATAGTTTTATCAGAAAACCCTGGTCTTTTGATGAAAAAAATTAGGGAAAACCTCAATGTAAAGCAGAAAGAGCTTGCTGAATCTATAGGAGTCTCGCCCCCAGTAATATCTGATTATGAAAAAGGTAAAAGAAGGAAAGCTGGTGTAAGGTTTATTAAAAAATATGTAGAGGGTTTGATAAAACTCAGGGGAACCGATTCTGTAATTTTATCTATATATCAAGACAAACAGGGCACTATGAACGGCGGAATCATAGACATAAAGGATTATAAAAAACCGATCAAAGTTATGGACCTTATAGATGCCGTTCAAGGCAAGATTCTTACGGGTGATGATATGACAGATCATTACCTTTTTGGACATACAGTGCTGGACAGCATAAAGGCTATTATAGCGCTAAAGGGGGAGCAGTTTTATAGAATATTCGGTAAATCCTCTGAGAGGGCTTTGATATTTACAAAAGTTGGTCTGGGAAGAAGCCCAATGGTAGCCGTGAGAATATCACCATTAAAACCAAGGGTTGTAGCCATACACGGCACTCAAAGCGTAGAAAAACTTGCGATTGAAATGGCAAAGGTGGAAAACATAGTTCTTGTGCTGATTCCTCCGATAGAAATATCTATGCTGCTGGATAAAATAAACCGGTTGGCAGAACAAAATGATTGAAGACTACTTAAAGGCTGGAAAGATAGCTTCTGATGCTTTAAAAAAAGCATTTAACATCGTTTATGAGGAAAAAAACATACTTGACATCTGTGAAGAACTTGAAGATTTTATAATAAAACAGGGAGGATTCCCTGCTTTCCCTGTTAATATTTCTCAGAACGAAGAAGCGGCACATTATACGGCAAAGTTTGAAGATGACAAAAAGATCAAGAGGGGGGCAATAGTAAAGGTAGATCTTGGCGTTCACGTTAACGGTTACATTGCAGATACAGCCATCACTATAACTTTTTCGGGTGTTGATTCTAGCATGGTAAAGGCAAACCAAGAGACGCTTGAAAAATCTTTAAAAATAGTTCGCAACGGGCTTGATTTCTATGAATTCGGAGCATTTGTAGAAAAGAACGCAAAAAGTTATGGTTTTAAAACTATTGAAAACCTGATGGGACACAAGCTAGAACGTTATGTGCTGCATGCTGGCCTATCAATACCGATGATAAGTTCTCCAATTAAAGGTCATTTCGAACAGAATAACGCTTACGCGATAGAACCTTTCTTTGTAGAAAGCAGCGCTATAGGCTTTGTTGTCGACGGTGAGCACAGTAACATATACAGGCTTGTCTCACCAAGAAGGTTAAAAGGGGATGAAACGTCCGCACAGATAGTCAGCTTCATCTGGGAAAAATACAAAACTTTGCCTTTCGCATCTAGATGGATAGCGAAGGAATTCGGCAAAAGTTCTACACAGACCCTTGGCAAGCTGGTAAAAGAAGGAATTCTTGACGATTACCATGTCTTGATTGAAGCTGGCGGTGCCAGAGTTAGCCAGTTTGAACACACTGTTTTTGTTACGGATAAAGAAACTTTAGTTACTACAAAGCTTTAACAATTCCTTAAAAAATAAAAACGCTTAAATCCGTATTGTTGGTAGTTTTTATTGCGGGGGTCGCCTAGCCAGGTCAATGGCGCTGCCCTGAGGCGGCAGTCCCGTTGGGGTACGTGGGTTCAAATCCCACCCCCCGCATAACTTTTTATCTATTCTGATCCCTCAAGTATTGAGTTATATTTCTGTTCTATGATTATTATCAAGACCTCGTTGGCCGAAAGCTCTTTCTTGTCTAGCTTCTTTTTTATCTTTTCAGTTAAAGTGTCAAATATATATTCCCCGGAAGGATATGTTTTTTCTGGATCTTTACAAAAATGTATTCCTACACCTTCATAGAAAGGATGCAACGTATACAGATAATCCTTGTACCTGTAAATAACAACCGCTGGAGTTCTGCCCAGAAAACTGGACAAAGCAAGAAAGTCCTTTACCAGATCTTCAAACGTAAAAAACTCTATTTTATATGTGTCCATGGTATTATATAACCAGTTTTTGCTTATAAGGTTATTCGTGAACTACCCCCGAAGGGCGTGGCTTCCCAGTTCATCGATAAGCTTACTTGGGAAATACGTAAGAGGTATATCGCCATCGCAGAGGCGTTTTCATCCACGGCCGTCTCGCCTGAGTCCCACAGGCAAAGCCCTCCTTCAGAATAACCAAGGCTGAAGCCACATCCCTGTAAAACGTGGAGTTGCACAAGAGGCATGTGAACTCTCTGTCCGACAAGCTCAGCTTCACCTCGTACTTACAGTTCGGGCACATTCCGGTTATCTTCACTAACCTACTACCTCAACAGAGATGTTAGCCTTCCTCTTCAAGGCTTGATCAAAACCTGCTTCATCTGTGATGATAGCATGCAGATCTCCCGCTCCTAGAAAGTGTCAACAACCTTAACTGGAACGGAATCAACCTTATAATCCCTGTGAGACAAGTTGGCTATCCCATTGGCTATGAAGTAGTTCGTGAACCACTTTGCCTCAAGGAAAAGCCTGAGCAAAAGTTCAAACTCCTTCCTGGAGATCTTACTCCTATCCAGTTTCAGCTCAAACGTTCTATCATGAAACTTTATTCTGAGCAGTATTTGCTCTCCCTTCTCCCTGATCTTGGCATTCTAGGTTTGGAGGCACAGAAATCTCCTTTAGCGATTCAGATAAAAACTTTCTATAAAGGGCCATTTACAGCTCACGGAAAGGGACTTTCGCCCACCTTAACACCCATAAAGTTAAAGAAGAAGGGTATAAAACAGTCAGACGTCAGCAGTGATGTAAATGGCTATTCGCTCACGATAAAGAAGAACTATTAATCTTATGCGCAGAAGCTGGAGGATATGGCAAAGGTGAGCAACATTGGGCCAAACAAAAAAGCAAAGCTCTTTGCCTACATGTTTGCCATTATGGACCTGAATACAAGGATGCCTATGACAAGACCATGATTTCGCACATGGATGTAGACATTGACAATGCCAGGCTTGACAGGTATTATTCTAATCCCATCTATGTTGGCAAGTTTAACGGTAAGGTGTACATAATACTAAAGAGGAATTCTACACTGAACAGCTCACAGAAGTAGAAGGATACCATGAAGGATTTTGTGCAGAATACGATGGCTTACCTGGAGCAGTATCATAAGAGGAGCTATTCAGAGTCTGGATTTTTAGCAGACAAGAGGATGTTCGGCTGGGGCATAGCTCAGAGGAGGGAAGACAGGGTAGACTATGAACAGTTCACGATAAGGTTGTGGCATAACCTTTTTACCTTAATGCATAAAACAATTTTGTCCCACAGCCCTTTAATGGTTAAAACTTTTCAGCTGCTTTTAGAAGTTTTTTAAGAAAATCATCGTTTATCCCCTTATCCAGGTTTTTAAGTTCAACCCTGATTTTTCCTATTATTATGCTATTTTTCCCGATCAAAACCGGAATTTCTCTTCCAGTTTTGAACTTTATTTCTCTTAAAATTTCTTCTGTAGAAGAAAAGCCGTCAGAATCAAAACTTATCAGATATTTTACAGGGTCTTTGCATTCGTTTGTCCAGAGCATGTATATTTTTTTGTTCTGGTATTCAACTCCACCAAGAGTTTTGACCTGTTTTATCAGAAGATCCTTATCAATCATTTTAGTATTTTCTGTATTTGAGAGCTCGACGACTTAAGCTTTACGAGACTTAAATAATCCCCTTTGTAGACTGTTATGCTTTCATCCGGTAAAACTTCATACCTTAGCTGCCCATCAGCTATTATATAAGCGTGAGAGCTGATTTGAAAATTTATCTCGCACGGTTTAACTATTATCACGGGTAGAACCTTTAAGGGCATTACAGGATTAAGAATCATTAATTCTAGATCCTGTTCAACAACGGGTCCCCGGTTTGAGTAGTTGTATCCTGTTGATCCAGAAGGAGTAGAAATTATAAGTCCATCCATCTTTTCTTTTATGTTAAAGACATCTTTCACATTTATAGAGAATAAAGGGGTTTGATTGAAATTTGCTCTCTGTATATAAAACTCATTTAACACGTTAACTGTCTCCAGGTCAGATATTTTTGCTTTTAACCTCATTCTCTTTTCAATGATGTAATCCTTGGAAAGGTAAGATTCAATGAATCCTCCCAGATTGTCTTTTTCTATCTGGGCCAGTACGCCTCTTCCTCCCATGTTTATTCCTATAACCTCTACATATTCTGGTAAATATCTTGAAAGCCCCAGGAGGGTCCCATCGCCCCCTATCGTAATTGCAGATGATATGTTCTCACTTTCTATTATTTTATAAGAATCAACCTTTTTAACATATGGCAGATCCTGCATGCTAAATAATTCAAAGTACTCCTTTAGTATGGAGAGCATACTAGAAACTTCCTGGTTTACCATGCCTTCCTTTACCGCTATTATGGCCTTGACCTTCACAACTATATACTAAAATAAAATTTCTTTAAAGGCTTTTGCTCAAGCAAGATTAAAAACCTTTAACGGTTCATATATCGGTCCTTTTGGTAGCAGTTTGCTTTCCATTAAATAAAATTTATCTACTGCATAACTTCCCAGATCTATTTTGGAAAACCTGATTATTCTGTCTCTCAAGCCAGCTTTATCTCTTACAGACTTCACACGCGCTATAGTCAAATGGGGCACAAACTTTTCATCACTTTTTATTCTGACAGTATTTTTATCAACTTCTTCTGCAAGCTGCATCAGTACCTGCGATTCAGCACCAATCCAGATTATCCTTATATAATTTAAATCTGGAAAAACTCCGAGTCCCCTTAAGCGAATGCTGAAGCTTTTTAAAGATATTTTAGAAAGGTTATCAATTATCTCTTCTTTTTCATTTTCATTTATCTCTCCTAAAAACTTTAGAGTAAAGTGCAGATTTTCATCTTTTGTTATGTTAATGCCGTATTCTTCATTCCTAACTTCATGCGCTACATCTTTTATCTTCTTTATCAGTTCGCTGTTTTCTATGTTTATGCTGACAAAAGCTCTCATGTTTTTTCGCTAAGCTTTTGCATAAATAAAGCGTTTTCTAACATTCCTAAATCATTGTTAAAATAAAGATACGCTTCTTCAGCTCTACTGTTTATTATTTTATCATAATAATTTTTGAGTTCTTTTTCGCTGTAAACGTAAGAATACCATTCATCTATACCATGGAACCTCATGTATATCATTCCCTGACTGTTAACGATATCATCCGGAAAACCAGGCGCGCTTACTGAACAAAAAATATAACCTAATTTTATTATGTAATTTTTAACCTTCCACCAGCACGGATCTCTAAATTCTAAAACAGGAACACCTTTAATCGATAGTTGTTTAACAAAAGACTCTAGCTTTTCAACGTTTTTGTCCGTGCATAAAAAAGACGGCGAAAGCTGAAATAGCCAGAACTTAACTTTTCCCCAAAGAGGTTCAAACTTAGAATAAAATTTTTTAAAAAGATCAATGTTTGCAAGCTTAGTATAATGAGTTATCATCCTGTTCACTTTTACAGAAAATATAAAGTCTTCACCGACTTTAGACCACCTTTTTATTGCCGCATAAGACGGAAAAGAATAAAAAGTTGAATTTATTTCTACAGTCTTAAACCCTTTTGAAACGTACCACCCAAGTAGATCCTGTTTGCCTTCATTCCAGAAATACGAATAACCTGAAGTACCAACGTAAATTTTCAAAAAATCGTGCCCCTGTAAGTATTTATTTTATGATTTATCATAAAGATGGCACGCTACAAAGTGTCCTGGCTCAACTTCTTTTAGCTTTGGCTCTTCTACCTTGCACCTGTCAAAAGCATAAGGACATCTTGGATGAAACCTGCAGCCAGAAGGAGGGTTGACTGGGCTTGGTATTTCTCCCTTTATCTTTACCTCTGCCTTATGGGCGCTGGGATCTGGAATTGGTATTGCAGCTATAAGCGCTTGAGTGTATGGGTGCAGAGGATTATCTATCAGTTTCTCTGAGTCTGAAAGTTCAACAACCTTTCCTAAGTACATAACTGCTATCCTGTCGCTCATGTGTTTTGCCAGCGCAAGATCATGAGTTATAAACAGGAAGGTAATGCCGTATTTTTCCTTAAGATCAAGCATTACATTAAGAACCTCAGCCCTTATAGATACGTCCAGCATCGACACTGGCTCGTCTGCAACTATAAAATCCGGCCTTAATACTAAAGCCCTGGCTATAGCTACCCTTTGCCTCTGTCCTCCGCTGAGTTCATGAGGATACCTGTTGATGAACTCTTCTGGAGGTGTCAGCTTGACATCTTCCAAAGCGCCTGCAACTGCTTCATCTACTTTATCTTTGCTGACAAGCTTGTTCACCAGCAATCCTTCAGCAACGACGTCTCTTATGGTAAGCCTTGGATTTATAGCGTCGTATGGGTCCTGAAATATTATCTGCAACTTTCTCCTGTAATTTTTTAATTCCGAACCCTTTAATTTAAAGATGTCAACGCCTTTATAAATCATTGAGCCAGCAGTAGGTTCTATCAGCCTTATAAGAGTCCTGCCAAAAGTGGTCTTTCCGCTGCCAGATTCTCCAGCTAACCCGAGTATTTCTTTGGGATATATATCTATCGAGATATCGTCTACGGCCTTTACCCATTTTTGCTTTTCACCTTTCAGTGATCCTGTAAAGCTCATCCTTACAGGAAAGTACTTTTTTATGTTTACAGCTTTTATAAGTGGTTCAGACATTTTAATCACCTTTATCATAAAGATGGCACGCTACAACGTGTCCTGGCTCAACTTCTTTTAGCTTTGGCTCTTCTACCTTGCACCTGTCAAAAGCATAAGGACATCTTGGATGAAACCTGCAGCCAGAAGGAGGGTTGGCTAGGTTGGGTGGAGCTCCTTGTATTCCTATAAGCTTCTGTTTCTTTGCCTTTATGTTTGGAAATGCGCCCAGTAAACCCTGAGTGTACGGATGCCTGGGGTTCTTGTAGATTTTGTATATATCGCCGTACTCGACTATTTTCCCTGCATATATAACGGCAACAGAATCACATATATCAGCTATTATCGAAAGATCATGAGTTATTAAGATCATGCTTATGTTTAGCTTTTGTTTAAGGTTTCTAAGAAGGCTTAAAACCTGTGCTTGAACTATTACGTCCAGAGCAGTTGTCGGCTCATCCAGTATAATTATGTCGGGATTGTTTGCCAGGGCCATAGCTATGGCTGCCCTCTGTTTCATACCTCCTGAAAACTCGTGCGGGTAGTTGTTAATTCTGGAAGGATCTATTCCAACTAATTGGAAAAGTTCCTTTACTCTAGACATTGCCTCATCTTTTGTCACGCTTTTGTGTGTCAAAATAGCTTCCATTATCTGGTCGCCAATGGTAAACACGGGATCAAACGCGTTCATAGATGCCTGAGGTACCATCGCCACCTTAACCCATCTTATTTTTCTAAATTCTTCATCGCTCAGCTTCATCACATCCTGCCCGTCCAAATATATGTTACCTGAAATTATCTGCCCATTCTTTGGTAAAATTCTCATTATTGTTGTAGCTATGCTTGTCTTTCCGCTGCCAGATTCTCCAGCTAAACCCAAACACTTGCCTTTCTGAACTTCAAACGATATATCATCCACTGCCTTTACGTATGTCTGGCCCATTCTGTAATACATTTTTAAACCTTCAACTTTCAGGACTTCAGACACTTGAATTCACCAACTTGTACTCAAAACTAACATAATTTGAACCTACGAGGCCTCCTTTTGCATATATTAAATAACCGTAAGATCCATCATAAACCAGGTTCCAGTATGAAGCTCCTAAATTATAGGAGTATAAATAAGGTACCAAAGTAAGGCTAACGTTAATTTCTGATGACCTCAGTACAGAATATTTTATATAAACGCTTTGGTTTCCCTGAAACTCTATATAAGTAGAACCTGAAGCGTTTTTGACCGAGGAGTTGATAAAAAGGGGCATACCAAACGATCCTGATTTAAAATAAGTCATGTTGTTTGTAGGGTCAAATATTGGGATGAACGATTGATTGCTGTACTTATTTTTAACTGTGCCGTTCAAAGGGATTATCAGATAATTAAAAATAACGCTGTTTCCTTTGACGGATATCACATGAATTTTTATCATGTTTACATAGGTCCCGTTATTTGGTATAGAAATGATATATTCGTAGTAAAAAGTAGAACCAACAAGCTTCTGGCTATGAGTCCTTTCGGTGTATAAATATAACCCGCTGACCGCAATTATCAAAACTATTATCAGCGTTAAGCCTACTATGGTTTTTGTTTTCATTGTCCCCTCAGCCTGGGATTGAATATTTCATCAAGCGCATACCCAACCATAACGAACGCAAGAGAGAGCAGAACTATTGCAAGGCCTGGGAATATGAACCACCACCATCCAAACTGGAACGATACCGCTGATGCGGCATGATCATAGGCTTTGGATAACATTCTACCCCAAGTTGGAGTGGTGGATGCTCCAGGGAACAGAAAATCAAGCGCTGCTTCTGTAAGTATAAATCCCGGAACGCTCAAAGCAAGGTTTGCATAAACCAGCCCCATTACGTTTGGAATTATGTGTTTTCTTATTATGTGCCAGTTTCCTGCTCCCAATGCCCTAGAAGCTTCTATATAACCTCTCTCTTTAAGAGAAAGCACCTGAGATCTGATGACCCTTGCTATAGAAGGCCAGGAAAGGATAGCAAAAAGAACAACTAGCCAGAAATAAAGGCTCTTTGCTAAAAATGCGTTCTGAGTTAAAAGAAACAGAACGACTATTGCAAGCGGTAAAAACGGTATGACCAGAAACACATCTGTTACCCTCATCGTTAATTCTTCGATAACTCCACCAAACATACCGGCTATCAGCCCTATTATCAACCCTAGAGCTACAGAAAAAACTGAGGCTAAAAGCCCGACCTCTATTGATACTCTGGACCCCCAGACGAACTGTGACCAGAGATCCCTTCCGTTGTTGTCAGTTCCCAGAAGCCCGTACTGCCTGCCATATATAAAAAAATAAGGATCTGCAAGCGAGAACTTTACATAACCAGGCTGTGGCGACTCGAAAGCGATAACCTGTACGTTCAGTCTGTAAGTTCCCTTTTGATTCAAAATTATCATCGATGGCATGCTTAACGTTAGTCCTGAGGGACCAAAAGCAGAAAGAACAACTGGTGTGGTATCGGAAGCCATGTAAATGGCATTCCACGCGTTCATCTTTAACCCGTTATCAAGGCTGTCTATGACTACTGGAGAAGAAGCTACATAAGTATATGAAGTAAGCTTGTAAACTTTTCCATCTGGAGCAATCAACGTAAACTTGACGTAGAGATCGGAAATGTTCGAAGCTTTTATTGGATATATAAGAGTTCCAAAGGCGAATTTATATGAAGGTTTATACTGATAGTTGAAAGCATACGTCATGTTCAACACCGGCACTTCGCTCATACCTGCAGGAACTTTTGATGAAACTGTAAGTACCTGAGCTTCTGCTGTTGTATACCTTGTCATGCTTACTAAATTAGATGGTAATGTTGTTTCTTGAACCGAATAGTTTGCGCTTTTGTAAACGTTTATCTTCCAGAGGTTAAAATTATTAGATACCGCTTGAATGTTAGGGGGAAGGTTACTGTACAATGGTATGATTGTGGCCCAGCTTGGTACAGCCCATGGGCCGGCTACAAAAGTTTGTGAAGGAGAGTTTGACGTAAGAAAAGGAGCAAAAACTGCCATCAGCGTGAAGAATATTATTATAAAAGCTCCAGCCATGCCCATCCTGTTTTTTACAAAAAGCTTAAGCTGATTTTTGTATGACAAATTTAACCCCTCCTTATTCTAGGATCCAGCAAACCATATGAGATATCAGCTATAAAGTTTGCCAGAACCACCATCAATGAAATTATAAAGAATATAGCCTGTTCTAGGGGAAAATCTTCTGTTACTATTGCCATGTAAGTCCAGTATCCCAAACCGGGCCACCCAAATATTGTTTCTGTTATCACTGCGCCAGAAAGAACAAATCCCATAGAAATCGCAAATATGGTCAATGTAGGTAAAATTGCATTTCTGAGCACATGTTTGTATAATATTGATCTGTTTTTAAGCCCTTTAGCTTTGAGCACTGTTACAAAATCTTCATTTATTATGTCTATTGCTGTAGACCTCTGTATAAGATAAAATCCTCCTATGCTTATGAGCGTAAGCGAAGTAAAAGGAAGTACCATTGCTCTTAAAACAGCTATATAATATGCTATACCGTGAAATGAACTAAAATATGCTGCCGCATTTGGCGGCGCTATTTTTAAATAAAAGGCGAATATTAAAATCAGCAAACTTCCTATCCAGAAAGATGGCATAGCGTAAAAGAAAAGTAATGTCATGAACGAAACCTGATCAACTGGCGTTCCCCTTTTATGAGCGGAAAAGACTCCAAGGTATAAACTTATAAAGAAAGCCACTATTGTTGACCCACCTAACAAAAGAACTGTATATGGGGCATACCTGCCTATAGTGGATATCACAGGCCCGCTTAAAATGCTTCCAACGTTATACCCAAAATTAAACGTAAACATGGCCTTAAGGTAAATTAAATATCTTATGTCAAGCGGTTTGTTAAAACCCAACTCTGCTATTACTGTTTCTCTGATCTTCTCTATGTATTGAAGGTTGTGCTGCGTTCCCACTATAGGCACAAACCACTGTTCTGGATTTATGCCAAGAAGCGTAAACGGCATAACCTGAAATAGAAAGAAGTTTATTGTTGCTATAACCCACATAGTTATAATAATACCAATAACCTTCTTGGCAAGATAAGCTTTAATACCCATCCCATCAAATAGAGTACAAAAAAATATTTAAATGTTTTATGCTGATTACTTTCTTCTTAAAGCCCAGACAGCCACTACGATCACTATTATGATTATTACTACAGCGGCTATGTAATAACCTGTATAGTTTGGTGCTGGTGGAGGCGGTGGTGGCGGTGGTGGTGTTGTTACAGTTGAGAGCGTTACGCTCTGTACTGTAGTCGTAGATGAAACTGGGAGCGTTGTTGTGTAATTCTGATAACCTGGTGCCGTTACAGTTACAGTCTGAGTACCCAAAGGCACATTAGGTAAGACAGCTATTCCTGAAGAGTTTGTAAGAGCCGTTTCACCGTCTATTTTAACTGTTGCTCCAGATATTGGTGTTCCTGTAGATGAAACAACTTTGTACGTAACGGTTGCTGTCAATGAAGATACAGTGAGCCCGCTGTAGCTGTACCATACTCTGTTATGCCCGAAAGATGTGTATGAAGCATTCACCATAAGCTCATAAGTTCCTGGGGCCAGGTTTGATGTTGGAATCGTAGCTGTATATGATCCATTGCCAACGGATGTTAGCGGTTCGCTTTCATACACTTGTCCTGATGCTGGGTTGATGACCTCAACTACACCTGTTGCGTTGGTTATGGGTATGTAACCTGTGCTACCCGCTGCAACTCCTTCAAATGTGCTCGAAGTCGGGTTATATATTTCTTCCATTATGTTCACCTTGAACGGTGCGCTCGTTCCCTGAGGTTCAGTCGTCATCCATGCCCACCATGCGCTCCTGTAGTAGTTGGGGTTTCTTGTTAGAGTTATCACATTCGTAACTTTGTTCCATGACTGGAATACGAATGGTCCGCTTCCAACTTCAAGGTTTGGCAACCAGTACATCCACTGAGGCAAATGTTCATTGGGGCTTGCAAGGTATGAAGATAAGCCTGATATCTGGTTCAACGGAACCGTTATGTCCATAGCACCAGTTGATGAAGCTGTTACAGAAGGACTAAAGTATTTGAATATATGCATTGGAATTACTGGTATGTTAAGAGTGTATATGTTCCATAAGTTTGTTGAGTTAACGTACATCTGTATCTCATACGGATTGTTCGGAGGTATGTAAGTTGCCAGCAAACCATAGGGTGGAGTTGAAGCATATGCATCAGGAGTAGATGCGCCTGATAGGCCCTGTACGTTCCAGTAGTAGAGCGAGAAGTTGTAGTCATATGCGTTAAGAGGAACCCCGTCTTGCCATGTATCGTTCTTCCAGAAGTTTATGGTTATTATTTCTCCATTTACTATCTTTGATGCGTTGAACGGGTTCCACCATCCTGACCCATTTCCGATAGGAGCTGTTACGTCTGTTTGCACGTTATACGTTCCCATCCATGGCATGAGCGCTCCGCTGGTTACTCCCCACGGAGGTGTGCCTATTGGAGTATCATATACCTCCTGCCAGACATCTACTTGCCAAACCCAGTTAGTAACATAAAGCGGGTTCAATGAGGTAGGAGCAGAGTGTAGAGCTTCTGTGTATGTACCACCATAAGGAGCGTTCGACGGATGAACGTTTAGAGAAGTGTAGTAAAGTCCTGTTTCTTCGTTAGGCCCATTTGTTGGTATCTGGGCGAACCCTGTCCACCCTTTAACGTAATCAGCGTATATTTCGTTGGACCAGAGGGCTACGACATAAGGTAGTTGCTGATAGAATATCTTCTGGAACATCCACGCAGCGTGCTGTGCTGTTGAAATGTTTGTTGCGGCCCAATACAAAACGTCAGTCCAGTAATCCATGCTTTCATTAAAGAAGTTGCCAAAATCTACTATGCCTGCTAGCTGGCTGTTAAAGAAGAACCATGGATAGTTTGGCTCCCATGACACTATCCAGCCAAAAGTGTACATTCCCCATGTATCAGTTTGATTGGCAAGAGTCATGTTATATTGTGGCGGTGTTGTTGAAAAGTTTGCTAGCATCGTACCGGGTGCTATAACCACTGAAGCTGCTGGAGAATATATTATTGATGAAGCTGTAATGCCTGTAATTGGTTTCAGCGTTATCGTGAGATTTATCTGCTTTGCGGCGCTTGCCAGCTGTTCAGCCAGATCGGTCCTTAGCGGATCATCTGACCTGTAGTAAAGAACGGGCGAGAAAGGCTTTCCGTATAACGTCCATTGTCCCGTTACGTTGTTATACGATATTCCCGGTACCTTAAGCAGTTCTTGCATAGCATTTGTTGGACTGTATTTATACGGATATGGTAGTTGAGGATCGTACCAGTATGTACTAGCATAAGGTGGAGAGAAGAGGGTTGGCTCGTATATATAAGGCTCAGCAACCGCTTCAACACCATAAAGAGATTGAAGGTATGAGTAATCTACCAGGTCAGCTATTGCCCTTCTAAAGTTAACATTGCTGTAAGGATACATCAGGTAGTTGAAAGCTATACCGTCAAATGCATAAGATAAAGTAAGGTTTGTGTATACGTTGTTAGTTGCTTGCGCTGTGATATACATGCTTGGAGTTAAGGTCCACTCCATAGCCTGAATCTGCCCTGATGTTAAAGCCAGAAATGCGTTTTGGTCGCTTGTATATACGTTAAAAACCAGTGTATTTATCAAAGGTCCATGAGTATGTACCTGTGTAGGAGCCAGCATTGGAGACTGCGCAACTGCAGGGCTTACTGAAAATCCTAGGGCAATTAATGCCATGAACAAATACAAATATTTTGTGTTCATTCGTATTTAATTGGATCTAACATCCTATATAAACTTTTCTCAGACGATTTTAAGACTCTTTTTAAAGATTGCTGATCAAATGCTTCTTAATATAGCGTCCAAAGCTTCATGATAAGATTTGTTTTGAAGATCTGTTATTTGAACCAGTTCTTTAAAATTAAAATTTAAAAACTTATTATAATTTATTATTGTGTTAACATCTTTTACTGCTACGGGAATTTTAAAATCTCTTAACAGCTCAGCTGGAATGCTCACAACTTTCTCGTTGTAAATGTTTCCTTTTGGTAAAAATATTGGTAAAGGGAAGCTGACTTTACTAGAGCTATCGGCCCCATTATTTAAGCCAAAGATGTATAGATTGACCGCCCTGTTTTTACAGCTTTTTAAAATCTTATACAAAGACGTTACAACAGTTTTTAAAGCGTTTTTATCCTTGTTATATGGTATAATTATTGTAACGTTTTTTCCGTAACGAAGAAATTTATACGCCAGAACATAGCTTTCGTAGCTGCCGTCAACAAAAACTGTGGCTTCTCCATCGTTTACGCATATTCCGCCTGGTCCTTCCGATTCATGCAGAACCAAATGAAAAAATTCTCCGACTTTAATTATTTTATAAACTTCTTCAGGTTCTACTTCGCTAATTCGCCCATTTTTAGAAGCGTGCAAAAAATCGTCTATCAACTGATAAAGATCCTTTTGAGAACCGCCTTCTAGAACAAAATTAATTACCTTTCCTTTTCTGTTTTTTTCTATGTGAAGAGCTAAATCTTTAGTAGAAACAAATCTAAATGTAAAATATAATTTTTCAACGCCACAAAGATTTCTGTATTCCTCGATAGAGTTAAGGTCATCAGGAGCAATAATCAAATAATTATCAGAAATGTTGCTCTTGTCTTTAAGAAATCTGCTTAAACACGAAGCCTCCTCTTTGCTTTTTGACTTTATTAAAAGGTGTCCTTTCATCAGCTTTTATATCAGCAGCTCAAAAGTCTTAGCTTTCGATCTTAACGAAATAAACGTTTCTGTGTACGTAACACCGTCGATAGCCCCTACTTTATCTGTTATAAGCGAATGGAGGTCCTCTATTGACTTTGCTTTAAGAAAAACCAGAAAGTCATATCTTCCTGTAACTTCTATCACTGTTCTGACTTCTGGCATCTTATATAGCGTCTCATAAACAAGATCTCTTTTCTTTGACTCAGCGTTAATTCCTATTATGGCTAAAACTTTCCATCCTAGCAGTTCTTCGTTTACAACCGTTGTAAAACCCTGTATATAACCCAGCTTCTGGAGCCTTCTTATCCTTGAGTATACGACGCTTGGATCAAGGTTTAGCTTTTTGCTGAGTTTAGGGATGCTTTGACTTGCATCACGAGTAAGTTCGCTTAAAATTTTAATATCTTTCTCGTCTATTTTTAAAGATTTTTGCATACAGTAGGAGGATTATAAAAATAAAAATTTAAATTTTTTGGAAATCTTAATAAAAATTTCAGAGTTCAGGCAAATTAAGCGTTGCCTTGAGCCCCTTATACCTGTTTCTTATCGTTACTTCCGTTACCCCAGCAGCCTCTGCTATGTCCTTTTGCGTCTTGTTTTCTCCTTCCAATACGCATGCTACATAAAGCGCTGCTGCTGCAAGACCCATAGGATCTTTTCCAGCTGATATGCCGGACTGCATGGCCTTTTTGATTATCTCGATAGCTTTTCTTGTGGTTTTCTCACTGAGTCCTGCTTTTGCTGCTATCCTGCTAACAGATTTTATAGGGTCTATTATCGGCATCTTGATATCAAGCTCTCTCAGGATTAGCCTGTAGCACCTTGCTATGTCCTTTTTCTTGATACTTGAGACAGCTGCTATGTCCTTTAATGTCCTTGGTATCTCAAGGGCTCTGCATGCAGCGTAAAGGGATGCCGCTATGAGAGCACTTATGCTTCTTCCTCTTACCAGGCCTTTCTCAAGCGCCTTTCTGTATATATATGCTGCCCTTTCAACAACGTTCTCTGAAACGCTGAGTTTATCAGCTAGCCTGTCAAGCTCATTAAATGCCTGCCTTAGGTTTCTTTCTGCAGGTTCGTGGATCTGGCTCCTGCTGTCCCACATCCTTAGCCTGTCAAAGGTGCTCTTGTTAAACCCTGTGAGCGATTTACCAGAAGCGTCTTTATCTGACTGATCCATTACCGTTGAAAGTCCCATGTCGTGCATGGCTATCGATAAAGGTATTCCTGCTCTACTCCTGTCCTCTTTTTCCTCTTTTGAAAAAGCTCTCCATTCAGGCTTCAGATCTTCTACCTTTTCTTTTATAACATATCCGCAGTTTGCGCAAATTATTTCTCCGGTGTTGACATCCATAAGCAAATCCTTTGAACCACACCTTGGACATCTATCAATATTATCTATGTCTGACGGAGAAACCCTTTTGTACGACATATTAAAATTGCCTCACAAAAATATGTATATACCATATATATAAACATTTCTAACAAACTTTAAATATTATTTTTCTGAGATAAGATCGGCATAACTCTTTAATATTGGGTTCCACGTGATACCTGCTTTTTCAATTATCGTTTTTACTTTTTGTATCTCCTCATCGGATTTAATCTCAATCTCTACAAATTTTCCGAGCCTCTCAACCGTGTCAATTTCAAAGCTTAAATCTTCATATCTGATAGTTACTCTTTCTTTTGCTATTCTAAGCTTCTCATTAAGTCCCATAAATTTTAGAATTTTAAGCAACTGTTCACCATCAGAAACCTTAACTTCATATTCCTCTCTGTTTTTAACAATGTCCTCTATCTGAGGACCTTTAAACGTCAAAAAACAATCGTAGCCTGAAAATCTTATTCTAAGCGCTGAACCCGATTTTTTAATTTTAAAATCATCAAAGTCCAAATAAATGTCTATCTGTTTTTCTTTCTTTAAGATAAATCCCCCGTTTCTTAACAGAAAACTTTCTAAATCAACATTTTCTGGAACCTTGAGCTTTACCTCGCGCTCCAGTGGCATAAGTATATTTTAATTACTGGGAGCATAATAAATTTATATCATTTAATAGATAACTAACATGATGCAGGCTGATGAACTTTTAAATTATGTTAAAGAGGTTAATCGGAGATTAGATGAACTACAGAACAATACAGCCATATATGCTGATGAACTAAAAAATTATGCTAAAAAACTTGGCGATGATGCGAAAAGTAAGTACCTTGATGTTAAAAAAGCTGAAGCAAAAAGGATAATAGAAGAATCGAAACCTGTAATAGAAAAAGAGTGTGAAGATATAAGAAAAAAGTATGAAACAGAGGTACAACATATAGAATCAGTGTTTAAAAACAACTGGGAAATTTTAAAAGATGCGGTTAAACAAGAGTTAGAGAAGAAAATTGAAGGGTAACGTCCTTTATGCTATTTCTAGGTCAAGGGCTTTTCTTTCTAAACTGCCTTCTTTAAGCGAAACTGAAAGATATGTTGAATTAGGAAGTGAAAAGGAACTGCTAGATAGAATTGCCAGAAAAATAAACTATCCTATACAGGCAAGCACGATCGAAGAATACTTTAAAGAACTGGTAGGTAGATTTGCTTATGAACTTTCAAAAGAAACACCTAAAGCTTTAGGAGAGCTTAACGCTCTAGCGCTAGAAAATTTAAAAAACGCTGTTTTAAAAAGCATAACTGGGCACAGTCCTCATTATTACACGTATGAGGCAAAGCCTCTCGTTGAGGATGCTTTAAAAAAGGTAGAAAACGCCAACGACCTCAACAAAATAAAACTGGGCAACTATACGCTTGATTTACAGATCAAGTTTCCAATGGAAATATGGCAAAATACTAAAGATATAGGCTTGCTAGAATTTGCATTTGAAAAAACAGAAATAACAGAAATAATCAAACACGCTGGTTATAATCTAGCGACTCAAGCTCTTATAGACCTTCATAATTACAAAGTTTGCGCTCTTGCAGGGCAAAATCCGTTTTCCGAATCTCTTTATCTAAAACAAAAAGTAAAGTGTAAAGACCTTCAAGAAGCCGCTATGTATCTTTCAAAAAAGTACAACGTAGAAAATCCTGGCAACTTTGATGCGTTTTCCAATAAATTAATATATATGACAAATATGTATGAGCTTTCAAAATTTTCAGATGAAAACGCAGTTAATTTTATAGAGATGCTGAAAGTTTATGAAAAAAATTTCATAGGAATCAGCAACAGCATAAAAGAAAAATTTGGTAAAGAAACTATAAAAAAGATTTATTCTTTATAAATTTATTCAGAAGAAGGTTTTGGCGTTTCTTTTTCGGAGGGTTTGCTTGCAGCTATAAGATCGTCTATTTTTATTATCATGCTAGCGGCTTCTGTCGCGGCCTTTATTATCTGTTCTTTAACTATTTCAGGCTCTATTACGTTGTTCTGCATCATGTTTTCTACTTTTCCCTTCAACACGTTGATTCCTGCCCATTTATCGCCCTTCTGATGAGCTGCCTGTAATTCAGGTAAAATGTCAAGCGGTTCTAAACCTGCATTCTCTGCAAGCGTTAGCGCAAGGTTTTCAAGTGCCTCTGTAAATGCAAGGGCTGCGAGCTGAACTCTTCCTTCAAGAGTCTGAGCCCACTTCCTTAATTGTGTTGCAACTTCTATCTCAGCTGATCCTCCGCCGGCAACTATTAAAGGTCTTTCTAGAACGTCCTTGACTGTCATTAGAGCATCGTGAATAGATCTTTCAGCTTCATCTACAACTCTCTGAGCGCCACCCCTGATAAGGATGCTTACCGCCTTTGGATTCTTGCATCCTTCTACAAACACCCACTTATCCTCTTCTATCTTTCTTTCTTCAACAAGCTCTGCATATCCTAGATCTTCTGATGACAGATCATCAATGTTGGTAACTATTCTACCTCCTGTAGCTCTTGATAGCTTATCCATGTCGCTCATCTTGATTCTTCTTACGGCAAGGATTCCTTCCTTAGCAAGGTAATGCTGTGCCATGTCGTCAATTCCTTTCTGGCATAGAACAACGTTTGCTCCTACCGATTTTATTTTTTCAACCATCTGCTTTAGTATCTTCGTTTCTTCATCCAAGAACGCCTTCATCTGTTCTGGATCGGTTATATTTATCTTTGCGTCTATCTCTGTCTTTTCTATTTCAAGAGGAGCGTTAAGCAAAGCAATCTTTGCGTTTCTCACTGACTTTGGCATGCTTGCGTGAACGACTTCTTTGTCAATTACAACGCCTTTTATGAGCTGTGTGTTTGTAATAGAAGCTCCAGGTTTTTTCTCCACCTTAACGTTTTCTATATCTACTTTATACCCTCCATTAACCTTATCTGCAACCTGCAAAACTGCATTAACAACAAGATCAGCCAAGTATTCTGCTTCGCTAGAAACCATCTTTGTTGAAAGCGTAGTTTTTGCTATTTTCTTTAAAATCTCTTTATCATCAGGATTTACATTTTCTGCCACGTTTTTGAGAATTTTTAGGGCTTCCTGAGATGCTTTCATATAACCATCTATTATTATAGTTGGATGGATACCTTTGTCGATAAGCTCTTCCGCCTTTTCTATTAGATAGCCTGCCAGAACAACAGTTGATGTAGTGCCGTCTCCTACTTCGTTATCGGTAGCCTTTGCTATTTCTACCATCATTTTTGCCGCCGGATGCTGGATGTCCATTTCTTTTAATATTGTTGCTCCATCGTTTGTTACAGTTACATCCCCCAGACTGTCCACGAGCATTTTATCCATTCCTTTTGGCCCCAAAGAAGTTTTTACTATATCTTTAACTATTTTAACCGCCTCGAAATTGTTTCTCTGCGCTTCCTTTCCTTTTCTCTCTGTTGTTCCTTCTTTAAGGATAAGTACCGGTTGCCCTGTTGAAGTAACCGCTGGAATAGCAGTAGCATCAGCCATTTTTACAATTTCACCTCCAAAACCATGATGAATATATGGTAACTGCTTATAAATTTATCTCTTTCTTTTGCTAGTACTTGTATCGTGATAAAAGTTAAGATAATAATTTGTCATAACTGACCTCCTTCACGCCCTAAAGGGCGAGGTTTGTCGTCCATTTTATCAGAAAAAAGTTTTAATTGAATCTTGCGGAAGGGATTTCCGCTACCTTAACATTAACGCTAAAAAGCTTCACATACACGCTTTGAACTCAATGCCAAATCTCTTCTTAACTTTTTATAATTTGTTCAGGTTTCATAAAGGCACAAAAATGATACCTTAGGAGGTGAGCTTATTTGGCTAACATCGTGGGCATAGAATTATTTTTAAGCGAGTTTTTATTATAATAAAAATCGCAAACAGAGGCGACATATAAGTGCTATTGATTCATTTACCAATTATCTTATCAACAATGATTGCAATAATTCTAATTTTAATTGGACCGATTATAGCTTTCGTTATTTTATGGAAAGCCATAGGATTTAAAGGCTATGCGTCAATATTCGCTTATTCGGAAGGTAGAACATTCCTTTACAAGCTGGATCCGCGAGTTAAGCTTCTCTATGCTATAGCAATCCCGGCGCTCGCCAGCGCATTTGGATTTTATGTAGGGGTAATTCTGCTAGCGTTTACCTTGTTTCTTTATCTGTTCATGACAAATCCTGCAAAAAACCTAAGGTTTGTAATTCTTTTAATGCTATCTATAGTAATACCTTCGGCTTGGGGAGACAGCATAACGTTTTCCGGGTTCAGAAGACTGAAAGGACAGCTTTTAATCGCTTTAATACCATCTTCAATGGGCATAAGGGGTATTTCTTTGATTGGTTTATTATTTGGATTGATGATATCTGTACCAGCAGCTCTTGAAGTGGCCTCAGTTTTCATTCTTGTTTTTACGTCATCGCCATCTGATTTACTTACAAGCATGGTTAAATCTAAGATTCCTTATGAGCTTGCTTTTGCCATGACTATTGCGCTGATATCGATACCAAAGGTTTTAGATGCTTTTTCATCATTAACCGAAGTTTTAAGAAGCAGAGGTTTTATAGGCGGGCTTAACTTTTTGCCATTTAGATCTTTTTTAAAAAGGCTATGGATCTATGTTTACAGCACTGGAATTATAATAGCGGATTTTGTAATAGATGTTCTGAGGTCTTCCCAAAACATTGCTTTATCTGCAGACATAAGGGGTTTTAGGGCTAACAAAAAAAGGACATACTTTCATGATTTTAAGATGAAGCCTGTTGACTGGATTTTGGTAAGTGTTCTAATGTTTGCTTTTTTAATAGCTATCCTGCGTTGACATCCTCCCCGCCTTAAAGAAAAACTAGCCCTTTAAGGCGGATCATAGGTTCGTGGTTTACCGCCTTCATCTTCATCGCTTCATAGCTAGCAGGTGCGAATCGCACCCACCCCGCTCTGTTCGTCCAGCGGTAGACCACGGGCTGTGCCTTCAGCCACTTACCCCTATCCTTAACGGACTCGGGGATATGTAGAATGTTTATTGTCCCGTTCAGATCAGCGTTTATTACTTTCTCTGTGTGAGGACACTTGAACAAGCCTCTTTTAATCCTTCCGTTTTCGTGAATTTCCCCACACAGG
>Ga0081529_118536_pt1 | contig 86546 bp, 97 predicted proteins | sample EchGeymetagenome_FD_71012 | JGI IMG/M metagenome (GOLD analysis project Ga0081529, IMG submission 71012) | Ferrous microbial mat and aquatic microbial communities from Echinus Geyser, Yellowstone National Park, USA - transect B T=78-80 C v2... ...
TCCTAACTTCTTTCAATTTCTCTTGCGTTTCTAGGAGTGTTTTTGCTAGGACTTTGATTTCTTCAACTACTATTGGTGTGTATTCTAGTTGGTATAGTTCTTCTTGTGTAAAGTCACCCATTGCGAGTTTTTCTAACCTTTCCTTGCTTATCTTGTTGTTGTCGCTTACTAGGAATAGTGTTCTCTCTAACCTGTTCTTGTACTTTACTTCTATGTCCTTGAGGAAGAGGTAAAGTGTTACTAGTTCTCTTAAGGGGTTATACTCATATTCCTTTGCCTTATTAACCATGTTTTCTAATTTTTCAGCATCGTAAAAATCCGTTTTCTTTCCCCTAAACTCCTTTTCTCTTGATAACATGTTTGGACTAACCTGTAGTACTTTTATTCCTTTCTCCTTGAAGTATTGTGAAGGCCTTATTGCGTAAACTCCTATATAGGACATAGTGTCGTCATTAAGCTATTTATATTGTATAACGAGTATTACTTATGGGTAGGAAGGCTGTAGTTAGGCAAGACGTTTCTTGCCCCTCTTGTGGTAGTCATAATGTTGTTAAGTGTGGTAGGCCTTTGGGTAGGCAGAGGTATTTGTGTAGGGATTGCGGTAAGTACTTCTTGGGTGACGCTACTTACCATCACCATTCCAAGAAGTTGAGGGAGGAGGCTTTAAAGATGTATGCTAATGGTATGAGTATAAGGGCCATATCCAGGGTGCTTAACGTACCTCTAGGTACAGTGTTCTCTTGGATTAAGCGTTATGGTAGGCAGAAGTACGAGAAGCTTGTTGAGTTGTGGGGGAAGGCTAAGGATTTGGTTAAGGGTGGTGTTGTGAGTAAGGTTGTTGATGAGATGTGGACTTACTTGTACAAGAATGCTAGGGCATTCTATAAATGGATTTTTACTTGTTATGTGTACACGAGATTGGAGTTTACCTCATTTACTCTGTGGGCGATAGGGATGAGAATACTTTTCGCAAGGTTAAAAAGTATTTGTTGGATGAGGGTAGATGGGTGAGCGATGATTATAACTTGTACTTCTGGTTGAAAGACCACACGGTTATCTCACCAGTTAACCCGAACGAGTCCTTTCATTCCTCACTAAGGGATAGCTTGTACGTTTTAAGAGGGCTACTAAGGCAGTAAATAGGAGCATTAGTACCATGATGTACTCTATAGCACTAGTCTTATGGGAGAAAAAGCTAATACCAGAATTTGTAGCTTAATGACGACCCTATGTCACACTCAAGCACTTTGGAAGAAACATTTATATAGAACTATTAGTTAGATTATATTAGGTATGAACATGATTATTAGGAGAAAGAACGCGAAAGCATTGTCCGGTGCTGTAACTGCATTAATATTAGTAATAGCATCAGTAATAATAGCATTAGTAGTTGTGGCATTTGCCTTTGGATTAATTGGAGCACTTACAGGACAAGGGACAGTAACACAAGTCGGAACAGCAACACTAAGTGCTGGTTCTGGAACTCTGACAGTCACTCTGAAGAATAGTGGAGCAACTACACAAGTTATTGGAGCGATTATAAATGGAAACTCAGCTAGTGTATCAGGCCAAGTTACCATAAGTGCTGGTCAAAGTACATATTCAATCACACTAGGCATCAGTTCTACTACATTATTACAAAATCTAGTTGGTTCTCCTATTTCGCTGACATTACAACTTTCTAATGGACAAACAGTAACAGTGAGTGCAATAGTAAAACGAGCTGAAAAAGAGGAGCCAGCAAGATGAAAAGTTTTTTTAATATTTTTCCAATTTTGCAAAAATTTTTATCATAATTCATATAAACATTATTATTTAAGCCTTTGCGAATACTAGTATTTGTGGAATACCCATATTTTGACTTGAAGACTGCTAGAGAATTGTTACCGTGGCTTAGGGATCGCTTAATACAATTGAGAAAGATAAAGAATGAGATTGAGATCCTTTTAGTTAATGGTGATAAATATGCTTTGCAACAATACGCTAGTGAGACTAAGAAAATTATTGACGAAATCATTTCAAAGGGTATTATACTACGAGACATAGATATAGGCTTAGTTGACTTCCCAGCTATTATAAATAATAAGCCTGCATTTCTTTGTTGGAAAATAGACGAGGGTGACATAAAGTATTGGCACTATACGGACGAGGGATTTAGAGGGAGAAAGAGGTTAACTGGTTATGAGGATATTCTAAGTTTACGTTAAATTTATTTATTTAATTCTCTTAACAATTCCCTATGTACGTTGGTGAAAGAGTAAAAAGAAAAGAGGATTTAAAGTTCATTACTGGTTCTGGACGATACGTTGACGACATTGAGTACCCGGGGACATTATACCTTTATATTGTTAGGAGTAACATTGCGCACGCTAAAATTAAGAAGATTGACGTTAGTGACGCTTTGAAAGTAAATGGTGTTATTGGTGTTATCACTGGTTTGACAATCCCTTTTGAGAATAGACCTAGGAATTGGCCAATGGCCAAGGATGAGATATTATACGTTGGCCATCCTATTGCAGCAATTTTGGCTACTGATAAATATACAGCAGCTGATGCTGCAGATTCGGTTCAAATAGACTACGAGGAGTTACCTGCAGTTATCGATCCAGAAAAGGCTTTGAAAGACGATGTAAAAGCAGTTGAGGGTAAAAGTAATATTGCCTATAAGAAGGTTTATAACGCGGGTGATCCAGATAAAGCCCTTTCAAACTCAGATATTATATTGGAGGAGAAACTCGAAATTTCAAGGGTTTATCCCTCGCCAATGGAAACTAGAGGATTGCTTTCAGTATATCAAGAGGGTAGTTTGTTAGTTTACGCATCTACTCAATCCGCCCATTACATGAGAAGGTATTTATTGTCAGCCTTTGGTAACATGGTTAGGGATATAAGAGTTATTCAAGCTGATGTTGGAGGTGCTTTTGGGGCTAAGTTATTCCCATATGCTGAGGATTTCATAACTGTTTACGCTAGTTTGCAATACAAGAGGCCCGTAAAGTGGGTTGCTTTAAGGAGTGAGGATATAAGGGGTATGTACCATGGTAGGGGACAGATACACAAGGTTAAGTTTGGAGCTAAAAAGGATGGTACTTTGACTGCAATGATAGACGATGCGGTTATTGACTTAGGTGCTGCTTCTCATGGAACTTACTTGGTGGATATAGCAGCTACAATGTTGACTGGACCGTATAAGGTTAGGGATCTAAGGGTTAATGCTTATGGCGTTTACACGAATAAGACTCCGTTGGATCAATATAGGGGTGCCGGTAGGCCAGAGGCTGCTTTCGTATACGAAAGGATCATGGATATTATTTCTGATGAGCTGAAATTGGATCCAATTTACGTTAGAAAAAGGAACTTAATTACTGAATTACCTTATGTTAATCCTCTTGGTCTAAAGTATGATTCTGGTAATTACTTAAAGTTACTGGAAAAAGCCGAGAAAGTCTATAGGGAGTTTGAGGAGAGAGCTAATGAGTTGAGAAAACAAGGTAGAAGAATTGGTGCTGGTTTATCATTTTATCTAGAGCAGAATAACTTTGGTCCTTGGGAGAGCGCTTCAGTTAGGATTAAGGCGGATGGTAAGGTTCAAGTTATAATTGGTGCAAGTCCACATGGCCAAGGTACTGAAACTGGTATTGCTCAAATCGTTGCCGATGAATTAGAAATAAGTGTTGATGATGTTGAAGTGATCTGGGGCGATACCGCTATTATAGGTGAGGGTTTTGGTACTTACGGTAGTAGGAGTTTAACCTTAGCTGGTAATGCAGCATTATTAGCTGCTAGGAGGGTAAAGGAGAAGGCTTTGAGGTTAGCTGCACAATTTATGAAGTCAGATGTTCAAGAGCTTGAATATAAGAACGGTGAGGTTATTAATCCTAAGAGTGGTAGAACAATGAGTCTGAAGGAAATTGCTACTCGTAATATGGCTAGCTTAGGTGGTATTTGGGAGTACAAGGAAGAACCCGGACTGGAAGCTAGTGGATATTTCGGATTTGATAATCTAACTTATCCCTACGGTTCACATGTGGTTTTAACAGAGGTTGATGATTCTGGAAAGGTTAAGATACTAGATTATTATGCTATTGACGATATAGGTACTGTTGTAAATCCAATGTTAGCTGAAGCTCAAGTTATAGGAGGAGTGATTCAAGGCTTTGGTGAAAGTATTTTTGAGGAAATTGTTTACGACGAGAATGGTAATTTGCTAACTGGTAATTTGTTTGATTACGCTATTCCAACAGCTGTTGAGGCATTCAATATTAAATGGGAGTACATGGAAGAGGGAAAGTCTAATGCTCCTTTGCCAGCAAAGGGAATTGGTGAGGGAGCGACAATCGGTACTCCACCGGCTCTTATAAGGGCAATAGAGAAGGCTATTGGTAAGAGGTTAACTAGATTGCCAAGCAAATTAGAGAATTTAATATAAAATTCTCCTTTTTTATAAAGTAATTTAAAATTCTTTTGACAGTAGTATAGATAGAAAGCTATTTAAGTAAAAATAAACACTGTTAAAGCAGTATGACTCAAGTAATAGAATCCTATTCCTCACCATTTTATAAGAACATAATCGATTTACCTCCATCAATGGTTAGGAAATTATGGAAAAGTGGAAAGATAATAATACTCGATATTAGAACACCACAGGAATATGAGGACCATCACATACCGGGGGCGATCTTAGCACCCCTAGACTATCTAGAACATTTAACTGAACTTTTCGAAGATAGGGAAGTTGCAGTAGTTTGTGAACACGGAAATAGGGCTAGTTATGCCACATACGGTATGCCTCATCTTTACAAGAAAAAGGCTTACTATATGATTGGTGGAATGGCATTATGGATGGCAATGGGTTACGAAGTGGAAAGTGGAATGGACGAAAATGGAGTGTTATGGCAAAAGATTCTAGAAATGAAATTCAACTATTAACAAGCTGAGCCTCCACTGGAACGTAAATAGTATTTTGGTTAGTTACTATTACTAGAGTCAAAGTTACTGTTTGTAACCCATTAGGAAAGGTAAATCCAGTGTTAATAGTATATTTATGTTGGCCTATCGATAGCGTATAGTCAATGTTATGCAAAGTTGTGCTGTAGATTATCCCTACTATCTTAGCATTGCTAAAGGAATTTTCCAAGGTGATGTTGAGTTTACCATCTTGTGTTATGAGAGCTGTACCTATTTGTCTTACTTCTCCATAGCTGCTTCCAAAATACCCCAGATATCCGAACAATATAGAAATTACTGTTATAGCTAAGATTACTGAGGCTAGTATCACTATCATCATTGTCAAGGAATCACTTAAACCTTTTCTCATATGTGTTATTTAGTTTTCGATGAATATAAATTAGACCGTTTTATATAGATTTTTTGTACTGATTTTTATATATAGTTATACGATTCTAGTGAAAAAGGTTTATATAGAATAGATATCGTTGATATTCTGCTACAATGAAGAATACGAAACACCAGGTCCTTTAGGGTATAGCAAATACCGAACTTTAATCAAAACTAAGAGGTTCATATATGTTAAGAGTCCTCTGATCCTCCTAAAAATACCCTTGATAACGAGTTTTCAAGTTAATAGAAAACACTTTAAACCTTATTATATCATAAAAACACATGATTAAGGTTAATAGATACGAGATTTTTCTTGATTTCAGCTTTCAAACTGGAGATTATAAGGGATATGAGAAAATTGAAATGGAAAGCGATGAAGAAACAGTAGTACTAGACGCTGTAGGTTTGAAGATTTTAAAAGTAAAAGTAAACGAAAAAGAGATTGAATTCTCACAAGACGAGAGTAAAGTCAACGTGAAAAGTGGATCTTTTTCTGGTATTTTAGAGGTAGAATTTGAGGGAAAGGTTGCTGAAAGGAAATTGGTGGGTATTTATAAGGCTTCTTATAAAGATGGATACGTTATTAGTACGCAGTTTGAGGCAACACATGCTAGGGACTTTATCCCTTGTTTTGATCATCCTGCAATGAAGGCCAAGTTTAAGTTAACTGTTAGAGTTGATAAAGGGCTTAAGGTAATATCCAATATGCCAGTAGTAAGAGAAAAGGAAGAGAATGGGAAATTAGTATATGAATTTGATGAAACGCCTAGAATGTCTACCTATTTACTATACCTAGGAATTGGAAACTTTGAGGAAATTAAAGATGAAGGTAAGATTCCAACAATTATAGTAGCCACAATACCAGGCAAAGTGCAAAAGGGAAGATTCTCTATGCAGATCTCAAGAAATTCTATAGAGTTCTATGGGAAGTATTTTGAAATTCCCTACCAATTGCCTAAAGTTCATTTAATCGCAATACCGGAATTCGCATATGGGGCTATGGAGAATTGGGGGGCAATTACTTTTAGGGAGACTGCTTTATTGGCTGATGATTCTTCTTCTGTTTATCAGAAGTTTAGGGTTGCTGAGGTTGTTGCTCATGAGTTAGCTCACCAATGGTTTGGTAACTTGGTAACTTTAAAGTGGTGGGACGATTTATGGTTAAACGAGAGTTTCGCAACATTCATGAGCCATAAGGCTATTTCGCAACTATTCCCGTCATGGAACTTCTGGGGTTATTTCGTTTTAAACCAGACTTCTAAAGCATTGGAGAAGGACTCTGTGTCAACTACGCACCCAATAGAGGCACACGTAAAGGACCCTAATGAAGTAGAGCAAATGTTTGATGATATTAGTTACGGTAAGGGGGCTAGTATTTTAAGGATGATTGAGGCTTATGTTGGTGAGGAGAATTTCAGAAGGGGTGTAGTTAACTACTTAAAGAAGTTCTCGTATTCAAACGCTCAAGGTTCTGATTTATGGAATTCCATTTCTGAAGTTTATGGTTCTAATATTTCTCCGATAATGGCTGACTGGATAACTAAACCTGGCTATCCCATGGTTAGGGTTAGTGTTTCTGGAAATCGCGTAAACTTAGAGCAGGAGAGATTTTCGGTATTAGGAAACGTTGAGAACTTGACTTATAAGATTCCTCTTACCATGGAGGTTAACGGTAAGATTGTAACTCATTTACTAGACAAGGAGAGAGAGACTATAACTTTTGAGGAAGATATAAAGAGCTTTAAGGCTAACGTAAATAGGACTGGATTTTATCGAGTTCTTTACAACTCTTATCTAGTGTTCAATGCCAAATTATCAGAGCTCGACAAGTGGGGTATTATAAACGATTACTGGGCTTTCCTATTGGCTGGTAAAATAGACTTTAAGGAATATGAAAGGATAATATCTAAATTCTTTAATGACAAAGATTTCTTACCGGTTAATGAGCTTTCTAATGAATTATTTACCCTTTATGCGATAAATCCGGACAAGTATCAAGGTATTTCAAAGGAATTTCATAGAATTCAGCTGAAGAATTGGAGAAATTCAAAGGATGAGTTAGGAAGACTGACGTATTCAAATATTCTTTATAGACTTGCTGCAATGGATGATGAGTTCTCTTTAGGTCTTTCTGAGATGTTCAGATTCTACGATTCTCTAGATTCTGATACGAGACAAGGAGTAGCTGTGGCATATGCTATTACTTATGAAGAGGACGCTATTGACGAACTGTTAGAGAGATATAGGAAGGAAAGCTTTGATGAGGAAAAACTTAGATATCTAACCAGCATGTTATTCTTTAGGAAGCCTTATCTTGTGGGAAACACTTTAAGTTTAATACTGAGCGGTGAGATTAAGAAGCAAGATATTCCTTATACATTAAGCGTAGTATCTTACAACCCTTATGCTAAGAGTGCAGTGCTAAGTTGGATTAAGATGCATGTCAACTTCATGAGAGAGGCCTATAAGGGGACTGGGATACTTGGGAGGAGACTTGCAGAAGTTATTCCACTAATTGGAATAGGGGCAGAAAAAGAAACTGAGCAGTTCTTTAGTAATCTTAAAATGCCAGAAGGAGAGAGAGGAATAAGAACAGGGTTGGAGTTACTTAAAGCTTATTCGAGGTTAAAGTGATAAAGATTTTTTAACATGTACCTTTTACCCTTTCTAAATATTATATATCATGGATAAGTACAAATTAGCTTTATTAGGTGAAGCTGGTGCGGCCGGATTAGATAGAGGATTTTCGATTAGATATAAGGTTTTTTACGAGTCTTATCTGAACGAGGTATCTCACTGGAAGTATTTTCAAAAATATAGTAGATCGTTCTTGGAGAAACCCGTATATTACGCTTTTTCAATCCTTGGTTTTGTGATTTCACTATTTGGAATAGAGGCTGTTAAAAAGGTTAATGAGATCGTAGAAAGAAACGCCATTGATTTTTACAAGATTAACTTTAATGAGAGTAATGAAGATATAAAGAGAATTCTGGAGGATGAGGAAAAGCACTTCTCTATGTCAGTTGATGCTTAAATAAGTTTTGCATAAGAAGATTAAATTAATGGTAAAGATTTACTTAGGTCCTGCGGGAATTCCGCACTCCTCTAAAAAGAAGAATACGATTGAGGGTATAAGGACTGTTAAAGAGTTAGGCTTAAACGCTATGGAAGTTGAGTTCGTGCAAGGTGTAAGAATGAGCAGGGAAACTGCAGAGGAAACTGGACAAGTTGCTAAGGAATTGGGAGTTAGGTTATCGGTTCACGCTCCATATTTCATCAATTTGTGTTCCGAGGAAAAAGACAAAATTGATGCTTCGAAGCAGAGAATTTTAGATACAGCTGACAGGGCTGAGTTAATGGGAGCTGATGCTATAGCTATTCATATTGCATTCTACGGTAAAATGAGCCCAGAAGAATGTTATCAAAACGTTAAGGAAGGATTAGCAGAGGTAATAGATAAGGCTAAGGAAATGGGTATAAAGAACGTTAAGTTTGGTGTTGAAACTATGGCTAAGGAAACTGCTTTTGGGACTTTAGATGAAGTCATCTCGATATCTAAAGAGCTAAAGGGCGTAATACCCTACATAGATTGGGCTCATACTTTTGCTAGGCAAGGTGGGGAAATAGATTATGGGAAGATTATCGATAGGCTAATTAAGGAATTAGGTTTGACTCATATAAATTCTCACTTCGAATCTCTAGTTTCTAGGAAAGGAAAATATGTGGATGAGCATATTCCCATAGATGCTAACGCCCCACCGTTTGAACCATTAGCTAAGGAATTGCTTAAAAGGGATATTTCGATAACATTGATATGTGAAAGTCCAGAATTGGAAAGAGATGCGTTAAAAATGAAGGAGGTATTGGAGAGACTTGGATATAGACTGGAATGAAATACTAGTAGCTTCGGATTATGATAGGACATTAGCCAATGAAGAGAGTAATTTTGTAATATCCCCCATTGTTGTACAAAAGATAAATGAATTTTCAAAAAAGTATAAGTTTGTTGTAGTGAGTGGTAGGGAAAAGAAATTTATGGACAAGTTGGCTGTTGGTTTAAGACCTACTGCGTGGATACTGGAGAATGGTTCGTTGATATTTTTCGATAATAAAGAGTTTGTGCTTTGTGAAAAGAGTTGGTTTGAAAGAGATAGGGAGAAGATAATTGAAATATTAGATAATCTTAAAGCTAAGTATTCTATAGGTAGAGTTATAATATATATTGATGGTTATGGATCTAAATTAGATATGCTAAGGGATATAGAAAAGTATGGAAGAATAGAGGTGAATAGAAACGATGCTATGATTCTACCTAAAGGTGTGGACAAGGGTGTAGGAGTTTTGAAGTTTAAGGAATTAACTGGATTTAAGGGAAAGATAATAGCTGTAGGAGATAGTGAAAACGATTATGCGTTATTTAGAATTGCTGACATTAAAGTAGCAGTTGCAAATGCAATACCTCAAATAAAGGAAATTGCTGATATAGTGACTGAAAAACCTAATGGTTTAGGAGTAGTGGAGATTTTAGATAAGATATTATCTGGGAATTTTGGAAAAGAAGTAGATATCCACTAAGAACTCATGAATTCTTTTCATGTGCCAAGGATAATATGGTTTTAATCTGTACCTCTCAGACAATATTTCAGCAGAAAATCCGTGCTCTTTAGCTATTTTGATTATAATTTGCCTCGATCTTTCATTAGACTTATGTATAGAGTAGACTACATTGGAAATACTAAAAGCTGTTTGTAAAAACTTAATATCTATTCCTCTATTTACTACTCCAAATGGAGGATTTTGAATTACAGTATCAAATCTACCGTAAAATTGGATTATATCAGCATTTAACAGCTCTATGTCTAAGTTTAATTCGCTTTTGATATTTCTTGCAGTCTCTAATGATTCTAGATCAATCTCCACACAAGTGCAATAAGCACCTAAAAGTGAAGCCGCAAAGCAGAAAACGCCAGTTCCACAACCTAAATCAACTACCTTCTTATTGCTTATATGCCCAGATATATATGCGTGCCAAACTATTTGAGCAACTATTGGTGAAGGTGTTACATACTGTTCTAGTTCGTACTTCGGATTTGGATGTGGTTTTGAATATTTTTCTAGGAATTTTTCAATCTCTCTTTTACTAATTCTAGAGCTTCCAATAAATTATTCACCCTATTTTCCTTTATTTCAGGATAGAACCCTAATCTATCTAAAAGTATTGCCTCAAGACCTGCTCTTTTCGCACCAATTACGTCTATTTCGTAAATGTCGCCTATATGAATACCATCACTTTTAGCGATTTCCATGGCGTAGGAGAAAATCTTTGGGTGAGGTTTCATAACGTTCAAATCACATGATGCTACTATACCATCAAAGTACTTCTTAATACCCAGATCTTCTACTATTTTATAGATATTTCTGGTTGCGTTACTAACTAAAACAACTTTAAATCCGAGTTGTTTGGCTTCCTCTAGGAACGTAATTGAATCGTCATAGAGTTCATATTCCCCAGATAACAAGTTTTTGCTATTTAATCTAGCTATTGATTCTTGATCAGGATATATATTAAGTTCATAAAACAGTTCCCTAAAATCAAAAGCTGAAAGACCTCCGTATTCTGGGCTAGGATAGTGATGTTTTCCTAGAATCTTCGCAACTGCCTTGAAAACTCTCTTTTCGTCAACATTATACCCAATTTCCTTAAGGGCATATGCAATATTTTCGTGGTATCTAGGCTTAAAGTGTACTAGCGTCTCTCCTAAGTCTACAAATATTGCCTTCATATATATTCGCTTTACTTGTTCCTAATTAAAAATTTTGGCATTTCAATTTTCTCAGACTTGCAAACTGGGCATCTACTAGGCCTTTTTATTTTCTCAGAGTTGAATGTGTAGCCGCAACTCTTGCACCTAGCCGGTATTATTATAAGCGTATAACCTTTCCTTTTGCTCGACCTTGCCAAATGCTCTATATGATCGTAAATCTCTTTTTCCTTCCTAATATCTAGTCTTCTCATTATCTCCCTAGCACTCAACGGTTCATCTGAATAAGATAACAAGAAAAATATTTTTTCCCTAGTTGTTAAGAAGTCTGTATTCAATTAAGCTCAATATACTCTCTTTTGCGTCAATTTTAATATTATATGCTCTCAGTAGCCAATCATCTAGAGAAAAATCCCTCTGTTGATTATCAATTTCAATAACTTCATTTCCAAAGATATCTGAAAGATAACTACATATTTCAAAAAGAGATACTCTGTTACTTCCTACGTTTATTACACCCCTAGCCTCTTTATTAATAAGTAATTTACTTACCTTAGCTAGCGTATTCAAATCAATAATAGATATATAAAAGTTTTTATTACATTTCAAGATTTTTCCCCTTGTAGAAGCTTTAATAAATGGAAATAGAAAACCCCTATATGATAGTGAAAATAACGCTCCAACTCTTAAAACCAAGTAATTACCTAAAGTGATAATACTACTTTCTCCAACTAGTTTGGTTAATCCATAGTAATTCAATGGATTAGGAGTATTATGCTCTTTGTAAAAACCTCTCTTTCCATCATAAATTAGAAAAGAAGAAAGAAATACATTTACGCTTCCTACCTTAGAACCAGCTCTAGCTATGTTAATAGCATACCACGTGTTAAATGACCAAGCTAAGGGGGGATTCATGTTACTTTCAAAAATTGGTATTTCAAAGGTGTGCAATATCACATCTGGTTTTTCTCTTATAACCTTAGAAGGACTATCCACTATTGTAATCTCATTACTATTACTACCAAGAAATCTGGCAAAGGCTTTAGCAATCTCTCCTTCATCTGTAACTGCAATTTTCAATATCTATATCCTCTCTGATCTAGAATTAAAAAGTTTCGATGATTATATAGTGTTGGTCAGGATTATTTTAAAAAAAGGCAAATCTAACCCAAGGTTTTGCTTATCTCAGTCACAATTATAGTTTTTAATTTTTCAGTATTATCCCTTAGTAACTGTATGATTGCGGATATCACTACGTTCTCATCATATTCTTCTGTGACCCTACTTTTCAATAACGAAGTAAAGGGTTGCATAACTTTATCTAATTCAATAGTTGATAATGTATTGGATATTTCTTTTACATACTCCGCTAGTACGATTGCTTTATCTATTGAAGACTCAGAGGATTTTTGCCTTATACTACCAGATAGTTTAGATGCGATAGTTTTGCCTATATTATCCACTACTTGAACTATAATAGGTTCAATAATCTTCTTATACTCGTCAACACCAGAAGTGGAAAATGATGCTGTATCAGCTATTAGGTTGACTTGAGAATTAAGAGATGATAGTATACTCGCAATTAGCTCTTTCTTTATGTATTCTTTACTATTCTCATCTAGTTGGAAAGAAACTACTCGATATTGTGCACTTTGTATTCCTAATTTTTCTGCTAAGAATTCTATTAGTGTTACAGCATTTATTCCTACACTTCTGAACTTAGCAGCAGCTAATGGACATAGTGTAACTACTTTTCCATATCTTTCTCCTATAGCTCTAGCCATTAAGTCAGCTCTCTTCCCTAAACTCTTTTCTAGGATTGCACCAGAACAACCTTCAATCTTCTTAACTCTAAATCCCTTTTCGCTTAATCTTTTAATTACCTCATCTGAATACTCAGAGGAGAAACAAGCTACATGCAAGTTTATATTCTCATTACTTCCGTCAATAACAATAGACTTTAATAGCCTAAGCTCTAATGGCACTACTTCGAAAAATACTTCTGCTCCAGCCAATTTAGAGTAGTCCTTATATGCTGTGGAGAATGTTCTGTAATCTTCAGGAGTAATAGTAATTATTTCTAATGAGTTGTTAACTGTATCTAAATTTTGTTTCATTTTTTCTAAGAATCTATTCCCATTTCCACTTATATAATCTAGAAATCCACTATCTGCTGATGTGCCTACTACTTTAACTTTTAATCCCATCTTTTTAAGTATTTTTAACGCAGTGATGGCTACTGCAGGATTACTTACAGCATTCTTGCCAACCCATAACACGAATTGACTATTTGGATCATTTACTGAGGCCAACTCTGGATCAGAAAAGATGGATAGTTCTACTGTTGGTTCCTCTGGTAATTTCTTAGCAACTAGACTGTTCAATTTGATCAATAGTGTTGAAATTGGAATTCGTGCTGGACATACTCCATCACAAAGACCACATTTATGACAGCCTGAAATCTCAGCTATTACACTATCCGGTATGTCAATGGAACCGTTTAATTCGTAATAAGCTATTGCACCCCTAACGAAATCAAACATACCCTTTGGAGCATAAGGCCATTGGGGAATTAGCCTATATTGTGGGCAAACAGTAACACACATTGAGCAATCTATACACATAAGGCTATAATCAGCGAAATCTTCCAAATACCTTCTCACATGCTTGAAACCCTCAACCTCGCCACCGGGAGACAATCTTTTAACAAAGCCAATCGCAAACCTAAAGTTTAAGGCCTCCTGCTGCCTTCTTGGAATTTCTAGAATAGCCTTAGCCCTATTCTTAGGATCAAAAAGCTTGCCGGGATTAAAAATTTCATTCGGATCAGTCTCTTCCTTATACTTCCTTATAACTTCATATCTATCGACTCCTAGATCACTAAATGTTTTCCCCATACTGCTTAATCTATTTTTAGCATATTTGTGAGCAAAGATACCTATTGATAAAAGGGAACCATTAACTTTTACGAATTCGTCCATCATTAATGTGTTCTTAGCTAAATCATACAATATCTTCTTATCAACTGGACTTACTGAAATTTGAGTAAATGCATTAACTAAAAGGACCTCCCTTCTCTCTAAAGCTATATCTACATCAAATCCACCATCAGGGGATAGCTCACCTAATTTGCCTATAGACTTTTCTAGATTCTTTAATAAATCTAAAAGCTTAGTATAATGTATTAGGCCATGTTGATGTATCAGTAGCCCTTGTGTTCTTAATGCTGCTGCAACGCCATGATTAAATGACCACCAACCAGTCCATTCTCCTTCAAAAACTTTGCCGCCATAAGATTGAGCGATCTTATAGATTTTCGGTTCGACTAGAGGTGATCTAGGAGATGGGTATAGTATTACCATATTCCATTTTTGAGGTTCGAATGGTGCCTTATACTTCTCAGCCATATATGTGGAAATATATGGACCCCTAACTTGAACGTGCCAAGCTGGAATTACTTCCCTATAAAACTCTCCCACTGCATGCATCATCTGATCCAAATTATCGAAGGATATAATCATAGCTTCAGTTGGAGAGAAATTCCTAAGCTTTAACCCAGCTTTAGCTATTATCCCGGTAGTACCTTCCGCTCCACATACTAACGCTAAATCCTTGCCCTCTAGTCTAACTAAGTCCCCTTTTGGATTTACCATTTCAACGAAGCTTACATTGTCTGAAATAAAACCATATTCATATGAACCTATTCCTAAAGCGTCTCCAGCTATCCCTCCTCCCACAGTGGAATCGTATGAAGATGGGAAGGTCCTTAATTGCAGTCCCTTCTGCTGAGCATAGATATCAACAAGCTTCCAGGTAGCACCGGGCTCAACTATTGCCATCTTATTCGATTCATCTATAGTTACGTTGGTCATCTTTGAAAAGTCAAGTAATATTCCACCATCTGCTGGTATTGCGTTACCATATCTATTTGTACCTCTGCCATAAGGGACTATTGGTATTTTATATTTGAGTCCTAATCTAACTACGTTAATAATATCTTCCACCGACCTAGGATAAGCAACGTAGTCTGGGACAATGTTAATCTTTATTCCAGACCACACTAGTTCTGGAACGAAACCGAAATCCACTGAATGAGATAGTCTCTCTACTAATTCATCATGAAAACTATCCCCTAGTAAACTTTTCAACTCCTCTTCCAAACCCATATTACTACCCTTAAATGTTATATATTATTCTAGCATTTATATATTCTTTAAAGTTTCTATTATTGCTTTTTGTACGTACTCGTAATATTCCCTTGACTGTTCTTTTCTTGGTACGAAATCTTTCATTATATCTGGATCTTGGGACCATGTTGGAACTATATGAAAATGAGAGTGAAATACCACTTGCCCTGCACTCTTTCCAATATTGGTTAATATTCTTATACCATCAGCCTTCAAAGCTTTCTTTACTGCAATTGAAATCTTTCTTACAGCTGTACATAAATATGGTATGACGTCTTCAGAAATCTCTAAAAAATTCTCATAATGTGTTCTAGGTACTACCAAAGTATGTCCAGGTGTAATAGGAAATTTATCCAGAAATGCGACTACTCTATCGTTACTATACACGATATACCCATGATCCCTTCCTTCAACAATGTTGCAAAAGATACACATCTGTATTGACCCTCATTACTACAAAATTATAAGTTTAGTTACAAAAAATCCCTTTGCTATTCAACTGGATTTCTTCATTCATGAAGATTCCATTTTTAATATTAAGTTTTGTGTAGGGAAGTCAAATTATGAAACATCACTGCTTTTAAGCTTATTATCAAGGGTCTTCTATGCAGACTTCTTTTCCTTTCTTAAACTCTATGTGTAATATTTTTTGTAATTCTCTTCCTAAAAGCGAAATTTCCCTACCAAGAATAGGACTTTCAATAAGAGTGTCAAGTTTAATTTTACCAATCTTTATAATAGCCTTAGCAACTCTAGTTTTAACAATTCCGTTAAGCGTTGCGTAAACTCTTGGATTCTCTAGCTCAAGGGAATTTACTTTATTGTAAACAGAAGGAGGGATTAAAAGATAACCGGAAAATCCAGTGTCAATTAATGCTCTAACTTCCATGAAATCCCCATTATAAGGATCTATTACGGTAACCGGTAAAGTAGGTTTATCATTTATTCTAAAGCAATCGAAGACCATCCCCAATCTCCTATCTCTTGCTTATCGTAATTCTTACTACCTATCATACATTTCTTGTGCCCCTTCCCCTTTTCAACTGCCTCCTTTTCACTATCAAATGCACCTATATATTCTCCGTCACAAGCTAAAACATACTTTCCTTCATTATATGCATTTATTGCTTCAGGATTAGTCTTAAGTACGATGTAATTATAATCACCTATTCCTTCGGTAACGTTGAGCCACAAAGAAATAGCCTGCTGTATTGCTTCAGAGACACTTATCCCTAATAGTGCAGCTCTAGCTTTTAACATCCTATAAAGCTGCTCGTCCATATTCTTTATCAGCACCTTTGTTGCCATATGTTTAACTTGGTAAGAAATATAATAAAGTTTATCTTTAATACATGAGTCTGACAAAAAGAACGATAAGCCTCGTCCCTTCTCGATAGATTAAAACTCACTATCTATATAATAACTTGACATAAGGATAAACAGAATTATAAAAGTAAATAAGAATATATCTATATTAAGGTAATTATTCAACTCAGACTCCAAGGAGAGGGAGAACTCACTTCCACGGGGAATCAACGCGAAACTAGAGAACGAATAAAACCAAGTATTATAAGAGAAAAGGAAATAAGCAAATAAGAGAAATATTAACATAAGCCCAGGCACTCCGAGGGGATAAAACCCCATTCAAGAGGCTAGCTGTAAAACCTCTAGAAAACAAGAGAGGATCAAACACCGAGTAGGAGGTTGTACCCAAACTACTCTAGGGGCTGAACATAGTTAATATTATGCAAGAAAAACAAGGTGTTATGACCACAAGGAATATATAGGGGTACATGATTGACACCCATAGATTCTCAATTCCCCCAGCTCTGTTAGAGGTGAAGCTTGTAGGGCCTCTTGATACATCAAGTAGACTTCAAAGCGTTAAAAAAGCAAATAGATATATTTCGAATTTATCTTGAGGCTTTTTGTAAAATTAAAACTAGTCAGATACTAAACTTGGCTTTAATATAATCGCCTTTTTCAGTTATCAATTCTATTATATGATCACCCTTTATAGGGGTAAAATCGTTTATTTCTATTGTTATATTTTTAACTCCATAGGGTATGTATTCTGGATTATATCTATACGTCATCTTACCATCGATTCTAATTGCTACGATCTTACCTGAAACCTTATCAGTTTGCAACCAAACTTTCATATTTACAAACTTCCTTGCATAATGTTTAAAAGTAATAACGCTATCCTATAGAGTAATGTTAACGGCCCAAGAACTAATAGTAATATTCGTTATCTCGTTCATAACAAATGCAACTCCATTCTTTGGAGCTCCTTACACCCTGATAACTACGTCAATATTAATAAAGAGTGGAGTATCACCTTTGTCGCTAATCTTGGCTGTAGTATTAAGCGGGCTTGGTGCATCCTTATCTAAGTTAGTAATGTACGCATTGGGAATAGCCATAAGAAAACCTCTAAAAGACAATAAGAATATTCTGCTTATAGAGAAGATTAGCAAGAGTTACGGATTTTATGCAGCTCTATTCATATTGACCATATTACCATTTTTACCATTAGACGACTACATATTTCTCGCGGGAGGAGTAGCTAGGCTTTCAGTTTTTAGAATGATACTGATTTCAATAATAGGTAAGACACTAAAAAGTGGAATTGAGATAAGTATAGAACTTACTGGAATTTCTTTAATAGCCTCAATATTTAGCATAAACGAATTTGAACTTTCTATAATTTCTATTATAGTATTCATTTTACTGGGAATTCTGTTATTCAAATTAGATTGGGAAGAAATTCTGAGGAGGGGAGAAAAATTCTTAAGAGAAAAATTAAAAATTAATTTATGAAGATTTTTAGTGGTAAAAAATTTGAAGTGCACATAGATAAGGTGAAATTGCCTAACGGATATGAAAGGGAATTAGAGTTCGTGAAGCATAGGGGTTCTGTCGTAATAATACCTAAGATAAACAATGAAATTATATTGATAAGGCAATTTAGGCCTGTAATAGATAAATGGATATATGAGTTACCAGCAGGAACGATTGAGGAAGGAGAAGATCCATTAAATACTGCAAATAGAGAATTAATTGAGGAAATAGGATATGAAGCTGGGAAAATGAAAGAAATAATAAGTTTCTACGCTTCCCCTGGCATAACTACAGAGTATATGAGATTATACTTGGCTGAAGATCTTAGATACGTCGGAGCTAAACCGGAACCATATGAAATCATAGAACCTATTAGACTAAGTATAGAGGAGGCAATAAAAATGATAAGAGAAAGGAAAATAGAAGACGCAAAAACGATAATAGGAATATTTACATTAAAGGAGCTCTTAGAATAAAAAGAGAAGCGTAGAAAAATCTAAAATTGTGTAATATTACAGAATGTTATGACAAGGTTCCCAATCGATGTGAGATCTCAGTATGAATTGAACGTAAATACTGCAATTAACGTGGCAAATGGATTAAAGATGAATGAGGCAGAGGATGTGAAAATCGTATTTTTAGTCTCAAGTATAACTATACTCGATATTGAGAATAGGTTGTCGGAGATAGTTAAAAAGAGTGCCGAGCCTCTTAAGAAAAACTCAGTTAAAGTTTTCAAATGTTAAATGGCTATGGAAAAATTATAATGTGAGCAAGGATAGTCTAGTATATGTAGACGAGATAAGTAGAGGTGTGAATGTTTAGTAAGAATGGCTAACGAAGGATACGAGATACTAACATTTTAAATTAAAAATAGATCTAAGCCCCTTAGCTCTCCAACTAGTATTGGTTCTTCTTTTGTTATCCATTTTCTTGCCTTGACTTCTCTAAGAGCCTCTACCACTTCAACCCAATTCTCTATTTCTGGAATCTCATAAACTACGACGAACTCATAATCACCTACTCCAAAAGAGTAAGTAGTATATGATCTAATTCCCTTGTTCTTTGGATGAGTTCGAGCAGTTTCAATATGTTCTTTCATGATTTTTTCCCTTTCTTCAAAAGGTAGAAGATACCATTCTACGTCTTTTTTCATGGGATATGCTACAAAATACCTTAAAGGCTCTAATGAGAGGACCTTATTAATGTCAAAATTTCCTCTTGTATATGGAGACGACCTATATACGGAAAACAAGGATAGTGATTCATAACCTAAATCCCTTATTTTAGAAAGTAAAGTGTATTTAAATTCTAACAATTTCGATGTATCGGAGGAAGTTACCCAATAAATAATATCACTATCATTCCTAAGAGATATGTATCTTTTTAGTGAAATTAGATTATTCCTAAACTGTGATTCTACAGATTCTATCTCATTTATTGCGCTTCTTCTTTCCTCTCTACTACTACTCCACCATCTATTTGTAAGCTTTATCGAGGAAATATAAAAGTATGCTAAACTATTTTGGCTCATTATCCTCTAAGTCTTGAATAATGTCATTATACAATATTAATACTTCTTCCAAATTTGCCAAATAAGCTATGAAGTTGTTGGATAAATTCTGTCTAACATATTCGTCAAGTAAATCTAATCCATCCGCTGTAGGACCATTTATTATTCTTTCAACATACTCTTCAAATTTTTTCTTTGAATCAGCAAGTATTATAAAAGCAATAGGTATGATACTTAATATATCCTTGGATGTGAAATTGACGTCCTTTACTACATCAGAGCTAACTCCGCTATAGTGAATAGAACTTAATCCATGTTTCTTAGTTACTTTACTTTCGACCTTATTTTTCAACTTATCTATAGATAAAGGTAGGTAAGAAATAGGAGACGGATTGCCAATAATAACATCTACTCCAATATTATTGGAAATTCTATCCAAGTACATTATTGCCCTAAGCAATCTGGCTAATTTGTGTTTTTTAACCGAGCTAGGCTTCTTTCCTACGTTAAACCCTATAAGGTATTTGAAGATACATCCCGCGTAAATAGTTTTACCATTTTGTATAGGATTTTCAGCTGGTAATAGATTATATTCTACAAACTCCCTATAAATCAAAGTATATTCCTCCTCGTTTATCAAAGACTTTAAGTAGTCTTCGAAGTTCTCTATGTTTTCTCTCCTCGATTCAACAACTTGGCCCAACTCGTTGTATTTCTTAATTATCGGAGGATTATACGACATGTCAATAAATATTTGAAGAATAGGAAAGGAATCTTCACTCCTTAATACAGTGGCTGCGTAAGCATTGTTAGGAAATCTAACAACACCCACTATTACTCTAGAATTGACATCGCTAGATAACGCTACATGTTTTGAAGAAGCTAAGGCTAATCTTTCCATATCAAACCATTCTTTACTTAATCGTAGAGTCTCTGAATTAGTATCAATATTTCCGTAATTGTAAACTATTGAATCTACCTTTAATTCCTCCGCTACTTCCTCTATTACGTCCTTAATGAGAGAATCTATTTGGGGAATTGGTGGTAAAATATAGTGCTCCTCAGTCTTATATATATGGACGCCATTATCTTGTAGTTTTATTAACATTATCTCCTTTCTATTACCCTTGTCGTCAATTAGAGAGCATAGAATCTCTGGTTTTTCAGGGTTTGAGTATACTTCTAATAGTCCCACTATCCCATCCTACTTAAATTTGTTAATACAGATACTTTTATTAGGATTATGGTAGAAAAACCTTTTCCATGCCTAATAACAATAGTTCATCCACCACCAGCTAATTCTCCTTATTCCTTAGGTAAGTTTTACTCCAAACCTCATTATAATAACGTTATCATTCGAAAACAGTTCTCCCATCATATAGAGATATGTTTAGTTCAAAACTTCTCCATACCTTAAAAGGTCTCCTGCATAAGTTCTATGTGATAGGATTAAGAGTGTCATATATATCCGTTTAAATCTAAATTTAAGGCATTAGCCAGCTATAACTTGATCTGGATTACGAATATCTAAAATAAGTGATAAATAAAGATAAATCAGTAGAGTCATTGATATAATCGATGTTAGAAGAGTCGAAGAATGCTTTAAGGGTATTTATAACTGGTAACCCCGGTGTTGGGAAAACTACAATATTACTCTTTTTAATTAATAAATTAAGTGAGAATAATTACAAAGTTGCTGGATTTTATTGCCCAGAGGTGAGAGAGAATGGAAGAAGAATAGGTTTTAGAATAGTAGATATAACTACCAATGAAGGAGACTGGTTGGCTAAAGAAAACGCGCCTGGAAGAGTGAAAATAGGGAAATATACAGTTTTAGAAGATAGTGCTAAAAGAATAACTGAGATTACATTGTCTAACATTAATAAGGCAGATGTTTTAGCAATAGACGAAATTGGGCCAATGGAGTTAAAAATACCTACAATAAAGAAATTAATTGAGACTATTCTAAATAATCAAAAACCTTTGATTGCAGTGTTACATAGGACACAAAAACCCATGGGAGGAAGAATCTACGTAATTACCGTTGAAAATAGGGATTCGATAAAGTACGAGATTTTGAATTACATATTAAGTAGCCTAGATTAACTTCTTCTATGGCCTTTTCTAAATTCTCTTCATTCAGATGGTATTATACGTTAAATATTTGCTCAACAAATATTCTCATAATGGTAATGCATGAATATATCAGAAAATCACTCACAATAGATTGTGAAGCTGTTACTAACTATATTGTGGAAAGGATAAGGGAGTATCTTGAATTTAGCAATAAGAAAGGAGGAGTAATAGGGGTAAGCGGGGGAGTGGATTCAGCGGTAACTGCAACGCTTCTTGCTAAAGCTACTGATAATTTCTTCATACTTCTCATGCCTTCCTCTTCAACGCCAAAGATAGATTTGGAAGACTCCTTCGAAATGATAAAGTTCCTCAACGCACAAAATAAGTACAAATTAATTAATATAGACGAAATTGTAAGCTTATTCTCAAATAAAATAGAAACAAATAACAAATACGTAATAGGTAACATAAAAGCTAGAGTTAGGATGATAATACTTTACGCATATGCGCAAATGTTAGATTACTTGGTGGTAGGAACTGGAGACAAGAGCGAACTACTATTAGGATACTTCACAAAGTATGGGGATGGAGGTGTTGATGTTTTACCAATAGGTGATTTGTACAAGACACAGGTTAGAATGCTAGGAAAATGTTTGGGATTACCGGAAAGGATAGTCACAAAACCAAGCTCCCCAGCCTTATGGGAAGGACAAACCGCTGAAGGTGAATTAGGAATTGATTACGAAACAATAGATTCAATATTATACTTAAGATTCGATGAAATGAGAAGTGAAGATGAAATAGTGAAAATGTTAGGAATTCCTATAGATACTATTAAAAAAGTTGATAGACTAGTTAAAATCTCTCAGCACAAAAGGCTACCTCCAGAGATATTCAGATTAAGTGGAAGAGCCATAAACTCGGATTGGAGGTTTCCTAGAAGATGGGCATAAGAGTGGAATTAGCTCAAATAAGATCTTACCCCGGAGATGTGTATAGAAATTATAAGAAACATTTAGAGATCATAGAGACCAGTACTGCAGATTGTGTAATCTTTCCAGAACTCTCCTTAACTGGTTACATTATAAAAGATTTGACATATGAGATATATAAGGATGCAGAGGAGGCTACACGTAAAATAGCAGAGAAAGTTAACAAGTGTGCCGTATTTGGAACAATAAAGGAAGTTAGGAAAGGAATATTAAGAAACGCAGCGGCAGTTATAATTAATGGGAAAATGGATTACATATATAAGTTTTATCTTCCAACATATGGATTATTTGAGGAGAGAAGATACTTCCAAAGAGGAGACCCACTTAAAGATTTGAAAATTTTCGAGTATAGAGACTTAAAATTTGGTGTAGTAATTTGTGAAGATGCGTGGCATCCAGAGCCAATAGAGGCACTATCGTTTATGGGAGCTGACGCAATTTTTATACCATCAGCATCACCAATGCGAAAACTAAGAGAAAACTTGGCAATAGAGGAGAGTTGGGATTCACTTTTGAAGGCTCACTCATTAATGAATACTGTTTGGACTGTTTTCACAAACGTTGTAGGTAGTCAAGAAGAGGAATACTTTTGGGGAGGATCTAGAGTGGTTTCTCCATTAGGTGATGTAAAACTTAAACTAAATCTATTTTATGAAGATAGGGGAGTTGTGGAGATCACTGAGAATGAGTTGCTTAGGGCTAGGTTCTTTAGCAGTTATAGGGATCATATAAGGGAGTTTCATTCAATTCTTGATAAGCTATAACTTTTATAACTGTATAAACGATATTCATTATTGGGTATGATTTCTCAAAGATTTAATCTAAATCTCTTACTCTTACTCATAATTATAATTCTGCTCATTGTAGCCATTTTCTATCCAGTAGCACTTATTCCCGCAGCCTTAGCAGGCGCGTTCATAGATGGATATCCTTTTGCAAGAATTTTTATACCAATACCGTTATTAATATTATTTCTGTTAGGTCTTCATAATGATTTTTATGCATTTGGTACATTAGCAATGATACTATTATTAGTTCTATTATTTATTAGAAGTATTACCAAGCATTTTAGTTTTAAATTTTAAATTTATTAACCACTATCACGTTATTTTACATATGAACAGTTTAATAAAGGCGTTGCTTATACTAAATCTAATATTATCCCTCACCCTATCAGAACTTTTTGTAATTCCTCTCGTCATACTTACAGCGAAATTCATTTTATCTGGTGTAAAAAGAGATTAGAACACTTGTTCTAAGGCGTAGGGTTTTATCACTCCCTTCAATTTTTAATATATGCTACTAAGATTAGACGAGATCTTCCAAAACAAGGGATGGGATACAAGGAAAAAGATATTAGATGAATTGAAAAATAAACCCCAAACAGCTTATGAATTGTCTAAAAAACTAGGATTGAACTATTCTACAATAAAATATCATTTAGAAATTTTAGAGAAATTTGGATTAGTAAACATTAATAGATATAAAACAAAATGTTTTTATGCAGTGTCAAAGAATTATAAAATAGTTGAAAAGTATTTAGAGGAGGAAATAGCAAAAAGATAACTGAGAAAACTTTGAACAGTAGTTCAATATTTTTCATAGTACTATATCTAATATTTTTAGTTATAGGTAAAATACAATATGTAAAAGGAGTTGAGAAAATCGTAGACATCGTAGTTATACTTCTAATATCAACAATCTCATATTGGGCAGGGGAAGAGATTACGAGTAACCAAATATTTAGTTTACTTATAAGTTCACTAATACTAGGCATATTATCAATAATTATTACGTACTTTTCTGGAGTAGCCATAAGACATTTCAATACTACGAAATCACTAATGAAAGCTAATAGAGAAAAGATAATTATCGGCAACAGTAATAGGCAGACGATAATAAAATACATGCTACCGTTTGTAATAGGATGGATACTTGGATTATTGTTTCATGTTAGCGGTACTGTTATCGTGAGCATGATAGATTACGAGTTATATGCTTTAGCCTCAGTATTGGGCTATATCATGGGAAAGGATATTAGCCGTAAAGTAATTCTAAGTAGCAGTAAAGATTCCTTAATCTCATTATTTATAACAATTCTTGGAGATATCATACTAGCCTTAGTTATGTACGTGTTACATATAGCTAACTTTACAATTTCATTGGCTATTGCACTGGCTAGTGGATGGTATACTTACGTTGGGCCGCTGGTAGCAGTAAGCTCTGATCCATATTTAGGTACCTTAGCTTTTCTCGTGAATTTCCTAAGGGAACAACTAACTTACGTTTTAGTACCTTTTCTTCTCAAATTGAAATTTGAACCTAGATCTGCAATTGCAGTGGGAGGTGCGACAGCAATGGATACTACACTTCCACTTTATGTAGAGGTTCTGGGAAAAGAGTATGCACTATCCGCAATGATTACAGGGGTAATACTAACGCTCGTAATACCAATTATTTTACCTCTAATAATCTAAACCTTTCCTATTTTTATCAAGATGAGTACTGCAATGATTATTACAATAAAAAGTACAACCAATGGTAAGTAACTATATATTGTTGGAGATTGTGATCCATTCTCAGAATTTGTCTGAAAGATGTATATTTGTACATTTTGACCTGTACCATTAGCTTGATAAAGTATATTGTCATGATATGTCAGGATTAATTTTATTTCACTACCGTAAAGATTTAAAAATCCCTTATATATAGTGATGTTTACATTATTTTCCGTTTTGTTCATAATCAAGGTATAATTCTCAATTATGCTTCCATTTATGAGAAGTCGTGGAGGAAATAGGGAATAGTTATAGATTGTAAAGACCTTATTATAAATTATGCTTCCATTAGTATTATAGATTGTAAAGTTATAGGTTAAAGGAGATAGCGATAGTATAGTATAATTGTATGTATATAAATATAAAGCATTATTATAAATTATTTGAACGTTATAAGAGAAGGATTGGTGAGGAGAAAGGGGCATTGAAATTAATAATATAAGAAATATGAATGCTAATTGATAGACCATACATTAATAACTCTCTTTTAACTTTATAAAACCTATGAGTGATGAATGGATTAAGATATTTGAATCTGATTTTTACGTTCGTGAGATGATAAAGGTATGGGACGAGGGAGAAAAGTGGGCTAATTGGATAGATGAAGTAGTAAATAAGTACAAGTTAGAAAAGAAGGTTCTTGATGTGCCTTGTGGAATTGGTAGAGTTTCGTATTTTCTCGCAAATAGGGGTTATAAGGTTACTGGAATAGATATTTCAGAAAGAATGATATCGATGGCTAGAGCTAATATTCAAAACGGAAAATTCATAGTAGGAGACATGAGGAAAATAAAGGAAATAATTGGTAACGAAAAATATGATCTTGTGATAAATATCTATAATAGTTTAGGATATTATTCTGAAGAAGACGACCTAAAAATTTTAGAATCGTTGAGAAATAGCACTAGGAAAATATTAGTAATTAACCTAGATAATAGAGATTATATAATATATAATAGACCCAATGAATATTACACTTATATACCACCATATTTAGTTTACTCTAGAGTGGACTTTGAACAAGAAACTTCAAGGTTATTGATATATAGAAAATATTACATAAATGACAAGGAAGTAGGAGAGATAACCTACAAGCAAAGATTATATAGTATTCATGAGATTTTAGCTCTACTCAAAAAGGCTGGATTACAGCCAGTAGAAGTGCTATCAGGATATTCTTGGAAGAAATTCAGCATAATGGATCCAGAAATGACAATAATAGCTACGCCAGCTTAGATAACTAACTTCCTTAAAAGACTAAGATTTCAGTTGCAATTCCCTTTCTTGTTTCAAAATCTTCAACTAACTACAGGAACCATTCAAAGTATTTTTGTTTCCGCTTAACCTACACGGTTACAACTGAAAGCCTTACCTTTAGGGCAGGAAAAATCAGATGCGTATAATGAAAATAACTCTTTAGGTTATCTTCATCAGATAATAGGGATAATGAAATCTCGGAAATGAATAAGGAAAACCGAAGATATGCAACTTTCCCATTACTTGAATTTACTTCGGTTAAATGCTAAATGATCTTAAGGCATATACAACATTTCTAAAAGAAATAAGACAAAAAGAGTTTAAGGCAAAGATGAATCCCTCAAAACTTTTTAAAAGATAACTTGTGAAGTTTCCCTCAAGCTTCTTGAGCCCCTTTAAAATGCGAGATAGCACATAGTAAGGAGAAGTTAGATTAGCTTAGAGGTTTAATTGCAATTTAATCTGTAGTCACTATAAAGCCTTTCATTAATTTTTATTAATTTACTTACTAATTTAAGCATTATATTCAAATCACTTCGTAATATTTTGGAATCTATCCCTTGAACTCATTACCGAAATTATTTAATTGCTTTAGATTCACATTCATTTTATTATATAATCGACTCCAAAATCCTATAACTTATACTTTTAAAATAAGCTTATATTCCAGTAACTCTATATTTTATATGAGTAAAAATGAGGAGAACACTTAAAGCAGCAATTTTAGGGTCAACAGGGTTAGTTGGAATAGAATACGTTAGAATGCTAGCGAATCATCCATATATCAAAGTGGGATATCTGGCCGGAAAAGGTTCGGTAGGTAAACCGTATGAAGAAGTTGTAAGATGGCAAACTGTAGGTCAAGTTCCAAAGGAAATAGCTGACATGGAAGTAAAACCAACTGACCCGAAATTAATGGATGATGTAGATATTATATTCTCACCCTTACCGCAAGGTGCTGCTGGCCCAGTTGAAGAGGAATTCGCAAAGCACGGGTTCCCAGTAATTAGTAATTCTCCAGACCATAGATTTGATCCTGACGTACCATTGTTGATACCTGAAATAAACCCCCACACGATATCACTTATTGATAAGCAAAGGGAAAGGCACGATTGGAGGGGTTTTATAGTTACTACACCATTATGCACTGCCCAAGGAGCTGCAATTCCATTAGCACCAATATACATGAACTTTAGAATAGATAGTAGCTTGATAACAACTATTCAATCATTGTCTGGTGCTGGCTACCCTGGAATACCTTCGCTAGATGTTGTAGATAATGTATTACCTCTAGGTGACAACTACGATAATAAGACGGTTAAGGAGATTAGTAGGATTTTAAGTGAGACGAAAAGGATGGTGAATGACGATAATGATCTGTCATTAGGTGCAACAACTCATAGAATAGCAACAATTCATGGCCACTATGAGGTAATTTACGTCACTTTTAGAGATGATGTTAGTGTAGAAAAAATCAGAGAGACCCTAGATTCGTTCAGAGGAGAACCGCAGAAATTAAAATTACCAACTGCCCCAGATAAACCAATCCTTTTAACTAATCAAGATGCGAGACCTCAAGTATATTTCGATAGGTGGGCAGGGGATCCACCTGGAATGAGTGTGGTAGTGGGAAGATTAAGCCAAATAAATAGGAGAACTATTAGGTTGGTATCAGTAGTTCACAACACTGTAAGGGGGGCTGCTGGAGGAGGGATATTAGCAGCTGAACTCTTAGTCGAGAAAGGATATATTGATAAAAGGTAACTCTTTTTACTTATCCTTTCTTATTCTACTCTATGAATTTTATTACATTTGCTGAGAAGTTAGGAATTGATCGGGAAGCTGCGATAAAAGTTTATAGACTATTTGATGGTGGTTACTTTGAAAGTTTATACTATTCAAAGCCTCCTATTCTTCATAAGCTTAGGGAATGGCCTAGAAAATACTTAAGTAAAAAACTTGTATTAATAAGAAATATTCAATTAAACCAAGCGTTTGAAGCCCTAATATGGGCAGATATAATAGCAATCTATGGGATGTCTTCGAAATTAATTGATAGACCATTCAAATATGATATTTTGGAGAAAAATGTGGAGTACGTATATGAAGAGATTAAAAAGTACTCTCTATCCAATAATTTTACAGATTATCCCATGGCTTTGAGTTTGGATTTTGTTAAGGTAGATTTTTCGCCATTCATAAATGACTTAACCAATAAAAGAAGAGAGGAGATGAAAGCTAGTGATTCAGAAATAATTAATGATATTGCGTATGATAGCAAATTAATGGAAGAAATAAAGGTTAAATATCCTTGGGCTAAGAACGTCAAAAGAGAGAACGCTGTAAGGGCATTTCAGTTATCTGAAAGAGTAAATGAATTTGTAGACTATGTTATACTATATATATATTATATAGCTGCCTCAAAAACACTTCATTTTGATTATACTCTCATAAGTAATATGATTTCAGATACAATAAAAATAGTTGAAGAAGAAGGAAGTAAGGCAATAAAAGAACAAGAAGTAAGCAGTGAATACCAACGAAAAGTAAGAGAACTTTTCCAACTTATTATTACTACACTTAATTACTTTTAGGTTTATATACTATTTCGGCATAAAGATAATACGTGACAACAAGAGGAAAAGAACAACAGAAAAAGAGAAGATACAGTGAAAGTATCACTGCGTTCAAGAAAGAATTAAAAGCACTGAGCTTTGAGCCAATTTATGGAGAATCAATAAAGGATATCATAGCTAGATTAACGGTAAAAATAGAGGATATTGCAAACCAGTACAAATATGCAGTGGAATTTCCAGAAAAGGCTGAAATAGAGGCTGAAGGAGATGTTTACTATTTCATATATCCTATAACCTTAAAGACGAAGACAGGAAGGAAAAAGATCTATCTTCATGTTCAATATCTCATGTATGATCAAAATCAATGGGCCGGAATGATAACTGGAGTTAAATGAATTTCTTTCTTCTTACCCTTATTAGGATTAAAATAAAGATCGTTATAATATCTAACACAACACCTATAACCAAAATTGAATTATTGCCTAAACTTGGATACCTTGATTTAGCGAAATTATTACCAATTGTTGTGATGTAGTTTACGTTACTACCTATAGTGCTATTTATATTTATTATTTGAGAATTAACTAAACTTACATTTAATGCCCTAGAATTGATTAAGGTAACCGAACCATTGTCAACTATTAGATTACGTATTATACTATTAACAAACGTTGCATTATGTCCAACTATTACAGCATTATCTATGAACTCATTGAAGGCTATAGTACCATTGAATACATGCACATAAACGTATGGCAAGACAACGAATTGACCGGAAGGTGATATCGGATTTATAGATAAGGTATTAATGTTTAGTGTGGCAGGGAAACTCGTAGGAATTCCATCCGCGGATATCCCCTCCACGTAAACATACCAATAACCAGATATACCATAGGTAGAATAGCCCAAGGAATTGGAAGAAGATCCACTAGGGATTTGTAATTGACCAATCCAACTGCCGTTAAAGTATGTTAAAGGAACACTATATTGTAGTTGTAAGTTGTCAAACTGACTAGAAAGATAAGAAGGAAGAATAATCGCGGAAAATGAGCCATACTTGACTTCTGTACCGTTAGGATAAGTAATATTAGCTATTACGTAAATCTGTTGGTTTTGATATGCAATACTGGTATTAGGTATTATTCTAACTTTAACATTAAGTGAGTAAGGTGCGATGTAAATTTGAGTCACACCTATGCCTTCTGCAGTAAAGTTAGAAGTGTTATAAATTGCCTTAGTTGCAACATAATAGTATCCCGGCTTTAATTTTGGCAAGGTAATTTGGGTTATATATATTAAGGTATTCTGATAAGTAATTGCATTAACGGGTTTAGAGTAAACTTCATCACCGGATATATTATAGAAACTTACCGTAACGTTGGGAGATCCTATTGCTAAAGCTTCAGCAAGGATCGTAACGTTTTGACCAGGTGAGACTACAACTGGGTTTGTAAAGACTGGAGGATAGATTGCGTCAAGAATATATATTCCACTAACAAATTCGTCAAAACCAAACACATTCGGTATTTTAATAAAGTAGACTCCACTTACAATATTACTTGGCAACTGATAGACCCCAGTAAGATAACCCAATTCTATTTGGATACCTAAAACGGAAAGGTTTATCACTGGAGTTCTTTGCAATTGAACACTAGAAACAATTGACATTTTATTATCCATCTGGTCATATTTGTATATTATAGCTGTAAGATTTGGAGGATTCTTCACTAGAGAACCATTAGGATAAATAAGTTGAACTACTATAGGAACGGATTCAGGTTCTGGGAATAGCGCAATAGGCGGAAAAACGAATCGAGCCTGATAACCAATAGTAACATAAGTAGACCCATCTAAATTACCCGCTTTTACCACTACTTCTTCTATACCACTTCCTTCTGCAATAAACTCACCAACCCAATAAGTCCCATTAAACGACAATGAGAACTGCTGAACAACAGAACTCCCATTATAAACCATTCCGATTACACTTGAAGGCTTTATTCCAGTAATATTAGCAACTACTTTTACGACTTGCCCATCTAAATATGTACTATTATAAACTGCAACAACAATATTAGGTGAATGCATCACTTTAGGTAATAATTGATATAAATATCCAGCATTTATTGATCCTAAACCAGTTACAGGATTAAGCTCAGAGGAGTTAACGTAATAAGGTGTATTATACCCGAACCTTATAGGTGTTAGTGTGCTTGTATTTCTTAGCTCATAAAGGTAAGAATTTACAAATCCTAGCTTACCATAATCTTGAGTCATTAAGTCAATGATCCCGCTAACTATTGGTGTAGCTAATGATGTACCTCCAACTAGGTAGGTTTGGTTGTAGTAATATAAGATAAAGGCACCAGTATACGGGTTAGCATCAGCTACAACATCTGGGACTAATCTAAAACCGCTAATGGCTTGGTACCAAGGAGATGGAAACAATGTACTATATCCACCAGTAGAAGCTCCTAATACGCTTTCACCGCTCCACGCTGTCTCCATAGTCTTATTCCCAGATATATAAACAGAAGAACCACCCACTGCTAAAACATAAGGTATAGAAGCTGGAAATATTACGGAACCTTGAGGAGCTAAGAAGTAGTTATAACCATTTCCGCCCGCATCACCAGATGCTGCAGTGAAAGTAATTCCCTCTACCTCACCTAGCCAATATTCATACATTAACGAATTGACATATGAAAGAGGAATTAGACCTAAATCTACGTAAAGTTCGGGTATACCAAAACTTTGCGATAATACGTTTACCTCATCTTGTTGAATTATATATGCTATAATTGCAGGAAGAGGAACATTTGGATTGGCAACATATAAAACAATTCCGGCATCAGGAGCTACAATATGAGCGTACTCAACATCTAAAGAAATCTCCATTGCCCAACCTGTTGAGATACCATCATTAGGATTATAAGCTCCTATAGGGACGATTTTAAAGAATGGAGGATTAGAAATATTATACTGTTTGTCAAATTCTTGTAATTGTTCCTGTATGTAGGGGTCGCCGTAGAAGTCCAATATGCCTATAGCGGTGCCTTTTCCAGTTATATTATGGACATATAACCAGCTAATATTATAAGCATTGAGTAATTGACTAGGCCTTAACGCGTTATATGCAACCGCTTGTGTAATGTTATAAAATGTTGTAGGCTTATTTAGAATTAGCGAAGTAATATTGGTGCCTATTACGATAGCGTTAGAAATTACTGGAGAGCCAGCAAACTCATAGAATCTCTTCCCATTGAACTCATAAACGTAGAACTTTCCATTTAATGCTCTCTCTAACTGGGAGACAGTACCACTAGCTAATATTACGTTCATATAACTGGTTGTGGATATATTCGATTGCCTTAACTGAGATAAGGTCTTTGATATTTCCTGAGTTGGAACGAAAAGTTTCTCCAATTGACTCTGATTTAATATTACATGTTCTTGAACGTATTGTTGTAAAAGGGGTAAATTACTCGGTGGAAAAACTATAGCTACCGTTAAGTAATAGTTTGGAGATAATGTGGAGATGGGTTGGTTATTTATATTGGTCATAGTCAATGGTAAAACGACACCACTTAAGGCTAAAATCATTAAAAATATACTCCATGTCATTAAAGTAAGTTGGTTTCTGAGTGTATATAGTTTTTTCCAAACTTCAAACCTTCTAACCCTTTTTAACTCCCCGGTTAAAGAGGAACAAGGATCACGTAAAAATATCTTTTTAAGGTAATTTAGAAACTTTTAATTAAAGAACAGAATAAACAACGCATTTTAGTGTTGAAAAAAGTTAGCAATGATTTTAAATTTCTATATAGTAGAGTGAGAATTTGATGCAAAAGATACCAGAAGATGGAGAAGTAATTAAATTTGAAAATGGGAAATGGATTGTACCAAAAAAGCCAATAATTCTGTATGTTGAAGGAGACGGAATAGGACCGGAAATAACACATGCTGCAATGAAAGTCATAAACAAAGCAGTAGAAAAAGCTTATGGATCTGATAGGGAAATTAAGTGGGTAGAAGTTCTAGCAGGAGATAAGGCAGAAAAGCTAACCGGAAATAGATTTCCTAAAGAGTCAGAGGAATTAATAGAGAAATATAGGGTCTTATTAAAGGGCCCACTAGAAACACCAATAGGCAAAGGTTGGAAATCCATCAATGTGGCAATTAGATTAATGTTGGATCTTTATGCAAATATAAGACCAGTAAAATACATTCCAGGTATAGAAAGCCCCATTAAGAACGCAGATAAGATTGACCTTATAATATTTAGGGAAAATACTGATGATTTATACAGAGGAATAGAGTATCCTTATGACAGTGAACAAGCGAAGAAGATTAGAGATTTTCTAAGAAAGGAGTTGGGAGTAGAAGTGGAGGATGATACTGGAATTGGTATAAAGCTTATCAGTAAATTTAAGACACAAAGAATTGCAAGAATGGCCATAAAGTACGCCATAGACCATAAACGAAAGAAAGTTACAATAATGCATAAAGGTAATGTGATGAAATATACCGAAGGAGCGTTTAGAGAATGGTCATATGAAGTTGCAACAAAAGAATTTAGGGATTATGTAGTTACTGAAGAAGAGGTAACAAAGAACTATAATGGAGTACCTCCTTCTGGGAGGGTTATAATAAATGATAGGATAGCTGATAATATGTTCCAACAGATAATTATCAGACCAGACGAATATGATATAATATTAGCACCTAATGTAAATGGGGATTACATATCAGATGCAGCTGGTGCATTGGTAGGAAACATTGGAATGTTAGGTGGTGCAAATATAGGAGATACTGGAGGTATGTTCGAGGCAATACACGGTACAGCACCTAAATATGCTGGTAAGAATGTTGCAAATCCCACGGGAATAATAAAAGGTGGAGAGTTAATGTTAAGGTTTATGGGATGGGATAAAGCAGCTGACTTAATAGATTCTGCAATTATGGAGTCCATAAAGCAAAAGAAGGTTACCCAAGATCTAGCCAGGTTTATGGGTGTGAGAGCATTATCAACAACTGAATATACTGATGAGTTAATATCGATAATCGATATGTTATCTTAATTTTTTTTACAGTAAATTTCCTACGTTTCTGCATCATTATTATACCCTAATTCCCCTCCTTTAATTTGTCTCTCTGTGAATTTCCTACGTTTCCAATGACAATCATTCCATTTTACGTTTTATCTAAATTATACAAACGTTTTTCTTTCTTTATGGCCTAAACTAATTTTTCAGATGAAATTAGCAGTGTGTCACTTTAAAACTAGTATTACTTTATGCAAGCGTATTACTTTGGGTGGAATATAGGGTATTTTAAGTAGAAAAACATTAGAAATTTACTGTATAACTGGGGAGTTAATTATTACCTATAATTAAAATTTTCCTGAAAAATGACCATATGACTATACTAAATCATTTCTATACGGTCACGTCACCTACTGATAATGGCAAATTATTTTTAGAGTCTATACTGTTAAGATTCTAACAGTTTTGAAAAAGATTAATAAGTAACTTTTTTAGCTTAAATATGTGTCAATGGTAATCAGACGTATGTTTATAAAGTCTACCTTAGCCGTCTCTTTTTCAATATCGTATTTATTGTATATTATTGCTAAGATATCTTTCGGATCTGGTAAACTCGCCTTTATTATAGCATTGTTACAATTATATCCTTATTTCCTAATCGATTATTTGCCTACAGTACAAGTTGTTTCGTTGTTCTTCCAATCTCTTTTATTACTTCTTTTCGCTATTTTCATTTTATTGATTACTTACATGTTATTTTTATTCTACAAATTATACAAAATGGTAAAAACTTCAATTTTGAAGTAATATTGATATAACCTGTGGTCTAGATATTACCAATACAGTCATAGGAAACAGGTTTAACAGTAGAAACATTAGAAATGAATGTGATAAGGGAAACATTGAAAGGTGGTAAAGGTGAAGTTATAAAAAACCCTAAGGTCTTTATTGATCCGTTATCTGTATTTAAGGAGATTCCGTTCAGAGAGGATATACTAAGGGATGCTGCAATAGCTATTAGGTATTTTGTTAAGAATGAGGTCAAGTTTTCGAACTTGTTTCTTGGATTAACTGGTACTGGGAAGACTTTCGTAAGTAAATACATCTATAACGAGATTGAGGAGGTTAAGAATGAGGATGAGGAATATAAGGATGTAAAACAAGCTTATGTTAATTGTAGAGAAGTTGGTGGAACACCACAAGCAGTATTATCATCCTTAGCTGGTAAGCTGACTGGTTTTTCAGTGCCTAAGCATGGTATTAATCTAGGTGAGTACATTGATAAGATAAAGAATGGTACTAGGAACATAAAGGCCATAATATATCTTGACGAGGTTGACACATTAGTTAAGAGGAGAGGGGGAGATATAGTACTTTATCAACTGCTAAGGTCAGATGCTAATATATCAGTTATTATGATTAGTAATGACATAAATGTTCGTGACTATATGGAGCCTAGAGTTTTATCATCCTTAGGTCCTTCAGTTATCTTTAAACCTTACGACGCAGAACAACTGAAATTTATCCTTTCAAAGTACGCAGAATACGGTTTAATAAAAGGTACCTATGATGGTGATATACTGGGTTATATTGCAGCTATCTCTGCTAAAGAACATGGTGATGCAAGAAAGGCAGTCAATTTGCTTTTCAGAGCAGCTCAGCTAGCTTCTGGTGGGGGGATGATTAAAAAGGAGCACGTAGATAAGGCGATCGTAGATTATGAACAAGAGAGGCTTATAGAGGCCGTAAAAGCCCTTCCTTTTCACTATAAATTAGCTTTAAGAAGTCTAATAGAGTCAGAAGATGTGATGTCTGCTCACAAAATGTATACTGATCTTTGTAATAAGTTCAAACAAAAGCCTTTATCGTATAGAAGATTTTCAGACATAATATCGGAGTTGGATATGTTTGGGATAGTTAAGATAAGGATAGTTAATAGGGGTAGAGCTGGTGGAGTTAAGAAGTATGCTTTAGTGGAAGATAAGGAGAAGGTGTTAAGGGCACTTAATGAGACTTTTGAAGATAGTATTGGTATTGGTGATTTTGTTGATGATGTGGGAGAAAATTAAGAGGCTAGAAGAAAGATTGTATGAACTAAGAAAGGAAATTGAGGAAGTTGAAAAAGAATTAGAAGAATTACCAAGCGGACATCTTGAGGTAAAGACGATTAACGGAAATGTCTACTATTACTTAAGGTATTGGGAGGATGGTAGACTAAGAAGCAAATATATTGGCAAGTTCGCTAGTGATATTAAGGAAAAACTTTTAAAGAGCGAGCAATTAAGAAGAAGATTAACACAATTAAAAGAGGAAGAAAAGAAGTTATCCAATATTATTGACAAAATAGAAAAGATTATTACTGATTATTAAATATGTCCTTTTATGTACGTTTTACTTTAAGATAATCTTAAATAAACTGTTCTCTTATATATATATATAGAATAGTGATACCTGTGATAATAGCATCAGCTCAGACATCGGTTTCCCAAGCGTTATCTGGGATAGCGACTAGTATTATTGACGCAATACCTTCTATAATAGTGTTTATAATAATACTAATAATAGGTTATATAATAGCTAATATAGTATCGTATTCCATTAGGGCATTTTTAGGTAGGATCTTCAGAGAAGAACACGTTAGAGCTAGTGTTGACATTATAGCAGGTACGATAAAGGCGTTAATCATATTAATTGCACTATCAATAGCTCTTTCTTTTCTACAGCTAGGAGCAGCTTCTGGATATGTTCAACAGATAGCTAATTATTTGCCTAAGTTAGCTGGGGCTATAGTACTCCTTACCATAGGCTTAACTCTAGTTAATATTTTAGTTGATTACATGCAGAGGCAAATAGGAGCTAGATCTCAAGATGATTTAATAACTGCGATATTTAACGTTCTGAGGTTTGGTCTATATGCTGCAATAATAACTGTTGCTGCAGCCTTAGCAATTTTTAGTGTTATACCGTATGTCGATCCTTATGTATTTTATGCAGTAATATTAGGTGCAGTAATATTATACGCAGCATATGCTTTGATTGATAAAGTGCTAGTTCCCTTTGCGAACTCTAATCCAGACCTAGCCTATGTAGCAAATTATGGTAGACTGATATTGTATATAATTGTACTACTAATTGCAATTGCTATAATAGTTGAACCCTTCGGAAACGTTACATCGATAATATACGCTTTATCATGGGGTCTGGCGATAGCTTTTGCCATAGCATTAATTCCTCTAGTTATAGCTTTAGTAAAGAAATTCTTAGCAGAAATTAAGTGATTCTTTATAACAAGCTATTTTTTAACTCTCGTTTACTTATATTTTTTATGAGTGGAATTTTCTCGAAGGGACTAGAGGAACTTAAAAATAACGGTTGGTTAATATTAGAGGATGGGAAGAAGATTAAGAAGGAATTTAAGTTTAAGGATTTTAAGCAATCAATAGATTTCTTGAAAGATATACAACCATCAGCTGATGCTTTAGATCATCATCCTGATGTTTGTATCTATTATAATAGAGTAATAGTGGAGTTAACAACCCATGATATGGGAGGATTAACAGATCTTGACTATAAATTGGCTATAAAAATTGATGAACTTTATAAAATGAAAACTAGTAATTTATAGTAAGAATTGACGTGTAAAATGACAATAGTGTTTTTGTACATTAATCCTTGCACTATTTATCAAAATTTTAAGAAGTTAGAAAGAACTCAATACGTTCTCTTCCACCAACTTTAACTCCTTTATTTACTTTTATCTTTAGGAAGTTTTCTAATATACTTATTTGACCTTTCATTTTAACGTTTAGTATTTTTCCAGGAAATCTCCATATTGCCTCATATGGATATTCCGTGATCTCCTCCTCATAGAAGTTTTCGTACACGTTTAATCCTTTCCTTAATTTTCCCCTAAATGTTATTATAAACTCAATAACGGGATGGGTTATATCTAAAAGGAAAATGTCTGTACTAACTACTTTAGCCCTTGTTGATCTATCGTTTATTATTATTTTTTCGACATCTAAAAAACTCTGCATGTTTCCCTTAACTACCTCTATCTCTTTATCCAGCATTTCCCTTGTTAGACTTGCGTAATAATTTTCAGGATCGTAATAGTAGAAAAAAGTGTATTGCGTTACGTTACCTAACTTATCCATAACGAAATTTCCTAAGCTGAATATCGGAGTTATTTTTTCGCTCATCTTTTCCTCCTTTTCCGCCCTATCTCTACTTGCAAATAGGGCTGTAAAACTTCTTTTAGTGCTGGACATTCATTTAACTTTCGTTTTAACTCAGTTAGGAAACAGCATAGCGCTCCTAATCTCTCCATACTTGTAAACTTTATCGAGTTCTGTGGTCTCTCAGTGGATATTGTTAAGAATTTGGCTTGTCCAGATAATGCCTTTAAGTAGAGTTTTCCCGTAGAAGCTAATTCCGTAGTTGTCCATTTTCCCTCAGTGGATTCTGGTAATTTTATTTCATTCCAAGAAATGTTATTGCACTCAGTTTGACATTCAAATTCCTCATCTGTACTAATTAAGTCTACAACCTCTGCCTCTGCAATCTGTGCTGTGGGTGATAAGAAGTTTGATGTAGCAGTTTTCAATTCCTCTTTTTGATATGCACAACATGCCAGAGTTTGTAATTCATCCACCATTTCGAAATCTCTTAGATTTATGTTATTTGTCCCTCTTACAGTGGATATTGTGAGTAATGTAATTGATTTAGGAAGCATGAGTACTTCGAATTTAAAATAATTTGAATCAGCTATTCTTATAATATAGGTTTTGTTTTCTTCATTAGATAACTTTCTAAAACTTTCAAATTTCTCTCGAAGGAGGGTAGAATCACAGTTAGGTACAAGAAATGAGAAACCTCTTATTTCTCTTATCGACTTCGTTGAACACTTCATCGTGTATATTATACACTATTAAGGTATTTAACTTTAAGAGCTATCCAGTTCGTTAGCTTTTCGAATATCAGCATATGCTTCATCTTCTCTTCCTAATTTCATTAGAGATTTAGCTCTCCTTACGTACGCACTTCTATATAATGGATTGATATTGATCGTTTTCGAGTACATATCCACTGCTTCTTGTAATAATCCCCTACTTTCCTTTAATTCTCCTAAACTAAAGTATACTTCTGCATAGTATGGGTTTAGATTAATTGCCATTTCCAAATCACTTTCAGCCTCCTTATAGTTTCCTAATCCTCTTTGAGCCAAAGCCCTATAAAAGTACAATTCAGCGTCAGTAGGATATTTCTCAATTGCAAAACTTAAGTCAATTATAGCATCATTATATCTGCCTAATTTAAGTTCCGAGATTCCCCTTATCTTATATATTAAAGGATCCTCATCTTCTATAGTCTTAGTCTCATCTAGGGCTTTTTCATAGTTTTCCAATTTTAAATAAATTAGTCCTCTTAGTTTACTAGACTCCTTCGAGTTATCATCTAAATATGTTAGTGCATCTCTATAAAGTCCTTGAGCTATAAGTACTTTTGCCATTCCAATTTTATCTTCAGCCTTCTGAAAATTCTCGTAAGCTTCTTGTAGTTTCCCTAGTTCAAAGAGTATTTTCCCTTTTAGGGAGTAGGCTTCCTTTAGATCTGGATCCTGGGTGATTAACTCATCTAATAATTTTAATGCGTAATTTAAGTTCCTGTTTTTATATTGGGTATAAGCTTCCTTTAGGCTCATACTCTCACTTAATATATCAATTAATCTTTTTGGTAAAATAAGCATTTTATACGATCTTGCACACTTCATTACGGTTAAACAGTTACAAATACAAAAATCGTGTAATGAGGCAAAGGTTTGATACGTTCTTAACCTAAAATTGAATTTACTTTTAGGTTACGTCAGAATGAGAATCAGAAGTATTAAGAATATTCTCTATTTAGATACGTATTGTACTTAAGAAGTTAAATTAAAAAGACAACAAATCATTAGTGATTTGTAGAAGGAGTTTTAGGGACGTTATAATTAGTCCAATATCGTAGATTTCTGTATTGAATTCAACATTAACCGGCACATGAAAATGTTTTTGAATTCACGTATTCTTTCACGACATGCATTAAACGAAGCAATAAGATTATTCATGTATAACATGTCTGTATATTCATATAAGATTTCGAAGAAAAGTATTTTAGCATGTTATGTTTTATGGGCATCTACTCTTGTCAACTGTGATGTGAGTCGATAGGAGAGATTCTTTAGCTTGAAAGTAATCATCAGAACCGAGTTCGTTCTTCATCAGTCAAGATATGCCAGCTTCATCATATAATCCAGTGCTAACGCACTCATTTCCCCATCCTCTCATTAGCCCTTCTCTAATCATTTTTAGGTACTCTTCGCTTGGTTTCTCTCTATCATCTTTGTGGCTTGAGACGTAGGCATATGCAAAATACTCCTTACCATTTCTATCGTAAACTTTCACAACTTCTCTAATATACTTTATTAGGTGTTGTTCGGCTTTATCTAAGGAGTTTAAAGTATGAAGAAACACCTTTTGCAAATATCCACATATTATGCCGTTTTCGTCTTCTAGTAGGTTTGCGCAATAACCGTATTTGCAAGGTACGTTAAATATCAGCCTATAGCCTTTCATATAGGCTGGAATTTCACTTAACATTATGTCAACTCCACGCTGACGTAAAATCTTCTCATTAGTATTTTCAGCATACGCAAAATAGTTCACAATTATGGGCATTCCGCTCCACGCTGAGTAATCACCGTCTTCTATTTTCTCCATATCGTTTGCTATTTCTCTGTTGTATCTGTAAAAATATACATTATCTAAGTAATATTTTCTTTTCTGATCAAAATATACCCTAGCTTTTTCTCTTACATATAAGTCATCTGGGGATCCTTTATAATCCTCTACTTCATCAAGTAATTTAATTAAATTTTCATCTATCTCATAAACTTCTCCCCAAACTATACCATCACCTTTAATTATACCTGGGTAATTTCCTAAATCGTACATTTCATAACCTTCTATATAACCTAAGCCTATAAACCTTGATTTAGCTACTAGATGATTTAGCTCGAAACCATATCTTAAACTTCCATATACGAATAGGTACATAACTATTCACCTAAAAATGACTCTAACCAAAGTTCAACTTCATCTATGTTTAAAACTTTTATGGGTTTATCGTTTTCCATGAGCGTTGTAGAATCGTAGTATGCTAATCCATTTCTTATCTTAAACTTTATAACATAGTATCGTTGATTTGGAATCTCTCCTTCTCCTCCTGCTTCTTCTATCGTTGGTGGGTAAAATATTGCTAGCAATTCTTCTCCGTTTTCCCTAACGTCAAAACCTCTTCTAGTAAGCATATCTATCAATTTTTTATACTCTGCTGGTTTCAATATCACTCACCTTCTTTCTTACCATCAGTTTCATCCCCTCTCTTTTCACTACTACTATATCTTCGTTTTTCTTTATATCCTCTAGAGCTAAGGCTCGCCAATACTCACCCTCTACTATTACATACCCTTCTTGTCCAGATTTTATATCATCAACTGCTTTTCCAATTTTTCCCTCATAGGAGTATAAGTTTCTTCCTCTAGTTTTTATAACAACATTAATAACTCGATATGTTAAGAAACCTAGTAGGGCCAACGTGGGAATATCTATTATAGGGTCGGATATGTAACCAGTAATGACTAAAATTGCGATTAAAACTGCGATAATTATCAAGGTGATTGCTACTGGGTGTGCCACAGATTTTTTATTAGCTTAATTGGTATATATTTGTGATGTATAAGGTTCTGCTCATAATAATTCTATTGTTGCCATTATCAATGCCCTTAACAATACATACCATTTCACAACCTTCTTCGCTGGCTTTTCCTTCTGGAGTAACCAGTTATCCTTTGAATACAGTAATCTATACAGATTTCGTTATGGGTAAGATCAATATTTCATATTTAAATATAGGTAGCTCATATTTACCTGGAGGAGAATATTTCACTACTGGGAATGCATCTCTTCAGTTAAATGCTATGGTATTAGGAAAGTATTGGGCACAAAATGTAATCCTATTTCATCAAATATCAAATAATACCTTTTATGCCACACCAATAGTAAATCTTTGGAATCTTTCCGGTCCCTTTAGTAATACAACAGGAAATTCGTTAGTATATCAAGGCCTTGGTGTAATTTGTTATCAAGGTCCAACGTTCAAGGTAAATTTACCCCTTTCCATAAGTCTATTTATGGAAATAGTTAATTCTACATTAGACTTTGGATATAATATAAATGAAGAAAGGGGGATTTACTTCAGATATCCCCTAATAGGCTTATTCCAGTTAGGTGGTCTTTCATTACTAGGGTTGCCAAATGATCTAGAGTTAGTTTGGGGAGGACCAGGTGGTGGAAGTGTGGTTTTTATGAACGTGAGTAGTGTAGCCAATTTGTATTATTTCAATGGCAATGGTTTAAGTATTGTACCCAACGCTTACTCTATTGGATTTGATACCGCAGAGGCGGCATTTGGGGTTAAGATATACTCCACTTTTCCTAGTCTATTCTCGCCTATAGCAATTGAGACAAGTGGGCTTAACGTTCCTTCAGTATTATGGCCAATCCCTCCCCACGTTTTGGTTAATCAGACTAGTGATAGAATCACTGTGAAATTGTCAATAAGTAATAAGTCATTGTCTGGGCAAGCGGTTTATTTGGAAACTGGATTCCCTCCTTCAGTAGTATCTTCTACACTAACAAACTCTTCTGGAATTGCGGTATTTCCTAATAACAATTACTCGTTTTACGTAGTTTATTTTCCGGGTAACTTTACGCTATCTTCGGCATATTATTTTTCCTCGCCAATCCTTAATTCGCTTTCTAGCAAGTTTCATTCATACTACCAAGATTTATTGAATTTCCTTAACTCTGCCCAAAATTCCTTTAAGAAGGGTATAAAGTCTATATTGTCAAAGCAGGAGACTTCCATAACTACTACCACGTTAACTTCCACTACTTCAAGCTCTCCCCAATTTGGGGTCAACTTGTATATTATACTTTACATCTTAGCTTTTGTAATAGGTATGGTTATTTCAGCAATATTAATAAGGTTCAAATTATAGTTATATATTTGGAGGTAGTAGGATTTGGCAATTAATGTAGGAGACATAGTAGGCATAGTATTTCTAATCATTATAATAATCATCTTTATTGCCATGTCATTTAGAGTAGTCAGAGAATGGGAGAGAGCCGTTGTGTTGAGATTAGGGAGATTTTTAAGAATAAAAGGCCCTGGAATCATATTCCTTATACCCTTTGTTGATAGACCATTAATAGTAGATCTAAGAGTAAATACTGTTGAGGTTCCACCTCAAACTATCTTAACTAGAGATAACGTTACTGTAAGTGTAGACGCTGTAGTGTACTATAAAGTGGTTGACCCACAAAAAGCAGTATTAAGTGTTTACAACTATAATGTAGCAGTACTAAATTTAGCTCAAACCTCATTAAGGGATATTGTTGGACAAATGGAATTAGATGAGCTATTAAGTAAAAGGGAAGAAATCAATAAGAGGATACAAGAAATATTAGATGTTACAACTGAAGGGTGGGGAATTAAAGTCACCGCTGTAACTATAAGAGATATTAGATTATCTCAAGATTTGTTATCTGCTATGGCAAAGCAAGCTGAGGCAGAGAGATTAAGAAGAGCGAAGGTAATACTAAGTGAAGGTGAGAGACAAGCTGCAAGTATTTTAGCTGACGCATCTACTTATTACAAGGATAATCCATCAGCATTACAGTTAAGGTTTTTGGAAACATTATCAGATATTTCACAAAGAGGAGGTTTAATAATAGTAGTTCCGGCAGGAAATGAAATATACCCTACTCTAGGTACTAGTGCTGCATTATCAACTCTCTCAAAAAAGTTACAAACTGAAACCAAATAGTCAGCTGGACTAGGAGTCTTCATCCATCATTTACGTCTTTCTCATCATTAGTTCTGCCAGCTTATCGTTCATATCTAAATAGTTTTCTCTAGCTAAGTTAAATAGTAATGCATATTTTTTTGCATCTTGTGAATTTATTTCCGAAAGTTCGTCAGCTAGTTTATTCAATAACGTAACTTCTCTAATACCTTGCATAGCCCATGTGTTCAAATATTTAATTGGTGTAAAGTCAGGTTCCTTTTCACTTAACATATCTATTCTGACTATTGGTGATGTTATATTATACTGGTAATAGAGAGAGTATATTGAGAGTGAGTAGTTAAATGCCTTTTTATATTGGTTATAAGCCTTTGAGATTCCCTTTAGATCATCTAGTATTATCTGATTATTTATTAACGAATCCCAATTTATCCATCCTAGAAAGATTGGTTTATTAAACTCAGACTTTTCGAGTCTATATTTATACATAATATTAGATATTATGTAATTCTCCCTTGCCTTAATCAGCGCCGGATAGCTATTTAAAAATTCCTTGATCAATATTCTATGGGAGAAGTTCTTTACTATTCCCATGATTAATTTGTTCTTACCCTTTAATCTTCTGAGTACTGTAGAACGATATAGTGCTAACTTATCCAGCGATAAGATATTTTCTATCTCAACGTCCTCTTCATAATATGTGGGAGGATCCACTATAGGTCCATCGACAAATATCACGTCACAATCCTCGCACTTCTCAATTAAACCAGTTTCTAAACTAAGCATAAATAGAATGGATTTATTGGATATTACGTTCTTATCATAGTAATTCTCTATTATTTTGAAATCTTCAGCTATCTCAGACGGAACACTCTTTTTATCCTTCTTTTTCCCTAAGATCTTCACAGCTCTAGCTAGGATAAGAGTTACATCACTTAGCTCTATTTCATATTTACTTCCATCTACTGCACATGCTATGTGGTCAGGATCTATAATCTCTTCAAGTATTCCTATTTTTAATTCCGAATTATTTGATGTAATATCGTCAAAAATCAAGTTAGTTGCCATGTTTATCTTTCCTCTCTCATCAACATCCTTGGTAGCTAACTCATTTACCTTTTTGATTATCTCATTAATATTCAAACTTTCACCTTTATCGAAATATTTCTCTCTACAAGCATTTTCATAACCTTAATAGCCTCTTCTAAATTATCTTTACTAATCTTTATTTCGCCTTTGTCTATTAGTATTATCAGTATGTTAATCTCATTCTCGTTTAGATTTAATTTTCCTAACTCGTTAACGATAATCTCATATAGTTCATTAAGGTGTTGTTTAGCTTGTATTTCGACTTCATTTAGCTTAGAAAGTGATTTCTCCTTAGGTATACTAAAAGTTTTTACATCTTTCTGAATTTTAAGAAAATGATACAAAATTTTCGCATACAATTTTAGTCTATCATTTATTTCCTCGATGTTCTTAATCTTATCGTCTATTATCTTATTCAGATCTTGTTCTACATCCTTTTCTAAGCTGTCAATTTTTCCTTTTATCTTCTCTACGTATCTAATTATTTCTTCTGCGGAATTGAGCTTGCCTAGCCTCTCTATATCTGCTTTAATTTCCTCAAGATTATCTTCATATTTATTTAATTCGTTTATCTTCTTCTCTAAGCTCCTTAATTTCTTTAGAGACTCCTTCAGACTTTGTTTAGATACCTCTAATTCCTCTATCATCTCAGTAATTTTTCTATCTTCTTCTCTAAGCTTTTCTACGTCTAAATTCTGCTTATATTGGGTCAATTTTTCTATAAACTCATCCAAATCCATGTTCTTCTAGAACCTCCTTTATTTCTTGAATCAATTGCGTTATCTTTTGCGTGTTTCTCTCCACGTTCTCCCTCAACTTAGGTAATTCTGGACTTATCTTTTCTAACTCATTTACAATCGTCTCAATATTATTTAATTGAATACCGACCTTACTTAATGATGTAATTTCATCTACTATTGTTCCTTTTAACTCTTCACCAACGATTGCTATGCCATTTAGTGCCTCTTTCAGTAATTTGAATAATATGAAATAAAGATTCGAGTTGTCTTCGACATGAATTGTAGTAAGTAAGTAATCGAGGTATCTTTTGAAAGACTCCGTTTCTCCCCTTTCATTTATCTCCTGAATTCTTTTCGCCAACTTATCCATGTGTATTTTGAAATTGTCTTTAAGTTCTCGAACTATCTCACGTACTTTCTCTATTTCCTCTATTTTCTCGTTTATCTTAATATATCTTTTAGCCTTTTCCACAACTTCTAATTTCTTAGAGATTTCCTCCACGATCTTGTCCGTTTCAATTACTGATTTCTCGGTCTCTCTTAATAATTCCAGATAAATATTCGATAGGTAGAGATAATCATAACATAGCCTTATATCCTTATTTTCAGTGCAAGATTTCTCATATGTTTCTATGGCTTCTCTCATTTCTTCAAGACTCCTTACTGCAGCTCCCCTCTTTTTAGCAGTTATGAAGTATCCATAAGCTGAGTATGGATTATCTAGTTTTTCCTTTATTTTTCGTATCTGGTCATTTATTTTCATATAAATTGAATCTTTATTTAAATATTTGGCGACTTCACCACTAACTATTGAAGAGTAAACTAGGAAATCTAAAGTGGGATTTTGTCCAATTTTTTTATCAGGATTAAAAATTTGGTAAGCGAAGGCTAAAGGATTATTTTTATTATCCTTTCTTCTTGTATCTTGTGGGTTTACATAGTACATTATATAATTAAATACAACATCCTCCGCTTCTTGTTTGTATTTTTGTCTAATAAGTCCCGCAAATAGCTTAGAAAATGAGGATAACGAGTCTCCAGCTAAGTCTTCGAAATCTATGTAATTAGTTCTTATCTTTATTATATAATTATTATAGAAGTAAGCAATAACGTCTTCAATAAATGTGTTTGATGTTTCTATATCCTCTAAATGGAATTGCTTACTTCCATACATTCTGAATTTCTCATTAATGATGTCATTTACTTTGTCGAACACTTCATCAGCGTTTGCCATCTTAATTGAAGGGTAGAATATTATCCAATTGAACGATTGTATTAATCTCTTATTTTTAGGTATTGGAAGTTGTTTCAAATTAAGGTTATCTCTTATTTTTAGCAGTAGAGAGGATATCGAATTTTTCAAGTCACCTAGTCTTAGTTCTATGGAATCCAGTCTAATTCTACTTTGCCCATAGATCTTAGAGAATAGTAGATATAATAACTGTCTTTTCTTTGGTGTGGTGATTTTTAGTTCGATCAAAGGTATTGATAGTTCGTCTAAAGTTTTAGACAATTCTTCCTTTCCTATTTGAGGCTCTATTAGAATAATTCCGTGAATTATATCATCGCTTTCTTTAATCTCTTTTATTAGACTCTTAATTTCATCCTCGTTAGATGGTTTTGCTAAAATAATTGTAATTTTGTCATTTCTATCGACAATTTTTAAAAACCTTATGTAGTCTCTGGTTCTGTTAGCACTATCTATTTTTATTCCTAGAACCTCCATAAAATATTCTAGTGATTCAAGTTCCTTCTCTCTATCTGTAATATATGTATTTACGAACTGTAGAGCTTTATCTCGTATTTCCCTAGACTTGAACTCTACTACTAGTCCTCCTATATTCGTATTCGCTACGCTCTCAAAGAAGTTCCAAGATAATGCATAGGCTTCAGTTTTACTGAATAGCGTTAGTTTTTTAATATTCTCCTTTAATTTGCTTGTATCTATACTTTCGTACACTACACTTTCTATATTATCAGATATAAATACGTGAAAGTCATCTTGATAGTATGTTAAAAGGAAGTCCTCTACGTATTCTTGTCCTTTAGGGAATATCTCAATCCATTTTAGGTATGGTAGTAGTACTCCCTTCACTACATGACCTTCTAATTGTTTTATGATTAGTTTTTCGTCAGTGAATATTCTACTCATTAGCACTCTATATAAATTACTTGATTCTTGAGAGTCCAATTCGTTCTCCATTTTCGTCAATGTATCTAGCTTGATGGTCTCCCCTTCTGAATTTAGGCTAATTCCTTTCTCTGATCTGGCTAGTTCGTTGAAAATTCTATCTATATTAGGAAGATTGTCGCACAATATATCGTTGAAGAACCTTACGTATTTTCTTCTTTCTTGGTCTATTACCCAGTACGGCAAATCCATGTATTGGAGTATTTTGAAGTCCTTTACGTTAGCCATCTTTAGCATGCATTTTAACATCAATAGAAACTCTAATTTAGATGGATTTTCTATACTAACTTTCCTTATTCTTTCTAAGAGTGAAGGGTATGTCTCTGAAAATAGGTTATAAATTAATCCTCCAGTTCCAAATATTTTAGAATATGCACTAGGAGTCATGGAAAGATATACTATTGAATTTCCGGTTGAGTTGGCTAATTCCTTTACCTTACTCCAAAAATCCTTTATCTCGTTTTGATATTCTGCAAAGTAATCTACAGAACTCTCTACCTCATCAATAAGATATATGTTATTTCTGAACGTTAACAAGTCCTCAGTTTTACTTAAAAGTTCTACAAAAGGTACTTTTATTACGCTAATATTTTTGCTTTTGGCGTATTCCTCAATAATGTCAAGGAATGTGCTTTTTCCTTGACCCCAATCGGCTACAAGGGATATTATTTCTGGGGACTGTTTAGTCTTAGATATCCTGTCTATCTCATCCTTAACCTGCTTGAAAAATCTCAGTCTATTAATGTATAATGGGTTCTCGCTAATGCAAGAGAAAATTTGATAGATGTAAGACGAGTCAGAGGCAGTCTCACTTATTCTCTTGTAACAACTCACATTTTCACCCTTCGCTTAAAATTAAATCAATTCTTTCCACGTTTCCAGCGTATGATCCCAACCTAGCATCCCACGGTATTCTTATCAATGCTGGACTTTTCATTATTGACATAAGCCCACTTACTATTACGTGTCCAGTCTCTAGTGATGTCAAATTCCTAGTCAACGATTCTGGTAAACCTCCCGAAGCAGACATCACATACCTTACATCCTCGTGATATATTCTATGAAAGAAGAAGGTGTTAATCATCGACAATACGTATTTATCTATAAATGCCGGTCTTTGACTTACGAGAATTAAAGAAGCTCCAAATTTTCTTCCTTGGGTTGCCAATGTTACCAATACGTCTTTTGTCAAGTTGGCGTTTACTGGATAATCAACAGAAGGTATGTAGTTTTGTGCCTCTTCTATTACAAATCCCAAGAACCTTTGATTGCCGTTATATTTGGATTTTGTGAGATAATTGAAGATCAATCTGGTTATGTAACTCACGATAAGCTGTTTTGTAAGGACGTCTATACCTGGTGAACCCTCAGCAGAGAAGTCTATTATTGCTAAACCTCTATTCCTCCAAATCACTTCTAGTGTATTTTCAGTTAAAGATGCAGAAGAGTTGACCAGTTGTAGTCTGTTAATCACCTTGTTTTTGAATATTTCTAGTGCACTCGCAATTCCTCTAGCCGTGCTTGTTGTTATTCCTATATCTTTATTTTGAGCCATAGTAAGGATCTCATTTCTTAGGTTCTCAATTCCTATTGCAGTTCCTAGAAGGGTATTGTACTCCTTACTATCGTGATTTGCTAGTACTTGCTCTAGGAAATTTAGTTGCAAGGTGTTATAGGAAGCTTCTCCGTATTTTAGAGACATAATGAATTCTGATAATTCTCTAGGAGTGAATATGGACAAATCTATTGTGAGTTTAATGTCATTTTGTTCCTTAGGATCCTTTAGTATATACCTTTTTATCCAGCCCCTTCCCGTAGATACGATGTCTAGATTTGTCGAAGCTAAATCTATGTAGTCTCCATTCGCATCAATTACAATCATCGGTAAGGCTGTGATATTATCTCCTATTTTTATGTTGGATAGAAGCTTGATTAAATATCTCATATTATAGCTTTTTCCACTTCCTGTCTCCCCAAAAACTCCTATATGCATCGTTATCGCATTAAGGTCTAATAATAATGGTATTTCAGAACCCGCTAAAGCACCGTACTCAATTAATCCTTTCTTGCTTTTTATACCATAAAACGAAAGTAGGTCTTTTTCACTCTTTATTTCTGGTAGTTTTCTTACGAAAGAACCCGGTTTAGGAGTAGTGCTATGATCATATTTTTTTATTAAGTGCAAAGTAGCCTTTATTATTGTATTCATATCTAGAATCTCGTATATCGATGGTTCTTTTAGTATTGACTTAGCTATATCCCCCCTTTCGTCAAAGAACTCGTTCAGAAATTCATAATTCTCAACCCTGACTAGCGAAAGTTTCTCAGAATCATCAATTAATAACAATTGCCCTATGTTTATTTCTTCGTCAGCTCTAATTAGCCCTTGCAATTCATTTGCTTCGCTTTTCTGCAGTACTATTCCTATGATCTCTCCCTTTTCCATCAACATTTAACATTATTTAAGAACGTTTTTAAACGATTAAGCTACTGGAATTATGATGAAATGCTTGTTATCACATTAGCTATGGTTTTAAAGGCTAATCTACCATATGGGTAAATTGTTATTTTTAAATTTGAGATTTCAGCTGCCCTTTTGACTATTTCGTAGTGATGCCTAGGTAGTATACCTATTAACCTATTGTGTAACATACTTACTTTTATGAGGGGTTTCGTTAATAACATTATAAACTCTTCTTTCTCCTCTTTACTCATAAGTCTCGGCGGGTAATCATAATTATTAAAAGGATAGCATTCCTCTAATTCTTTAGGCACTAAAAGCATTGGTTCCGATACTGAATAGACTTGTACTTTTTCTTCTAAATTATATTTGTTTAATGTAGCATAGGCTATTTTGTGGGTTGGCGATAATGAATAAGGCTTAACTACTGTACAAGGCAATAGCAATCCAATTTCCTTGTCCGAATTCCAATTTTCCAGGAAATAGTGATGCCATCTCATTACTACTGGGTGTCTGAATAAATCATCCGTATTATCTTTTTTAGATATTCTAGTAAAATCAGGCTTTAGATATTCATATAGTCGCTCGCATGCAGAGCTCATTTACCTCTTCCTCTATCTCATCTTCTGGGAAACTATCTAGCTTTTTAGAATACTCTATTAATGGATTGTTAATCTCATATTCTGAATTTAAGAGTACCCAAGCATTAATTAGACTTCTATCTACCCAATTATCAAGTCTGATTGGAAACGGATAGTTTGTTCTATCTAAGAATGATAATAAAGTCTCTAATTCCTCTTCACTCGCTCTCCTAGTGCCCCAAACTATTTTTCTTTCACCAACATATCTTTCTCCTTTGCCGGGTATAATTACCATGCCATGTATTCCCTTGATTCTGTAGGTTGAGGTATCTACACTATTAGCGTTAAAGTAGACTTTTCTCATGAATGGTGATCCAGCTCCCAATACGTGAATTTTTCCTTTCCATAATTTTCTCACTAGATGATATATTGTAACTGCGAGTTTTTTGTTTCCACTTTTATTGAGGGTAGGAGGTATAATTCCACCGAATGCCACTAGATCAGTATATTGGGAGTAGAAGTCTATGGACTTCTTTATTGATTCTACATCATAAGCGTGTATAACTGGTACTATTTTCTTATCAAAAACCGCGTACAGATACTCGAAGTATTTGTAATTTAATTCTGAAGGTTTATGACAAGGGTTTGACGGTATATCGAGGCTCATGTATTGTGTAGCATCTAAAATTTTATATTTCTCAACCACTTTTTCTATTTCAACCTTTATCCCTTTTACCATTATTTGATATCCTCCAGAGTCTACCCATGTCTCATTTTCCCAGGATAGATTATTCCAGTTTAGTTGGTTAACCATTAATGGTTGTTTAAACGTCCAAACTGGGATTTTCAAGTCAGGTATACCTAGTATTATCTTCATTTTTCATGGTATTGGTATTACTATCGGGTTATATCTTCATTTATAATAATACCTTATTGGGAAGTTCATTTTTCTACATTTTAGTTAACGAAAATATCACATTTATATTATAGTATATCAGGGAAACAACCCATCATCACGTTTCAGTTAAGGTTGGTTTCCTCATACATAATAATCATTATTTTTAGTTACTATTATCAGTTACGCTTCAGTGACTGTTAGATATTAAACACCGGGTTATTGTGTCTAAAGGAGCAGAAATCCTTATATTGTTTACAGTATTTGTATTTACGCTAAATATTATTAGTAACGCATACGTAGTTAATGTAAAAATTTTAAGTCCCTTTCCGGTTACATTACTGTTTTCTGACTCCCATGGTGTCAAATTAGTTTCTTCCAATCAAACTCTAAACGTCAATAGTTCAAATTTAAGGATTCAGGCTTTTGTTTTAGCCCCCTATTCCTATTCTATACTTATTAATGGCAATAATACTAATGAATTAAACGTTAATCTGTCCAATTACTCTGAATTCAACCTCACAGTAATCGTTATTCCTAGTTATGCCTTTTTGAAAGTTGATGTAGTTGGAAAGGGTACAGTTTATATTGAATTAAATAATGGTACTATTATTGCAGTTAGGAACTCTTCTGTGGTTAAATTATATAATGGGTCTAACGTTCTTCTTGAGGCTAGTGGAGATCTTCTTAATTGGTCAAATGGTGGTAATACCATGACTATTTGGTACACGGTTAATGGTAACTCAACAATTACAGCGTTTTTTGGTAATTCTAGTATTCTTCTAAAGTCTGGTACTGTTAAACCTATAGTAAATTACACAGAAGTAGGACTTAGTTTGTTTGCGATAGGATTTTTCGTATTATATAAAATATATTCTAGAAAAGACCAAGATACTAATGTTTGATAACAAATTTTAAATGTGAACTCGTTACTAAAAATATTAGAATGAATGAGAGATTAAGGAATTCTCAAAGTGGTTATTTGAGGAAAGCGGTAAATCATCCAATAAATTGGTATACCTGGTCTAACGAAATATTTGAAATTGCGAAAAGGGAGGATAAGCCGATACTTATTGATGTAGGTGCTGCTTGGTGCCATTGGTGTAACGTTATGGATGAAGATACCTATTCAAACCCAGAAATAGTTAAGATAGTTAATGAAAATTTCATTCCAGTTAAGGTTGATCGAGATGAAATGCCCGATCTGGATAGACTTCTACAAAACGCAGCCATGGCCATAACAGGTGAGTCTGGGTGGCCTTTAACCATATTCATGACACCCGAGGGAAAGGTCTTCTTTGGTGGAACTTACTTTCCTCCAGAAGATAAGTATGGAAGAATAGGCTTTAAGAAATTATTGTTAGAGATTTTGAGAATATGGAGAGAAGACAGAAATCAAATATTCTCATCTTCAATAGACCCTAATATGCTAATTGCTAGGAATACTGGTGGAGTTCTAAGTTCAAGTGTTCTAGATGACACGTTTTCCTATATAACATCCTATTTTGACATTGAGTATGGTGGATTAGGATTTGGCGCTAAATTTCCCCATCCTTTTGTGGATTTACTATTCCTCAACTACAGTGCTACTAGAGGAGATGACTTAGGTAAAAAACTTGGTCTATTCACCTTAAGGAAAATGTATTATGGCGGGATTTTTGATCAGGTTGGTGGAGGATTTCATAGATATACTGTTGATAGAGAATGGAAGTTACCTCATTTTGAGAAACTACTTATAGATAATGCCGAATTGATTTACGATTATTTTACTTATTATACTGCAACTAATGACATAGAAATTCTTGATGCCTTAAGAAATTCAGTAGATTTTGTTTTAAGAGAACTATACATGGATGGGAAAGGTTTTGCTAATAGCTTAGATGCAGATAGTGAAGGTATGGAGGGTAAGTACTATACGTGGACTGAGGATGAGCTTAAAGGTGCTTTAGGAAATGATTATGGTATTGCGATAAGGGTATTCGACCTAAAGAATACTGTAGAAGTTGAGGGCAGGAAAGTTCTATTGAGAACAACTGAACTTAGGGAGCTATCTAAGGTAACAGGTTTACAGGCAAATGAGATAATAGAGAAGGTAAGTGAGATAAGGGCCAAACTATTGACGTATAGAGAGCAAAATAGGAAAATGCCATATAGAGATGATAGTACATACACTTATCCTAACGCAAAGCTTACTGAATCTATACTGTTTTCCTCATTAATTTTAAACAAGGGTATTGAGGAGGCTAAGCTTGTTCTGAGTAAGTTAGGAAAAAGTGTTAGCAGGAGGTTAGATGGTGGAAAAGCTGGATTACCAGAAGATTATGCTGCAGCACTTTTAGCAAGTATCTCCGCATACGAGGTATTAAGTGAAGAAAAGTATTATGATTTGGCAATTGAACTCGGTAGAAACATTGGAGGTATTAGGCCTAATAATTTCACTGACATGCCTAATGAGTCTGCAAATTCAATGTATATTAGGGCGTTATTCAAATTATCTCTATTATCTGATGAGTTTAAAGTTGATGAAGGGAAAATTAAACCTCTAATTCCCTCTCTAACCGCTGAAAATTCTCAATTTATTGCTGGGATAGTTAATACTATCTCGAGTTACATTAATGGTATGGCTCATATCGTAGTGGTTGATGAAAAGGACGGACTAGCTGAAAGACTGCATAGAACTGCGTTACTTACCTATTATCCCTTTAAATTAATTGAAAGGGTAGATGACAGTAGAACTGATTACGTTAGTTCAGTAATAAGGGCTATGATAAAATATAATGCGGGAAAGAGTAGAGCATATGTTTGTATAGGCAATACGTGTAGTATGCCAGTAAGTGAAGAGGAAAAGATTAAACAATTACTTAAAACTAAGCTTTAACATTTTTATGTATGGGAAGGTTAGACAATAAGAAAGTAGCTATTATAGGTGTAAGCGAGGGTTTAGGTTACGCCACTGCCTATTTCGCATTAAAAGAGGGTGCGCAAGTTTGCATAAATTCGAGGAATGAGAACAAGCTAAAGAGAATGAAAAAGACTCTAAGTAAATATGGTAATATCCATTATGTAGTTGGTGACGTCTCTAGTACTGACAGTGCTAGGAATGTCATAGATAAGTGCGCATCTCTCCTTAACGGAATAGACCATTTAGTGGTTACTGTTGGTGGGTATGTTGAGGACACAATAGATAATTTTAGCGGATTAGAAGAGATGTTAACTAATCACATAAAGATTCCTCTTTATGTTATCAATTCATCCATAAGGTTTCTTAAGGAAGGCTCTAGTGTAGTCTTAGTATCATCAATGAGTGGTATTGGCAAAGCTTCTCCTGACCAATTATCTTATGCAGTAGCTAAAGCTGGCTTGGCTAAGGAGGTCGAGATTTTAGCCTCTGAATTATTAGGGAGGGGAATTAGGGTTAACGGTATTGCTCCAACTACCATAAGCGGAGAATTTGAACCTGAAAGAAATTGGAAAAAGCTTAGAAAATTGGGTGATGATATGGCACCTCCAGAGGATTTCGCTAGGATCATTATTTGGCTTTTAACTGACGAATCAGATTGGGTAGATGGTGTGGTAATACCAGCTCACGGTGGTGCAAGGCTAAAATAGGTGTCTATAGTGAGTAATGTTGAAAATTTGATTGAAAGCGTAGGAGAATTATGGAATAGGTATGTTAAACACGAATTCGTACTTAAGATGAGAGATGGATCTCTTCCATTAGATATCTTTAGATATTACCTAATACAGGATGGAAAATACGTAGAGGACATGCTAATGGCATTGCTTATTGCCTCAAGTAAAGGTCCTATTGATAAAGTTACTAAGATACTTAATTTAGTTTTTTCCACTCTGAATAAGGGGTTAGAAATTCATAGTAAACTTTATTCTGAGTTGAGTATTTCTAAAGATGAGATAGTTAAAACTAGATACAATCTAATAAATTACGCTTATACGAGACATTTATACTTCTATGCTAATCTAGATTGGAATAAATTTTTGGTTGCATGGACTCCATGTATGTTTGGATACAGTATAATTGGTGATTATGTAGTTGAGTCCCCTCACCAACTCTATAAAACGTGGGCCTCATTTTATGCTTCAAATGAATATAAAAAGAGAGTTGAAGCTATTCTTCATGCCTTAAATGAGGTAAATATTACTGAAGGTCTTCTAAGTATATTTGTAGATTCTGTAAGGTTCGAGATAGGCTTCTGGGAGGCCTCTTTAAGAAAAGACCCTATGGTGTACTAAAAATGAGCTGGATAAGAGATACCAGTTTTCTTATGGAGTGTGTCAAGAATGGGAGCATAAAGATTGAAATTAATGTTTCTAATTATTCCATGTCCTTTAGTCTCCTTAACGGAAAATATAATTTATCGTTATTTTCATCAGATAATATTAGAATATCATATGATGGTAATAGGCTAATTGATATGCATAACTTAAGAGTTTTGAAGGATCATGATGCCAGAGTACACATTTCTAATATGATTAGTAATATCAAGGGAAATATGTCAAATGAGATAAACAACTTGGCTATAATGTATAATATTCCAGTGAAAATTCTAAATGATAACCTAGAAGCAATATTTAATCTTAATTTCTCATTGTTAAGCTGTTTAGATTACGGTTTAGATTATTTTCTAATCCATTTGACTAATGACTTTGCAAAGCAGTCTTCTCAATTTGATGTAATAAAGAAGTTGAAATTAATACTAGCCAATGAAAAGGGATGTATTAAGGCTATTTTAGCCTTATCTAACACCTACGAATCGGATTCTTTTTTGTTTTCTAATGATTGTATAAGTTTTCAGGTTAACGTGAATGGATTCTCTAAATTCTTGATGGATTATAGGACGCTCAATGCAAAATATACGGAAGTTATAGATTATCTTAAACAACGATTATCTCAGTAACTAGAATACTTCTGTATGTCGTATCTGATAAACTCAAGCCCTAATTTTTGTAATAGTTCTCTTGCATGAGTAGTTAAATCCGGAGCTACGAGTATCCCTCTTACCTTGTCTTCTTTTGTTTCTCTTATGTGTAAGTAGTATCTATATAATTGTGAGACTGCACTTAATTGAGCTTTACTTCTCTTTACTTCAATTATTACGAAATTACCTTTTTTATCTAACCCCACCAGATCTATTTTCCCATAAGGTGTATTATACTCTCTGGTTAATGGGACAAACCCTTCTTCGATCATACTGGGATTTTGAATAATAGTATTTACTATGTCAATCTCCCTTCCTTTAATCACGAAATCCCCATCCTTTACTTCAGCTGACGTTATATAAAATACTTCTTTCAAATCTATCTCTATTACTTCTTTTGGTCTTTTTCTTTGAGCTACTATCTTCAATGGATAATCATTCATTATCTCTATTTTAGTTCCTGGTGGTTGCCAGTTTAACGGTTCCCTTTTCACACTTTCATGTATTATCACTGTACCATCCGGTTTCAATATTATTAACCTAGGAGATTCCGAGGCTACTGATTCAGCTCTTCCCTTATAATTCACCTTACATGTAGCGAAGATTACTACGAGTTCTCTATAAATTCTCTCTGTTAAGAAGGAATAAATTTCCGTATTGCTAGGATTCAGTAGTACCGAGTACACAGTATTACTTATCCTCAATGCTTAAATACCTTACTTTATCACTCGATACTAATGGAATATTATGATCTAATACTTTACCTCCTTGTATTTGGGGCTAATATGTTAATAATTCTGCAGACATATAACGAAATCAAAATGCGGAAGACAGTTAAAGGAAGCTTCATAGGTAAAGTATCAATAATAGTTCCAATAAAGGGCATAGATACTGGATTAGAAAGGAACATAGAGTCTTTGCTTTCGCAAGATTACCCATATCCTTATGAGGTAATATACGTTGTAGAAAAGGGGGATGAGGTGGAAAATGTTCTAAAAAAGTACAACGTCAAGATCGTTTACTCAGATTTCAATTGTGATTCATGTAGTGGGAAAATTAGGGCCCAGATTTCAGGTCTTTTAAGGGCCTCTAATGATGTTATAGTTTTCGCAGATTCAGATACATGGTATCCTAGATATTGGCTTAGAAACTTAATTTCACCATTAGATAGATATGAAGCAACTACTACGTTTTCTTGGCCTTCCCCTTCTAGAATCACCTTAAGCAATCTTATAAGAGCTGGATTTTGGACCTTAGGCTTTGAATCTCAATCACTTCAGAGCTCTAGATTTTTATGGGGAGGCTCAATGGCGCTAAGAAGGGAATTCTTTGATAATGAAGTTCTAGACGAGCTTTCTAAAGAATGGTGTGACGATTGCACATTGACTAGGATAATTAAGAGAAGAGGTGGTAAAATAGGTTTCGTTATGAGCGCAATTCCCCTTAATGTTTATGACGAGGATAGTCTCATAAGATGGTCATCTCGACAGATAATTACTATTTTAGCTTACTCGCCTAGAGGAGCAAAGGCGTATTTGGTAGCAGGAACGTTTTTCACTTTAATTCTGATTTACTCTCTCGTTTATCTCAATATAATTACCTTTACCCCCTATTTACTATGGATAGTTAAGAATGTAATTAGAGGAGCGAAATATCCTAAACAAGCGCTGATTGCGTCACTTATGACTATAGTAGCAATACCTTATGCGTTATTTCTTGTGGTGTTTAACTGGAATAGAAGAGAGGTTTATTGGAGGGGTAAAAGATATATAGTAAAACCTTTAAGGGAGAAGTGAAAGATACAAAGATGATGCTGATGTTCTACCCCTAAAGATTGATGATTGGAGGTGTGACACTGAGATGATGAGGTCGAGTGCTATAGATAGATGATATAAGGACCACTTCTGATAATATAATATATGCAGAGTACCTCAGTGGAAATTTACCTAAACATTTATTCGTTCAGGCATGAGCTAGAGCACTTTACCATAGAAGAGGAAAGGGACGAGTGGTCAATCGTAAAAGATAAAGCCAATGAAAAGTATATTGTAAAAGAGTTTGCTGATTACGGTATTTTAATATATCCTGTTTATGATCTTAAAGATGATATATTATCTTCATTTTCCATCCAGCTCCCATCAGTTGGCAAACTTAAAGAAATTCTCTACACTCCAGAAAAATGGATTGATAGGTTAGATTTAAGAATAAACGATAATAGTATAGAAGTCACTTCATTAATATTAGATTATTTAACCGGAATAGATATTATAAACTCGTTGATATCCAGCTTCGGCTTCCAATATGCACAATTAGATGATAACTCCTTGATTATTAAAATACGCATATCTAGACCCTTAAATCGTACTTTATTGGATTCCCATATTAGAGCGATTTATCATATGCTGAAATTATACTACAGTGTGAAAAAGGCACAAGAGGAAATTGCATCTAAGGTTACTCTAAGTTATATAAAAAGCATATAAAAACGTGTCCACTTTTGGTATACTATGCTATGGCTAGTAATGACTACGGGAAAATGTAACCTTAAATGTGATTATTGTGGAGGTTCTTTTCCAGCTAATGTTGTACCTTATGGTGTTAAATATGATATCAATTTACTTAAAAGACTGGTAGAGAATGACAAGGAGTCCACAATAATATTCTACGGTGGAGAGCCATTGCTTAATTACAAATTTATAATGACCGTTTTAGATAACGTAATAGCTAAGAGATATGGCATACAAACTAATGGTATTGCAGTAAGACTTCTTCCTGAAAAATATTGGAGAAAAATTAATGTTGCGTTGTTATCTATAGATGGTAGAGAGGAAACTACTGACAAGCATAGGGGTAAGGGTATTTATAAAGCGGTTTTGCGATCAGCGAAATACCTTAAGGATCTAGGCGTTGAAACTATAGCTAGAATGGCAGTTACACAAGATAGTGACATCTTTGCTGATGTCATGCATTTAATAGATTTAGGTTTATTTGATAAGGTACATTGGCAATTAGATGTAATATGGAGTGAGGAATGGGATTTTAAAAGTTGGTCTTTTTCGTACTTGCATGGGATAAAAAGGCTGACTGAGTATTTCCTTTCAGAACTAAGGAAGGGAAGGGTTGTTAAAATAATACCCATATTAGGTGTAATTAGTGCTCATTTCTTTGATGGGTATAAGGGTTCTCCGTGTGGTGCAGGATATTCATCAGTCACTGTCACTCCAGATGGGAGAATACTTTCTTGCCCAATAGCGGTAAGGGAAAAATGGGCTGAATTGGGTAACGTAAATTTAGGGTATAGACTCTTAGAGGATCCATTACCAGATGATTGCAAGAGATGCGAGTTTAAACGATATTGTGGTGGGAGATGCTTATATGCGCAAAAGGAGAGATACTGGGGTGAGGAGGGATTTAAAGTTGTTGACGAAGTTAACAAGGAATATCTTCGTACGGTACTCTCAATAATACCAGAAATTGAAAAGCTTATCAGAGATGGTAATATAAGACTTAGCGATTTGTATTATAATCCGTTACTTGATTCAACTGAGATCATTCCTTAAAAACTCTTTGCACACAATATATTATATGAGTGTTAAATTCGAGGAAAGTAGTAGATTGTTAGAGACTATAAAGAGTATGCTAGCCTCTGCTACTTCTTCTATTTTAATAGTTACATATAGTATTGATCAAGAAGCCGCTTCCGAAATACTGACTAGAGCAGCGAGCGGAGTTAATACAGTCCTAGTAACAGCTGATAAGGATTGGGCACGATGGTTGAAAAATCAGTCTGAGGCTTATAAAAAAGATGAAGAGAAGAGATTATATAGGGAGCTGAGAAGAAATGAAAGTATTTACGTGCAAATAATTTATTTTACTTCAATCATTTCTATAGCCATTGCTATAATAGATATTATCCTTTATTTCATGATGGGTAGCCTCATCTATTATGATGTTCCTTTATCTTTAATTGCAATAGGGTTTTTGATTTACTATGGAATAAGAAAGAGGAGGGAAGCTTTATCTCAAATAAGTATATTGAGGGAGAGTGTTCAGAACTTCGTACAAGAGGTCAGTCAAATCAGAGATAAGATCAAAGAAAAGTTGAAAATTATAGAAATCGATAGTCAAGTTTCCTTTTCAATTGTTTCTTGTGATGATAAAACTATTTTATTTTCTGCACCTCTTAAGTTTTCAATGGATAAACCTTCTGTTCATGTAGTTATGGAAATCTCTAAACAACTCGCCGATCAGCTAGTTAATCTTATACTAAAAATAAGCTAATAATATCATAGAGTAGCTTAATGTCTAATACGTAATAATATCAGTAATTGATAGCAGAGCACTGTTTAGTATTTTTATAATACTAATACTTTTTAAAAACAAAATTCCTGGATGAAAATAAAATCTTTTCTAGATATGCAAATTATTACTTCCTACTAATTCACTATATAACTCGTCAATTTTTCTCACTAACGTATTATTACTAACTCCTCTCACGAGGGCCATTATTGCTGATCCCCCAGCTCCTACTCCCTCCTTTACATAACCTTTTTCATACGCTCTTATTCCTTCATAAGCGGAAATGGAAAGATCTAACATGCTTGCTAATACTTTAACTCCTACTTGTTTTGCTAAACTTAACATATCTGCAAACTTATCTTCCACTATCCACTTTGTGGTACCAATTGTAATATCCTTTAACTTATTCTTATCGAATTCGTTTATTATAGCAGCTGCAGCTGTCATTTGAGTTCCTCCAGCTAGTAAAATCTTTCCTTTAAATCCTAAAGATGTTCCAGCTACGCCCAATAGGACGGGATCCGAAACTTTAGCTAATCTTTGTAAGGAATCTGTTGGCAAATTCCTTAAAGCTTCTTCAACAACTTTTCTTTTTAATTCCTTCGGATTATCAGGAGACGCAGAACTCACTTTATCCATAGCATCATAACCTAATGCCAAAAGAGTAGCCATGGCCGTGGTTGTACCCGCTGGTATCGATTCTCCTATCATAATAAGTTCATATTCGTTAGATAATTCTTCGCCTAATTTGATACTGTTCTCCATTATATTATTAACTTTTTCCATGGAGAGTGCTTGTTTCCTGATATCTTTTCCAGGCTCACCTTGAAGATCTATATATGGAATCTTGGGTAGTATTCTACTGCCTGCATTTACTACAATTTTTAAAGGGTTTATGAAGGATAGTGACGCTCTTGTTAACAAAGCAGGAGTTGGTATTCCAGTAGGACTAACTGGAATAGTATTTATACTTTTACATTTACCTAGAAGTACGTATTCGGCGTCAGCGGCAGGGGTAAAGTGAGTTAACTCTGGAGTTGCCCCAGCTATAGTTAATCCTGGGATTAAACTGACGTCAGTAGTTCCTATTACCAATATGTAGGCGAAGTCTTTATTTAGGATAAAAGTTTCTGCTCCATAATATTCCTTAATCATTTTCGGTGCATATAAATAATTTCACGTATATAAAAATTTGTGAGCTTCTGGGAGTATTATAGAATGATTGAAAGTGGAACATTAGTAAGTCTCGAGGAATTCAAAAGTAATCAGAAATTAAAGGAAAGTGTTAAGAATGGGATAAAAGGTTTAGTTAAGTTACTTTTTCAAGAAGCTGGTAAGATAATTAAATTTACCTCTAATGACGATTTGATATTTCAATTGATGAAGTTAGGATTAATTTCAGCTACTTTGGCTCAAGAACTTCTTGACATTCTTAAAATTGTAAATAATCTAGATAGTGTTGATGACGAAATATTACACAGTATGCTTGTAAGAATTATGGAAGTTATTGAAGAGGCAATAAATAGTATAGATAAATATATGGGCTAAAAATTCTAGTTAAGTTTTCTCTCGATTTCTAAAATTTTCTCAATGGTCTTTTGAACCTCTTCCTCTGTATTATAGAAGTGTGTTGATATTCTTATTCCTTCTCCTCTCGGCGACACCACTATGTCTTCCCTTAATAGTTCCTTTACAACTTCTTTCGGTTTTTTAACCTTTACTACGACAATGCCAGCCCTCTTTTCCTCTGGAGTGATTACCTCCATGTTATGGTCCTTCGCTAGTCTTATTGCAAATTGGGAAAGATACGTTACTGAACTCTCAATCAATTCCATATTTTCACTTATTATTTCGCAAGACTTAGCAAGCGATAAGTTTGCAGCTATATCTACTGTACCTATTTCAAACCTTCTAGGACCTTTCTCTAATGTAAACTTATTTGGATTAAAATCCAAGTAATCAGCACTAGTTTTCCATCCGTAAAACGGTGGATCTTCTATTAGTCCTCTTTTAACATAGATAAATCCGGACCCTTGTGGACTCATTAACCATTTATACCCTCCTGCAATAGCGAAATCCACATCAAGTTCCTCTACATTTATTCTGACTGCACCAGCACTTTGTATAATATCTAATAGGACCAATGCGTCATTCTCCCTTGCAGCTTTCACAATTTTTCTAACGTCCACTTTCAAGCCGGTATTAAAACTAACATGGCTTATTGCAACTAATCTAGTATTTTTATTAATATTTGATATTATATCTTCCTCAAAGTTATAAGGATTAGTCTTTACTACATTTACCTTGACTCCTTTCTTTGCTAATTTCAAAAATGGATATACTACAGTTGGGAACTCGAGATTATCTGTTACTATATTATCATCTTTTTTCCATTCTAGACCATGTGCAACTAAGTTTACACCATAACTAGTATTTGGAATTAGTGAAATCTCATCTGGATATGCTCCTATCAAATTGGCTATTTTAGACCTTATGTGATATAGTTCGTCCTCTTCCTCTTCATTAGCAGCTATACTTCCTCTATTTGCAACTTCATATAAATATCTGTAAGCCTCAAATAATGACGGTAAAGGTGTCGGTGATACTGCTGCATGGTTTAAATAAACATATTTTCTCGTAACAGGTAAGTTTTCCCTAAATTCTCTCGGATCTCTTAATCTCACTTTTGATCTCCTTTAATATTTCTGGGTCTTCCAATATAGTTTCATCTATTTCTTTTTCCAATAGTAAATCCCTCAAAACTCTCCTAACTATTTTACCGCTTCGAGACTTGGGTAGTCTTTCAACCTTGTATATTTTGTCAATAACGTATATGGGACCTAACATCTCCCTTACTTTAGTTACTATTGTTTTTTCGTCTATGTTTCCCACGTAAAAAACTACTAATTTTTCACCCTTTATCTTATCCGGTATTCCTACAGCAGCTGATTCAACTATTCCTTCCAAAGAATTTATTACACTTTCTACTTCTCCACTAGTTATTCTATGCCCAGCTATCTTTATCATATCATCATCTCTACCAACTATTTTCACATAACCCTTTTCGTTAATTATAGCTAGATCCCCAGTATCATGGCCGTTGAATTTTTCAAAATAGCTTAAAAATTTGGCTTCGTCTTTCCAAATCCCAATAAATTGAGTAGGGAATGGTCCTCTTGCTATTAGGTGGCCAACATGTCCTCTTAAACTTTTCCCATATTCGTCCACTGTATCTATAACTGCACCAGGGAATGGTAATCCTGCATACCCTATTTTTGGTTCCACACTATCTAACGCATATGGATAACCTATTACGTAACCCAATTCAGTTTGTCCATATACATCTACAACTTTATCAGAGAATCTTAATGCGTATTTCCATGCTGTTTCATCCATTATCTCCCCAGCAGTGGCTATGAACTCCACTCTTGGCAGTTTTACATCCAATTTCTGCAAAGTTCTAAGAAGTGTTGGGGATGTAAATAGTACTTTAGGCTGTAACTCGTCAATTATTTTCGGTAATCTATCTGTTGGATAGTCTGGTGCTCCCTCTATAAATGCTAATGTGGAACCATGCATTAGAGTTCCATACATTATTCTCGAGAACGTTATCCATCCAACATCTGCAGTTGTTAGAACTATATCATTGCTTTTTAATGAGAACATTAACTCAAATACTGTGTAATCCCCTACCATCCAAGCTCCATGTGGTAAGATTATACCTTTAGGTTTTCCAGTTGTTCCAGAAGTGTACATTATCTTTAATGGTTCATTACTTTCTATTTTCTCAAATTCTTTATATTCTCTTGGATAGTCAAATTGTGAATCCCTTGGAAATATTATGTTGGCTAAGTTATTATACAATTTTATTTCCTTTCCCCTTCTGAATGTCTTATCTGTGGAGATTACTAATTTAGGTTCTAGATTTGAAATTCTACTTACTATAGCATTTATTCCTAATCCTGCAAAAACGAGTGTATAAATTACTCCTATTCTAGCTGCAGCTAATATTGTAGCTATCGTATATATTGAGTTAGGCATGTAAATTGCAATCCTATCTCCTCTTCTTACCCCTTTATCTAATAATAATCCAGCAATCATTGAGCTCATATTGTTTAACTCATTGAAGGTGATTTCATCTCCTTTGTATTTATGCTCTTTATAAAATATAAGGGCCTTACCAGTGTGATTAAGAGCGTTATATGCAATATTTGTAGTACCGTTAACGAACCATTTAGCTATGGGTAGTTGTTTATTTTTTTCTATGACTTTTTCCCATTTCTTAAAGAATGATAGTTTATTGGCAAAGGTTTCCCAGTAAGTTTCTGGTTTTTCTAAGGAAAGGTCGTAAAGTGTGTAGTAGTCCATATCTTTTACTTATTATAGCTTTTTAATTTGTTTTTATGATTAGAAGAAACAGTGCTATTATTCCATTATTCTTCTTTTTACCACTTTTCCACCACAATATGGGCACTCTCTATAGTCTATGTCAAATTCTTTTTTACAGTCAATGCAGACATATTTGAATTTAAAAGATTTTTCTACTTTTTTATTGATTTTGATTGAAGAGAATTGTATTCCAACATGTTTAAGTATATTTTGTACTGATAAGTCATCAGTAAATACGATTGACGGTTGCAGATCTAGTGCAAGTGCAATCACTGATATATCTGTATTAGATAGTTTTCTCTCTTTGGTAAGATTTAGTACTTTAGTTACTTTTTCCACACTCCTTGTAGAAGGCTTCATTATTATTACCTTTCCGGACGATATGGCAATTTCTAGGTTAAATCTAGAATATTTATCCTTTATTTCATTTATGACTTCCTGCGTGGTATAGACTCTATCTAATGACAATTGTAGTCCAGCTAGAAACGCTGAGGTATCAAATATGATATGCATGTAATACTTCTCCTATTAAGTCTAGTTTGAAAAATCTTAAGATTTTTGCCTTGCGTTGGGAAACCCTTACCGTAATTTCTTGGTTAGTTTTTATCAATGTTACAACCTCGCCATCTACTACCGCTCTGGCTGTTTGCGGATATCCCTTATCCTCTAATCTTAAGGTTAGGGGCTTTGGTGGTATTACAACCGATCTTAGATAGTAGAAAATTGGATTAACAAATATTATCTCTATCGCACTTAGGTCTTTATATAATAGAGAGTTGGTTGCAGACATACCCCAACCGCTACTTCCTTGTGGTGTGGAAACTAAAACCCCATCCCCTTCCACTGAGACTCTTTCTGTATCAAAACTTATTCCAACCTTTATGGCCTCTGGTCTATCGTATAAGATTCCTACCTCGTTAAATCCTAATTCTACCTTGTCATTATATATCATTTCTAATAACATATATTCTTCCTCTTCATAATCTCCCTTTTTTAATCTCAAAAGAGCCTCCTCAAACTTATCTACTGGAACGTCCATTAATAATCCTCTTCTCCCTGCCTTTACAGCGATCACTGGTTTATTTTGCTTAACGGCTCTTAATAGAGTTCCATCTCCACCTACTGCAATAACATAATCGAAATCCTTATCGACTACTTCAAAGCCCAATTTAGTAGAAATATTCTTAATTTTTTCTATTATGTTATTAAGTTGTGAAGTAGGTTTGCTCACTATCTTAACTCTCATTTTGTCCACATATATACTTGAAAGTTATAATATTCTTTTCCTTTTCCCCGGGGGCTGTATAGGAAAAATTTAATATCGTAATTTTTGAATCATCCATTACAACAATGAAAGGCATAAAAATCATAGTCGCCAGGGTTATTTACGCTATACATTGGTTTTATCTCGCACCTCTAATACCTTTTCTCGCAAGTAAACTCAATTTATCATTACAGATTGTTGGTTTAATTCCTTTTTCCTTCTTTTTGGGCTCTGGTATTATGCAAGTACCTTCTGCCTATCTTTCAACTAAAATAGGATTGAGGAACACTTTACTCCTAGGTCTTATTATAATGAGCATATCACCATTATTAATATCATTCTCGTCTAATTTTATTGAATTATTGATATTTTACCTAACAGATGGTATTGGTGCCTCAATGTTCTTTTCCACTGGGGGTGGGATTTTGGCTTCATTGAATAGGGACTCCCCTGGGCTAGCTTTAGGTATATATAATGCATCTTTTGCAGTTGGAGGACTTATAGGTTTAAATTGGTATACCATGTTTGGGAACTATTTATCATTTTACGGCCTATCAATTTTGACATTTCTCTCACTTATTATTAATTTAAATAACCCGAACCTAAAACCAGGCTGGAAAATAATTAGGGATAATAGAATCGTAATTCTAGGGATTTCAATAGCTGGAATATGGGGAGTTTATTATGTTATAGGAGAATTATATCCGACGTTTGCATATTATTACTTGCATCTAAATTTAGTTGATTCAAGTTTGTTTACATCGCTCTTGCTTATTTCGTCAGTTATAGGCGGAAGTTTAACATTTTTAGCAGATAGAAAGATCAAGAAGTTCAACCTCCTTATAATTTCCTCACTTCTAGGATCAGTCCCTTCTCTTCTTCTCTATACTAAGGTATATTTACTAGGTATAGTAATAACTGGTATTTTTAATGAACTAGCAATATCGGTGCTGTACTCGATAATAGCTAGTTTACAAAGAGACGCAAATGCAACCATGGGATTAGCCGTAGTTAATTCATTAAATATTTTAATTGGAATGAATTTTGAACCTCTAGCGTCATATTCAGGTTATTATATGTGGATTGTTGTTAATATCATCGGGCTGGTACTCTTTTCACTTATAATGTTAGTTAGGCAGAATATCTCAATTTAACTCTTACCTGAAATACTTTACTCTCATTGATCAACTCCAGATTTCCGCTTTCGTTCAATAGGCGTATTTTAAAGATTTTCTGCTTTGGTCCACCATTAACTCTTATTGTTATCCAAGGATTAACTCCATATACTAAAATGGATACTTTTCCATCTATTTTGACAGTTTTAGTGCTTGAAGGTAACAAGAATATTTCCTCCTCTCTGTAATTCTCCCCAACGTATTTTGTCCCCTCAGTTATAATGATATTATAATATCTAAACCATAAATAAGTCAGAATAGGCAATGGTAATGCTAAAATTACTATACCAAGTTGTGTCTGATCAGTCATATATAACTTTACGTTATTTGGTAATAAAAATTTGCACTAAGGTTTAAATAGTATAAATACTACAACCTAATAGGTGGTTTGTAAGTGAATGAGTACGATATGGTTATAATCGGTGGTGGTCCAGTAGGTCTATTTGGAACTTTTTATGCAGGATTAAGAGATATGAAAGCATTATTGATAGATGCTCAAGATGAGTTGGGAGGTCAATTGGTTTCATTGTATCCGGAGAAAATTGTATATGATGTTGGTGGTTTAGCAGGGATTCAAGCCTATGAATTAGCTCAAAGGCTAATTGAGCAAGCTAAAATGTTTGGTCCAGATATAAGAGTTAATGAATGGGCAGATATGATAGAAAAAACCAGCGATAACATGTGGATAGTTAAAACTGATAAAGGTTCATATAAAACTAAGACTATTTTTATTGCAGCAGGTATAGGGAAAATAGTACCTTCAAGGTTAGGAGCTAAAGGAGAGATTGAGTATGAGAATAAAGGGGTTTATTATACCGTAAGGAGAAAGAAAGACTTTGAGGGTAAGAGGATATTAGTAGTAGGTGGTGGAGACTCTGCAGTTGATTGGGCATTAAATTTAGCCCCAGTAGCTAAATCCGTTACATTAATACACAGAAGAGATCAATTTAGAGCTCATGAGAGAAGTGTAAAGGAGCTTTTTAGGGTTGCTAACGTTTACGTCTGGCATGAACTAAAAGAAATTAAAGGGGATGGTAATAAGGTAACTCAAGCTATAATATTTGATAATAGGACAAAGGAGGAGAAAGTGCTTAATGTAGATAGTGTAATTATAAGTATAGGATACAAAGGTGATCTTGGTAACATTCCTAAATGGGGAGTAAACATGAAGGGAAGGGATATAGTTGTTAACGGTAAGATGGAAACTAACTTACTTGGTGTTTACGCTGGAGGAGACATTGTACAGCTAGAAGGTTCTCCCAAGTTAGCGCTAATAGCTGTGGGTTTTGCCCATGCCGCTATTGCTATAAGTGTAGCGAAGAAATATGTGGAACCTAGTGCCTCCTTATTTGCTGGTCATAGTTCGGAAATGGACAAATTTAAACCTAAGTAATTATTCTTTTTTCTAAATGCGATGAAGACTGAAAGGCTTAACGCGTATTTCCCTGGCGTGAGAAGTTATTACATTATAGGCGAGATAGCTATAGTAACTCCTAAACGAGTTAACGTTGATTATAATTTAGTTGCTCAGAAGATTATGCAAGCTCATCCTAAGATAAAGGCCGTATATCTTAAAAAGAAGGTAAAAGGCGAATTAAGAACAAACGAATTAGAATTTCTATCTGGAGAAAGAATATCCAGCACAATCTACAAGGAGAACGGAGTATTATTTTATGTAGATATAGTCACGGTTTATGTTAATCCTTCTCTTTCTGGGGATAGACTAAAAAATGTGGAACTTGTTGAAGAAGGAAGTATTATATTAGATGCTTTTACTGGTTATGGTGCTATTGCACTAAATATAGCTCATAAAAAAAGGGCTTATATTGTTGCTGGGGATGTTAATATCAACGGATTGTATATGCTCAAGAAGTCTTTAAGTCTGAATAAGATAAAAGGTATGATAGATATCGTTCAATATGATGCGCATTATCTGCCATTTAGGGACAAGGTCTTTAAGTTATCTTTTGGAGATAATCCTACTTTGATAATTGATTTCAAAGAAGAGTTGTGCAGAGTTTCTGAAAATGTCGTATTTTACATTTTGTGCGAATCCAAAGATAAGGCAAATTCAAGTTTAGGTAAAACTGAGTGGGTTAAGATCAACGACTATTCTAAGAATCTCTTTATCTTCAAGGGGGTTGTCAGATGCTAAAATATGAACTTCTCCCTCAACTTCAGTTTTAAGCAAGTTAATTATTTCTCTATTTATATCTCTTGATGCTTTATCTGATCTTATCATTACTGTTGATCCTTCTATAAAAGTAGATTTTCTGAATATAATCTTATTTTGATTCTCAAAAGTAAATTTAGATGAACCTCTACCGTGAATTATGTCAAAGAGCTCTTTCACCCTAATCACCGCGTAAATAAACCTTTCATCGTTTCTAGCAATCTTTTTGAAGCTTTCACTTAGATCTCTTGCACCTTTATTGGCTAATATTCCTATTATACAGTCTCCTCTAGTCGTAAGATAATGATCCTTAGTTATTTCTAATGTGGTCTTATGTAATCCTCTAATGTTATAATGCCCCTTGATCTTTATCTTGTCTATTGCTATCAATTTTGGCTAGTATAAAAGTATATCCTCTTACCTCTATAAGTTTAGCTCCAACCATCTCTGCAACTCTTTTTGCGAATTCTTTTCGATCATCAATTTCCTTAATTCCTATTTTTATCTTTATCACTTTATGTTCATTTAATCTCCTTTTTATTTCATTTAGCATACCTTCAGTTACACCATATTTACCTATTCTTATATCTGCCCTTTCAGCCCTAGTTTTCTTTATTAGATCCTTTATTTCTTGAGAGTACATATCTCCTTTGCCAATTACAAATAAGACATGTTCTAATTAAAATCTTTGACCTAATTCTCCTTCTCTCGGTCACACCAGTAATAAGGGGTGTATAACATTTTCTACAAAACATGCGTTTGTACTTTAAAGGAATTTTAATTCTACCTTTTCTCGAATACATTTCGGCTAATTTTATATATTCTCTTGCTAACTCCAAATCTCCCTTCCTTGCAGTAATGTAAGCCAGCTCAATAAGCTCAATAATTCTCTTCTTAATCTTGTTTTTTATTCTCACGATAACTACTAAACCCCCTTTATGTTAAAATATTCTATGCATTTAAATATTGTCTTACTGGAAGCTAGTCTAGAACTAGTTCCAAAAGAAATAGTTAACCATCCAGCTGTTATTAAGAACGCTAAAAGAAGGGATAAAAAACCTGAAGAGACTTTACTAGACATTTCCTTACACTATCATGCAATGAAAAGTTTAGAAAACAGCCATAAAAGAGGCAGACCTGATATTTTACACCAAGCCTTACTTGTAATTCTAAACGATCCAGTAATTAAAGGTGACCTATTTATACATACCATACAATCTAAGATAATTAAGGTAAATCCCAATATGAGGCCACCTAAAAATTATTTGAGATTTATGGGTTTAATGGAGCAACTATTGAAATATGGAAGAATCCCTATTAATGGCGATGAGAGTCTAATGGAAGTTACAAATCTTACACTAGAGGAAATTGCAGCTAGATATAATTTAATATTACTATCAGAAAAGGGGGAAAAAATAAATCCAGAAGAACTCTGTAAGTTAGATGAAAAATGGATTTTAGGAATAGGAACTTTTCCTCATGGAGACTTTTCTGAAAAAATTTTGAGTTTAGCTAAGAAAATTTATTCTATAAGCGAATTTCAGCTAGAAACACAACAAGTTTTGTGCCGAATCTTCTCTGCTTGTAACTCTATTTTAGGTTGGCCTTAGCTTTGATAGTAACTATTCCACCTGGTACCACATCTACATCTTGTATTGACAAATCATATGCCTCTGCGATTTTTGAGAATATCTTTCCTGCACATAAGGTAGAGATTAAACTAAATCCGGTTCCAGTTATTCTAAATTCTATTACATCACCAGCATTTTTAATTGCTACATTTCTTATGGGCAAGATAATTTTAATTGCATTATAAAAATCAAATAATTCATCTAGCGTTGAGGCTTTTGATCTCAAGAATGACCCTATTTGCTCTCCTACTTCTTCACACATATTTTCATACTGCTTACTGTCTTTTTCATAAGCTAATTTGGTTAAATTCTCAAGGAACCAACTCGTTACCGGAACTATATCTAATGCCTTTGATATTGTATAATAATCCACTAAACTTTCTAATGTATTTGCGTCTTCACCCTCCTTTAAAAGTTTCAGTAAGGCCTTAAGAGCAGCGTTAGTCAAAGAATAAATGGTATAACCCCTCTTTTTTGCCTCGCTTTCCAATTGCTCTATTAGGTCAGCTTCAGCTGCTATATTAACTCTTGGCATAAATCTGTCTATAGAAAGTTTGTAAAAAGACTATTTATATTTAGTCGTGCTATCGTTTAAACTTATTTTAAAAAACTATGAATGAGGTGTGAAAGCAATTAAATCAAAAATTATGAACAATATTAATAATACTATAAAGACTCCTAAATACCAATTATTATCAGCAAATAATGTCTTAATTAGATTAGCCCAACTCTTTATTTCACTTTTCTTTTGGCTCAAGTAAATCCACCACCTTAATTTATGTTTTCTCATTTATAACTTTTGCTCTAATATATATGCGAAAATTTATTTATGAAATAAATCATATATACTAGGAGATAAGACATAAGACTATTAATTTAACGTATTAGATATTTATGAAATAAATATATTGAATCTAATTCTCATGTGCGATGATGACTGCCCGTTAAACACTGATTTGGTACTGAAGACTGCTGAAAGCTTTTAAACGTGGCTTAAGTCATTATTAACGATATCAAGAGGGCGAATTCTTCTGGCCGAGAGGTGGTAGTAAAAGTTGCAATGAAGATCTACTCTTTATGAAAGAATTTCGTTAATAAAGCATATTCCTTTGCAACTCGCTCCTTGGATTTATCTCTAGAGTAGGTTGTGATACGATATTAGAGTATCTTAGGCTCTTAAATGTCCTAATAATATTGTAGTTCCAAACCGATAAGCTACCCCTTCAAGGAGAAAAATTTGATATAACGTGTAGTTAATTGAAACATGACTATTTTTACTGGTAAGTTATAAATACCCATATTATTCAATAAATATTGTATAAGAGACTCTGTTTTCCTATAAGTTATGGTGTGGTGATGAGGATTGATTTCAGTTAAAGTCCTAAGAAGACTCTCTATCATTTTTCTTTTTAGTAGCATTTTTCTTATTCCAATATTTCTGCTTGAATTTATCGTTGGAATACTATTTAAATCATATATACTAATAGCAGACTCTTACCATACGCTAATAGATTTTTTAATATCACTTCTTTTTTATTTTACTTTAGCAAAATAAATACTAGATCTAGAAGATTTCCTTGGGGTCTCTATAATCTTGAAAGTCTTGTAATTTTGGCTACATCTATATTTATAGTCTATTTATCAGCAAATTTAATACTTAGTATGTTTGATAGTTCTATAACTTTTTCAATTTCACCATGGTATTCGATTATATTATTCGCAAGCAGTATTTACTCACTCGCGTTATACTTCGTAGAGAGGCGATATGCTGAGATACAAATAGTAAAAAACGACATGGTTCACTCCTTTTTAGATAGTATAGCTGAAGTAGTCTCTGGCATAACGTTAATCGTACAAAATATGGTTTTAATAGATGTAGTAACGTTAGCAATTCTTACATTTACCTTAAGCGACGTAATTAGAGAGATTAAGGATTCAATCCTATCGATACTTGGTGCTTCAATAGATTCTCCAATGAAGTTTCAGCTAATTAATGAACTTAGGTCAAAGAACATACCTATAATAAACTTGTATTTAAAAAGGTGTGGCTCTTTCTATGCGGTATATGCTTATATAGGTTTACCTAAAGATATAACTCTAGAAAAAGCTTATAAAATTAAGAGAAAAACTAAGAGGATAATCAAGAAATACGATAATATAGCTTGCATTGACGTAATACTCGTACCCTTAACCGAAATTAAGAAAAAGAAAATATTAGAGCAAGTCAATACTCTTTACTCTAGGTAATATTCCTCTTTCCTCACTTATCTTAAAGAAGAACTCTAATCCTCTTCTTACCTCATCAACTGGAACATTGTACTCTTGTATATCAGCCCAGATCGTCTTTCTTACTATCTCTTCATCAAGGTCCACTTTTTGCGATTCTCTCATTATTTGAACATCTCTTGGTATTATTTCATCTAAGTGTTTCTCTGCATATTTCTTACTTTTCTCGTAGGTCTCTTTAAATTTAAGTGCAAAGTCCTTTCCAACTTCTTTAGAAATTACCACCATGCCCATTGGCATTGGTGTATTATTTGAAATAGCTTTCCACATATCCCACATGCTACCTATTCTAACTACATTAATTCCCAACTTCTTTAGAGTGTACATCATCTTTATTTCATGAACTGCCACTAACACATCCCCCTCCTTTCCCAGGGCTTTTATTTCGTCTAATACTCTTCTAATTATGACTAACCTTCCATATTTTCCCATAAGTAGCTTATATAATGTAAACGCGGTAGTGTTCGGTCCATGAACTATTAGCCTGCTTCTCTTTATTTCGTTCTCACTCATTTCTTTTATTGCTAAAATTGGCATACCAGTTATACCATCCACTGCAGTTGCCACAGCATTACTTAGAATGTAATAGTCATCTTGTATGTATGGATACATTGCAGCAGATGGAACTGAAACATCCACCTCTTTCTTTAATACCGCTTCATTGATATCTTGAACAGTAGGTATTACTTCAAACTCTAAGTTGAAGCCTTCTGGTCTAACTTTTCCCTCCATTAATGGTATAAAAGGATAAAGGTCTCCAGAATCTGCAAGTGCCCCTACTCTTATTGTTACCATAAACTATAATTTAACATAACGATATATAAGTGTGATTTAAAATACGTTTATAATGTTTTCCATTAGCAACTTATAAAATCCTTGTTAATATAAACTTTAAAAGATGGTAACAATTGCTTTGGGTAGTAAAAATCCTGTAAAAATCAATGCTACTAAGGAGGCACTAGATGTTTTAAAGTTGAATTGGGATTTGATAGGAATTGAAGTTGATAGTGGGGTAGATAAACAACCTTTTTGCGATCAGACGTATGTGGGTGCTAGAAATAGGGCACTGAACGTAATAAGGGTTACGAATGCAGATATAGGGTTAGGGATAGAAGGAGGAGTTTGTAACGTCTATGGTAAATTTATAGCAAATGCTGTGGTATATGTTATAACTAAAGAAGGTTTAGAGAATTTTGCAATTTCTTCATCTTTTACCTTACCTAGTTCTATGGTTTCTTTAATACTTCAAGGAAAGGAACTGGGTGAAGCATCAGATATTATTTTTAAAACTAATAATAGTAAGACTAAAGAAGGTGCTATAGGATTATTAACTAACAATGTAATTAATAGAAAAATGCTCTATGTTCAACCTATTGTCCTCGCATTATATCCAATTTATAATACGATGATTAATAATACTCCTTTTTAACTAGTTTTATAAATAACTCGCCTATCTCTTGCAGTTTGACAGTATCGTGTTCTGAAGGTCTTGGAATTGTTGCTAGGAATACTCCATAATCTTCGTGATTTCCATCTTCATTCTCACCCTTTGGTTCGCCATATAAAGAAAATATTATAAAATCGTCAACCTTGTTTAAAATCTTTCGTACCGCACTATCTACTAATGAATAAATTTTACATTTTTCCGTAGGATCTTTATGTAGAAGCCTATCTATAGCAGTTATAGATGCTATAACGGGACTTTCTTCTATTAGCTCTAGAACTATTTGTGTTACTTTATTAATTTCCTCTTCTGCATTTACTGAAGTATCATATGGAAGACTAAGTTTGCCATAAGTCGGATTAGTTATAGGCAAATTTATTGCTACTGCATTAGTTTCTTTAAGAAGCCTAGGTTTTTCATTATTCAAATTAACTGCTGACATATCTTTTATATCCTTGAGCTCTAATACTGACATCCATGAGGTTTGCGGAAATTGTGGCTTTTTATTTAAAACAACTCCTCTATAAGTGCTGCTAAATAGTGTAAATAATGTCCTTGGATTACATTTCATGAAACTAGTATAGCTTAACCCATCTATTCCTAGTAATAAAGGGTTCATTCCTCTCACTTGTCACTCTAATAATGCCTTTATTCTTACCTCTATTTCCTCTCTGGGTACTGCTCCTAGTATTTGGTCTACGGGTTCTCCATTCTTAAAGAACATTACAGTTGGAAGGCTCATTATTCCATATCTCATTACAATATCTTGGTTCTCTTCAGTGTTTAATTTTCCAAAAGCTACTTGAGGATAATCATTGGCGAGTTCTTCTATTATTGGAGCCAATATAAAGCATGGTGCACACCATTCTGCCCAAAAGTCAACAACTACTATTTTGTTTTTAGTTATAAATTCTTCAAAGTTTTTGGAATTGAGATGTTTTACTGGCTCTTCAACCTTCTCCTTCAAGCTGTTGAGTATTTGATTTGCTTTTTTAGAGAGGATTTTTTGTAATTCTGGGTCATTTAGTTCGTCATTCATAAGAGATTATATATAGTATTCATTTAAAAAGTTTTTATCATATAAAGAGATTAGACATGCCAAAACTTATAATTGTAGGTAGTGGGATAACGGGGTTAATTACTGCACTGAAATATAGTGGAGATGTGATAATTTTAGAAAAGAATACAATTGTTGCAAATAATTCAAAAGCTAGTTTGTGGTCAATCATTCCACCTTTATGTAGCAACCATAGAGAAGATTGTGAAAAAGGTATGAGATTCTATGAAGAGATTTGCGAAAAATATGGTATCTATTGTAAAAAGACTCACATTCTTAGAGTTTCCAGTAAAAAAATAGGTGGTAAGATTGTTGATAGAAAGGAAATAAGAGGTTTTGAACCTCAACTGAATATTGAAGAAGCAGAATTTTTTGAAAATGGTCTATTCGTAGAAGGTGACGAGCTCTTCAGCATTCTTGAAACAGAATTTAACATTAAATCGAACTCAGAGGTTACGGATATATTAGTTAAAGATAATGAAATAAAATCTCTCTTAACATCAAAGGGTGAGGTAAAGGGAGAGTTCTATATTTTTGCTACTGGCTACCTAACTCCTAAATTATTCTCGAAATTAGGAATAGAGGTAAATCTGTTTAAAGGACATTTAATTATTACTAAAAAAACTAGTTTAAATGGGATATTAATTGTGAATGATAGAATTGCAGTGGAGGGAAAGAACTTATACCTTAATGGCGACTCAAAGCAAAATTCCTCCATGACAATAGATTATGATGAAATATCTAAGACCATAAATGAAATAGGTAGGGTGCTAAAGATAGACACTACAAATTTAGAGATCAGAGTAGGATTTAGAAGCGTAAGTAAAGATAGGGAACCAATTGTAAAGAAGATCTACTCAAATGCAATACTAATAACTGGTTATAGGTTCGGCTTTGCATTAGCTCCGGTACTTGCTGAGAAAGCCATACAGATGATCAAATATGGACATTAAGCTAGTTTACTCTACTTCAGATCCAGTGGGTTTGACGATAAAAAAACTTGGATATAGTTTCGAAGAGATTGATGAAGATGTAACAGATTTTCACTACAAGAATGGTGAGGCTATAGTAATTTTTTCTAGGCATGAAAGTAAGGCAAGCATTCCCTCACTAACAGTACATTATCCTGGTAATCCATCTGAAGAAGTTATGGGTGGAGAGCCTAAAAAACTCGGAATAGCTTATCCTAGGTTACTTACTTCGATTTTAAGAGAAATTAAAAAAATAGATCTAGATATAGAGAAAACTATGGAGGCTACTCATCATGGCCCTACATATCAAAACGTTCCAGTAATATTCGTAGAGATTGGTAGTGACAAGACGTATTGGACTAACGAGAGAATAGTCAGAACTTTAGTTGATTCAACTCTAAAAGGTATTGATAAGGTTGACGAGACAGATTGCAGAGATTACATTTCAGGTTTCGGTGGACCCCACTATTCTAAGCTTTTTACTAAGTTAGCTGACGAGAGTTGTATAGGCCATGTGATTTCTAAGCATTATGTTGATAAGTTGGATGACAAGGTTATAATTCAAGCTATAGCCAATTCTGTGAATAATATTAATAAAGTCGTTATCGATAGCTTAAACTTAAAGCAGAGAGAACGAATTATAGCGGCTCTAAAAAGCTTTGATATTCATATTCAGCTTAGATAGTATTTGTGGAGTTAGTAGTGGTGAACCTATACTAAGGACTTTGCAACTATCTATGTTATTTTCACATCTCAAGATAGTCAAGCTAGCATTAGGTATTCTCACTCCCCATCCACTAATATCGTCCATATCAAGTATGTACGTAACTATAGCTCTTATAGGATCGGAGTGCGATACAGCAGCTATTACATTATTATCTTTATTTATAACGGATTCGAGGAAGCTTTTCATTCTCTTTGTCATATCTTCCCAACTTTCCAGACCTTTAATCTCCATTTGTTTTTTAAAGACCTTCAACTTCCAGTGGTCATTTGGATCAAAAGTGGTGTTATTCAATTCTCCTAAGGATCTTTCTCTTAATCTTTGATCTACTATTGGAAAAATTCCTAAGGTTTCACCAATGATAAGCGCAGTCTGATATGCTCTTAGAACTGGACTAGTGTATATTTTTTCAACTTTTAATTTCATAAGTTCCTTCCCAGCATCCTTTGCTTGTGTAACACCCTCTTCCGTGAGAGGATAGGTGTTAATATCATGGCTAAGTATTTTACTAACGTTAGAGGTACTTTGCCCATGCCTAATGAAAATAATTATTGTCATCACTTAGTTGTTATATTTCCCCACTTTATTAGTTTAAACTTAAATATCATCATAAGAATAGGAGTATTGTGGTCTCATTATTTAAAAGGAACAAACATTCTACAAATTCTACTACTGATTTGAGAATTCTCTTTAGCTCAGATCTTCACGCATCGTATACAGTCGTCAAGAAGTTTATAAATGCAGGGAAAATTTACAAGGTCAATGCGTTGATAATAGGTGGGGATATAGCTGGCAAAACATTAATACCTATTATTGATCTTGGAAATAATAATTACAATATTCAAGATAAGATTGTAACATCAAGTGAATTGAATAGCTTCATCGAGAGGTTTAAGAGCGAAGGGATCTATTATGCTATATTAAGCAAAAATGAGTATGAAGAAGCGTCTCAAAATAAAAAAGCCCAAGACGAATTATTTAAGAAGGCAATAATTGCGACCATTCGTGAATGGATGAAAATTGCTGAGGAGAGATTGAAGGATTATAAAATACCTATCTTTATAAACCTTGGGAACGATGACCCAGAATATCTCTTTGAAGTATTGAAGGAGAGCGAGATATTTAAAGTTGGTGAGGGTGAGGTGTTTGATTTTAATGGATACGAAATCGTATCATACGGCTACGTTAATCCAACACCTTGGAATACGTTTAGGGAGAAGAAGGAAGAGGAGATCTATAATGACCTAAGTAAGATAGTGTCAAAAATAACTAATTATTCAAAGGCTATTTACAACTTTCATGCTCCTCCTTACAATACCAATTTAGATAATGCTCCTCTTTTAGATGAGAATCTAAAGCCCATAGTTAGAGGAGGTGAGATTGTATATACGCACGTGGGTTCTAAATCAATAAGGAGAATTATTGAGGAGACCAATCCACTATTAGGATTACACGGACATATTCACGAATCAAGAGGCTTTGATAAAGTCAATAACACAATAGTCATAAATCCAGGCAGTGAATATAATAGTGGTCTTCTTCACGCAGCTCTAGTAATACTAGAAGGAGAATCAATTAAGGCTCATCAATTTATCTTAGGTTAATTAGCTAGCTTGTAACAATCAAAATTATCTAATGGTAAGCCAAAAGGAAAGAATTAGAAAGCTAAGGAAGTGAATGATCTCTATCAAAACTTTTCAACTAATAACGCATAAGTTGTTGTATCTAACTCTTTTAGAAATTGGGAGAAATTATGTGGATTTGTATCTAAGTGATGACCAATACTTTTTTTAAGGTTCGTACTTTCTTCTATTTATGATTATATTTTATGCAATTGGTGAAAGGGATAGAGCAAAAGAATTGGTTAGAATTATAACAAAAACAAGGTGGAAGACTATATCAAAGCACGCCATAAAGATAGCAAGTTCCTCGATTGGTCCTTCTGTAGTTATATTTAAGCCAACTATGGCAGGTTTAGCTGTGGCATTATGGCTAAAACAACGTGCAGAAGAATTAGGTATGACATCTGCAGTTGGATGGTTCCAGCCTATAAATCAAATACCTCCACAAGTTGAAGATGCGATAAGAACTGATTTAAACAAGATATTGGTGAAAAAATTAGAAGTTCCATGGTCGCCGTAATTTAACTAGAAATCTCTATTTGCTTAGGTGGTAGTGTCTTTATTTCTGTGTTTTCACTACTTCTAGTCACAATTACGTAGTCTGCAATTTCAGTTAGATATTCTAATAGTCTATTGAATCTTTTCTGATCAAATGTCATTGCGGACTCGTCGATTATGAAGTAAGGAGTTTTGAAATAAGCTCTTAACGCGCTTAATACCAATATTAAAGCTAGCGTAGTTCTCTCCGACGATGATAACTTCTTTATATCAATTATAGCACCTTTTCTCCTTATAATTAATCTATAATTACCGTCAATTTCAGCTTCCATATCAAATTCGAATTTCCTTAATAATTGGTTAGATATTCTGTTAAATTCTTCCCTTGCCTTAGTTAATCTTCTTATATATTCTACTTGTAATTCATCTACCTTCTTCTGTAATTGTTCTATATGTTCCTCCTTTTCTTTCAACTCCTCTAAGACAGAGGATGGCACTCCTAATAGCTGAAGTTCATACTCATATTCTTCTCTTTTCTTTCTTAGCTCTTCTATTCTCTTTAAAATGCTTGTACTATCATCACTAGTTGCTATTGCCCCTGATAATGATTCGGATTTATTGAATCTCTCTTCAGTCTCTCTCTTCTGTCTCTCCAAATCATCTATCTGGAACTTAACTGAACCTATCCTGTTGATCAATTCTTCCTTTTTAGCTTTTAGTTTTGCGATTTCATTCTCTAGCGTCTGAAACTCCTTTAATCTAAGGTCAATTTCTTCTTTTCTTTTCTGTAATCCTATTATATCGTTACGCAAGCTATCTAGAAGTGAGGTCTTATCTCTTAATTCTCTTGATATTATTTCAGCTCTTTCTTTCCATATACTAGGATCTACTTTGCTCCCACAGACGTTACACGTATCTAAATGATGTTTATCACTTTCGTCCACTTCTTCTAATACACGTTCAAGCACCTTAAGTTCTATTTCTAACTCAGATCTATCAGAGGTTTTCAGTTTAAGTTTCTCATTTATTTCTTCTAACTCTTTCTGAAGTTGAGTCTTTATATCGGGAGAGACTTTACTCTCCTTGTTTTGGATCTCTTCCTCAATCTTCTTTAAGGCAAATTCTAAGTTTGCTAATTCATCTTTTTTAACTTTTATTTTGTTTACTATTTCATTTATTTTATTCTGTCTTGTTAGTGTTATTGTGTATGTGGTTTTAGCTACTATATTACTACTGCTTTCTCTTTCTTTCTCCAGTTTGTCTATCTCTTCGTCTATCGCCCTTATTTTAGCTTGTATCTCTCTAATATTATTATACTTCTTCTGTAAATCATCTCTAGCATTTATCTCAGCGGTTAAGAGTTTCTGTAATTCTTCCTTTTTTGCCTTTATTTCATTTATTTTTGATGTAGCAGATATAAACCACTCTACATTACCGTCTCCAGATAATATTTGGGTTAGTAACTTGTTCTCTGGAGAGAAATACGTCAGTAGCAATGCTCTATCGTCATCCATAATTAGATTTTTGTCTTCACTTAATCCATTCTTTATCCTTTTTATCCTTCTATAGTATAGTTTGTTATCCAATTCTACTTCTATATAACCACTATCTGCAAATACATTAAGTAGATCTTCTGCCTTAATACTAGATGTCAGTAAAGATATCAATGCCCTTACTAGTGATGTTTTACCGTAAGCATTTGGCGCCTCATATGATGTTACTCCTTTCTCTAAATCAAGACTATAGTCTTGCGTTATGCCACCTATATTAAATACTCTAACCTTCATCTAGTGGTATTAAAGATAAACTAGTATAAAAATTCTCTCCTACTGTCTAGTTCTAGTACAATAGAAATAATAAAAGTCATAAATACTCTTTCTCAATAACTTTAACCTTGTATAAATTCAATCAATTTCAAATTTTTATAATTTATTAAAACAGAGAAGACTTTAGATACTCGCAGTTTATTATATTTGTCAAGGTGATAGAGTTTAATGAGGAAGGTCGTATTAGATTCAGATACAGCTAGCGATGATACTATAGCCATATTGCTTGCATCTAGATATTTCCAATTATTAGGTGTGACAATAGTTGCTGGAAATGTAAATTATAATCAAGAGGTTAAGAATGCACTTTTCACTTTAGAGTACATTGGTAAGCAAGACGTACCAGTTTATTTAGGATCACAAAGACCTATTTTGGGAAATTGGAGAACAGTGGAGGAAGTCCATGGAAGTAACGGAATGAGTGATTGGGACTATCCCGAACCTACTAAAAGGCCAGAGAAAGAGCATGCAATAGATGCTATACTCAGATTGTCGAAAGAATACGACGGGGAATTGGAAATACTTGCAGTTTCCCCTTTAACAAATATTGCTTTGGCTTATCTTAAAGATCCGTCAGTTGTCAAGCGAATAAGAAAGATTTGGATAATGGGTGGTGCTTTTTCAAAGGGTAATACTACCCCTATAGCGGAGTTCAATTTCTGGGTAGATCCCGAGGCTGCTAAAATAGTTTTAGATGCAGGATTTGATATTACCGTCGTTCCTTGGGAAGTCGCTGAAACAAGTGGTTCTTTAAACGAGAGAGATTGGGAAATTATCTCCAAACTCAATACTAAGCTCTCAAAATTCTTTATTAATGTCAATAAGACATTAAAGGAATATACTACTAAGAATCAAGGTATATCTGGTAGTACTCATCCAGATTCCTTAACAGTTTCTATAGCCTATGATAGATCTATTATCTCAGAGTCTTCTCTAAAGTATATTGATTTAGAATTATGTTCAAAGTCAAGAGGAGCAATGTTAATAGACTGGTACAGTTTACATAAAAATAAGCCTAATGCTGAAATTGTATTAAAGGCAGATAGTAACAAGTTCAAAAATCTTCTATTCAGAACCCTTTCCGAGTTTTGAACAATCAGCGTATACTATAATGTTTACATTTTTTACGTCTAAACCATTTTTAACTAGCTTATCCATGAAGTTATCCATTTCAACATCTAAGTCAATAATTCTATTAGAGTCCGTGCAAAAAACATTAACGTGAGGCTTTCTATTAATTTCAAACCAAGTTATACCGTTTGCTTCAAAGGAATTTAGTATTCCAGATTCCTTTAATGTTTCTAGTGTATTATATACTGTGGATAGACTAATACTAGGTTCTGTTTTTTTAAGTTCTTCGTAAATTTGTTCCCCACTGTAATGACCCCCTCTCATTATTAGCTTTAGAATAGCTATTCTTTGTGGCGTTACTTTAAGGTTTCTTTGCCTCAACAGGTTTGCAAGATCAACTTCCATACTGTACTCATTTCTATTTTGGAGTAATTTAAAATTTCTCCTATATGCAACCCTCTTACACCTTAAATTTAGGTTTATAAAGTTAAGTGAGTATTATATAATAATGCAGAACTTTAGGGAAATATCAATTGATATAGTTCTTTCGCATAGGATACGGAACTATGACCAAATAATTCTTGAGGGCAGTAGAAAACGTGATTCGTGCGCGTTTTTCATTTATGGCTATTGTAAAAAAATTTCGTCAAAAAGTAAAGTTCTTGCTAGCTGGATATCTAATGGAAAGATTGTTCCTCATCCCTTATTCTGCTATTTATGTCCATTTTACTCGTTAAGAGACGATGATAAAACCGTAACTATTGATCTTTTCGATATTTACTTAACATATAAAAATTTAAAGACACAAATTGAAAGGGAATTAGAATTTATAGAGAGCAGACTTTCAGAGTTTTCGTTTTCCACTTCCATAGCTCTGAGGAGGAGGAGGGAGGACTTAATAGCTTTCCTTGATGATATCTCAACTAAAATTAAAATACTCATGGAAATAATAAGGGTAAGTGAGAGAGAGCATGGGGACGGAAGATATATTTAATGATCCAAAAAGTTATAAGAAATGGTACGAACTTCATAATAAGTTATACGAGAATGAGAGAAAGGTAGTTAGAAGTTTTAACCTTAAAGATTGTTTAGATTTAGGATCAGGACCAGATATTTTTCATGAGGAAATTAGGGGAAAGATTGTATCTCTGGATATATCGTTACTTATGCTAAAAGAAAGTAAAAGTGACGAGAAAGTTCTAGCTGACGCTTTACATTTACCCTTCAGAGATGACTCATTTAAATGTATATTTAGTTCTGTTACCGTTTGTTTTATAGAAGATGTAAAGGGGTTTATAAAGGAAATAGCTAGGGTAGCTAAAGAAAGGGCAGTTATTTGTTTTATTGCTAGGGACTCTCCATGGGGCGAATATTATGAGAAGCTAGGTAAAAGCGGCCATAAGTATTATTCATATGCTCACTTTATATCAAGGAGAGAGCTTTACGTAGTTATAAACGATTTCATGAAAATCTCAAGAATTAGATCTACGCTAAAAGATATGAGCGAAACGGAAACTGATGAAACTTATAATGATGATAGAGGGTCATTCATCTGTGTTGAAGCTATCCCTAAGAAATCGGAGCCCCTTTCATTGAGTCTTAATAGACACTCGGGGGCTGATCCTGCTGACCCTATCTCTAAACTTTAAAACCTTAGTTTATATTTTTTTCTAATGACTATCCTTTCTTCCAAAATGCTCCTTATTTAGTTTTTTACAATAGTGCTTTGTTGAACACTTCAATTTTCTAAGATGTCAATCTCGTCAATTTTTCTTAAATTCAAAATCGAACGTTGATTTAAAAGTAAGTTCCACGTTAACTCAGATAAAAATTGAACAATCAACAAAGCACCTAAGAGATGCTTTGTTGATTGTTCAATTTATTTCATAAGCATGATATGATACACTGAGAATTTTTCAGTGATTACTATTTATTTCAACGTTATTCGCAAGCTCACACCCTAATACCCGGAGCTCTACCAACTAAAGAATTAGCCAAGTGGACCATCCATGCATAAGCCCAGAACTTGAGCTTAGCCTCAACCACTTGTCCTAAAAAACTCCTACGGGGCAATCCACGCAAAACAAGAGAACGAATAAAACCAAGTATTACAAGAGAAAAGGAAATAAACAAGTAAGGAGAAAAACAACATAAGCTCATAGAAAACATGGGGATAAAACCCCATCTACAAGGCTAGCTGTGAAGCCCCTAGAACGATCTAACAAGAGGGGATAAAAACCCCCGAGTAGGAGGTTGTAACAAAATACTCTAGGGGCTGAAACACTTAACACTATGCAAAGAAAACAAGGTATTATGAGAACAAAAAATATCTCGAGAAACGCGTAATACACAAGCATGGAATTAAAAGTTACAAACAAGGCCTTCGCAATTGATATTTCACAAAGCAAACTAACAGCAGCAAAGGGAGAACTAGTAGTAGAACAAGAAAAATCAGCAGTATACGTCAAGGAGGTAAAGGAATTCAACCACGACAACGAGGGAATAGAGGAACTAATTAAATTCCTAGGAGAATATAAGGAAGGAATAATAGAGGCAACTGGAATATATTACTTCTACCTACACGAAAAACTAACGGAAAAAGGATACAAGGTAACAGTAATAAACCCACTACACCTAACAGAAATACTAGGGAAAAAGACAGACAAACTCGACGCACAAAGGTTACTAGTAGCACACATGACCGGAGTAATCAAGGGATCATACATACCAACAGGAGAAATAATGGAGCTAAGAGAACTAACGAGATATAGGGAAAGCTTAGTAGAGAAGACAACACAAGTAAAGAACGAGATAAGGAAAATATTAGAATTCGCGGGATATAAAATACAACCATTCGACAAGAAGGGAAGAAAACTACTTGAAAAGCTAGTAAAGGGGGAGGGACTAAGCAAGGAAGAGAAGGAGGAACTAAAAGAAAAACTAGGGAGAAACTTAAACGACGCGGAAAAACTAGCGTTAAAACAATTAGTTGAACTGTTAAAAAACTTGGAGAAAATGATTAAGGAGGTTGAGGATATGATAATTTCCAAGATTCCAAAACCAGTAATTGAGTTGAGTAAGATCCCCGGGATTGGTTTGATTAGTGCTGCAACTATTTACGCTGAGTTCGGTGATGTTTCCCGTTTTTCCAGTTCTAAGGCTGCT